>Ga0247719_1000497_pt1 | contig 23207 bp, 28 predicted proteins | sample 41E_DmetaG_FD_189046 | JGI IMG/M metagenome (GOLD analysis project Ga0247719, IMG submission 189046) | Soil microbial communities from hillslope of Landscape Evolution Observatory, University of Arizona, Oracle, AZ, United States - 4-1-E_D | ecosystem: Engineered > Artificial ecosystem >...
CTGCAGCCGCCCCTGCACCCCGCCAGCCGCCAGCCCGTCACCCCCGACGACCTGGCCCCGCTGTTCCCTATGGCCCTCATCGCCCAGGAGGTCACCGCCGAGCCGTGGGTCGACGTCCCCGGCCAGGTGCTCGACGTGCTGGGGACCTGGCGGCCCACACCGCTGGTGCGGGCCCGCCGGCTGGAGCAGGCCCTGGGCACGCCGGCGCGCATCTACTTCAAGGACGAGTCCGTGTCGCCGGCCGGCTCCCACAAGCCGAACACCGCGGTGGCCCAGGCCTTCTACAACAAGCAGGAGGGTGTGAGCCGGCTGGCGACCGAGACCGGCGCCGGCCAGTGGGGGAGCGCGCTCGCGCTGGCCTGTGCGCTCTTCGCCATGGAGTGCAAGGTCTACATGGTCCGCTCGTCGTACCGGCAGAAGCCCTACCGGCGAGTGATGATCGAGACGTGGGGCGGCTCCGTGGTCCCCTCGCCGGTCGACGACCCCGAGCACCCGGGCTCGCTCGGCACGGCGATCAGCGATGCCGTGAAGGACGCCGCCACCCGGGAGGACAGCCACTACGCCCTGGGCTCGGTGCTCAACCACGTCCTTCTCCACCAGACGGTGATCGGCCTAGAGGCCAAGGAGCAGCTCGGCGTCGCCGGCGAGGGCGCTCCCGACGTCGTCATCGGGAGCTGCGGCGGCGGCTCCAACCTGGGCGGTATCGCCCTGCCGTTCGTGCCCGACGCCGGCGTGCGCCTGGTGGCCGTGGAGCCGTCGTCGTGCCCCACGCTCACCTCCGGACGCTTCGACTACGACTTCGGTGACACCGCCGGCCTCACGCCTCTGCTCGCCATGTACACCCTCGGTCACGACTTCGTGCCGCCCGCCATCCACGCCGGCGGGCTCCGCTACCACGGCGATGCCCCGATCATCTCCAACCTGGTCCGGGCCGGGCGGATGGAGGCCGTGTCCTACCCCCAGGGCAAGGTCTTCGAGGCCGCGGTCCAGTTTGCCCGCACCCAGGGCACGATCCCCGCGCCGGAGACGGCCCACGCCATCCGGGCCGCGGTCGACGAGGCCCTGTCGGCCAAGGAGGAGGGCGTCGAGCGGGTGATCCTCTTCTCCTACTCCGGCCACGGCCTGCTCGACCTCGCCGCCTACGACGACTTCCTCCAGGACCGTCTGGACGGAGCGACGTAGAGCCGTCCGGTACCGTCGAAGGGTGTTCGTCAAGATCTGTGGCACGACCAGCGAGGCCGATGCGCTGCTCGCCGTGGCCATGGGCGCCGACGCGGTGGGCTTCATCTTCGCCCCTTCGCCCCGCCAGATCGCGCCGGGCGTGGCGTCGGACATCGTGAAGCGCCTGCCCCCCGAGGTCATCACCGTCGGGGTCTTTCGCGACGAGGCCCCGGCCCGGGTGGTGGAGATCGTGAACACCGTCGGCCTGCGCGCCGCGCAGCTCCATGGCCACGAGACCGCCGACCAGGCCCGTTGGGTACGCGAGCGGGTGCCGCTCGTCATCCAGGCGTTCCCCGCGGGGGCGCCGGCGGTCGCCCGGTCAGCCGACTACGGGGTCGACGTGGTGATGCTCGACGCCCCTCGCCCCGGCTCCGGACAGATCTTCGACTGGACGCTGGCCGAGGTGCCCGACGGCCAGCGCCTCATGCTGGCCGGCGGGCTCACCGCGTCGAACGTGGCCGAGGCCATCGTCCGGGTCCATCCCTGGGGGGTCGACGTGGTGAGCGGCGTCGAGCGCTCGCCCGGCGTCAAGGACCCGGTGAAGATGAGGGCGTTCGTCAGAGCGGCCAAGGACACCGACGAACCGGACTACGAGACGACGGCCGCCGCCCCTTTCGACCAGGACGACATATGACCTCCCTCATGGGCCAGCCCACCGCCGACGGCCGCTTCGGCGACTTCGGCGGCCGCTTCCTGCCCGAGTCGCTCATCCCTGCGTGCGCCGAGCTCGAGGCCGCCTTCACCGAGGCGTGGACCGACCCGGCGTTCCACGCGCAGTACGACGCGGTGCTTCGGGACTACGGAGGCCGGCCCACGCCGGTCACCGAGTGCCAGAACCTCTCGGCCCGGCTCGGCGTGCGGGTGCTCCTCAAGCGGGAGGACCTCGCCCACACCGGCTCCCACAAGCTCAACAACGTGATCGGCCAGGCCCTGCTGGCCAAGCGGATGGGCAAGACCCGCCTCATCGCCGAGACCGGCGCCGGCCAGCACGGCGTGGCCACGGCCACCGCCGCCGCCCTGCTCGGATTCGACTGCCGCATCTACATGGGCGAGGTCGACGTCGTCCGCCAGGCCCTCAACGTCTTCCGCATGGAGCTCCTGGGCGCCGAGGTGGTACCGGTGTCGTCGGGAAGCAAGACGCTGAAGGACGCCATCAACGAGACGCTGCGGGAATGGGTGGCCACGGTGGGCGCCACGCACTACTGCCTCGGTTCGGTCATGGGCCCCCACCCGTACCCGTGGATGGTGCGGGAGTTCCAGCGGGTGGTGGGCACCGAGGCCCAGGCCCAGTGCCAGGCGCTGCTCGGCGGCCAGGACCCCGACGTGGTCGTCGCCTGTGTGGGCGGAGGCTCGAACGCGGCGGGCACCTTCGCCGGCTTCGTCGACACCGGCGCCCGGTTGGTCGGCGTGGAGCCCGCCGGCGGGGCCGCCATCGGCAAGGGCATCCCGGGCGTCGTCCACGGGAGCAAGTCCTACCTGCTCCAGGACGAGCACGGGCAGGTGCTGGAGGCCCACTCGCTGTCCGCGGGCCTCGACTACCCGGGCGTCGGCCCTGAGCACGCCCACCTGGCCGCCTCCGGACGCGTGGCCTACGCCTCCGCCGGCGACGAGGAGGTGCTCGACGCCTTCAGCCTGCTGGCCCGGGCGGAGGGCATCATCCCCGCCCTCGAGCCGGCGCACGCCCTGGCCTGGGTGATCCGGGCCGCGGGCACCGACGAGCTGCCCGCGGGGTGCACGGTGCTGGTCACCTTGTCGGGCCGAGGTGACAAGGACGTGGCCCAGGTCGCCGAGATATTTTCACCACGCCGCTAAACGCAGAGGTACTCTATGCGTGCAACATAGAGCGCCAGAGTGGAGCTGTGGCGGTGGCACATAGTTTCGAGAGTGACGTCGCACATCCCAGGGCGCTGTTGGCGCCCTGTCTCCTGCTGCTCCTGGCCGAGGCGCCCGGGCACGGGTACGAGCTGATGGAGCGGCTCAAGCCGCTGGGCTTCGACTGGGGCGGCCCAGGACCCATCTACCGCGAGCTACGGGCCCTCGAGAACACCGGCCTGGTGGCCTCGGCGTGGTCGGCCCCGCGGGCGGGGCCGGTCCCCCGGGTCTACGAGCTGACCACCGACGGCCGGAAGTCGCTCGACCGCTGCGCGGCCAACGTGGTCGAGCTGTCGGGGCTCCTCAACCAGTTCCTGGGGCGGCACCGGGCGCTCTGACACACTGAGCGCCGTGGCTGCACGGGCGTACACGGGCGCTCAGACGATTGAAACGGCGCTGCGGGCCAAGCGCGACGCCGGCCGGAAGCTGCTCGTCCCCTACGTCACCGGCGGCCTCCACGGCGACTGGGTGCAGGTCGTAGAGGCCGTCGTCGCGGCCGGCGCAGATGCTGTCGAGGTCGGGATTCCCTTCAGCGACCCGGTGATGGACGGCCCCGTGATCCAGGAGGCTTCCCAGCAGGCGTTGGCCGCGGGGGTCACGCCGGCGTCGATCCTGGCCGACCTGGGCCGCGTCGACGTCGACGTCCCCCTGGTGGTCATGACGTACTACAACATCGTGTTCCGGGCCGGGCACCGGCGCTTCGCCCAGTCGCTGGCCGATCGCGGTGTGTCGGGGGCCATCGTGCCGGACCTCCCGCTCGTCGAGCTCCACGGCTGGGGCCGGGCGGCCGACGACGCCGGCGTCGAGACGATCCTCCTGGTCGCGCCCAACACTCCGGACGCGACGGTCACGGAGATCTGCGCACGGAGCCACGGCTGGATCTACGGAGTTGCCGTGATGGGCGTGACCGGCGAGCGCTCGTCGCTGGCCTCGACGGCCACGGCGCTCGGTCGCCGGCTCAAGGCGGCGACCGACAAGCCGGTCCTGCTGGGCGTCGGGGTGAGCACACCCGAGCACGCCGCGGAGGCGACGACGCACGCCGATGGCGTCATCGTCGGCTCCGCGCTGGTGCGACGCCTCCTGGAAGGCGCCGGCCCCGACGGCGCGGCCGCCTTCGTCGCCGAGCTCCGGGCCGGGCTCGACGGCCAGAAGTAACGCTTTCCCCCGGCGGGTAGTCATACCGACGGTGGCGATTGCCGTGCTCTTCCCCGGACAGGGGACACAGATCCCGCGCATGGGCGAGCCCTGGCGCGCCACTCCCGCGTGGAAGGTGGTGGAAAGGGCCGAGACCGCGCTCGGCCAGCCGCTGTCCCACCTCCTGCTCGAGGCCGACGTCGACGGTCTGAGCCGGACCCGTGAGGCGCAGCTGGCCGTCCTGCTGGCCTCCCTCTTGGCCTGGGAGGGCCTCCGCCACCGCGTCGAGGCGCCGGCCGCCTTCGCCGGCCACTCCCTCGGCCAGATCACCTCCCTCATCGCCGCCGGCGCCCTCAGCCTGGACGACGGCGTCCGGCTGGCCGCCGCCCGGGCCGATTGCACTCAGGCGGCCGCCGACGCCGCTCCCGGCCGCATGGCCGCGCTGATCGGCGCCGACCTCGACACCGCCGAGGCGGCCTGCGCCGGGCTCGACGTCTGGGTGGCCAACGACAACGCCCCGGGCCAGGTCGTCATCGGCGGCAGCGCCGAAGGCCTGGAGGCGGCGACCGCTCGGGCCAAGGACCTCGGCGTCCGGCGGGTCATGGCTCTCAACGTGGGCGCCGCCTTCCACACGCCCAGGATGCAGGCCGCCGCCGATGCGCTGGCACCCGTCCTGAACACGACACCGTTCCGGGCGCCGAGCGCGCCGGTGGTGTCCAACGCCGACGCCCGGCCCTACGCCGGCGCCGACGGCTGGCCGCAGCGGCTGGCCGACCACCTGATCTCGCCCGTCCGCTGGCGCTCCTCCATGGAGACGCTGGTCGGCATGGGCATCGACACGTTCTACGAGGTCGGGCCGGGCAACGTCCTGACCGGCCTCGCCAAGCGCACGGTCAGCGCCGTGGCCCTTCGCAGCGTGACCGTGCCCACCGACGCCCTTCTGGAGGTCGCATAGATGGAACCCGGAACGATCCACGGCGAGACCCTCGCGGTCCCGGAGCGGGTGATCGTGGCGCCGGCGCCGGGCACCTTCCGTCCGGTGGAGCCGGGTGAGGTCGCGGCCGAGATCCCGGTGGAGGCCGAGCAGGTCATCGGCTTCGTGGAGGGCAAGGGCCACTCGACGCCGGTGCGGTCGCCGTTCGGCGGCAAGCTCATGGGCCTCCTCGCCCACGCCGGCGAGCGGGTCCGTGAGGGCCAGCCCGTGGCCTGGCTACGCTGCGCTCATTGACGTGAGTGAGCACCTCAGCCCCGGCTACCGGCCTCGGAGCGAAGCGGAGGCCATCGCCGGAAGCCCATCAGGGGCCGCTCGGCGCAGCGAAAAAGGCAAATATTGAGTGGGTTGAAGGTAGCGATAGCCGGCGTCGGGATGGCGGTCCCGCAGCGCCGGGTGACCAACGTCGACCTGTCCAGGACGGTCGACACCAGCGACGCGTGGATCCGGGAGAGGACCGGCATCGTCGAGCGGAGGGTCGCGGGCGAGGGCGAGACCACCGCCAGCCTGGCCATCGAGGCCGGCCTGGCCGCCATCAAGGACGCCGGCATCGACTCGAGCGACATCGGGCTCTGCATCGTGGCCACGTGCACCTCTGAACAGCCGATCCCCCCCACGAGCTCCTTCGTGCAGGAGGGCCTCGGGTTGCGCTGTGGGGCCTTCGACGTCGACGCCGCCTGCTCCGGTTTCGTCTATGCCATGGTCGCCGGTGCATCCATGGTGGCCACAGGCGCGTGCGGGCCGGTCCTGGTCGTGGGCTCGGAAACCCTCACGCGCGTCGTGGATCCTCTCGACCGGTCGACGGTGATCCTCTTCGGTGACGGCGCCGGCGCCGTGGTGCTGTCCCCGAGCGACGACGTGGGCCTCCTGGCCTGGGACCTCGGCTGCGACGGCTCCCTGACCGGCCTCCTCGGCATCCCGGCCGGCGGGAGCCGCCTGCCCACGTCCGAGGAGACGCTCGCCGGCGGGGACCACTGGCTGAAGATGGACGGCCGCGAGGTCTTTCGCCGAGCGGTCCGGGTCATCGTCGACTCCGCCCGCCTCACCCTCGACCAGGCCGGCGTGACCGCGGACGACATCGCCCTGTTCGTGCCCCACCAGGCCAACCTCCGCATCATCGACTCGGCGGCCACCAAGCTGGGCGTGCCACCCGAGCGGACGTTCGTGAACATCGACCGCTACGGCAACACCTCCGCGGCGTCGGTGCCCATCGCCCTGGCCGAGGCCGCCGAGGACGGCCGCCTGAGCCCAGGCGACCTCGTGCTGCTCTCCGGCTTCGGCGCCGGCATGTCGTGGGCCAGCGCCATCCTCCGGTGGGACAGGTAGTGGGCGGCCGCGTCGCCCTGGTGACGGGCGGGTCCAAGGGCATCGGCCGCGCCGTCGCCCTGGCCCTGGCCGGCTCGGGTCACCGCGTCGCCGTCGGCTGCGCGTCCGACACGGCCGGCGCCGACGACACCTGCGCCGCCGTCGACGCCTTGGGCTCCGAGGCGCTCGCCTTCCAGGCCGACGTCTCCGACCCCGCAGCCCTCGACGCCGCCTTCGGCCAGGTCGAGGCGACCTGGGGCAAGGTGGAGGTGCTGGTGGCCAACGCCGGCGTGACCGGCGACGGCCTGGCGCTGCGGATGACCGACGACCAGTGGAACCGGGTGTTGCGCACCAACCTCGACGGCGCCTTCTACGCCATGCGGCGGGCCATGCCGGGCATGGTGCGGGCCCGCTGGGGCCGCATGATCGCCATGAGCTCGGTCGTCGCCCTGACCGGTGCCGCCGGCCAGGCGAACTACGCGGCGGCCAAGGCCGGCCTCGTGGGCCTGAGCCGGGCCCTGGCCCGGGAGCTGGGCGGCAGAGGCGTCACGGTCAACGTGGTCGCCCCGGGGCCGATCACCACGGCCATGACCGACGCCCTGACCGATGCCCGCCGGGCCGAGATGACGGCCGCCGTGCCCCTCGGCCGGTTCGGCACGCCGGAGGAGGTCGCCGCCGTGGTGGCGTTCCTGGCCTCCGACGCGGCAGGCTATGTGACCGGCTCGGTGATACCCGTCGACGGCGGCCTGGGTATGGGCCATTGATCTTGCACAGTTTGAACGAGTAGTGGGAGGCCACACGCACATGGACCGCGACGGAATTCTCGAGCTCCTGACCGACGCCGCGGTCGAGGTGATGAGCGTCGAGCGTGATGCCGTCACCCCCGACGCCCGCTTCGTCGAGGACCTCGACGGCGACAGCCTGAGCGTCCTGGAGATCCTCGAGATCCTCCAGGAGAAGCTCGACGTCGACCTGCCCACCGAGGCGTTCGACGGCGTGGCCACCGTCGGCCAGGCCGCCGACGTGATCACCGGCATCGTGTCCGAGAAGGCAGCTGCCGGATGACCCGCCCGCGAGTTGCCATCACCGGCCTGGGCGTGAAGACGCCGGCGGGGTGTGACGTCGACACGTTCTGGTCGACGCTGCAGGCCGGCCGGTCCTGCGCGGCGCCCATCGAGCGCATCGACCCGGCGACCCTGCCCGTGCGCTTCGCCTGTGAGGTCACGGAGTTCGATCCCGCCACCTACTTCGACAACAAGGAGGCCCGCCGCACCGACCGGGTGGCCCAGCTGGCCTTCGGCGCCGCGGCCGACGCCCTGGCCGACGCCGGCGAGCTGGGCGCCGACCCCGCCCGCTGCGGCGTGGTCGCCGCCGCCGGAGTGGGCGGGCTGATCACCCAGGAGGAGCAGGAGTACAACCTGTTCTCCAAGGGGCCCAACCGGGTGTCGCCCATGCTCGTCCCCATGATGATGCCCAACGCGGCCGCCGCCCTGGTGGGCATGAAGCTGGGCTGGACCGGGCCGAACTTCTGCATCGCCACCGCCTGCGCCGGGGGGTCCCATGCCATCGGCGAGGCCGCCCGGCTGATCCGGGAGGGCTCGTCCGACGTGGTCCTGGCCGGGGGCTCGGAGGCCTGCGTCACGCCCATCGCCATCGCCGCCTTCGCCCGCATGGGGGCGCTCAGCAACCGCAACGACGAGCCCCTGCTCGCCTCCCGGCCGTTCGACGTCGATCGCGACGGGTTCGTGATGGGGGAGGGGGCCGGCTTCCTCGTCCTCGAGGACTGGGACCGGGCCGTGTCGCGGGGCGCGCACATCTACGGAGAGGTCGCCGGCTACGGCCGCAACTCCGACGCCTACCACGTGACCGCCCCCGCCCCCGGCGGCGCCGGCGCCGCTCATTGCATGCGGCTGGCCCTGGCCGACGCCGGCCTCGAGCCGTCGGAGATCGGCCACGTCAACGCCCACGGCACGTCCACCGACCTCAACGACGCCGCCGAGGCCGAGGCCGTGGTGAAGGTCTTCGGTGAGCACTCGCTGCCCGTCTGGTCGGCCAAGGGCTCCATCGGCCACCTGATCGCCGCCGCCGGCGCGGTGGAGGCCGTCGCCGCCATGCTGACGCTGCGCGACGAAGTCATCCCGCCGACGGTGAACCATGAGCGGGCCGAGCCCGAGCTGGCGATCGACGTGGTCGCCGGCGAGTGCCGCAAGCTGGCCGCGGCACCCGTGGTGTCGAACTCCTTCGGTTTCGGCGGCCACAATGCCAGCCTCGTCCTGACCCCGCCGGCATGACCGGCGGGGATCACCGGGCCAGCCTCGTCCTGACCCCCCCGGCATGACCGGCGGGGATCACCGGGCCAGCCTCGTCCTGACCCCGCCGGCATGACCGGCGGGGATCACCGGGCCAGCCTCGTCCTGACCCCGCCGGCATGACCGGCGGGGATCACCGGGCCAGCCTGGTGCTGAAGCCCAGCTCCGAGTGACGCTGGCTGCCCCCGTCGGCGCCCGGCGGGGAGGCGCGGTGGCTGCCGCCCTCACCGAGATCGACGGCCGGCGGGTGGCGTGGTTCCGGCTCGAGGGGGGCAAGCACCGCGGCGCCATCGGGCCGACCGAGGGCCAGGTCATCGAGCGCACCGTCCGGCTGGCGCTGGACGCCGGGGTGCCCGTCGTCGGCGAGATCGCCACGTCGGGTGCCGACGTCGGCGAGGGGTTGGCGGCGCTGGTGGCCTGGGGCCGGGTGGCGAAGGCCGTCTCCGACGCCTCGGGCACGGTGCCGGTGATCTTGTCGGTCGTCGGCCCGTGCGTGGGTGGGCCGGCGCTGCTCCTCGGCGTGTCCGACCACGTCGTCATGACCGCCGATGCCTACGCCTACATGAACGGCCCGCGGGCGGCGGCGGCGTTCACCGGCGTCGATACCTCTCACACCGACCTCGGTGGTGCCGAGGTCCACGCCAACCGCAGCGGTGTGGCCTCGATGGTCGTCCTCGACGAGGCTCAGGCTGCGTCGACCGTGGCCGACCTGCTGTCCTACCTGCCGTCGAACCACCTCGACGAGCCCCCGTTCTGGCCGACCGACGATCCGCTGGACCGACCCTCCAAGGTCGCCGCCGGCGTGGTGCCCGAGCGCCCGACCGCCTCCTACGACGTGCGCACGGTGATCGGCGACGTCTGCGACGTCGACACCTTCCTCGAGGTGCGCGCCGCCCTGGCCACCAACGTGGTCACCGGCTACGCCCGCTTGGGCGGCAGGCCGGTGGGGGTCATCGCCAACCAGCCGCGGAGCCAGGCCGGCACCCTGGACATCGAGGCGTCGCGCAAGGCGGCCCGCTTCGTGCAGTGCTGCGACGCCTTCGGCGTGCCCCTGCTGACCTTCGTCGACTGCGGCGGCTTCCGCCCCGGCCGTGACCTGGAATGGCGGGGGATGATCCGCCACGGGGCCGAGCTGGTCCACGCCTACGCCAACGCCACTGTCCCCCGGCTGTGCGTCGTGCTGCGCAAGGCCTACGGGGGCGCGTACATCGCCATGGACTCCCGGGGCCTGGGCAACGACCTCTGCCTGGCCTGGCCCAAGGCGGAGATCGCGGTCATGGGGGCGCCGGGCGCGGTGGCCGTGCTCCAGCGCAAGAAACTGGGGGCCATCGACGACCCCGAGGAACGGGCGCGTGTGCAGGCCGAGCTGGAGGCCGACTACACCGAGCGGCTGTGCACGCCCACGGTGGCCGCCGAGCGCGGCTACGTCGACGACGTCATCGACCCCGACGACACCCGCCGGCTGTTGACCGCCGGCCTGGCCGCGCTCGCCAACAAGCGGGCCACGCCCCGGTCGCGGGCCAAGCACTCGAACACGCCGCTATGAGCGGCGGGCGCAGCGACCAGGAGATGCCGTGACCGGGCTGCTCGACGGCAAGAAGGTGCTGGTCACCGGCGTCCTCAACGACGACTCCATCGCCTACGGCGTGGCCAAGCTGGCCCAGGAGCAGGGGGCGGAGATCGTCCTCACCTCCTTCGGCCGGGCCATGAGCCTGACCCGGCGCACGGCCCGCCGCCTGGCGCCGGAGCCCGACGTGCTCGAGCTCGACGTCACCAACACCGAGCACCTGGAGGCCCTCACCGCCGACCTCACCGGCCGGTGGGGCCGGGTCGACGGCGTCCTGCACGCCGTGGCCTTCGCCCCGGGCGGGGCCCTCGGCGGCAACTTCCTGCACACCGAATGGGACGACGTCGCCGTCACCATGCACACCTCGGCCTACTCGCTGAAGGCGCTTGCCGTGGCCACCCTGCCCCTGATGCAGTCCGCCGGCGGGGGAGCGATCGTGGGCCTCGACTTCGACGCCTCCACCGCCTGGCCGGCCTACGACTGGATGGGCGTGGCCAAGGCCGCCCTCGAGTCCACCGCCCGCTACCTGGCCCGTGACCTCGGCGCGCACAAGATCAGGGTCAACCTCGTCTCCGCCGGCCCCCTCCGCTCCGTGGCCGCTCGTGGCATACCGGGGTTCGACACGATGGAGGGCGCCTGGGCCGGGCGCTCCCCGCTCGGCTGGGACACCCGTGACACCTCCCCGGTGGCCAAGGCGTGCGTGGCCCTGCTCTCGGAGTGGTTCCCCGCCACCACCGGCGAGATCGTGCACGTCGACGGCGGGTTCCACGCCATCGCCGCCCCGGGATCGGGCGCACCGACCCCCGGGTAGCCTGGGGGGTATGCCCGAGCTCCAGCCTGGCGTGGACGCGCCCGCGTTCACCCTCGTCGACCAGACCGGCCAGCCGGTGTCGCTGGCGGACTTCAAGGGTCGCAAGGTGCTGCTGTACTTCTATTCGAAGGCCGATACGCCCGGCTGAACCGCTCAAGCCTGCGCGATGCGTGACATCGCCGATCAGGTGGGCGACACCGCCATCGTCGGGGTCAGCCCCGACAAGCCGGCAAAGCAGGCCAGGTTCGACACCAAGCACGGCCTGGGGTTCCCGTTGCTCGCCGACCAGGACCACAGCGTGGCCGATGCCTACGGCGTGTGGCGCGAGAAGAGCATGTACGGCAAGAAGTACATGGGCATCCTCCGCTCGGCGTTTCTGATCGACGAGGACGGCCGCATCGCCCAGGCCTGGTACAAGGTGGCCCCCAAGGACACCGCCCGCCATCTGCTCGCCGCCCTCTGACGCGAAAGAGCGGGCCCGGCCCCGAGACCGGACCCGCTCAATGGACGTGCTGCGGAAAGGTCTAGTAGTTGATGGGGCGCCGGCCGGCGACGTCGTCCTCGACGTAGCTGTCGGTCACGACGCTACGGCGGCCGTAGCTGTCGCGACCGAAGATCACCATGGTGGCGACCAGCCCGATGGCGCCGACGACCATGAGGATGACACCGATCGTGGCCAGGTCGAGGCCGGAGACGGTCAGGTTGACGGCGAAGGCCAGGATGGCGCCGATTGCGATAAGAAAGACGCTGACACCGATACCCATTTGAGTGAGACCTCCAGGTCGCTCTTGCGTTGGTGATCTCGTACCCATTGTAAAGGCGGCTCTAACGCACTCTCACGGCGAGTGGTGGGGGACGCGCTCCTAGTCGTTGCCCCGGAGGATGGCCAGCAGGCGCAGGATCTCGATGTAGAGCCAGACCAGCGTCACCATGATGCCGAACGCGGCGAACCAGGCGAACTTGGCCGGGAGGCCCGCCCGGGCCCCCTTCTCCACCATGTCGAAGTCCAGTATCAGGTTCATGGACGCCAGGCCGATGGCGAACAGCCCGACCACGATGCCGAGAGGCCCTTGCCGCAGGCCCAGGCCGCCGGCGGTGAAGAAGCCGGCGACCAGGTTCACCATGATGAGGACGAAGAAGCCGATCGTCGCCCCGACGACCATCTTGGTGAACTGCGGCGTGACCTTGATGCGACCGCTCCTGTACAGGGCGAGCACGCCGGCGGTGACCCCCGCGGTGCCGACCACGGCCTGGATGACGATGCCGGGGTAGCGGGCGTTGAAGTAGTGGCTGATCCCGCCCAGGAACACGCCCTGGATGGCGGCGTAGGCCATGATCGGTCCCGGACTCATCACCTGCTTGAAGATGATGACCATGGCCAGGACGAGGCCGACGAGAGCCGCCGGGAAGGCCAGCGCGCCGAGGCCGAGCACCCAGGTCACCGCCCCGGTGGCGCACGCGATGGCCAGCAGCAGGCCGGTGCGGTTGACCACGTCGTCGACGGTCATCCGACCCGTCTCGGCCGAGGTCGCGCTGCGGCCGGCGTAGGCCTCCTCGAGCGGGTCGAGGTTGGAAAGGCGCTGCTCGCTGAACGCCGGGCTCCGGGTCAGCGCAGGGTTGTGGCTCGTGCGCACGGTCAGATCCTCCTCGATGGCCGGGCGCGGTGCCCGGTCCCCATGTTCTACAACGCCGGAAGGCGCGGAATGATGCCCTTCTCAGAAGATGGGGTCGTCGGCTCGGCCGGCGCGAGCGCAGTGGCCAGCTCGAGGGCGACGAGGGCCGCCAGCAGGTCCGGTCCGACGTGAGGCAGGAGCCTGGCTGCGTCCCGCGCCTTCCGCACGCACGGGAGCGTGGCACATCACCGCGGCGCCCGTCCCGGCGATCACGTCGCGGGCGGCCCCGGCTGGAGCTCGGTCACGGCGGCGTCGAAGTCGGCGGCCGTCACCACCTTGGAGGATCGGCTCAGGGCCACGGCCGCGGCCCGCTGGCACCTGGCCTTCAGCTCCGCGCCGCTCAGGCCGGCGGTACGCCGGGCCACTCGGTCGACGTCGACGCGATCGAGCGGCATGCCGGCGGTGAACAGCCGCAGGAGGGCGATGCGGCCCTTGAAGTCCGGCAGCGGGATCTCGATGGTGCGGGACAGGCGACCGGCCTGCAGGAGCGCATGGGGGACCTGGTCGGGACGGTTCGTGGCGCCGAGCACCAACATCCCCGGCTGGCCCCCGGCGCCGTCGATCACGACGAGGAGCTCGGTGATCCGGCGGTCGGAGTCGCCGCCCTCGCCCCGCGTGCCGGCGATGGCGTCGAGGTCGAGGAAGACGATCGACGGCCGGTCCTCGCGTGCCCGGTCGAACACACCGGCGATCGAGCGCTCTGCGCCGGTCACCTGATGGAAGGAGCAGCCGGCGTGGGCGGCCAGCACCTTGGCGACGGTGGTCTTGCCCGTGCCGGGCGGGCCGGTGAGCAGCAGCCCCGTCATGGGCTCCCCTCCGGGGCTGCCCGAGAGGCCGCGGTCCTTGACCATGCCGGCGAATGCCTGGAGCTGCGCCTTCGTACCTGCGGGCAGGACGAGCTGGTCCCAGGCCGAGTGCTCGATCGTCGGGCCGTCGGCGGCCGTCCGCTGGTCCGGGACGTCGGCGGAGGTGCAGAGGTCAGGCGGTCCCTGCAGCTCCGACGCAAGCGGCTCGTCGACCGGGGTGGGGGGCGACGGGGCAGCCGCCGGGCCACGCTCCTCCGCCGGCGGCGGGAGTGCTTCGTGGAGGGGCGGCAGCGTACGGCCTCCGAGGACGGCGACGGCCAGGCCGGCGGCCAGCAGGGTGCCGACCACCATGCTCCACAGGTCGCCCGCCGAGGCGGCGGCACCCACGAGGCCGACGATGACCGACCCGACGACGATGACCAGCGCGGCCGGCAGGACGGCCCGGACCTTGCCCCGCCGCTCCACGCCGCGGATGGCGGGCCCGGATGGCTCGACAGCTGGCCGCCGGCCGTACAGCCAACCCGTCCACAAGATGACGGCAAGGCCGACGGCGCCGAAGACGGGGTCGGTCGCGCTGTCGACGCGACGGTCGGCGAGGGCGACGGCGGCCACGACGTAGGCGATCATGAGCGCAGTGGCCAGAAGGACGTAGGGCCGCCGCTTGGGCACCCTCCGAGTGTGTCAGCCCGTCGTGATCTCCACGGCGGGCGCGTCCCGGTCGGCGAAGTCGGCGGGGCCGACGTGGGCGCCGGCGGCGGCCAGCCGGCCGGCGAGGTCGGCCAGGGCGATGCGCAGCGCCGCGTGCTGGCGGGCGGTGACCGCTTCGCCGAGGAACAGACCGGTGTCGGTGTCCTCGACGAGGCAGGTGTCGCGGGAGTCGCGGCAGTTGTAGGCCCAGCAGATCACCGTCGAGCCCGCGGCATGGACCGCCACCTTGTCGGTGAGGGGCATGTCGCCCCCGCCCAGCGGGGAGAACGAATCGTCGGGCCGGGCCAGTCGCAGGTCGATCGCAGCCGCCGGAAGCCGCTCCACGTCGTAGCCCCCCAAGGGCGCCAGGTGGCGGGTGGCCACCTCGCAGTACAGGTCGACGAGCGCCAGCCCGGTGCGGACGGGACCGCTCTTGAGGGTCCGCCGGGCCAGTTGCTCGGGCCGGGACTTGTAGGTCGACGGCTTCAGCCCACAGGCGGAGATGGCCGTTCGCCAGTCGCGCACCAGGGGATGGTCGGCCACCAGTTCGACGGTGACGTCCTGGCTGACGAGGGCCTGCGCCGTGTCGTCGGGAAACGGCGCGCCGGCGACGGCGTCCGCCGTGGACCGAAGGTTGGAGGCCACGAGGCCGCCGACCAGGATGTCCGGATGTCGTTCGGCGATCTCGCCGGCGATGCGCAGCGAGTAGCTAGCCATCCAGTCCGCTGCGGACGTTCTCCAGCACCTTCTTGCGCCACTGGATGTTGACATGGGCCACGGCGGCGGCCACGCCGGCGCCGATGAACATGGACGTGTCACCCAGGCCGGTCAAGGTGGATCGGCGCAGGTCGGTCTTGGTCGCGAGCCGCTCGCGTGGGTCCTCGGCCTGCAGAGGCACGTCGGCGTACATCGTCAAATTCCCGCCTCCTGGAAGAGTTACGCCGCAGTCTCGTCGTTCGCCGCCCGGCGGACCAGAGAGCGAACGGTCGACCTACCCTCAACTTGACGCCGCGGGCACCCCTATCGGCAGGGTGAGGCGGGTCCTGCGGTGGACCATCAGCCGTCGCCCGATCTCATGGGCGTCGAGGGCCACGATGACCGGACCCGGGCCCGGCCCGACCAGCTCGACGTCGATCTCGGCGATGCAGGTCTCGCCCGGCTTGAGGATGTTCGACACCCACCAGCCCCGCTGGGGCGGTTGGCTGTCCTTCCGGGTCACCAGCACCCGGGCGGGAGGCCCTTCGACGAGGATCCCCTCCACCTTGCGGATGACGCCGGCCTCCCGGCCCCGGTTGATCAGCTCGACCTCGGCGTGGACCGAGCCCTCGTGGGTGCCTATCACCGTGGTGGGCCCGTACCCCATCTCGCTGTCGCCCTGGATCCGGGCGAGGACGAACCAGCCGGCGGTGGCCGCGGCCCCGGCGATCCCGGTGAGGCCCAGCAGGCCCCGGATCACTCGCATACGACCTGGATGCGATCGAGCTCGGGATGCTGGCGACCGACGATGCGCCCGCCGGCGGCGACCTGGGCGCTCAGGTGGGCGACGAGGGCCGGCGTGAGCCGCTCGCCGGGGGCGACCACCGGGATACCCGGTGGGTAGCGGCCGGGGGTGTAAAGGACGGCGCGCTTCACGTCGGCGTAGGCGCACAGCGCTTCGAAGTAGGGGGCAGACGACCGGTCCATGGCGGGGGTCAGGAGGCTCGGACGAGCACGAGCGGGGTGCGCTCGTCGGCGTTGCCCTGGGGGTTGGGCTTCATGGCCGCGACCAGCAGGTCGTGGTCGATGAACGGTGACGCGCCGCAGATCTCGACGCGGCCAAGGTCGTTGGCGTCGACGACCGCGGCACCGCATCCGAGCGCGTTGGCCACCTTGCACGCCACCCCGCGAGGGTCGTCGGGCCCGAGCACGATGTCCTGGGTGTAGGGGGGCAGGTTGCCGGGAACGTCGTCGATCCAGGTCACCTGGCGGCCGGCCAGGCGGTAGAAGTCGCCGTGGCGGCCCAAGACCCGCCCGGGCATGGCGACCGCCAGGGCGAACACGATCCGGGGAAGACCGGCCAGGTCGATGGCCACCTGGAAGGCATACGGGTTGCAGAGGCTGCTGTCGAAGTTGAACAGCCGGCACAGGACCCGCGCGGCGATGCAGGGGTACACGTCGTCGAGGTCGACGATGCGGCCCTGGGTGATGGCCAGGGGAGACTCGCAGATCACCAAGATGTCCGACGGCTCGGCGCGGAGGCCGGCCGCCTCGAGCGCTCCCCGGGCGACCTCGACGATGTCGTCGCCCGGGACGAGCAACGCGGTCTTCAGCGGCATGACCTTCATCCCACCGCAACCGTACCGGAAACCATCCTCGGAACCACGAACCTCAGGCGCTGACGTTCCGGCCGCGAACCGGTCAGAGACCCTCGCCGTCGGCCTGCGCCGCCTGCGGGCCAGACGACCGCGCAGCTGCTGAAAGAGGTACTCGCCAGCCTGAGCTAGCGACGGCGCGACGATCGCGTCAAGCGTTCTGGGCCCGCCGGCTGGGGTGGGTCGGTTCCGGCGAGAGCAGGAAGAGCACGCCGCGGCGGGTGACCGCCTCGTACGCGCCGATGCGGCCCCAGAACACCGGTGGGGCATCGGCGTCGTCGCCGGCACGCCGGCGCCGCACCGCTGTCACGAGGGCTCGGCGTGCGGTCACGGGGGACATCTTGGTGCGGCCCGTACCCCATGGGGTGTATCCCTGATGCCTCCGGCGCATAGAGTCCCGCCCATGGCAACCGAAGAGGAACTTCAGCAGGCCTGGATCAACACCCGTCTGGCGGTGCTCCAGGCCATCGACGTCCAGGTCGGCGCAGGCAACGTCTCCACCGACGGCGCCTCGCAAGCGCTCGACCTGGCCGAGGCCTACGCCTGGCTGACCCGCCCGGACCAGCCGCACGGCAAGGGCGCCTGAGCGGGGCGCGGGCGGCGTACGGCGGCGCACCGGGCGGTCGGTGCGAAGAGTGGGTGAGGGAGCGACACTAGGGCCTGGACCGACGCGGGCCCGGCCCTACCCCTGTCGGGCGTGCCCGGAGCGGGACTCGAACCCGCACGCCCTTTCGGACGATGGCTTTTGAGGCCATTGTGTCTACCGATTCCACCATCCGGGCGGGCGCGAAAAGATGGAGCCCCGAGGAAGATTCCCTTCGTCCGGCCCGAGAGCCGGTTTCCAGGTTGCCCCCTTGGGACTCCGAGGGTCACTGTAAGGATGGGACATGGAGCTGTCAAGGGCCTTTCTCACACGCCCCACGCCGGCGCCCGCTCCAGGAGGAAGCGGCTCACCGCCAGGCACCGGTCGAGCAGGTCGCAGAGCAGCTCCTCGCCGGCCCAGACCTTGGCCAGTGACACCTGCTGGCGGGCGACGATGGTCAGGCTGCGCTCGGCCGCGTCGGTGACCGAGCCGAAGGAGTCGATGGCCGAAACCTCGAGGGGCAGCTCCGGCCCGCCGACCCCCGCCAGGTCGGTGGCGAGGACCAGGAGGTCGGGGCCGCTGGGCAGCGGCGGGAGGGCCCAGGTGAACGTCAGCGGGAAGGAGAACTCGTCCGGGGGCTCGTCGTCGTCGGGCAGGTCGGCGGCCACATCCTCGAAGGCCAGCAGCACCCGGGGCTCGACCTCGAGGGCGAGATGGAGGTCGAGCGGGCCACCGCAGCCCTCCTCGGGGTGAAGGTCGACCTCCCAGACCTGGCGGAGCGAGTAGGTCTCGACGAAGTGACGCTCGTCGTGGACATGGAAGCCATGGTCCACCGCGTGGTCCTTCAGCTCGGCGACGTACCCCGCCATGTCGATGGCGGCCAAGCAGTACCTCCTGGGACGGCGGGAAGGGTCGGGGTCGAGCGTAGGGGATGGCGCCGGCCTACCGGCCGCCGCTGTGGCACTAGCGTCATCCAGGGTGACCGACGACGTGCTGCTCGCCGTGCTGTCCGAGGCCGCCGCCGGCGTGCGCTCGGCCCTAGACGGCCTGGACGACTGGGGGCCGGCGGGCACCCGTCCCGGTCAGTACCACTCGGACCTGGTCGCCGACCGGGCCGCGATCGACATCCTGCGCGGCGCCGGCCTGGGCGTGCTCAGCGAGGAGACCGGCCCGCACGACACCGAGCGGGACCTCGTCGTCGTCCTCGACCCCGTCGACGGGTCCACCAACGCGTCGCGTGGCATCCCCTGGTTCGCCACCAGTCTGTGCGCCGTCGACGACCGCGGCGCACGGGTCGCGCTGGTCGTCAACCAGGCCACGGGCGAACGGTTCGAGGCCGTCCGGGGGGAAGGGGCGCGGCGCAACGGTGGACCCCTCGCCCCGACGGCGTGCATCCGCCTGGCTGACGCCGTCCTCGGGCTCACCGGCTACCCGCCGGCCGATCTGGGGTGGCGGCAGATGCGGTCGCTGGGCGCGGCGGCGCTCGACCTGTGCGCCGTCGCGTGTGGCCATCTCGATGCCTACATCGACTGTTCGAGCCACGCCCACAGCCCCTGGGACTATCTCGGCGGCATGCTCGTCTGCCAGGAGGCCGGCGCGGCAGTGGCCGAGGCGTCGGGGCGTGAGCTGGTGACCCTCGGGTGGGCCGACCGGCGGGTGCCGGTGGCGGCGGCCACGCCGGAGCTCCTGGCCGAGGCGTTGTCGGCCCGCAAGGGCTTCCCGGTACCGGCCACTGTGGCGTAGGCGTTGCCGGGCCGCCGCAGCATCCAGAGCGCCTTCCTCGCCGGCTACGAGCGCCTGCCCCAGCCGGTCAGGAACCTGCTGATCCGCCTGGGCACACCGTCGTTCCATGTCGGCGCCATCTGCGTGGTCGAGCGCGCCGACGGCGACCTCCTGCTCGTGCGCCAGACGTACCGGCGCGACGGCTGGGGTTTCCCGGGGGGCCTCATGCGCCGGGGCGAGGATCCGGCCGACGCCGCCCGCCGGGAGGTGGGGGAGGAGCTGGGCATCGACGTGGAGCTGCTCGGGCTGCCCGTCGTGGTGATCGACTCGCCGATGCGCCGGATCGACGTGGTCTACAACGCCCGCTTGGCCGACGGCTCGGCCCAGCCCGAGGCCACCGTCCACTCGCCGGAGATCGCCGATGCCCGCTGGTTCCCGCCAGCCGGCCTCCCCGAGCTCCTGCCGGAGGCGACCGCCGCTCTGGTGCAGCTCGGGCGTACCTACCGGCCCCGGTAGCGTCGCGGTGGCCAGGGCGCTTAGCTCAGCTGGTTAGAGCACTTCCCTTACAAGGAAGGGGTCGGGGGTTCGAGTCCCTCAGCGCCCACTGAAGGCCGCTCTGGATGGCCTCCGAGCTGCTTGACCATGTTGCCAAAGCGATTGAACGCTCCTTGGCGAGACGTCCCCAGCGCCTGGCCGATCTCCGCCCACGTCCGGCGCCGACGTCGGGCCGACATCACGAGGTGCCGCTCTCGGAGGGCGAGGTCGTCTCGAAGCCAGCAAAGGGCGGCGAGCGCTCCGAGGTCGTCTCCGTGATCGCCGAAGATGACTTCGACCAGTTCTTCCGGCGTGAAGAGCGACGCGTCAGCCACGGCCTAGGGAGTACACGCTAGCTGAACATGTGTCAATCGGCGTGTACGGAAGGCGATTCTCGTCTCAACCTGCAAGAGTGCACCGGGCGCGCGTCGGGCGTCGTCCCTTGCAAGGAAGGAGTCGAGGGTTCGAGTCCCTCAGCCACCATGGCCATCTCACTGCAGGGACTCAGGACCGTCATCTACCCCTCGCCCGACCTCCAGGTGGCCAAAGCGTGGTGGACAGGGCTCCTGGGCATCGACCCGTACTTCGACGAGCCCTTCTACGTCGGCTTCGACGTGGCCGGCTACGAGCTCGGCCTGCTGCCCGACGCCGACCCGGCCGGCGGCGCCATCACGTACTGGGGGACCGACGACGTGGCCGCCGCCGTCGAGGCGGCCATGGCCCAGGGCGCCACGCCGCACGCACCGGTGTCCGACGTGGGTGGCGGGATCATCACGGGCAGCGTGACGAACCCCATGCGGACGATCGTCGGCTTCATCCACAACCCGCACTTCACCGCCGTCTGAGAGATCACGCCGGCAGTACGCGGTGGCCTGTACCCGCCGCGCTCCAGGCGCGATCGAGGGTTGACCCCTGTTGAAAACGTCAAACGGGCGCGGGCATGGGCGCGAGAGCAAAAAAATTCTCCACCCGCCTCTTCGGCGCTCAGAACAGGTCCTACGGGCCCTGCCGCGGCCAAAAGCGGCCGATTCAGGTAGCGGCGGCCCCGAACCACGCCTCCAACGGAAGGCGTTGGCCGTCCAACAGCGTCCGAGGAGCCCTCCAACGCCACAAAACCGCAGGTCAGCGTCCCAGAACAGCCAGAAGAGGGTCCTTTTGCCGCCGCCTTCGCCGTGTTAGACCTCACGTACCCACCAGGGCCTCGCGGCCCGGACGGACAAGGACTGACACATGAACGCAGGCTGGGTTTCCGCACGCACCGCGTCCCGGGTGAGCGCCTCGGTGGGCGCCCTCGTGGCCGCCATGCTCTTCTTCCTCGGGGGTGCTGCCGTGGCCCAGGCCCCGCCGCCCACGCAGACCATCCCGCCGGCCACCTCCGGTAGCTCTGCGCCTACCGGGAACACCGGGACATCGAGCGTCGTCGGCGAGTCCAGGAGCGTGGCCAACAGCGGCGCGGCGTCCACGGCGGTAGCCGAGTCAGGGTCGACCGGCGACGCCGTCAACGTCACCAATGCCTCCTCCGTGGCGGGCAGCGGCGGCAACGGCGGGCTGGCGGTCGCCACCTCGGGAACCGGCGGCGCGGCGACGAACCTCGGCGGCGCCGTCGGAACGGGCACGGCAACCGGTGGCGTGAGCGTGGCCACCAGTCAGGCCAGCGGCGGGGCGGGCGCACCCTCAACCCTCAACGTCAACTCGAATGCCACCTCGGGAGGCAGCGGCGCGGCCTCCACCCAGTCGAGCGCCACCAACACCGGCAACACCGGCGCCGCCATCTCCTCCGCGCTCTCCAGCCCCGTCGCCCAGTCCGGCAACTCCGGCAACTCCGGCACGCCCGGCACACCGATCTCGAACCCCTTCGCCCTCAACACGGGCATCCTCGGCATCGCCAACGTCTTCGGCCCCCGCTCGAGCCTCGCCGGCACCGTCGACCTGGTCGGCGCCCCGGTGACCTCCGGTAGCTCCGGCAGCTCCGGCAACACCGGCCCGGTGGCCTCAATCGGCACCGTCAGCAGCCTGGCCAACTCCGGCGCTCACGCCGCCGGCCACTCCCTCACCGGCAACACCGGCGTGGCCCTCAACACCACCACCGCCGTCGTCGTCGGCGGCCTGGGCGGCAACGGCGGCCTCGCCGTGGGCGTGGCCGGTCCGGGTGGTCCGGCGGTGAACCTGATCGGCGGCCTGGCCGGCATCCCCGGCATCGGCGTCGGCGGCGTAGGTGGGGCAGCGGGCGGCGCCGTCGGCTCCCCGGCCGCCCTGGGCGGCAACAGCGTGACGACGGTGACGGCCAACGGCGGCGCCGGCGGGGCCGGCACGCTGTCCCTCACCTCCAATGCCACCTCCGGAGACTCCGGCCACGCCTCCACCCAGGCCAGCGCGACGAACACCGGGGACACCGGTGCCGCCCGCTCGAGCGCCGCGGCCTCCCCGGTGGCCCGCTCCGGCAACTCCGGTGCCACCGGTCGGACCGGCAACGCCGAGTCCAGCCCCGAGGCCACGAACACGGCCGTCTTCGGCTCGGCCATCGCCGTCGGCGGCCCGGCCACCTCCGGGAGCTCCGGCCGCAGCGGCGACACGGGCGGGGCCCTGGCCGTGGCGACCGTCGACAGCCTCGCCAACACGGGCGCCAACGTGGACGCCCGCTCAGTGTCCGGCGACACCGGCGCGGCCGTCAATGACGTCAACGCCGTGGTCCTGCCCGGCGCCGGCGGCGCCGGCGGTGTGGCCGTGGGCACCTCGGCCGGCGGGGGCATCGCCTTCAACCTGGTCGGCGGCGGAACCGGCGGCACCGGCGGTGCCGGGGCGGGCGTAGGCGGCGGCCCCGGCGGCACCGGCGGCGCCGGTGGCGCCGCCGTGGGTGAGCCCGGGCCGGCCGGTGCGGCCGGACCGCCAGGTGAGCTGGTCATCAGGGGCATGGGGGAGAACGTCATTGTCAACCCGCCGAACCCCGTCGGCGCCCCCGGCGGTGCGGGCGGGGCCGGCGGCGTCGGGATCGGCGGCGCCGGTGGAGTCGGCGGCATCGGTGGAGCGGGCGTTGGCGGTGTCGGCGGGGCCGGCGGTGCCGGCGGGGCGGCCCGAGGCAACCCGGTCGCCACCGGCGGCACGGCCGTGGCCACCGGCCAGGTCAACGGCGGCGCCGGCGGCGCGGCCACCGCGACGGCTCGTCCCACGGCCAACTCGGGGTTCTCCGGCAACGCCACCACCCAGGCCAGCGCGACGAACACCGGCAACACCGGTGCGGCCACCTCCTCCGCCGCCGCGGCACCGTCGGCCACGACGGGCAACTCCGGGGCGACGGGGAACACCGGCGACGCCACCAGCGAGCCGGTCGCCACCAACACGGCGATCCTCGGCTCGGCGATCGCAGTCGGCGGCGACGCCACCTCTGGTGGCAGCGGCGCCAGTGGCAACACCGGCCCGGCGGCGTCCATCGCCACCGTCAGCAGCGGGGCCAACTCCGGCGCCAACGTCGATGCCTCCTCCGAGTCGGGCGTGACCGGTCCGTCGGTCAACGACGTCGACCTGATCGTCGTCGGTGGCGCCGGCGGCCGCGGCGGCGTGGCCGCGACTGTCGCTGGCGCGGGCGGCAGCGTCTTCAACGGGGTCCTCGGGGGCGCCGGTGGCACCGGCGCCCCCGAGGACCC
>Ga0247719_1000498_pt1 | contig 23203 bp, 26 predicted proteins | sample 41E_DmetaG_FD_189046 | JGI IMG/M metagenome (GOLD analysis project Ga0247719, IMG submission 189046) | Soil microbial communities from hillslope of Landscape Evolution Observatory, University of Arizona, Oracle, AZ, United States - 4-1-E_D | ecosystem: Engineered > Artificial ecosystem >...
GCTCCTCCCCTCCCCTAAAGGAGAGGGGCTCTAGATGCGCTGCCCCTTTTGCGCGCACGAGGACAGCCAGGTTAAGGACAGCCGGCCGTCGGAGGATGGGGCTGCGATCCGCCGCCGGCGGCAGTGCGAGGCCTGCGGCGCCCGCTTCACCACCTTCGAGCGGGTCCAGCTTCGCGACCTCACCGTGGTCAAGAAGGACGGCAAGCGCGAGCCCTTCGACCGAGCCAAGCTCGAGCGGGCGATCGGCCATGCCTGCCGCAAGCGCGACATTGACGCAGCCAGGATCGAGCAGCTGGTCAGCGGCGTCCAGCGCCAGCTCGAAACCCGCGGCGACGAAGTCACCTCGACCCGGATCGGCGAATCGGTGATGGAGGGCCTCAAGGCCCTCGACCATGTCGCCTACATCCGGTTTGCCAGCATCTACAAGGACTTCAGCGACCCCGGCGACTTCGCGGAAATCGCCGAAAGGGTCGAGAAGGAAGCAGTTCCGCGAGACCAAGACAAATTGCTGTGAGCGAGCCAATCATCGTCCTCGTCCGGCCCCAGCTCGGCGAGAATATCGGCAAGGCGGCGCGGGCAATGCTCAACTTCGGGCTGACCGAGCTTCGCCTCGTCAGCCCCCGCGACGGCTGGCCCAACCCGTCTGCCGGGCCGGCGGCCAGCGGCGCCGACGTCGTGCTTGAGCAGGCGCGGGTGTACGAAACCACGCAGCAGGCGATCGCCGACTGCGAAACGGTTTATGCTTCGACCGTCCGCCGCCGCGACCTCGTCCTGCCGGTGCTCGGTCCCGAGGAGATGGCGCGGCGGATCGCCGGCTCGCCGGGCCGCTCGGCGATCCTGTTCGGCCCCGAGCGCTCGGGTCTCGAAACCGACGAGGTCGCGCTCGCCAACGCCATAGTCACCGTTCCAATCAACCCAGAGTTCGCTTCGCTCAACCTCGCACAGGCGGTGATCCTGCTCGCCTACGAATGGTCGAAGACGGCCGAACTCGCCCAGCCGCCGGCGAAGGAGCTAGAACCTCGGGCGCCGCACGGCGAGGTCGAGGGGCTGATCGGCCAGCTCGAGCAATTGCTCGACGACAAGGGCTATTTCCACCCGCCGTCTCGCACCGAGGCGACCAGGAACACGCTTCGGACGATCTTCACCAAGACCGGCTGGTCGTCACGCGAGGTCAAGGCCGTGCGCGGCGTCATCCGCGCCCTTGCCGGGCCAAAGCGGGAGCGGAAACCTTGACCTTGCCCACCCCCTCCACTAGGTGCGCGCCTTCGCAATTGATCCCGCAAGCCCGGTGAAGCGGTGATCGCGTCAGCTGCAAGAGCTGGCGGTGCGGGTCCGGGCACGACGAAAACGCGAATTGGAGTTTAGCAAATGACCAAGCGCACCAGCGCCAAGTACAAGCTCGACCGCCGAATGGGCGAGAACGTCTTCGGACGGCCCAAGAGCCCGGTCAACCGCCGCGAATATGGCCCCGGCCAGCACGGTCAGCGCCGCAAGGGCAAGCTGTCCGATTTCGGAATTCAGCTTCGCGCCAAGCAGAAGCTCAAGGGCTATTACGGCGACATCACCGAAAAGCAGTTCAAGAAGAATTATGTCGAGGCGACCCGGATGAAGGGCGACGCCTCGCAGAACCTCATCGGCCTGCTCGAGCGGCGGCTCGACATGGTCGTCTATCGCGCCAAGTTCGCCCCGACCATCTGGGCGGCCCGCCAGCTGGTCAGCCACGGCCACATCCGGGTCAACGGCGTCAAGTGCAACATTGCCTCGCGCCGGGTCGATGTCGGCGACGTCATCGAACTTGGGCCGAAGGCGCAGGAAATGGCGCTGGTCATCGAGGCCCAGAGTCTCGCCGAGCGGGATATCCCCGACTATGTGGTTCCGGATGGCGCCACTAAGGCGACCTTCACCAGGGTGCCGAAGCTCGACGAAGTGCCTTATCCGGTGCGGATGGAGCCGAACCTCGTCATCGAATTCTACTCGCGCTGATCAGCCGGTCAGGGCGAGCAAGGAAGGGCAGCCGCGAGGCTGCCCTTTTTCGTTCGTCAGCGGCCGATGGTCCGTTCCAGCAAGGCGCCGATCCGGGTCAGCATTTCGGTTCTCGCGGCACCATCTTCGAGATGATGATCGAGCCCCTTGAACGTCAGCAGGTCGCTTTGCTTGCCGGCGCTGCGAAGCGCGGAATGCATGCGCTGCGACTGGGCGATACGGACATTTGCGTCCATGTCGCCGTGGACCAGCAGGACCGGGGCGGCGATCGACGCCGCATTGCGCAGCGGCGAGCCTTCCGTGACGTGCGGACCGGTGCCGACGAACTTCTCGACCAGGTGAGCGTCCGCGAAATTCTGCGACTCCTGCTTGAGCTGGGCGAGATCGGTCACCGGGGCGATTGCGACCACGGCCTTGTACAGCGACGGGTCGTTCGCCGCTGCCTGAAGCGCCGCATAGCCGCCGTACGACCAGCCGACGATCGCCAGCTTCGACGGATCGGCGATACCCTGGGTGGCCAGCCACCGCGCTGAAGCCTGGACATCACCGATTGACGTTCGCCAGCCGCGAAAACCATTCTGGTTGAGCCACGCATCGCCGAATCCCGCCGAGCCGCGATAATTGGGTTGAAGCACCGCGTAACCGCGCGCGGCAAGGAATTGTGCGAGCCAGTCGAACCCCCACTCGTCGCGAGCGCTCGGACCGCCGTGCGGCAAGACGATCGCCGGGAGCCCCTTCGCCTCCCGGCCGGGGGGCAAAGTAAGATAGCCGGGGATGGCGGCGCCGTCCGGTGCCGGGATTGTGACGGGCTTCACCGACGCCATGGTCCGCCCGTCGAGGTCGGGTCGCACACGCATCGCTTCGGAAAGAGTTTTCTGCTGGCGGTCGAACAGATAATAGCGCCCTGGGTCGGTGTCGCTCGCTGCGATGACCAGGAGCTTGTTGCCGTCCGCGCTGGAATCGACGAAATTGATCAGCGGCAGGTGCGGCAGCGCTCCAGAGAGGGACTCGGCCAGAGCCTTGAATTCGGGATCGAAGTAAACGGTCTTTCGCTTGTCTTCGGCGAAAGTGTAGCCGATCACCCGCTGCCCGGTGCCAAAGCGGACGACATCGTCGATATCGACACGCGGGTTCTGCGCAATCAGTGTTTCCGCCATGCTTCCGTCAAGCTTGACGGTATAGAGCGCGTAGCGCCCGCCCAATTTCTTCAGCGCGTAGAGCGCGTCGATGGTGCCATCGACTGCCAGCGGCACGAAGTCCGCATCGAGCACATTCTTGACATTGTACAGGCTTTTCCAATCGCGCGATCCGCGGGTACGATAGAAGTAACGCACCTCGCCGGTGAGCATTCCGCTGTTTCGGGCGCCCGTGATCGACATCAGGCGGACATTGCCGCGGCCGTCAGTAGTGAACTCCGCGCCATCGCGGGCGTCCTCAACCGGCGTTCTGCGAAGCGTCGTCACGTCAACCCTGTCGACTCCAGTGCCGGACTTCGTCCGCTGAACGCGCGATTGAATCTTGCCTTCCTCAGGCACGTACAGCCGGGCCATCATCACGGAGCCTGGGGCATCGACCAGCCAGTCGATGATCTCCCCGTCCCAGCCCCGAAGCGAGGCATCATAGGCGCTTTCGGACTGACCGAGCATCTTCGGATTCCCGCCTCCCGAAGCGTCAAGCGCGATCAGCCGGCTGAAGCCGAGAAGTTCACCGATGCTCTTGCTGTGCACCAGGCCGCCGAATCGGCAGACCACTCGCGCTGTCGAGGCAAAGTGGCACCAGCTGAGCGACTCCGGGTCGCCGTCGCTTCCGACGACCCTCGAGAACTGGCCGGTCGACAGGTCACCTGAAAGTGCAATGGTCTGCCTTCCGGGCCCGGGCGTAAGGTAAAGCACTCGCGAGCCATCAGGAGAGAGGCTGGCCGAAAAGGCCGCTTCTCGGGCTCCGAACAAGGCCGCATCGGCGGCGAGGCTATTTGGTGATTGCGCCGCGGCGGCGGCAGCAAGAGCGAATGCGGCGAGACACGCTCCGCCGGACAAAAATTTCAACGAGATCAACGCCAACTCCCCCCGGAACCGATGACATTCGGCAGCTGCAGCATCGCACAACATGCCCGTGAAACAAGCCCCTTTTGCGTCGGGCAGGGAAGTCATTGGCAGTCTTCTGGCGATCAACCTGATCGCTGCTTGTCCGCCTCGGCGCAGGCGAGCGCGTCGACCCGGTCGTTCTCGGCATGTCCGCTGTGGCCCTTCACCCAACGCCACTCGACCCGGTGAGGAGCGGCCGCATCGACCAGCATCTGCCAAAGCTCGGCATTCTTGACCGGCTTCCTGTCGGCGGTTCGCCAGCCGTTTCGCATCCAGCCGTGGATCCAGCGGGTAATACCGTCGCGGACGTAGCTGCTGTCGGTATAAAGCTCGACCCGGCACGGACGCTTCAGCGCCTCCAGCGCGCGGATCGCGGCCATCAGCTCCATCCGATTGTTGGTGGTCAGCGGCTCACCGCCGGACAGCTCGCGTTCCTTCGCGCCGGTTCGAAGCAGCGCCGCCCAGCCGCCAGGACCGGGGTTGCCGCGACAGGCGCCGTCGGTGAAAATCTCGACTAGGGGAAGTTCCGCCACCGTTGAGGGCTTAGGCAACCAGCTCGCGCGGCAGCTTGAATATCATACGCTCGGGCGTGTGATCTGCCACTTCCTCTGTGACCTCGAATCGCTCGCGAAGCGCATCGACGACCTCGCGGACCAGAAGTTCGGGAGCCGAGGCGCCGGCGGTCAGTCCCACCGTTCGCGGCTGGCCTAGCCAGTCCCAGTCGATGTTGGCCGCCCGCTCGATCAGCCGGGCCGGAACACCCATCCGCTCGGCGACTTCAGCAAGCCGGAGCGAATTGCTGCTGTTGGGAGCGCCGATCACCAGCATTCGCTCGCATTCGGGAGCAATCGCCTTGACCGCCGCCTGCCGGTTCGAGGTGGCGTAGCAAATATCCTCGCTTCGCGGTGCCCTAATGGCTGGAAACCTGCGCTTCAGCATGTCGACGATCGCCGCGGTGTCGTCGACCGACAGGGTCGTCTGGGTAAGGAATGCCAGATTGCCGGCATCCTCGACGGCGATCGTTTCCGCATCATCGATCGTCTCGACCAGGCTCATGCAGCCATCGGGCACCTGGCCGAAGGTGCCGATCACTTCAGGATGTCCGGCATGGCCGATGAACACTATGTGCCGCCCTTCGGCGATCAGCCGTTCGGCCTGACGGTGAACCTTGGACACCAGGGGACAGGTGGCGTCGACAAAGTTGAGGCCGCGCTCCTGAGCGGTTGCGGGAACTGATTTGGGAACTCCGTGGGCGGAAAAGACCACCGGCCGATCGTCCGGCACCTCGTCGAGTTCATCGACGAATATGGCGCCCATCTTGCGAAGCCGTTCGACGACAAACCGGTTGTGGACGATCTCGTGGCGCACATAGACCGGCGCGCCGAAGCGCTCGATGGCAAGCTCGACGATCTGGATCGCCCGGTCGACTCCGGCGCAAAAGCCGCGCGGGGCGGCGATCAGGACATGAAGAGGGGGCCGGGCGACTGGCATTGCCCGGGCGATGTAAGCGATTGCTTGCAGCGTTTGAAGGCGCTTCCTATGAACGGCGCCAACTGCCGCCTGCCTTCTGAAGGAACCCGCGCACCGTGAAGCTTCGCCTCCTAACCTTGCTCTGCCTCGTCGCGCTGCCCGGTTGCACGCGCGACCGGGCGCTGGTCGATGGCGGCGTCTATGCCCATCGCAGCGCCTGCCCGATCGTCGGAGTTCCGGCCGGAACCGGCGACATCACCCTGTTCACTCAGGCGGGGCGAACCGATGCCGCCGCGCTCGACGTAACCGCGACGATCACCAACGTCCGCGGCCATTGCCGCGAGGAGGGACATGAGATTTTCTCGACGGTGACCTTCGACGTGGTCGCGGTCCGCCGGGACGCAGGCGCGGCTCGGCAGGTGGTGCTGCCCTATTTCAACTCTGTGCTTCAGGGCGGCAACCAGGTCGTCGCCAAGCGAATCCATCATGTCGCGCTTGACTTCCAGCCCGGCAATTTGCGGGCCCGGACTTCATCTCAGGCTACCGTCCGGGTTTCGCGTTCGGCCGCCACTTTGCCCGAGGACGTTCGGCGAATCCTGACCCGCGAGCGCCGGCCCGGCGATCCCCAGGCGGCGGTTGACCCGCTGACCGACCCGGGGGTTCGAGCAGCGGTCGCCCGGGCGACCTTCGAGCAGCTGGTCGGCTTCCAGCTAACCGAGGACCAGCTGCGCTACAACGCTACTCGCTAGGCAGGCTTCGCCAGACTCGCGCCAGGTGCTGGCCAGCCCAGCCGCAGACCAGCAGCAGCGGCACGGACGCCGCCATGAACCACAGCGGTTGGGCCATCATCGCGAACCGGAACAGCGCGGCGATGCAGATGGCGCCGGCAATCACCCAAGCCGCCCAGCGCCGCCGCGATACGCGCACGGCCACCGCTGCGCCGAGCAATACGCCCGCCCCCCAGGCGACCAGAACCAGGAGCAACGATCCGACCGGGCGATCGGCGCCGATCGGCTGGGTCTCGTCGAAGCCCGGCAGCGGGACGATCTGATACCCAATCCCCTGAACCCCGATGATCACGATCAAGGCAACGATCATTCCCGAGACGAGCCCGCTCAGCGGCCGGATCATCGCTTTGCCTCCTCCTGCTCCTCGTGCGTTGACTCAACGGATTGCCAGGGCCAAGGCTCCCTTGTCGCCGGAGGCCGCTTGCGGCCGCCGGAAGGACGCGCGGGAGAGACCCCGGGCCGGACACGGCCCGGGGCGCCGAAGGAGCAACCGCCCCCGGAATCTCTCAGGCCAAAGGACCGCGCGGACCGAGACAGTCTGGAAAGTGTTCCAGCCGCAAGGCCGGAGCCGCCGAAGGGGCAAAGCTCTCAGGCGCAGCGACAGACGGGGGTGACGGTCGGAAGCGCCGGAGCGCAGGGCTGTCGCTACCCTTGAAGGAGCGCGCGAATGAGCAAGGAAGTCCACGGCGGCCCGACCGACCAATTCACCCAGGCGCGCGGCGAGCCCTATCGCGGCGACCCCGATGGCGGTGAAGGCGCCGAGCCGGCGCCGCCCCTGAAGCTTCCGCTCGACAGCTTCCACCGCCGGCACGGTGGGCGGATGGTGCCGTTCGCCGGCTATGAAATGCCGGTTCAGTATGAAGGCATCATCGCCGAGCATCTCTGGGTCAGGGAAAGTGCCGGACTGTTCGACGTCAGCCACATGGGCCAGATCCTGGTCCATGGCCACAATGTCGACGCCGCACTGGAAACGCTACTTCCGGGCGAGCTCAGACTGCTGGGCGACATGCGGCTGCGCTACTCGCTGCTGCTCGCAGGGGACGGCGGCATCATCGACGATCTCATGGCCACCCGGCGAGGCGAAGATTTTTACCTGGTGGTCAACGGCGCCACCAAGCACGGCGATCTCGAGGTCCTCCAAAAACGGCTGCCGCGCGAAGTGGTGGTCGACCATATGAAGGAGCAGGCGCTGCTGGCCCTGCAGGGGCCGCGGGCGGCCGAGGTTCTGGAGCGGCTGGCCCCGGGCGTTTCCGATCTGACATTCATGCAAGGCGGTGCGTTCCGTCTCGACGGTCAGCAGGCATGGATCAGCCGCTCGGGCTATACCGGTGAGGATGGCTTCGAGATCTCGGTTTCGGCGAGCGCCGTCGAGGCGGTCGCGGAAGCCCTGCTGAAAGACGATCGCGTAAAGCCGATCGGCCTTGGCGCGCGCGATTCGCTTCGGCTCGAAGCAGGGCTGCCGCTTTACGGCCACGACATCGACCTTAACACCACCCCGGTGATGGCCGGCCTCCAGTTCGCGATCCAGAAACGCCGCCGCGCTGAGGGGGGATTTCCTGGCGCGTTACGAATCCTCACCGAGCTCGAAAATGGCCCCGTACAGAAGCGCGTCGGCTTTGCCGTCGAAGGTCGCCAGCCAGTTCGCGAGGGCGCCCGGGTGCTCGACGGCGAAGGCAATGAGGTAGGGCGGATCACCAGCGGCGGCTTTTCGCCCTCGCTGCAGCGGCCGATCGCCATGGGCTATGTCGCCAGCCATCTCGGCGAGCCGGGCACTGGGCTCAAGCTCGAGCAGCGCTCGAAGCTATTCGAAGCCGAGGTCGTGGCGATGCCCTTCGTCCCCCACCGCTATCACCGCAAGGGAGCCAATGCATGAGCCTCTATTTCACCCGCGAGCATGAGTGGATTCGAATCGAGGGCGACACCGCCACCGTCGGCATATCCGATCACGCGCAGCAGGCGCTGGGCGACATCGTCTTCGCCGAGGTTCCCGAATCGGGAAAGTCGCTGTCCAAAGGCGATGAAGCGGCGGTGGTCGAATCGGTCAAGGCCGCGTCCGACGTCTATTCGCCGGTTGGCGGCGAAGTGATCGAGGGCAACCAGGCGGTCGCCGATGACCCGGCACTGATCAACCGCGACCCCGAGGGCGAAGGCTGGTTCTTCAAGCTGAAGCTCGACGATCCGGCCGAGGTCGAGGGACTGATGGACGAAGCCGCGTACCGCGACTGGGTGAAGACGCTCTGAGCATCATCGCCGCCTCGACCAGCCGTTGGGATGCGGGCGATTATGCGCGTGTCGGGAGTTTCGTGCCGGCGCTAGGGGAAGCCGCGCTCGACCTGCTCGACCCGCAGCCGGGCGAGCATATCCTCGACATTGGTTGCGGCGACGGTTTGCTAACCAAACGGATCGCGCAGCGGGGCGCGTTAGTGATCGGCGTCGACAACTCAACGGAGCTGGTCGAGGCGGCGCGTGCGAGCGGCCTCGAGGTGATCGAGATGGACGCCGCCGACATGGCGTTCGACGGCGAGTTCGACGCTGCTTTTTCCAACGCGGCCTTGCACTGGATGCTGGAAAAGGAAGTGGTGGCGACCGCCATCAGCAACGCCCTGAAGTCCGGCGGCCGCTTCGCCGGCGAGATGGGCGGCGAGGGCAATCTCAAAAGCTTGCTCGAAGCACTCGATTCCGAGCTGATCATTCGCGGCTACACGCCGCCTACTGAGAGCGCCAATTGGTATCCGTCGCCAGAGGAATTCGCCGCCATTTACGAGGCGGCTGGCTTCGAGGCGGTCGACGCTAGGCTGATCGAGCGGCCGACCCCGCTGGAGCGCGGAGTCGCTACCTGGGTGATGACCTTCCGCAAGGGCTGGCTCGACCGCGCCGGTGTGCCGGAAGAGGAGCGCGGCGACATCGCCGCCGCAGTCGCCAGCGCCGTTGGCACCAATATTGCCGATTACGTCCGCCTCCGCTTCATCATGAGGAAGCCAGTCTGATGCGTTACCTTCCCCTGTCCGACCCTGACCGAAGCGCGATGCTCGCCGCGGTCGGCGCCGAGACCATCGACGACCTGTTCCGCGACGTGCCAGTCGAGGCGCGGCTGGACGGGCCGGTCGAAGGCCTCCCCAATCATGCCTCGGAGCTGTTCGTCGAGCGCCAGCTTACGGCATTAGCGCGCAAAAACCTGGTCGCCGGCGAAGCGCCCTTCTTCCTCGGCTGCGGCGCCTATCGGCACCATATCCCGGCAAGCGTCGACCATATCATCCAGCGCGGCGAATTCCTGACCGCCTACACGCCCTACCAGCCCGAAATCGCCCAGGGCACTTTGCAGATGATGTTCGAGTTCCAGACGCAGGTCGCTCGGCTGTACGGCTGCGAGGTCGCCAATGCCTCGATGTACGACGGCTCGACCGCCTGCTGGGAAGCGATCGGAATGGCACGGCGGATCACCCGGCGGACAAAGGCGGTGCTCTCTTCAGGACTCCACCCCCATTACGTCAGCGTTGCCGAAACGATGGCAAAGTTCACCGGGGACTGCCTGAACGTCGCGCTTCCCGATCTCGGCCCGGAGACCGACGCCGAGCGCCTAATCGCCGCGATTGACAGCGACACTAGCTGCGTCGTCGTCCAGTATCCCGACATCCTCGGCCGGATCGCCGACCTGACGCCGATTGCCGAGGCGGCGCACGCCCACGGCGCTTTGCTCGTCGCCGTCGTCACCGAGCCGGTGGCGCTCGGCCTGATCCGCTCGCCGGGGGAAATGGACGCCGACATCGTCGTCGGCGAGGGCCAGTCGATCGGCGTCGGGCTGCAGTTTGGCGGGCCCTATGTCGGCTTGTTCGCCTGCCGCGAGAAGCATGTACGCCAGATGCCGGGCCGGCTCGCCGGCGAGACTGTCGATGCGGAAGGGAAGCGCGGCTTCGTCCTCACCCTGTCGACCCGCGAGCAGCATATCCGCCGCGAGAAGGCGACCTCGAACATCTGCACCAGCTCGGTGCTGTGTGCCCTCGCCTTTTCGGTGCACATGAGCCTGCTCGGAGAGAAAGGCATGCGCCAGCTCGCGGCCTTGAATCACGCGCGCGCGTGCGAAGTCGCTGATCGGTTGGCTCGGATCCCCGGCGTGCGGCTGGTCAACCAGAGTTTCTTCAACGAATTCACGCTCGAGCTTCCGGTCGAGGCGCGGCCGGCGGTGCGGGCGCTAGCGGACCTGGGCGTGCTTGGCGGAGTGTCGCTTGGAAGGCTGTATCCCGGCGCTGATGCGCTGCAGAACGGCCTTGTGCTCGCGGTCACCGAAACCGTCACCGACGAGGGTATCGAAGCGCTTGAAGCGGGCTTGGGGGAGGTGTGCCAGTGACCGTCAATCCGTCCGGCTGGCGCCCAACGACGCCTGCCAATGAGCCGGGAAGCGCCGACGCCGTCACCGGCAATCGCGCGCTGATGCTCGAGGAGCCCTTGCTGTTCGAAATCGGTTCGACCGAGCAGACCGGGGTCGACATTGCCGAGGCCGCGCAGGGTGGGGATCGCCTCGGCGACCTCGAACGAACCCGCCCAATCGGCCTGGCCGGCCTCAGCGAGCCGGAAGCCGTGCGCCACTACACCCGCCTCAGCCGCCAGAATTACGCCATCGATCTCGGCCTGTTTCCGCTGGGCAGCTGCACGATGAAGCACAATCCGCGCCTCAACGAGAAGGTCGCCCGGCTTCCGGGCTTTGCCGACATCCACCCACTGCAACCGGTCGACACGGTGCAGGGCGCGCTCGAGCTGATCGACCTCGTCGGTTACTGGCTGACGACCCTGACCGGCATGCCGGCGGTGGCGATGAGCCCAAAGGCCGGGGCGCATGGCGAGTTGTGCGGCCTGCTGTGCATCCGCGCCGCGCTCGAGGCACGCGGCGACGCCCGCGAGGTCGTACTGGTCCCCGAAAGCGCTCACGGCACCAATCCAGCGACCGCCGCCTTTGCCGGCTACCGGGTCGAAAGCATTCCGGCCAATGCCGACGGGCGGGTAGACTTCGATGCCCTGAAGTCTCGCCTCGGATCCGACGTCGCCGCGGTGATGATCACCAACCCCAACACCTGCGGGCTGTTCGAGCCCGACATGAAGGCGATCAGCGACGCCGTCCATGCCGCCGGCGGCTTCGTCTACTGCGACGGCGCCAATTTCAACGCCATCGTCGGCAAGGTCCGGCCCGGCGACCTCGGCATCGACGCCATGCACATCAACCTCCACAAGACCTTCTCGACCCCCCACGGCGGCGGCGGGCCGGGGTCGGGACCGGTAGTGCTGAGCGAGGCGCTGGCGCCGTTCGCTCCCCTGCCCTTCGTCGAAAAGCAAGGCGATCGATTCGTGCTGGTCGAGGAGGAGACCGTCGGCGAGCATCACGGCCGGAGCTTCGGACGGATGGTCGCCTTCCACGGCCAGATGGGCATGTTCACCCGCGCCGCTTCCTACATGCTCAGCCACGGCGCCGACGGCCTGCGCCAGGTCGCCGAGGACTGCGTGCTCAACGCCAACTATATATTGCGCGCGCTCGAGGACGTGCTGGACGCGCCGTTCGCGAAAAGCGGCCCGTGCATGCACGAGGCGATCTTCTCCGACCGAGGCTTCGGCGGGGGCCTGGCGACGCTGGACCTTGCCAAGGGCCTGATCGACGAGGGCTTCCACCCGATGACCATGTATTTTCCATTGGTCGTCCACGGCGCAATGCTGGTCGAGCCGACCGAGACTGAATCCCGGGCAAGCCTCGACCAGTTCATCGCCGCGATGCGCAGCCTCGCGGAACGGGCGAGGGCCGGCGAACCTGATCTCAAGGCTGCTCCGGTCCATGCGCCGCGGCGGCGGCTCGACGAGACATTGGCGGCAAGGAAGCCCATTCTGGTCTATCGCGATCCGAAGGCGGCCGAGGCTGCGGAGTAAGCGATGGAAACTGTGACCAGACGGCTCGATGGTTTCACCGACGCCGCCTTCGCCTTTGCCGTCACCCTTCTCGTCATCGGCCGCGGCGAAGTCCCGGGCACATTCGACGACCTTCGATCCGCAATGGCGGAGGTCCCGGCATTCGCGATCGGATTTGCGATCATCGGCATGTTCTGGTTCACCCATGTGCGCTGGCGACGCTATCGCGGCGAAGGCGATTGGGTGTCGGTGCTCCTCACCTTCGCGCTGATCTTCCTCGTCCTGATCTATGTTCGCCCCCTGCAGGCCGTGGCCGCATCCCTGAGCGCCTATGTCGGAGCGAACGTGACCAGTTTCCGCGGCGGCATCGGGGATCTGTTTGCTGTCTATGGCGCCGGGTTCATCGCCATGTCGGCGACGATCACCAGCCTGTTCGCCGACGCGCGGCGCAATCCCGCGCTTCCCGACCTCGAGCGCCACGCGCTCAAGGGCGAGATAATCATCTGGTCGATCCTCACCGTCACAGGCGCTTTGTCATTGCTGCTCGCATTGTTCGACGCGACGGAGCGCATTTCGCCGCTGCCCTATGCGACCTTGCCTGTGACCATCGGCCTCTTCACGTGGAGATATGATTGGGAATTGCGGCGGCGGCAGACCGAAACCGATGCAGGAGCCGAGCCTGTCTGAGCGCTTCTATGAAGGCCCGGTCGCGGCCGACGCCCGCCGCTCCGCACCAGCCGCGCTTCGCAATCGCGAACCGATCGCCGATGTGCTTGCCGACTGGCTTCCGCGAGACGGGCTGGTGCTGGAAGTGGCCAGTGGCACCGGCCAGCATTCACTCTATTTCGCCAAGCGTTTCCCGAACCTCGACTGGCAGCCGAGTGACCTTGAGGCGAGTTCGCTGCGATCGATCGCCGCCTGGCAAGCGCAATCGCCGCTGCCCAATTTGCATGCGCCAATCGCCATCGACGCGAGCCAAACCGATTGGTCGATCGACCGAGCCGACGCCGTGCTCAGCATCAACATGGTGCACATCAGCCCGTGGAGCGCCGCGCTGGGGCTGCTCGATGGGGCCGCCAGACTGCTCGCGCCGCAAGCGCCGCTGATCCTCTACGGGCCGTGGTTTGCAGCAGCGATCGAAACCGCGCCGAGCAATGAAGCCTTCGACGCTGACCTTCGCGCCCGCAATCCGGAGTGGGGATTGCGAAGCGTCGAGGACTTCACCGCCGAGGCGCAACGCCGCGGATTCACCTGTTGCGAGGCCAGGACGATGCCTGCGAACAATCTCATGCTGCTTTACCGGCGGTCCGAGGCGCGATCACCGCGAGGATAAACGAAAGCTTTACCCCCTTTGCGCTATCGCGACCCGATGGAGCATGAGCCGATTACGCAAAACCGCCGATCTCGGCGCTCGAACGTCCTGCTTGCGGCGACGATCGAGGTGTATGGGCGCATCATCCCGGTCAAGCTGCGCAACCTGTCGGCCGACGGTGCTCTGGTCGAAGGCGACGGCCTGCCGCTCGAAGGAACGGAAGTGCTGTTCCATCGCAATGATCTGGTCATGACGGGCCGGATCGCCTGGGTCGCCGGCAGACACGCCGGAGTCGCGTTCGCCACAAAGCTGCAGCCGGAAGAAGTGCTTCGCCACATTCCGCCGCCGCGCCCGCGGGTCATCCCGGAATTCAAGCGCCCGGGCCTTGCCTGCCGGCCGCTGACTCCGGAAGAGCGCCAGATCATCGAAGGCTGGGCATGGAGCAAGTCGCCGGAGCGACCCGGAGACTGAGTGACGGTCGCCTAGCCTGCCGCCGCTTGGATGCTGCCCCGCTGCTGCTGAAGCCAGGCAACCAGAACCGGCAGGGGCAGCAACCGGTTGAAGGTGATCCCGAAGCAGCCCCCATCTTCCCATCGAACCATTCCCGCCTGCGGCTCGAGGCCCGGCAAAGTGACAACCACCGACGCTCCAAGCGGCATGGGCTGCCGGCTTTCGATCTTGACGCCGCCCTGCGAGATATCGTGAGTCCATAGCCGGTGGACGCGGGATCCATCCCGCATGCTGCCGAAGCAGCGCACTTCGACTCGCGGCATCCGCGGCCGCGGCCCATCCATCGAGGTCGCAAGCAAGTCGACCACGTCGACCGGCTTGTCGAAAGTGATCCCGACATTGTTGCCGTTCGCCCAGGCGGCCACGCCAGCGACGTTCTGCCCCTCCTTGAGCTCCACCGTAAGCCGCGTCCCGGGCTCGATCGGGCAATAAGCGCGGACCAGCATTCCGCCCGACGAGACATTCTTGATCAGGCAAAGCTCCCGGCGGTCGCCGATGGTCAACGACCCGACACGAAAGAGACTGAGATGCCGGTCGCCCTCGCGCCGTTCGCTGCGCGCGGGCGGACGGTCCGACAGCGAATACAGCGTCGTTTCTACTGGCATCTCGTCCACGCGCAACTCCGTTCCAGTCTGACGGCTGGATTGGACCGGAAGCGGTCCGCTTTGATCCTAAGCTTCGGAGGATTACCAGATGGTTGAGCAATGGTCCGGCTTGGACCCTCACGGTCCTCGGAAGTGAATATCGCCCGGCGTCGCCGGGGCGTGAAGCCGAAGCTGGAATACATTTCCCACCAGCCTGTCCAAAGGGTAAGCTGGGAGGGAAGGAGCGCCACCCATGCGCAGCTCGCTCATTATCGCGCTGCTGATCTCGGCAACGGCAACGCCGCTCCTGGCGCAAGGCCGAACCGTCGAATTCGAAACCCTCCCCCACGCAGCGGACATCGACTCCGCCTCCCAGTCACATGACGAGGCAATCCGCCGCGACCGCCATGACCGGATGACGGTGCAGGTTCGGCTCGGCGGCTCGGGCCCCTACCATTTCCTGGTCGACACCGGATCGGATCGTACCGCCCTTTCGCGGCAGCTTGCCGACCGTCTTGGCCTGAAAGCCGCCGGCACCGCCCGGCTGCACAGCGTGACCGGCATGAGCGAGGTGACGACGGTGATGCTTCCGCAACTGCAGCTCAGCGGCAAGGATATCGAGGTCGCGCATGCCCCGCTGCTCGATCGGGAAAATATCGGCGCCGATGGCATCCTCGGCATCGATTCGCTCCGCTCGCAGCGACTCCAGTTCGACTTCCCCAACCGGACGATGACCATCGTCCCGTCGGTTCAGCGGGTTTCGAGCGAGGAGCGCGACGCGATCATCGTCGAGGCGAGGCGGCGCAACGGCCGGCTCATCCTCACCCGGGCGCGCGCCGACGGAGTGCCGGTGACAATCATCCTCGACACCGGTTCGCAGTTGAGCATCGCCAACGAGCCGCTCCGCCGCGAGCTCGCCCGGCGCCGTTCGCTTCCGCAGCTTGGCCAGGTCGAGCTCCAGTCGGTGACCGGCGAGAAGCTGATCGGCGACTATATGTTCTTGAAGACGCTGGATCTCGGCAATGTCGCCCTGGCCAACCTCGTCACCGTGTTTGCCGAGGCTCATACTTTCCAGCTGTTAGGCCTCGCTGATCAACCGGCCATTCTGCTTGGCATGAACGCGCTTCGCGGTTTCGAGAAAGTATCGATCGACTTCGATCGCAAGCAGCTTCGCGTGCGCACCCCGCAAAAGAGCGAGCTCAACGGCACAATGATGGCGGCTCGGGCCAACGAGGGGCACTAAGAGCCTGAAATCTCGAGCGTCCCCAGACGCTCGGATTTCAGGCTGGTGAGCCCTGCTGGATTCGAACCAGCGACCTACTGATTAAAAGTCAGTTGCTCTACCGACTGAGCTAAGGGCCCTCGCGATTGCCGTTACCGCCGCTGTCGCCTCCGGGCAAGGCGATGCGCGAGATGCCTGACGGTGAGGCTGCCGCGCAGCCGCCACGACGGCGCGACGATCGCGAGCGGCTGCAGCACGAACCCCCGCCGCTCCACCGCGGGATGGGGAATTGTCAGCCGGCGCGACTTGAACGGCGCGCCGCTCCAGTCGGCAATGTCGAGGTCGAGGACCCGGCTTCCCCATCGCCGTCCCGGGCGGCGGCCGAAATCGCGCTCGATCGCCTTCAGGCATTTGAGCATTTCGGGCGGCTCGAGCGCGCTTTCAATCAAGGCCACGGCATTGGCGAAATCGCGGCCTGCACCGCCATGGGCCGGGTTGAGCAGGATCGGCGAGGCATCGAATAAGCCGAAGTCCTGGTCGAGCCTGGCGATCGCCGCCTCGACCACTTGAGCCGGGCGGCCATGGCGGCCGTGCCGGCGGTTGGAGCCAATTGCGATGGCGTAGAGGTGGGTCACGGGCTGGCACTGTCATTGCGAGCGTAGCGAAGCAATCCAGGCCTTTTTTATTCACGCAGAGGCGCAGAGAGGTGGGAGCAGCACCAAGGTCTCTGCGACCCCCCGTCTCTGCGCGATATTCTTGGATTGCTTCGTCGCTGCGCTCCTCGCAAGGACGATGATGATGGTCCAACCCGCCGACCTGTCGCCGATTCCGCAAGCCGAGGCGCCGCGCGACTGCCCTTTGTGCCCCCGCCTGGTGCGCTTCCGGCAAGAGATGCGCGCCGAGCATCCCGAATGGTGGAACGCGCCGGTGCCAGCGTTCGGATCGCGCGACGCCTGGCTGGCGATCATCGGCCTCGCGCCCGGCAAGCATGGCGCAAACCGCACCGGCCGGCCCTTCACCGGCGATTATGCCGGCGAGCTGCTTTATTCGACCCTGCTCAAGTTCGGCCTCGCCGAAGGGACCTACACCGCCGACCCCGGTGACGGCCTTCGATTGACCGGCGCCGTGATCCTCAACTCGGTCAAATGCCTGCCCCCGGCCAACAAGCCCGAGCCGGGCGAGATCGCCACCTGCCGCAATTATCTCGAAGCTTCGCTGGCCGCGCTCGGCAATGTCCGGATCGTCGTCGCGCTGGGCCAGATCGCCCATGTCGCCGCCGCCCGGGCACTAGGGTTGCCGCCCTCTGGCACAAAATTCGGCCACGGCGCCGAGCATGTCGCGCCTGACGGGCGGGTGCTGCTGTCGAGTTACCATTGCTCGCGCTACAACCAGAATACCGGCCGCCTCGACGCGGCGATGTTCGACAGCGTGTTCGAGCGGGCGGTCGCGCTGCACGCCCTTCTCGATTAGCGCAGCTGGCTGTCCTTGCTTCCGCGGCGGTTGATTGCCGAATGGGCGATCTTCGAATCGCGCTCGGCCTGGCAAGCGACACAGGTGCGCACGCCCGGCACCGCCTTGCGCCGAGCGGCGGGGATGGCCTCGCCGCACTCATCGCATTCCTTCGCGCTCTGGCCGCGCGGAATCAGCGCCCGGGCGAGCGCCACGGCGTCCTTCACCGTGTCGTCGATCTGGTCCTGAACGGCTCCGTCGCGAGTCCAACCGCCTGCCATGCAATAATAATCCGGAAGCCGCGCCGGTGTTCCGCTCAGCGATCCTCGACCAGCCGGCCGTAAAGCTCCGGCCGTCGGTCACGGAAGAAGCCGAATGCGGCGCGGTGCTTCTTCGCCTCGGCGAGGTCGAGTGTGGCCACAAGCACACCGCTCTCCTCGGCCCCGAACTCGGCGAGAATGTCGCCGCGCTGGTCGCAGATGAAGCTGTGGCCGTAGAAGCGCTGCCCACATTCGGTGCCGATTCGATTGGCGGCGACGACCGGAACCACGTTCGACACGGCATGGCCGATCATTGCCCGCCGCCACAGGCGGCTGGTGTCAAGCTCGGGATCGTGCGGCTCGCTGCCGATCGCCGTCGGGTAGAAGAGGATTTCGGCGCCCATCAGCATCATCGCGCGGGCGGTCTCGGGATACCATTGGTCCCAGCACACCCCGACTCCGAGCCGCGAATAATGCGGCCCTTCCCATACCTTGAAGCCGGTGTTGCCAGGGCGGAAATAGAATTTCTCCTCATAACCCGGACCGTCGGGAATGTGGCTCTTGCGATAGACTCCCGCGACCCTTCCGTCCGGGCCGACCATGGCGAGGCTGTTGTAATGATGCGGGCCGTCGGCCTCGAAGAAGCTGGTCGGGATCCAGATGTTCAGCTCGCGGGCGAGATCCTGCATCGCCAGAACCGAGGGGTGCTCAGACACCGCCCGGGCATTGGCGAACAGGCTTTCGTCCTCCTGGCGGCAGAAATAGGGGCCTTCGAACAATTCGGGCGGAAGCACCACTTCGGCGCCCTTTGAATGCGCCTCGCGCACCAGCTCGGCGACCGCGAGAATATTCTCAGCGGCATTGTCGGTGAAGGACAGCTGCAGTGCGGCTACGGTAAGCTTGCTCATGGAGGTTCCTCCCTATCGCGAAGCGATGGGGAGGGGAACCAGCGGAGCTGGTGGAGGGGTAATTGGCGCGGCGCCAGGACCCCTCCACCATCGAACCTTCGTTCGATAGTTCCCCTCCCCAGCAAATGCTGGGGAGGAATTCACGCCGGCAGCTGCTGGGAAATGCAATGGAAGCTGCCGCCGCCGGTCAGGACATGGTCGGCACGCAGGCCGACGACCTTTCGGCCGGGAAACAGGGCCTGGACGACTTCGACCGCAGCCCGGTCGTTGGCCGCGCCATACTGGGGCACGACCACCGCGGCATTGCCGATGTAGAAGTTCATGTAGCTCGCCGGGATCACGTCGCCGTCCTCTCCGAGAACCCGCCCCGGAGAGGGTAGGTTTACCACGTCGAGCTTCGCCGCTTTCAGCCGCTTGGCCGCGTCGCGATAGACGGATTCGTTGGGATCGTCCTTCGCTGGTGTCGGAATCGCCACTCGCCCGGGCGCGACGAATCGGGCGAGATTGTCGACATGGCCGTCGGTATGATCGTTGAGCAGCCCCGATCCGAGCCAGATGGTGCGATCGAAGCCGAGATCGTCGTGCAGCCGCTCTTCGACCGCTTCGCGGGTCAGCGTGTTGCGGTTGGGATTGAGCAGGCATTGTTCCGTGGTGATGACCGTGCCCGAGCCGTCATGGTCGATGGCGCCGCCCTCGAGGACCCAGTCGAAGCTGGATGCGGTCAATTCGGCCTGCTTCGCAAGGCGCTCGCCGATGTCCTGGTCGCCCTCGAGATCGTATTTACCGCCCCAACCGTTGAATCGAAAGCAGGCCGCGCGTCGGTTCGGACCGCTGCCGGTGATGATCGGACCGGTATCGCGAAGCCAGATGTCGCCGAACTTCTCGACGATCACCTCGGCGAACGGAGCGAGCTTGCGGGCAGCCGCGGCGGCGTCCTCATGCGCGGCAACGAGGATGACTTTCTCCCCCTTGCCGTCGGAATGCACCGCCTCGGCGAAGGCGGCGACTTCGCGCTCCGCCGGCTTGAGATCGGCCAGCCAAAGCCCGGGATCGCTCGGAAAGCCGATCCAGACTGCCTCGTGCGGCGACCATTCGGGAAGCGGCGGGGTCATCATCGGCGAGCGCGTAAAGCATCGCCACTTCTGCGCCAACCCGCTCGGCCGCTCCCTGACCGGGTTTGTCGGTCCCTAGCCGAACCTGGCCGGCGAGAAGATTTCGGGATCGATGGCCTCGACGCATTCGTCCGGCTTGTCGCCAAGGAGGAGCGCGGCGGCCAGCTTCGCCGCCGCCGGAGCGGTCTGGATGCCAAAGCCCCCCTGCCCCGCGCACCAGTAGAAAGCGGGCTCGCGGGGATCGAATCCATAGACCGGAAGCCGGTCGGAAGCGAAGCTGCGAAGACCAGCCCATTTTCGCTCGACCGCCTCGACAGGCCAGTCGACGACTTGCTCGAAGCGGTCGATGGCTAGGGCGACATCGATCTCCTCGGGCGCGGCGTCGCACGGATCGGTGTCGATCTCGTCATGCGGGCTCAGCCAGATGCTCCGGTCGCCCTCGCCCCTGAAATAGAAAGTACCTTCGGAATCGCTGACGAGAGGCAGCTCCTTGAGGCCGCTTCGGCCGACCCGAAGCTGGACCATCGTCCTTCGCTTGGGCGCGATTCCCAGCGGCTGGACCCCGCAAGCCTCGGCCACCGGGTCAGCCCAGGCACCGGCGGCATCGACGATGATTCCTGCCGCGAACGTCGAGCCGTCCTCGAGCGTCACGTGCCAGCAGCCGCCGCTCCGCCGCGCGCGGGCGAATCGGGCGCCCGTTCGGATTTCGCCCCCCGCCTTTCGCGCCCCAGCCAGATAAAAGGCATGAAGACCGGCGACGTCGATGTCGGCGCAGCCCGGCTCGAATAGGCCATTGCGCCACTCCGCGCGGATCCCCGGCACTATCCGTTCGAGCTCTTCGCGGTCGACGGGCCGCGAATCGACCGAATCCGGTAGCTCAGCGGGTCCTTGCCGGGAAATGTGGACCGCCCCGCGCGGCGACAGGAAGCCACCTTCGTCGAGTTGCTTGCGCGACGCGCTGGTCAGCATGGCAACCTGCGGACCGCCGTAGCTTTCGAGCCAGAAGGCCGCCGACCGGCCGGTCGAATGATAGCCGCAAGCCGGCTCGGCATCGATCAGCAGCACCCGCGCGCTTCTCGCGAGTTCGGCACCCAGGCTCGCGCCGGCGATGCCGCCGCCGACGATCAAAATGTCGCAATTCGCCACTTGGCTCGGTTACGGTTTTGAAAGCCGCGGCGTCTAGGGGTCCCGTCATGTTGACCGCGGCTTCCTTCGAAATGGCGTTGCTCGCGCTCCTTGCGCTCCTGCTGCTCGCGGCGGCGGCAATCGACGTGCGCACCTTCACGATTTCGAATCGGTTGAACTTGGCGGTCGCGCTGCTCGCGCCGCTCTACTGGTGGTCGGTCGCACTGCCTTTGTGGCCCGATGCCGCAATTCAGGTGGCGGTGGCGATCGCCGTGTTCGCCTTGCTCGCAGCGGCGTTTTTCGCCGGCATGATGGGCGGCGGCGACGTCAAGCTAGCGGCGGCGTTGGCGCTGTGGTTTTCGCCGCCCTCGACACTGAGGTTCCTCCTGATCATGTCGATCGCCGGCGGACTGCTGACCGTGGCCCTGCTAATCGCCCACCGGCTTCGCGGCCGTCCCGGCCGGCCGGAAATCCCATATGGCGTTGCGATCGCAATCGGCGGTCTCGCCATTCTCGCCCAACGGTTTCTTAACCAATTTGCCTGATGTGTGAGGACATAGACCGGGGCCCTCAAGGGGAGGCGTTTGCGCCATGGATGTGAAGAAACTCGCTCTGCTGATCGGAGCGCTGGTGATTGCGGTGGTTACCGCGGTCATGGCCAAGAACATGTTTGCCGGGGCCGGGGCGGCCGAAGCGCAGGCAGCGCCGGCGGTCCCGCTTGGGCCGAAGGTGCTTATTGCGCGCAAGGCGCTCCCAGTCGGCACCATCATCGAGGCCGACAGCTTCACCTACCAGCCGTGGCCAAAGGAGCTCATGCAGAGCGCCTATTACACGGAAGGCTCCTCCGACGGCGACGTATCGAAGCTGCTCGGCACGGTGGTTCGCCATCCGATCACCGCCGGCCAGCCGGTTACTCGCGGTGCATTGGTAGGGCCCAAGGATCGCGGCTTCCTCGCCGCGGCGCTCGGGCCGGGAATGCGGGCGATCACCGTTCCGGTGAATGCCTCGACCGGTGTTGCCGGATTTGTCTTCCCGGGCGACCGGATCGACCTGGTGTTGACCCAGGACGTTCAAGGCGGCGGCGACGGACCGGCGCTCAAAGTGTCCGAAACCATCGTCCGCAATCTGCGCGTGCTCGCAACCGACCAGCGAATTAGCGAAAAGGGCGAGGATGGCCAGACCGAGGTCAAGACCTTCTCCAACGTCACGCTCGAGGTCACTCCGCGAATCGCCGAGAAGATCGCCGTTTCGCAGAACATGGGCACGCTATCTCTGTCGCTGCGAGCGATCGCCGACTCGTCGGCCGAGCTCGAGCGCGCCGTCGCCTCGGGGGACGTCAAGCTGCCCCAGAACGCCAATCCGGCGGACGAACGGCGGCTTCTGCTGGCCATCGCCAATCGGCCGGCTGACAGCAATACGACCTTCACCACGGGCGGCGACGTGTCGCGCTTTCAGCGCCGCACGGTTCCGGCCAAGCCGGCCGACAAGTCGTCCGAGGCGGCCGCTGCTCTGGGCAATTTTACCAAGGCGCTGACGGGCGCGACCAACAGGGACGGGACCCCGGTTCATACCGGACCGGTCGTTCGTGTCGCCCGCGGCAATGAAGTCACCGTCGTTCCGGTGGGAGCTCGCTAACATGACCAGTCGTAAAATCTTCAGCCGGGCACGGCTCGGCACTGCGCTCTCCGCGCTGGCCCTGGGGCTAAGCACGGTCGCGGTGTCCGCTCCGGCCGCGGCCCAGTCGATGGCGGCTCGCCCGTCGGAAACACTGAACCTCAGCCAGGGCACCGGCACGCTCGTTCGCCTGCCCTCGCCGATGAGCGACGTGTTCGTCGCCAATGACTCGATCGCCGACGTCCAGGTACGCTCGGCATCGCAGCTCTACATCTTCGGCAAGGGACCGGGCGAGACCACCGTCTATGCGACCGGCCGCGATGGCCGGGTGGTCTACGCCGCCAATGTTCGGGTCGGCGCCAACTTCGGCACGGTTGACGAGATGCTGCGCCTGGCGATGCCCGACGCCGGCATCCAGGCAACGCCGATGAACAATATGGTGCTGCTGACCGGCACCGTCGCCCAGCCTTCCGACATCGAGGAGGCGCAGCGCCTGGTCCAGGCCTATGTCGGCGAAGGCACCCAGGTCGTCAGCCGGCTGCGCTCGGCCACGCCGCTCCAGGTCAACCTGCGGGTCAAGATCGCCGAAGTGAACCGTTCGCTGCTCAAGCAGATCGGCGTCAACCTTCTCGCCGATACCAGCGGCGGATTTACGTTCGGAATCGCGCAGGGCCAGGGCATTCACCTCCCGCCGGTCGGCTGCACGGGCACCAGCTGCACGCCTCCGCGCGTGATCCGCAGCCCGGTCGGTTCCACCCTTTCGGGCATTGGCAACCTGCTTGGCCTCGACATCATGGCCTCGCTCGACCTCGCCGAAGTGGACGGCCTAGCGACGACGCTCGCCGAGCCGAACCTGACCGCGCTTTCGGGCGAGACCGCGAGCTTCCTTGCCGGCG
>Ga0247719_1000500_pt1 | contig 23173 bp, 22 predicted proteins | sample 41E_DmetaG_FD_189046 | JGI IMG/M metagenome (GOLD analysis project Ga0247719, IMG submission 189046) | Soil microbial communities from hillslope of Landscape Evolution Observatory, University of Arizona, Oracle, AZ, United States - 4-1-E_D | ecosystem: Engineered > Artificial ecosystem >...
CCGTCACCCGCCCGGGTGACACGCGGCCCCCGCCCGACCCCGAGGCTCGTTTTTCCGTCGTGTTTCCAGCCTTTTTCCCCTTGTCACCGGGCCCGGCGACAACGCATAGGGTCTCGCGGATCAAGCTAAGTGCCTGGGCGCGGTGTTTGTCACCGGAGTGGGCAACAGGTCCCGGGTCCGCCCCGGCACCGCGCGGCCCCTCCGGGAGGAAGCAGCGTGCAGAAGCGATGGTTTGCCTCAGCGGCAGCTCTGTTGATCGTGGTCCCGGCCGTGGCGACGGCGCAGGATCCCGTGATCACGGTCCTCGATCTGCTCGCGGAGGTGTGGGCGCGGGGCGAGGTGGGTCCCCTCGACGCGCCGCCGTCGGAGCCGAACCGGACGCGCGTGAGCGTCGTGGGCGGCCACAACGTGTACGTCGTCCTGGAGATCAATCGCAGCGCGGATGACGACGCGGATCGCCTGAAGGTGAACCTCACGGGCTTCATCGAGTGCCACTACACGGCCGAGGCGGAGACCGATGTGTCGAACCCGATCGCCATGATCCGGGGCATCTACGCCTCGTTCAGCGCGCGCTGCCGCGCGGGCGACACCGTGGTGGTGTATCCGTCGAGCGCGGCCCAGCCGTCGCAGTCGAGCCTGTTTCCGGCGGGTCCGCCGGACCTTGTCGCGGGGCCCGACGGCCGCACGTACGCGGTGCAGCCGCTCGCGTACGAGACGACGTACGCGCTTCCGGACGGCCGGACGGCGACGGAGGTCCTCCCCGCGTGGAGCGTGCCGCTCACGCCGGTGCGCGACGTGGACGGGCGGCGGTTCAATTTCATCGTGCCGGACGTCCTCGACGCGATCGAGCCCTACGGGACGACGAGCGTGCGCGCGTCGCTGCTTTCGGCGCTTGCGCCTTAGGATGATCGAAGCGGGGCGGTCGCGAGGCCGCCCCCGCTTCCTCCCTACCGGAGGGCCGCGACGAGGTCCGCGCGCGGGACCGTCCGCTGCTCGCCGGTCGCCATGTCCTTCACGGCCGCGGCCCTTGCCGCGAGCTCCTTCTCGCCGAGCACGACGACGCGGCGCGCGCCGATCGCGTTCGCGTAGTCGAAGTTCTTCGTGGGCTTGCGGCCCATGAGGTCGACGTCCACGCGCAGGCCCGCGGCGCGCAGCTCGCGCGCAAGGTCGAGCGCGGCCACGCGCGCGGCGTCGCCGATGGGCGCGATGTACGCGTCGAGGGCGACCGACGAGGGCGGGAGGTTGCCCTCGCGCTCGAGGCCGATGAGCATGCGGTCGAAACCCAGGCCGAAGCCCGCGCTGCCGACGGCTTCGCCGCCGAAGAGCTCCGAGAGCGCGTAGGCTCCGCCGCCGCCCGCCTGCTTCTCGGCGCCGAGGTCGGGCAGCTCGAGCTCGAAGACGACGCCCGTGTAGTAGTCGAGGCCGCGCACGACGCCGAGGTCGAGCACGACGGTGCGGACGCCGTAGTGCTCGAGGAGCCGCGTCGTCTCCTGGAGCGACGCGAGGTGTCCCTCGACCTCCTTCGCGACGTCGGCGTCGAGGCCCGCGAGCGCCTGACGCGCCTCGTCGAAGAACTCCTCGACCGCGCGCGGCGCGCCCTCCTCGTCGCCGAGGACGAGGCGGCGCTCGAGCGACGCGAGGTTCGCGACGGCCGACGCGAGGGCGGCCGGGACGCCTTCCGCGTCGAGCATGTCCCCGACGGGCTCGTCCTTGTCGATCGCGCGCCAGACCTTCCCCTTCGCGAGGTCGTCGACGGGCAGGCGCGAGACGAGCGCGCGGAGGATGCCGACGTGGCCGACGTGGAGGTTGAAGCGCGCGAGGCCCGCGGCCTCGAACGCGGCGTTCGCGACGCCGATCACCTCGGCGTCGGCCGCGGGACCCGTGGGTCCGATGAGCTCGACGCCGAACTGCCAGAATTCGCGGTAGCGACCCTTCTGCGGCTCCTCGTAGCGGAAGCACGGGCCGTAATAGAAGAGCTTGAGCGGCTTCGGCCGCTTCGAGAGGTCGGAGACGTAGTAGCGCAGGACCGGCGCGGTGAGCTCCGGCCGGAGCGTCAGCTCGCGGCCGCCCTTGTCGGTGAAGTTGTAGATCTGCTTCAGGACGCCCTCGCCGGACTTGCGCGTGAAGAGCTCCACGTGCTCGAACGTGGGCGTCTGCACCTCGCGGTAGCCGAACGACTGGAGCGTCTCGCGCAGGCGCGACTCGAGCGCGCGGCGCTTCTCCATCTCCTCGGGCGGGAAGTCGCGCGTGCCGCGCGGGCGGTCCGTCAACCGTCCCCGCCTCCGCTCCGCTTCCTTTTCAGGAAGGAAGGGACGCGCGAGGCGAGCGCGGCGACGCGCGGGCTGCGCGCGGGTTCGTCGGGCGCGGCGGCTTCGCTCACGACGCGGCCGTCGCGGTCGAGCACGCGCAGGACGCGGACGGGCTCGATCTCGCCCTTCGCGATCCGGCGCGACACGCGACCCTCCCGCGCCCATCGCCAGGCGCCGGCGGCGGGCGCAGGCGCCGGCGCGGGGGCCGGCGCGTCCGCGGCGCTCGCGACGGGCGCAAGCGATGGCGCCTCGTCCTTGCGGAAGCGGCCGAGGAGACTTTTCTTCGGCGCGTCGGCGGGATTCTCGCGGGGCGCTTCCGGAGCCGCGGCCTTCGTGGCCCTGGACCCGCCCTGGAGGGCCTTCAGCTCCTCTTCGAGCGCGGCGAGCTCCCGGTCGAGCTCCTCGATGGACTTGTCCCGCTTCGCCATGCGAGGGCGATGGAAAGCGCCCTACATAAGGCCCGCGGGGAGGACGCCGTAGCGCGCTTCGAGACGGAGCGTGTACGGCACGGCGAGGCCCGAGGCGCGGTCGACCGTGAACGTCCATTCGCCGGGCGCGGCCGACGCGAGCGCGGCGGCCTCGAGCGCGAGCGTGACCTCGACGGGACCCTGGTCGCCGGGCGCGACGGCCGCGCGCGCGACGGCGACGGGGGCGCCCGTGCCGTCCTTCACCGAGAGCGAGAGGTTGTGGAGACCGAGGTTCGCGTCGAACGCGAGGCGCGCGACGAGCGCGGTCGCGCCGGGCGCAAAGGGCGCGGCGTGCGTCGGAGCGGCTTCGGCGAGACGGGCTTCGCCCGGGAAGGTCGCGACGAGGTCGACCGGCACGACGCGCTGCGCCGTCGCGTTGCGGAGCGCCGGGTCGAAGGCGGCGACCTCGACAAGGTGCAGGCCGGGCTTCGCGAACGTGTGCGTCACCGTCGCGTCGACGAGGAGCGCCGTGCGGTCGCCCGCGCCGAAGCTCCAGCGGTACGACAGCGCGTCGCGGTCGGGATCCGTGAACCCGACGGCTTCGAACGTGGCGGGCTCGCCCGCGACCACGCGGTCGGGCGCGAGGAGGGTTCCCGCGACGGGCGCGCGGTTGCCGGGCGCGACGCGCACCTCGACGGCGTCGCGCGCGATGCGTCCGTCGGGATTGGTGGCCTCGAGCGTCGCGACGAAGGTGCCGGCGCGGAGGTAGCGGTGCGTGACCGCGTCGCCGACGCCGGTTGCGCCGTCGCCGAACGACCACGCGAGGGCGAGCGGGCGTCCGAGGGGATCGGCCGACCCCGTGGCGGCGAACCGGACCGGCTCGCCGACGAGGACGTCGGTGCGGTTCGACGACGCGCGCGCGACGGGGTCGACGGCCTTCCTCCCCTGGCCGACGAGGTCCTTGAACTCGGCCATGTTGGCGACGCAGCCGGCGCTCGAGGCGGCGAGGACGACGAGGAGGGCGAGGAGGAGAGGTCGGAAGGCGGAGCGTGGTCGCACGTGCATCCCCGGGGGGAAGCGAGGGGCTCGCCCGCTTTCAAGGTGCCGGAATGGTTCGCGCATCGAGACAGCGCGCCGTCACGGTGACGGCGCAGCGGGCGGTCGATCAAAGGCCGCATCTAGAACGCTTAAGTAGCTCCGGACGGACTTCGTCATTGTGAAGCGTTTGCGAGACTCATTCCGTCTCGGGATCGTCCTTGCCCTGGTTGCGGTCGTCGCGGTGCCGGTTTCGGCCGCCGCGCCCGGATCCGTCCAGAGCGAGGGCGAAGCGACCGCGGCCCGCCTCAGCCTCCCCTCCCTCGACCTGGCCGCGAGCGCCGCTTCCACCCTCGCGGCGGCGGAAGCCGCCGCGCTCCCTCTCGCCGGCGCCGTGGACGGCGCCCTCGGCGCCCTCGCGGGCGCCGTCGACGCCGCGGCGCGCCTCGCCGCCCACGCCGTCGACCTCCTCGCGCGCGCCCTCGCGGGCGCGGTGCAGTTCATCGGGTCCCTCGTCGCCTCCGCCGCCGCGGCCGCCGCCTCCACGGCCGCGGCGGTCGCAGGCGCGCTTGCCGCCCTCGCGGGCGACGCGGCCCGCGCCGCGGCGCGCGTTCCCCCGCGCGACGCCGCGCTCGTCGCGGGCGGCGCGGGCGCGGGCCTCTCGCTCGCCGCCGCGTTGAACGCCCTTCGCAAGGTCGGCTGGCTCTCCGCCCTTCCCCTCTATTCGCGCCTCATGGACCGCGACATCCTCCGGCACGAGGGCCGCGCCGCCATCCACCGCTACGTCGGCGCCCACCCGGGCGCGCACACCACCCAGATCGCGGACGCGCTCGGTCTCGGTTGGGGCACCGCGGTCTACCACCTGAACCTCCTCGAGTCGCGCAAGCTCGTGAAGGCCCGCCGCGCCGGCAACCAGCGCTGCTACTTCGCGGCGGGCGCGGTCGCGCCCGAGGCGCAGGCCGCGACGGTCGCGGTGAAGAACGACCGCGCGCGCGGGATCGCGCAATACGTGCGCGACCACCCTGGGGCGACCCAGAAGGACGTCGCGCGCGCCCTCGGCATGAGCGCCGCCCTCGCCTCGTGGCACGTCAAGCGCCTCACGGCCGCGAACGTGCTCTCGGTCGAGCGCATCGGCAAGAGCCACGCGCTCACCCTCGCGGCCGGCGGCCGCGAGGCCGCCGCGGCGGGTGCGGAGCCCGCGACGTTGACGGCGTGAAGGGCGCGGTCGCTTTGCGCACGCTCAAATAGACGCTTCGTGGTCGCGGCCGTCCGGGATGCACCGCGCGAGCCTCATCCAGGTCGTCTCACAGGCCGCCCTCAGCGCCGCGAGCGTGCTCCTCCCGGTGTTCGCGGTCGCGCTCGGCGCGAGCCTCTTCGAGGTGGGCCTCATCGCCGCCGCGTTCGGGCTCGCGCAGCTCGTGTCGAGCTTCGTCGGCGGGCGCGCGGCCGACGTGCACGGTCGGCGCCGGATCCTGCAGATCGGCCTCGCGACGAGCGCCGTCGCGGCCCTGTTCCACACGTTCGCCCGGACGCCGCTCGAGCTCGGTCTCGCGCGCGTCGTCCTGGGCGTCGCCGCGGGCCTCATCCCCGCGGCGCTCCTGAGCCTCGCCTACGACCAGAACCGCAAGCTCGGCCGCTTCGCCGCGTGGGGATCGCTCGGCTTCGGCCTCGGCGCGCTCGCGGGCGGCGTCATCGGCGGCGCCGAGGGCGTGTTCACGTTCTCCTCGATCCTGCTCGCCACGGCCTTCGCGGTGAGCCTGCGCCTTCCCACCTCGACCGAGCCGCGCGTCGCGGTGCCCATGTTCCCGCGCGAGGTCATCGAGCGCAACCTTCCGGCCTACGCGGCCGTGGTCGTGCGCCACATCGGCGCGACCGCCGTGTGGGTGCTCCTCCCGCTCCACATGGTCGCGCTCGGCGCCGACCTCGTGTGGGTGGGCGCGGCGAGCGGCGTCAATGCGCTCTTCCAGTTCCTCATCATGCCGCGCCTCGACGGAATCCGCTCGACTCGGCTCGTCACCGCGGGTCTCCTCCTCTCCGCTCTGACCTTCGTCGTGCTCCACGAAGCGACGACCCCGCTCGGCGTCCTCGCCGCGCAGCCGATCCTTGCCGCAAGCTGGGCCGCGCTCTACATGGGCGCGCTCAAGTTCGTGATGGAGCGCAACCACGAGCGCGCGACGGCGACGGGGCTCCTCCAGTCGAGCATCCAGCTCAGCTCCGTCGCGGGCCCGCTCCTCGGCGGCGCCATCGCGGCCGTGTGGGGCATCCACACGACGATGCTCGTCGCGGCGATCCTTCCGATCCTCGCGATCCCGCTCTTCCGCTGGGAGCTCGCGCGCCACCCTTCGACGACGATCGATCCGTTCGGCCGGCCGACGCCCACGATCGCGAAGCCGTGATCAGCGGCGCGTCGTCGATTCGATGCCCTTGACGAGGGCGACGAGCGTGCGCGTGACGGGCGTGTCGACCCCGAGCCTCCGGCCGCGCGCCGCGATCTCGCCCGAGATCGCGTCGATTTCGGTGCGGCGGCCGCGCTCCACGTCCTGAAGCATGCTGCTCTTGTTCTCCGCCGTCCGCTCCGCGACGACGCGCGCGCGGATCACGAGGTCGTCGTCCGGAAGAGGCGCGCGCTCGGCCTTCGCGACCTCGACGGCCTCCTCGGCGGCGAGCGTCATGATCTCCTTGAGATGCGGCTGCTCGAGAAGCGCGCCATTCGGGAGGCCCGTGATCGCCGTCACGGGATTGATGGCCGCGTTCACCACGACTTTCGCCCACACCTCGCCGAGGATCCGCTCGCTCAAGGCGGTCTCGTGGCCCGCGGCCCCGAGGAGGTCCGCGACCGTTTTCGCGGCGGCCGTCTCGCCGACGGGCGATCCGACGACGGTGTAGCCCAGGCCCGCATGGCGCACGTGGCCCGGCTCGACGAAGGTGACGCCGTGGCTCGTCGCGCCCGCGACGACGCGTTTCGCCGCGAAGCGGTCGAGGAGGGTTTCGACATTGCCGAGACCATTCTGGAGCGTCGCGATGAGCGTGTCGCGGCCGACGATCGGCTTCAGCACGTCCGCGGCCGCGCGCGTGTCGTACGCCTTCACCGCGACGAGCACGAGGTCCGCGTGTCCCTCGACGTCCGCGACCGCTTCGACCGCCTTCGGCCGGGCGGCGAACGTCGTGCGGCCCGAAACCGTCAGCCCGCCCTCGCGCACGGCGCGCGCGTGATCGGGGCGGGCCACGAGCGTCACGTCGTGGTCGCGCGCGAGGAGCGCGCCGAAGAAGGATCCCATCGCGCCCGCGCCGAGGATGACGACCCTCACGCGGGCGCCCCCAGGCGCGGCGGGCGGGTGATCGTGGCGCGGCGCACGGCCATGAGCGCCTGTTTCACCTCGTCCTCAGACGGGGCGGGGACGTCGGCGACGGGCGCGGCCGGCGCGCCTCGCGCCGCGGGGCCGAGCGCGGGCTCGAGGCGCGCGACGCGCGCGAGCGCGGCGAGGCGTTCGCCCGGGTAGCCGACGAGCGGCCGGAAGACGGGCCGACCCACGCGCGCGTCGAGCGGCGCGAAGGCCGCGGCCTCCGCGAGGCCGTCGCCGAGGACGACGGCGGTCGCGCGGCGATGCGACGCGTGGCGCGCGAGCGCCTCGACGAGGAAGGCGCGCCGGCGCGCAGGGTCCGCGGACCAGGCTTCCGGGACCGCGAGGACGCCGAGGTCGAGGGCGGGCGTCCACGCGGCGAGGGCCTCGAGCGCGGGGCGGAGCGCGCCTTCGACGGGCGAAGCGGCGAGAATCTGCGGGCTCACGCCGCGCTTCATCAGAAGCCACGCGGCGAGGACGTCGCGCGGCTCGTCGAGGAGGATCGCGACGCGGCCCTGCGTGCCGAGCGGGAGGCCCCCGGGGCCCGCCACCGCGTCGCGGTACACGTACGCGCGTCGGCCGCGGACCTCGACGAACACCTCGACGTCGGGGTTCTCGAGATCGACCCTCGCGCCCGGATTCCGCGCAACGATCGCCGCGCCCGTCGCACGCGCGACGTCCACGGAGCTGAAGCCGTGCGTGCCGGCGCGTCGCGCCCGCACCGCGAACGTGGCGCCTGCGGGCACGGTCGTGCGCTCGGACGCGAACGCGGCGACGGCCTCGACCGTCCCTTCGCATTCGAGCGCTTCCGAGGCGCTCACGACGCCGAACGTGTGGGCGAGGGCGTCGAGGGCCTCGGCGGGCTTCGCGGTGTGCACGAACACGCGGCCCCATTCGCGCTCGGTGGCGCACTCGAGGCCGCGCGCGGCGAACATGGATTCCATGTTCTCGACGAGGCGCCGTTCGAAGCGCGCGCGGACGGCGGGACCCTTGATGCCGATCTCGCCATACCGCACGAGCAGGGTCGACGCCATCGGAACCTCAGGATGAAGCGCCCAGGGTGAGATTTGAACTCACGAGGTCGAATGACCACGGCCTTTCCAGGGCCGCGCGCTACCGAGCTATGCCACCTGGGCAGGGGAGCGTTCGGGATACCCCGCGACCCGCTAAAAAGGTTGCCGGTCGACCCGGTTGCGCGGCGCGGCCGTCGTCGCCGCCCGCGCCGCGATGCCGCCCGATGGCTGGCCAAGGCGCCCGCGCGCGCCGGCTTCCGCGTTGCGGCCGAACGGGCCGAGCCGCGAGACGATCGCGGCGCGCCGTGCCAAGCGGCCGTCGCGCGCGGTCCGGTCGCCGCGCGTGTCCTTGAAATTGAAATCTCGGCTCGCGGTCTTCTTCAAGGAGCGCTCGTCGATAGAGATCCATGCAACGTCTGCGCACGATCCTCGTCGTGATCCTCCTCGCCGGCCTCATGAGCGGAAGCGTCCCGACCGCCGCGGGGACGCCGTTTGACGCAGGTCCGATCCTTTTCGACGGCGAGGAGGCGTTCCGCGGACCCGTCGGGCGGGCCCTCGGCGTCACGGGGAGCGGTACCGCCTCGGACCCGTTCGTCATCTCGGGGCTTTCCATCCCGGTCCCCGTCGCACCCTCCTGGGTCCCGAACCTCGGCTCCGCCGGCGTCATCACCATCCGACACAGCGCGGCGCACGTCCGCATCGTCGACAACGAGTTCTACGGGGTTTCCATCGAACCGGGCACTCCCATGAAGATGAGTCCGCCCGCCGTGCTGCTCGTGGCTTCAAGCCATGTGGTCGTCGAGAACAATACGTTCCGGGGCATCGGAGGGACCTATGGCGCCGTCGCCGTCCTGAACTCGGAGGACATCCAGGTCCTCCGCAACACCTTCGAGGACGCATTCCGCCTCTCCGTCGCTCTCGACTCCAGCTCGGCGACCGTGGAGGACAACGCGTTCAGGATGATCCCCATGGGCTCGGGAACGGGCATCATGTTCCATAAACCGTTGCCGGGCAGCCGCATCGCGGGGAATCGCATGACGTCGGCGGGCGCATTCGAGAACGTGGGTATCGTCGTCTTCGATGCGAGCGACGCGATCGTGATCCGCGACAACCTGCTCGGGAACATATTCCTGGGATTGAGGGTGGTCGGCAGCGATTCAAGGCCCCCCGCGCTCATCCGCAACAACACGGTCGAAGCCTCCCACTGCGCGATGATCGACGGCCGCGCGCGCCTCGAAGCGAACGCGTTCGTGGGATGCAGCTATGGTCTCGAGGCGAATGTCGCGGACATCGCCGCGAACAACACGGTCAACGGCTTCAGGATGCTCTCGGTGAGGGATGCCCCGACGGCCCTTATCGAGAACGAAGGGATCGGCTGGCTCAGGATCATCAACGTTCGTCACGTCACCCTCCGAAACATCCACAACGAGGTCAAAATCGCGGAAGCCACCATCGAAGGCGCCGACCAGGTTCTCGTCGACAACGTCACGATGCGGATCGTCAAGGGCCTGAACATCAAGGCCGACACGGTGCGGATCTCGAACGCGGTCCTGCGTGGCGAGCATAGCATGGGGTTTGGCGGACTTCGCATCGTCTCGCGCATCCTCGAGGTCGAAGACGTGGCGGCCTACGGAACCCCCACAGCCCTCTCGTGGGCTTCAAGGTCGGGCGGCACCGCGACCGTGACCGGATCCACATTCACGGGCGGCATCAGTGGCCTCATCTTGGGCGGCGACGGCTGCAGCCAGGTGACGGTGACGAACAGCTCGAGCACCGCAGGCGCCAGCGCCCTGCTGGAATGCTCGAACACCGTGGTCCGGAACACGTCGATCCTGGGCTTTTTGTTGGCCATAGACGAGACCGTCGTCGATGCGCGCTACAACTGGTGGGGCCACGCCTCGGGACCTTACCATGACAACAACCCCGGGGGCCAGGGATCGCGCGCGATCGGGAACGTCCTGTTCAAACCCTGGCGGATCTCGCCGCCATGACGTTCCCACCCCAGACAACCCGGCGTCCCGGTCAGGCCTTCGGGGTCGCCCGCGGCGCGAGCGCGAAACGAACGAAGCCACCGCGCGCAAGGTCCTCGATCTCGACCGCGGTCGCTCCATCGAGGGGATAGACCCGCGGCGCGCCCCCGTCGGCGCGGGCGACGCCCGCGATCTCGTGCGGAGCGAGCGGGATCACGACGCGCGTCGTGCTCCCCGCCACGTGCGCGACGGTCAGGACGGCTTCGCGCGCGCTCCGCACGAAGGCGACGTCGCAGGGCGTCGCGGCCGCAAGGCGCCCGCCGGGCCACGCAAGCGACGGCGCGACGGCTTCGCCCCGCACGTCGTTCACGCCCTTGAGGTGGGCCGCGACCAGGCGCCCCGCCGCGTCGAAGGCGGCGACGTGGACGGCCTCGCTCGGCGACGCGATCGTGGCGACGGCGGCGCGTCCGCCCGGCTCGGTGTACCGGACGCGGAGCGTGCCGTGGGCGTCGCGCACGACGATGTAGAGCGCCTGCGGGCCGCCGCTGCGGGCGCCGTGCTGCCAGACCATGACCTGATGCTCGTCGTCGAGGGGGCGCGCGGGGACGCAGTCGTCCGCGCCGAGCCCTTCGAGGATCCGCCACGCGAAGCGTTGATTCTCGCGGGCGACGCGGGGATCGTCCCCCGAGTGGCGAGCGCGCCAGGGTCCGATGCCAAGATAGAAGACGCGGCCGGCGCCGTGGCTCCTCCGGTAACCCACCACGTCTTCGCCGAGGCGCACGAAGGCGTCCGCGTCGCCCGGCGGCTCGACCTCCACGAAGAAGTCGAGCGCGAGCCCTTCGTGGCGGCCTTCGTAGGTCGCGCGACGCGTGTGCGCGACGTCGCCCACGCGGCGAACGCGGTGGGGAAAGAGGCCGGAGAGGGCGCCTCGGGCCTCCTTGAGGGTGAGGTCGCGGTCCGGCACGAGGCCCGTGAGCATGAGCGCGCCTCCGTCCTCGACGAACCGCGCGAGCCTGAGCTGGGTCGCGGCGTCCATGTATTCGTGCGCGCTGAGCGCGATGGCGTCCACCCGTTCGAGCGGAACGTCCTCGCGCGAGATGTCGAGCTGTCGGAAGCCGAGGCCGCGGTCCATCATCATCTCCACGAAGGCGTCGAGCCCGTGATAGGCGCCGCGCGGAACCGCCTTGAGCGGCGGGCGCCAGAGGAGATCGTCGGGATCCCCGCGCGGAAGCCACTGCCCCGCCCACGCGTACGGCGGGTACATGGCCCACGCGACGGCCGCCCGCGGTCCCGCGACGAGGGGCTCGGCGGGGATCGCGGCGAGCACGTGCGCGATCTGGTGGAGCGTCGCAAGCTTCGGCGTCCGCGTGCCGTCGGACAGGACGGCGCTGTCGCCGGGATAGTCGCCGCTCGTCGCGTCGCGCCGATCGTTCGTCCGCTCGGGGATCCATTCCGCGGCGAGGTTGGGGTCGTCGCGCCACGCCCGCGCGCCCGCGAAGGTGTACGCGGTGATGCCCGTCGCGCCGCAGGCGACGGCGAGCATTGATTCGAAATGGCTCGGGGTCACATACTCGTAGGGCGCGAAGTATTGGCTTGCGAAGCCCCAGTTCTGCTCCATCGCGGGGCCGCGGAAGGCCGTCGTCGCCATCGCATATTGGCGAAACGCGACGGGGTCCCCCGCGACGACGCCGAGCCAGTTCGTGGACCCGAAGGTGAGCCCCTCGACGTCGGCGACGTTCACGCGCGTGTACCACCCGTCGTTCGAGGCGGGCCTTTCGCGGTAGGTGGTGCCGTTGGGGTTGAAGTTGAAGAGGACGAACGCGTCCCGCGGGAGCCCTCCCGAGACGAGGAAGCCGCGGTACGCCTCCGCCGCGAGGGCGTAGATCTCGGCCTGGAACGCGCTCCAGTCGAGGTACGGGAGGAGCGCGCGCGCCGACGCAAGGAGCCGGGCCCGACGGGGCGGAACGACCGCGTGCCAGTCCCGGTGGCGCGTGCCGTGGATCCGGTTGTACGCGTCGAGGTCCCGGTATCGGGAAGCGAGAAAATCGTGGAAGAGATGGCGCGACGACGAGGCGTAGCCGAGCTGGTGCGGCTCGGCCTTGGCGGAGTCGCTGTAGATGCCCTCGTTCATGAGCTGCACGCCGATCACGGGGCCTTGGGGGTGGAAGGCGGGCGCCGCGACCTCGCGGGCGACGGCCTCGAGCCAATCGCGCACGTAGGCGAGGTAGGCTTCCCCGAACGGCGCCGGGAGGATGTGCTGGGATCGCGGCTCCATCCGGGCCAGGATCCATCGGATGGGGACCCCGTCCGCGTCGAGCTCGGGCTCGATCGCGTTTTCCGGATGGCATTCGGGGCACACGTCGTCGGGCAGGCCGCCGTAAGGCAGCTCGGCGTGCACGAACGGCCCCGGCTTGAGGACCACGAAGAGGCCCTCCTCGCGCGCGATGTCGAGAAGCCCCACCACGTCACGGTTCGGCTGCGTCCTGCCCGTGAAGTCGTAGGCTCCCCCGCCGCGGAAGGCCTCCCGGGGCGCGTGGTGCCGCCACGGCACGTACACCGAAACGATGTCGAGTCCCGCAGCCTTCTGGGCGCGCAGGCGATCGCGCCAGTGGCGCACGTCGTCGCGGAAATAGGGGTAGTCCGTCGCGAGAAATGGGCGAGGCCGCCCGTCCATCACGAGGACGCCATCGACGAGCCGGGGCGACGTCACCCTCGACCCTCCGGGGTCCGAGGTGCCTGAAGCTTGCGGCCGCTCGACAGGCTCGCGCATCCGGGGTGTCAAGGCAACGAGCGATCGAGCGTGGCCCCTTCGACGCCGCCGCTGAGGCCTCGAAAATCGTCCGAAAAGGCCCGATGCGGGGCTCGAGCGACTCCGCTCCATGATAGGAACTTCGCGCGCCGGGGTCGCGGATGCTCGACCGCCCGGCGGCCTCCCCGCCGTCGCGTCGATGGTTGCCTGCGCGTCCTCCGCCCTGCGCTCCGTCACGCGCGCTCGAAAAAGCCAATTCGAGCCGCTCATCTTCGACGACGTCCCGGGCCATCGCACACCCGCGGCCCGCGCCGCCGGCGTTGCGGGTCCGGAGGGGGGTCCGTTCCTGTCATCAGGCATGATCCCGGCGTCATCGACGTTCGCCGAGGGGCCGGTGCTGGCTCAGGCCCCTGGCGAACCTCCATCCGTCTTGGGGGTCACGCGATCTGTCGCCTTCCCTCGCGTCGCAAACCTCAAGATGGGCACGCAGTCTGATCGCGCATGCTCCGCCGCTCGGCGACCTCCCCGCGCGCCCTGGTTGCGACCCTCACGATCGCCTTCCTTCTGCCCGCCCTCCTCCCGGGCGCGGGCGCGACGAGCGCGCCGCGTTCGAGCCGCTCGTCTTCGACGACCCCTCCGACTTCCGCTCGCCCGCGGCACGCGCGGCCGGCGTCGGCGGGTCGGGGACGGAGGACGACCCGTTCGTGATCCAGGGGCTCACGATCGTGCTGCCTTCGCTGGCGAACATGCACCACGGCGACCCTCCTGTCGCGGGGGCCCTTCAGTTCGCCCGGACCGACGTCCATGTTCTCGTGCGCGACAATCTCTTCATCGTCGAACCCGGCACGGTCTCCGTTCCGTTCCCCGGCGGACCCACGTGGCAGCCCCACGACGTGGAATTACGGGCGTCCTCGATTCCGGCCATCTTCGTGCGTGACGCTTCGAACGTCACGGTCGCCGACAACCGGTTCGTCCGGGTCGGCGGCTCATGGGGCGCGGTGGCTCTCGATAATGCCCGGGCCACGAGGGTGGTCGACAACGTGTTCGAGGCCGCGCAGAGGAGCGCCATCCGTTCCCTCGACTCCGCGGCCACGATCGCCGGAAACGCGATCGCGGTCATCCAGCACGACGCGATCGTCGCCGCGGCGATCGACATCCGCAATCCCGCTGGCGCCACGATCGTCGAGCGCAATTCGATCCATGCCGCCGGGAGCCGCGCCAACGCCATCGATGTGCGCTCCGAGGGGTCAGGAATCCCGATCGCCATCCGCTCCAACACCATCGTGAGCGAAGGCGGGGGCCTCTACGTCAACACCATCCCCGCCCCCGCGCTCGTGCACGTGGCCGACAATACGATCCGCGCCCGAGCGTGCGCCACCGTGCTGTTCGGGCCAGCGCTCATCGAAGGCAATGCCCTCAACGGGTGCGAGACGGCCCTGCGGGTCGGCAAGGTGACGGTGGCCCGCACGAACACCATCGACGGGCGGATCACCTACCAGTCGATCGGGGAGGACGACGTGACCCTCGATGGTCGCGTCGACGACATCGGCTGGATCCACGTCTCGGACGCGCGCCGCGTCACGGTCCGCAACCTGACCATCCCCGCGAACGGCGCGGCAGGACTCCACGGGGACGAGGTCCGGATCGAAGGCAGCGCCTTCAACGTCCCCGTCTTCTGGACGGCCGGCAACATGAGCATCGTGGAGACCACGAACACGCGCGACACCGTCATCCTGGCATCGCGGATCGAGGTCGACTCGAGCCGGTTCTCTGGACAGTACAGGGGAGCGTACCTATCCGCCCATGAAGCCGTCATCCGATCGAGCGTGTTCGAAGGACCCGTCCGCGGGGCGGAAGTCATGTGCTGGCCGGATGGGCACGTCAGCCTCCGGGATTCCGTGTTCTCGAGTCCCCAGCGCGCCCTTCGCCTGCACCCTTGCGACGCGGTCGAGACGCCAGGATCGAGCATCCTCGGCATCCTGGAGATCGCCGGCGAGCCCACGACGCCCGTCGACGCGCGCGGCGTCTGGTGGGGCCACCCGTCCGGGCCGCGCGTCACCGGGAACCCCGGAGGCTCCGGGTCGATCATCAAGGGCGGCCCCGTCCTCTACGACCCGTGGCTCACGACCGCGCCGTGAGGGTCAGCCTTTGTTTTGCGGCGGCGATGACGTATCGCCCATCGCCGCCGCCTGCCTCTTCCGCCGCCTCATGCCGCCATGCGGCACCGCTCGCGCGCCCATCCCGTCCGGGTGGCGACACGTTCATCCACGGTGCGCCCGACGGGCGCGCATGGCGCGCGGCGCGGGACGCCTCGAACGCGGGACGACACGCGACCGGGTGAACGCGCCGCGCGCGCTCGCGCTCGACCTTGCGACGCGGCGGCTCTCGCTATCGACGGGGGCAACGCCGCGGCCCGCGCCTAGCGAGGCGCTCCTGGCGACGCTCCTCACAGGCATCGACGGCACGGACGAGGAAGTGCTCGCGGGCGAGGCGGGCGAGCCGCCGCGCGACGCTGCGCGGTGGGTGCTCGGGCACGAGTGCCTCGCGGAGGTCGTCCAAGCGCCCGAGGGTTCGGGCCTCGCGCAGGGCGACCGCGTCGTGCCGGTCGTGAGGCACGGGTGCGGCGGGTGCGAGGCGTGCAGCCTCGGGACGCCGGACTACTGCCCCACGGACGATTACACGGAGCACGGCATCAAGGGCCTCGACGGCTTCATGCGCGACGCCTTCGCGGACGACGCCGCGTCGCTCGTTTCCGCGCCCGCCTCCCTCGGCGACCTTGCCGTCCTCGCGGAGCCGATGAGCGTCGCGATCAAGGCGCTCGACACGGCGCGCCACATCGCCCGGCGCGTGCCGTGGTTCGAGCGCGAGGGCGGCTTCGCGGGACGTCGGGCGCTCGTCGCGGGAACGGGGAGCCTCGGGTCGCTTGCGGCGCTCCTCCTGCGCGACGAGGGAATGGAGGTGTGGGGCCTCGACCGGTCGGGCGACGAGACGGCCGCGGCGCGCCTCCTCGCGGACGTCGGCGCGGAGCACGTCAACGCGCGCGAGCGGTCCATCCGCGACGTCGCCGAGGAGGTGGACGGTTTCGATCTCGTCATCGAGGCGACGGGCGCGCCGCGCGTCGTGTTCGACGCCCTCCACACGCTCGCGGGCAACGGCGTGATGGTCATGCTCGGCGTGCCGTCCGACCGGCCGCCCCTCGACGTCGACGGGGACGCCATCATGCGCCGCATGGTGCTCCGCAACCAGGTCCTGGTCGGGAGCGTGAACAGCCACCGCGGGCAATACGAGGAGGCGTTGGCGCGGCTCGAAGACATCCGGCCTCGCTGGAACGGCGCGCTCGAGCGCGTCGTGACGCACACGTTCGCGCCCGAGGACTTCGAGGCGGCCTTCGCGGATGCCGGCCCGGACGCGATCAAGAAGGTCATCGATTGGCGGCGCTGACGGCGCCGCATGCTTTTTATCGCGCAGGCTCCTTCGAGATTCCAGGTGAAGCGAGCGTGGACCTGAGCGACATCGAGGGCATCGGACCGGCGTACGAGAAGCGCCTCAAGGAGGCGGGCGTGGCCACGGCCGAGGACCTCGCGGGCGCCGACCCCGCGTCGCTTTCGAAGAAGACCGGGATCGCGCTTTCCCGCCTCGAGACCTTCATCGCCCGCGCGGGCGAGCGCCTCGCGGGCGCGCCGCGCGAGGAGAGTGCGTCGTCGGCCGGCTCCGACGCGGCGGAGGCCGCGGCGATGGCCGCCCCGTCCCCGGGCGACGCAACCTACGTTCCCGTGCGCGTCGTGCTGCACGACCGCGCGACGAGCGCGCGCGTCATCCAGGGCGAGCGCGTGCACGAGAACCTCCCGATCGTCACCGCGCGCGCGAATGAGGACGAGGAGGAGATCATGGACGCGCTCTCGCAGGACGCGGTCCTCCTCAAGGAGCGCGCGACGACCGCGTTCGTGCGGCTCTCGGACGGCTGGCACGTCGACGTCCCGATCTACAAGGAGAAGGTCGTGGAGCTCGAGAGCGGCGGGACCTCGATGGAGGAGGTCCGCGTGAAGGTCCAGGAGATCCGCGAGAAGAAGGAGCCGAAGAAGGGCCTCTTTGCGAAGATCTTCGGCCGGTGATCAGTAGAGCCTGAGCGCATCCTCGATGCGGTTCATCTCGGGACCCGTCGTGGCGCGTCCGATGGCCGCGCCCTTCGACGTCGCCACGATGCCCGCGCCGATGTAGGGCGCGCCGTGGTTCACGGTGCCGATGTCGGCCTCGACGCCGAGGACGCGTTCGAGAAGCTCGATCTCGGGCTCGGTCGTCTTCGGGTGGCAGAGCGCGCCCTTCGACGTCGCGACGGCGGCGCTCCCGACGGTCTTCAGGCCCGCAAGCGTCCCGGCCACGGCTTCGACGCCGAGCGTCTTCGCGACGAGCTCGACGGCCCTCGCGCCGAGGTCGGGATTCACGATCGCGCCGCGGTCGTTCGCGAGGATGTTGTTGCCGGCCGCGTTGAACTTCCCCGGGAGGCGGGCGACGGTGAGCCCGCGGTCGAGGAGCGGCTGGATCTCGTCGTCGCTTGCGAAATCCGCGACGACGGCCCCCCGGGCGTTCAGCGCGAGAACGGAACCGACGATGGTGGATCCGCCGATCGTGAGCGGAATCGCGTCCACGCCGAGGGCGCGTCCGAGCTCGAGGCGGACGGCTTCGTCGAGGGCCGAGGGAACGACGGCAAGATTCTCGGATGCCCGGGCGAAGACCCCGAGGTAGGGGCTGCCGTTGAACTCGAGCTGGACGATCGGCATGGCGGATTTCGCGCTCCCGGCCTACGCTTCGGGGAGCGAGACTTCGACGACGCCGTCCTCGAAGCGGATCGCCTTGACCCGGATCATCGTGGGCGGCTTCTGGATGCCGCGCGCCCAGATGGCCTCGTTGACGGGGTTGTCGATCCAGACCTTCTCCTCGTCCGTCTTCATGTGCTGGGCGAGGAAGTTCTTGACCTCCGTCACGGCCCGCTTGGCGCGCATCGTGCGCGGCGCGAGCTTGGCGCGGCGGAGCGGGATGTTGTAGATGCGCTCGAGCTCCTGGTTCGATTCGGCCATGGCTCAACCCCTCCGGAGGTGGCTGCGGCGCCAGTGGTGGCGCTTCGGGTGGTTCGTGAACCGGCGGGCCGTGCGCTGCATGATCCAGGCCGGCACGCGGCGGTTGCTCTTGCCCGCCTTCGCGAGGCGGGTCTTCTTGCCCAGGGACTTGGTCGACATGATTTCACCGTCGTTCGATCTTGATGTCCTTGCTTTTCGGGGAGACCCGGGCAAGGAAGTCGCGCAGCGTCGCGTCGTCGATCTTGCCGCGGATGCGGCCCTGCTGCGCGAGGATGATGATCTGGTTTTCGAGGCTCTCGGCCACGTCGGGGCGCGTCATGCGCACCCGCGCGAGCCGCTCGCGCGCCTCGGGCTCGAGGATCGCGCGGAGGACCGCCGCCTTCTGGGCGTCGATCTCCGCGCGCTGAGCCGCATGGTGCTCCTCCCGGCGCGCCTGGTCCTGCAGCTCCGCCATCTTCCGGCGGCGGAGTTCCGCAAGCTCGTCGTCGCCCATGCAGGAGCCGCCTCGCGGATCAGTACTTCTCCAGGCCGGGGATCGTCGCGACGAGCTCCTTCTTGGCTTCGTACGCGGCGTTGTCCATGAAGGACCGGCCCTTGGCGGTCACGCGGCGACCCTCGCCCTTGACGTTCTCCACGAGGCCCGCAGCCTCGAGCTGCTGGAGCGCCTCGCGGGCGATGGACCCGGAGCCGGCCTTCGCGCGGTTGGGCTTCGCGCCGCGGTCGCGGGCGCCGCCGAAGTGGGCGCGCAGGCGCTCCGTCCCGATGGGGCCTTCGAGGTACACCTTGCGCAGCACGGCGGCCACGCGGGTGTGCCACCATTCCTTGTCCACGGGAGGTTTCTCCCGGTGGATGCCCGTGGTCACGAAGGCGGACCACTCGGGGGCCTTCACCGAGGGGATCGCCTTGAGCTTGCCGGCCGCGTTTCGGATGAGCGGCTCGGCAGGAACGTCCTGGACGGTCGTCATGAGATCACCAGCGGCACTCCAGAATAGGGTGCCAGGTAGGCCGTAAAAGCGCGACCCCTTAATAAGCTTAACGGGGGCCGGGAGGGGGTTCGGGACCCGCCTTTTCCGCGGTTTCAACGGCGGTAGAGGACCACTGTATTGCCCCGCACCTCGACGAGCTGGGCCCCGGCGCGCGCCGCGAGGTCCTCGGCGACTGCGTGGCGGTCGGCCTCCTCGGTCGCCGACTTCAGGAGCCGGATCTTGACGAGGTCCTCGCGGTCGAGACGCGCCTCGATCTCCGCGACGAGGGCGTCCGTCACGCCCGCCTTCCCCACCTGGAGGGCGGGCTCGAGGGCCTGCGCGCGGGCCTTGAGGGCGGCGCGGTCGCGGCTCGACAGGGGGGCGGGGGTCTCGGGCACGCGGCTCCAACCGTGCGGTCCAATATGAAGGTGGTGGCGCGCCGGGAGGGCGCGGCCGCGACGTCGTCGCCCGCCGGGCTCCCGACGCGATGCTGGGATCGCGGGAGAAGGGCCAAGCCCAAGCGCGTGGATCGACGGCCATGAACGAGGAACGCAAGCGCTGCCACGTCCGGGTCCGGCCGCGCGACCGGGACGCCCTCGCGGCGATGGCGCTCGAGATCAGCCGCCGCGACCGCGTGCGGGCGAGCCTCGGCGACGCGGTCCGTCGGCTCCTTGCTCACGCGGCGGCCTCGGGCGACGCGCTCTGGCGCGCGCGAGCGGAAGACGCGCCGCGCGACCGCACCGCAGGCACGTCTGCACCCGTCGGCCCCCGCGCAGGCGGACGCGGGCCGTGACGCCTGCGAGGAGATACGCGCCGCATCCCGCGCAGCGGGCGCGTTTCACGCCCCCCGGAAGGGAAACCTGGTGGCGCATCCCCACGCGGCGCGCGAGATCGAGATACCGCTCCGCGCGATCGAGAAAACCGTCGAGCGCCGCCCGCTCCGCGAGCGACGCGAGCCGGGCGATGCGCGCCTCCGCGATCGCCGCGCCCTCCTCCCGGGCGCGCCTGCGACCGCCTCCTTTCCGGACCTTCGCCACGGGAAAACCCCCGCCCGGTCCGGGGACCGGCAAGCCGCCTCCGGGGATTGAACCCGGGGCCTACTCCTTACCAAGGAGTCGCTCTACCACTGAGCCAAGGCGGCATCGGTGCCCTTAAGACGGGCCGGGTGCCGCATAGCCTCTTGCTGTTCATCAAGGTTGCGGACCGCCCGGAGAGGCCGCGCGCCCGCGCCGCCGAGCCGGCCGAGGCCCCCCGACCCCCCGCCCGAACGGCTGGAAAACATTATCATTCCACAACGCGCCTGAACCGTCGAGGAGGCGAGGCCACGCACGTTCCGCGATCGATCCCCGTCGTTCTCCTCGTCGCCGCGCTCCTTGCATTGCCCGCGACCGCGACGACCGCCGCCCGGGACGACACCCTGCGCGCCGCCGCGGCCCCGGCGACGGCGGGCGCGCACGTCGACGCGACCGATCGGGCGCCCCCGCGCTTCGCCGACCTACCGGCCGACGACGTCCTCGCGCACCTCGCCCTCGCGGAGGATCTGCGCCGCGGGATGGCCCGCGCCGCCGCGGCGAGGCCCCTTGCGGGCGTCGCGGGCGCGAGCGCCTTCGACGACCCGGACCTCGACGCGTGGCTCGCGGTCATGCTCGCGCCGCTCGGCCCCGCCGTCGCGCCCGCCGACATCCCGCGCTCGAACGCGGACCCCGAAGCCCTCGCGCGCCTCCACGCAGCGCTTCTCGCGCACGCGCGCCGCCGCGCGGGCGACCTCGCGCTCGACGGCGCGCGCGACGACGCCCTCTGGGCCTCGTCCGTCGCGGCCCTGTGGGCCGCAAGCGGCCGCCCGGCGACCGCCGCCGACCACGCGGCCCTCGCCGCGCAGGGACGCCTCATGCCCGCGGCCGAGCAGCAGACCCTCGCGCCGCTCGTGGAAGCGATGACGCAGGCCGCGTGGCTCGCGCGCGCCGCGACGCGCGACACGCCCGGACCCGTGCTCGCGCTCCTCGCGCGCACCCTCGACGCCGGCCCCGCGGCCGAGGCGACGCCGCGCGGCCGCGCCCTCGCGGAAGCGGCCGCGACGCTCCACGACCGCCACGTCCACCAGGCCGACCTCTTCGCCGCCGCGCGCCTCGCGACCGCCGCGGGCCTCGCCGCCGAGGACGCGCTCGCGGCGGACCGCGCGCGGGTCGCCGCCGGGTGGCACGCGCCGGCGCTCGGCCCCCTCATCGACCCCCTCGGCGTCGTCGCGGTCGGCTCTTTCGGGAGCGACGACTACGGGGCGCTCGGCGCGAACCGCACCTACCTCACGTTCGATCCCGCCGGGAATGACACGTACACGAACGTGAACGTCGGCGGCGGCGCGCTGGTTCTCGCCTTCGTTGCGGTGCCGCCGTGCTGGGTCGCGAACCTGTGCCTCCTCGCGGCGCCCGCGGTGGACGCGTATCGCACGGTGCTCGCGTCGCTGTGGGTGGATGTGGAGGGGTCGGACACGGTCCGGTGCCGAACGATTCCGAACTCGTATGTGCCGAGTTGTTTGGGGGCGGGGAACATGGAATCAGTAGGAATCGCTTTGCGAGGCGCCCATCAAAATGCCACCATGACCGCGGACGTCCTCTCGATGGGGGCCGCCTATATCGGTGGCGTTGGGGTCCAATCAAGCAGATCAGACTATGGATCCGACAAATACACTCGGCAAATAGGCTCCACAGGGGGGATGGGCTTTGCTTGGCAGGCGAGTAGTGCCCTCCTATTCGACGGAGGGGGTGACGACCAATACCACTTAGGGTCATATGCCCAGACGATTCGCAACGGCGTCGCCTTGTTTAGAGATGAAAACGGTACCGATTTTTATTATTTAAGCAATGTCGGGTTCGGCCATGCATTGGAACCGGCCTACGCTGAATTCCTTGATACCGGCTCACATTTCGACAGCTACGGAGGCCGATTCGCCGCAAATGTGGTCGCTTCTAATAACGCATCTTGGTCGCAGAGCTGGGGGAACGGCCAGGATAGGTAACCACACACATCGGCGACGTCCCAGTTCCGATGATATCATGTACCGGTTCCATCAAATTGGCCATGAATGCGGCGGATTGCTGACTCGGGCGCCACTTACGCTCTCGAGGCAACCCTGTTTAGCGTCGTCATACTTGCAGGAGCGTCATTTATCCTAACATATAGCCAGCCCACGTCTTCGACCGATAGAATCTGGATAGATCTTGACCAAGCTGTCCGTCACAGCCTGGTCCAAGAATCGGTTGGGCCTAACCGCATGCCGGCCTGGGGGAAAGATCGTTGGGAATCCCACCTTAACCTTGCGGTACTGGGCGAACCTAAGCGACTCCTAAGTGGACTTCGATCTCACCTGCCCCCGAGCGTCGAGACTTCCGTCTACCTCCACAATCCTAGTTGGAAAGGATATCCCCACTCGCTCTGGATTGCTGGGGAGGACGATGAGTATTCGTCGGGTGAACGAACCTCTTCCTCCCTCCCTTGGATCCCAGATTGGCGCCAAGGAGATGCGTTTCCTGTAATTACACCGATTCCTGAGGCGAAGCACACGGAGTTCCTTGCAAGTTTTGCGCATGGTAGTAGGAGTTCGATGAACGCAGACCCTCACGTCCGAGCCGAAGTCTCGCTTAGTCTCCTGGGTAGTCGGATACAGTTGGCGTCTACTGCGCCTACTGCGCTGCACAGTTCATCGCCCATGGTGAGCACTAATTGCATATCGTCTGAGAGTGCGAAATGGAATTTGCATTGGCCGCCGCCTGGGGCAGACGCCATAGAATTCAATCTATTGTCACCCGAAAGCTTGCTTACGGGAGCAAATCTAACATTCTTTATTCCGGCTGGGTGGGCTTACGACGAAACAACAACAGCCATTCATGCCGACAAACCCACCCACTGGACCTGGCCCCCCACCGCCCGCGAGGCCTACCCCGGCGGCCCGCTCATCCTCGAGACAACCTATCTCGGCGGGGACGAGGAAGCCACGGACCCCACGTGCTTCCCGCTTGCGCTCACGCCTCCCGCGAATCCTTCGGACCCGTACCAGGTCTTCACGCTCACCCTCGGCAACACGCGCCACGACGGCGCGCGAATCGTCTCGGGCGGGAGCCTCACGCGCCAGCACCTCCTCGTGCCGCCGCCCGGCGGGTCGGTGCCGGGCGCGTGGCCGGCGCGCAGCTGGGCGCAGGTCCCGTACCCCCTTGCGGGCGACGGGGCCGAAAACCTCGTGGGCCTCGTCGTCGCGGCGCCCTCCGGCGGGTCCGCGCGCGTGCGGGAGATCACGTTCCACGCCTCGCTTCCGGAG
>Ga0247719_1000501_pt1 | contig 23149 bp, 21 predicted proteins | sample 41E_DmetaG_FD_189046 | JGI IMG/M metagenome (GOLD analysis project Ga0247719, IMG submission 189046) | Soil microbial communities from hillslope of Landscape Evolution Observatory, University of Arizona, Oracle, AZ, United States - 4-1-E_D | ecosystem: Engineered > Artificial ecosystem >...
GGTGGTGGGGATCGGGGCCGCCGCCGGCAAGCTGTCCTTCGACAGCATCGTGCAGCGCGACGCGCCCGATGCGGTCCGGGGCCGCACGTTCGCCCGGTTCGAGACCCGGTTCCAGCTGGCGTGGGTCGCCGGCGCCGCCCTACCGGTGGCCATCCCCATCCCGAGCGGGATGGGGATGGGCGTGCTGGCCCTCACCGCGGCGATCGCGCTCTCGTCCTACCTCGGAGCGCTGCGGGCGTTCGACCACCACGAGCTGCCGGCGCCGGCGACCCGGCCGCAGGGCTAGCGGTCGTCGGGAAGGTCGATACGGGCCAGCCAGAGCCCCGGGGCGTCGACCTCGGCGGCGGTGGGCAGCTCCCGCTCGGTCACCCACAGGCGGGCCAGTCCCTCTGTGCCGGCCCGCTCGACCACGCCGCGAACGAATGCCGCGCCCCGCTCGTACTGGCCCCGGCCCAGCTCCAGGCCGAGGAGCCGGGCGGCGAAGCGCTCACCGTCGGTGGCCTCCACCCGCCGCCGGCGGAGAGCCTCGGTGATCTGGCCGTACGAGCCGATCAGGCCGCGCCCGGTGGTGTCCATGACGTGGTCCACGAAGCCGGAGATGACCGAGGTGAGGGTCTCGATGCGGCTGAGCGTCTCCTGCTGGCCCGGCGACCGCATGGCTCCCAGCAGCGTCTCGGGATTGCCCAGGACGGCCTGCAGGCCGGCGGCATCCGTGGGGTCGAGGTTCCCCAGGCTCATCTCCAGCGCCTCGGGGTCCACCTCGAAGCGGCTGACGTACTCGTTGATCAGGTTCTCCAGCCGCGAGCGTACGTGGGGTCGGCCCAGCACGGCGTGGAGGGTCACGTCCTGGAGGCAGACCCACAGGCGCAGGTCGTCGCCGGCCAGGCTCCACTCCTCGGCGAAGGCGTCGAGGTTGGCCGGCACGATCAGGAGCTGGTCGGCGGGCCGGCGGGGGAGGGGCAGGTCGTACTGGCCCAGCGCCCGGCGGGAGAGGTGGCCCAGCATGAAGCCCGACTGCATGCCGAGCAGCACCGGCCCGAGCATCTTGCCGAGATCACCGAGGAGCTGCGTGGCTGCGTCGGCGGCGTCGTCGTCGTCATCGCCCGCCGTCGACAGGGAGGTGGCCAGGCGCTCGAGGAACGGCCGGTACTGCTCCAGGCTGTGGAGCGCCCAGTCGCTCCGGCTGACGGGCAGGATGCTCAGGATGCCGCCGGCGATGGAGGTGGTGAGCCCAGTCGCCGCGCTGACCTGAAGGTCGGCCACCCGCACCAGCTCCTCCAGCCTGATGCGCTCGAGCGGGTCGACGTTGGGCTGGGGCTGGCCGTCGGTCGCCAGCCACATGGCTGTCTGGCGGGCGACGTCCCAGTTCACCGGCCCTTGTCGGCTGAACAGCCGGGCGAGATCGCCGAACATCGGCAGGCCCTCGAACGGGTTCCCGCCTTCGGGGCCGGAGCTGCTCACCGGGCCATCGTACGCCTCACCCGCCGGCTACTGGCCGGGCGGTCGTTCGGCGACAGTGACCGACATGCCGTGGCGCTGCTTGTCGCGGACGATCTCGATCATGAACACGTCGCCGGGGCGGTGGGTCCGCACGGCCACGACGAGCATCCCCATGGACCTCACCGGCTTGCCGTCGACCCGCACGATGACGTCGTGAGCGGCCAGACCGGCCCGCTCGGCCGGGCTGTCCGCCTTGACCCGCTCGACCATCGCCCCTCCGTCGAGGTCGAGCTCCCGCGCCGTCGCCCCGTCGACGTCCTTGCCCTCCACGCCGAGCCAGACGGTGACGACCTTCCCGGTGGCCATGAGCTGCTCGGCCGACCAGCGGACGGCGTCGATGGGGGTGGCGAAGCCGAAACCCTCCGTCCCGGTGTCGGTCATGGCCACGGCCGTCGTGATGCCGATCACCCGCCCGTTGCCGTCGACGAGGGCCCCACCCGAGGATCCCGGGGCGATGGGGGCGTCGGTCTGGACCATGTCCATCAGGTTCTGGTTCGTGCGGGTGCGAACCGAGCGGTGCAGGGCGCTGATCACGCCGACGGTCACCGACGGCCCGCCGCTGAGCCCGAGGGGGGAACCGATGGCGATCGCCTCCTGGCCGACCTTCACGTCGGTGGACGACCCGAGCTCGACGACCGGGAACGGGCCGCCTTCGATCTTCACGACGGCCGTGTCGGTGTCGGGATCGGAGCCGAGGACCCTGGCCGGTGCCTCCCGGCCCGATGCCAGGACCACGGTGACGGAGGTGGCACCGTCCACGACGTGGGCGTTCGTCAGGAGGTGTCCGTCGCTGCGGAAGATCACGCCCGAGCCGCTGCCCGTACGCCCCCGCTCGACCTTGAGCTGGGCGATGGCCGGCCGGACGCGGTCGGCGATGGCCACCACATCGGCACGCGGCCCGTAGGCCGTGGGCTGGGCGGTGTGCTGGGCGGTGGGCTGGGGGACGATACCGGCGGAGCTGACGACTGTGCGGCTGGGCGAGGAGTCGCGGCCTCCGGTGTCCAGCACGTTGCCGGCCATCACCACCAAGCCGGTGGAGAGCACGCTGGCGACCATCGCCGAGCTGAGGGCGACGACCCACAGCTGGCGCCGCGCCGGCGGTCGGTTCACCGGAATCTCCGAAGGGTGCCGCCACAGGCGATCGTCCGGGGCGGGGGGCTCACGGTACCGGTGTGGTCCGTCCTCGGGCTCGACGAACTCCATCGGGATCCACATTACGTGGCCCTTCCCACCGAGGGACTTCGCCCCCCCGGTAGGATCCCCCCCGTGGGCCTCGACCCCCCGTACGGCCGGGACGACTGGGTGGGCATCACCGCCGACACCCTGCCTACAGACGCGGCCGCGGCCTTCGTCGCCCGGGCCGACTGTGGCGCGTCGGTGGTGTTCACCGGCCTGGTGCGCGATCACTCCGAAGGGCGCCCGGCGGTCCGGTCCTTGGAGTACGAGGCGTACGAGGAGGAGGTCACGCCGCGCCTGGCCGCCATCGCCGCCGAGGCCCGTTCCCGGTGGAAGACGTTGGGCCGGCTCGCGCTCCTGCACCGCACCGGCCTCCTCGCTGTCGGGGAGGCGTCGGTGGTGGTGGCCACGTCGGCGCCCCACCGCGACGAGGCCTTCGAGGCGGCCCGGTTCTGCATCGACACCCTGAAGGCCACCGCCCCCATCTGGAAGCGGGAGGCCTGGGACGGCGGAGAGGACTGGTCGGCGTGCGCCCAGACCGTCTCCGAAGTGCCGCGCGCCAACGTGGAGACACGGTGAACGCGCTCGTCTTCCTCGGCATCGCCGTCGTCCTGAGCCTCATCGGCTGCGGGGTGCTGTGGATGCGCAGCCGCCAGCCCGGGTCGATGGAGGCCCACATCCGCGACTTCTCCCGCGAGCTCGACGCGCTGGCGCCGGATGATCGGCCACGCCGGCCGAGAGGCGACGATCCCGACGCGAGGCGGCCCGGTGGCTAGGGATCTCGCCATCGACCTGGGCACGGCCAACACCCTCGTCTACGCCAAGGGCCGGGGCATCGTGCTCAACGAGCCCACCGTGATCGCCCTCAACGTCGAGACCCACGACGTCCTGGCCATGGGCCACCAGGCGTGGCAGATGATCGGTCGCACCCCGGGCTACATCCAGGCCGTCCGCCCCCTGCGCCAGGGCGCCATCACCGACTTCGAGATCACCCAGCGGATGATCCGGCTGCTGCTCCAGCGTGCCGGCCTGTCCCGCTTCCAGCGCCCTCGGGTGCTCCTGTGCGTGCCCTCGGCCATCACCGAGGTCGAGCGGCGGGCGGTCAAGGAGGCGGCCCGTCAGGCCGGGGCCATGGATGCCCAGCTCGTCGCCCAGCCCATGGCCGCCGCCATCGGCGCCGGCCTGCCCATCCACGAGCCCCTCGGGAACCTGGTCGTCGACATCGGGGGTGGCACGTCGGAGACGGCCATGATCTCTCTCGGCGGCATCGTGGCCCTCGAGGCCATACGCGTCGGCTCGTTCGACATCGACGCCTCCATCCAGGCCTTCGTCCGGCGGGAGTACGGGATGGCCATCGGCGAGCGCACGGCGGAGGAGATCAAGCTGGCCATCGGCTCCGCCGCTCCGGTCGCCGACGACATCAAGGCCGAGGTGCGGGGGCGCGACTTGATGAGCGGCCTGCCGAAGACGGCCATCCTCTCGCCCGAAGAGGTCCGCGACGCCATCGACGAGAACGTGCGGGCCATCGTCGAGTCGGTGATCAAGTGCCTCGGCCACGCTCCGCCGGAGCTGGCTCAGGACCTGATCCAGCAGGGCATCCACCTGGTCGGCGGGGGCGCCATGCTCCGCGGCTTCGACCAGCGCCTGGCCGACGAGACCGAGCTGCCCGTCCACCTGGTGGAGGCGCCGCTCGAGTGCGTCGTCCTCGGCGCCGGCAAGTGCCTCGAGGCCTTCGAGTCCCTGAAGGTGCTGTTCATGGGCGCCGAGCGGTAATCGCGCCGTAGGCGGCGTCTACGAGCGCAGATCCTCTGCCGCTTGCCTGACCTGCCAGTCTCTGTCCTTCAGCGCGGCATCGAGGGCGGCGTCGACCTCCGGGCCGTCGAAGGCGGCCAGCGCGATGACCGCCCGCCGGCGGACAGCCGGCTTGTCCCGGGTGGCGCTCAGGACGGCCGCCAACCCGGCCTCGTCGCCGATGGCGCCCAGCGCGGCGACCGCCGCCTCCCGGCAGAGGGGGTCGTCGTGGCCGGTCGCCACCGCCGTGAGGACGTCGACGGCGCCCGCGGAGGCCTCGCCCCGCTCACCGAGCGCCCATGCCGCCACTTCCACCACCCGGGGGTCGGCGTCGTCGAGCATGCCGGTCAGGTCCACCCCGGGCACGCTCACCGCCACCCGGCACGCCCGGCTGCGGACCTGTGGCGAGGGGTCGGCCAGCGCGGCGCGCACGTCAGTGGCCCCGGCCTGGCCCAGGCGCCCGAGGGCGCCGAGCGCCGTGGCCCGCACCGCGGGGTCGGGGTCCCCGAGCAGTTCCCTGGCCGCTTCGGCGTCGCCGGCGTGGCCGGCGACAGCGGCGGCCCGCCGGCGGGAACGGTCGACCATGGGCCTATGCTCTCGCACGTGCGGCGCCGCTCGGTGCTCCTGATGGCCATCCTCACCCTGGCCGCCGGCGCCTGCGCCGGCCCGGGCCCCACCGCGGCCCCGCCACACCCGGGCCCCGGGGTCACCGCCCCCGAGACGAAGATGCTCACGCGTCCTTCGACGCCGGCGCACCTCGACCCGCCCCGTCCTCCGCCGGGCCCGGCGCTGTCCTCTCCGATCCCCATCCCCGCCGACTCCTACGCGCCGGAGCCCGTGGTGGAGATCGGGACCATGGAGATCCCCGCCATCGGCCTCAAGCACCGCATCTTCCAGGGCGTCACGCTGCGCAACATCGACCGCGGGCCGAGCCACTGGACGGGCTCGGCGCTTCCCGGCCAGATGGGCAACACCGTCTTCGCCGGCCACCGGTCGACCCACAGCGAGCCCTTCTACAGGGTCCACGACCTCACGCCGGGGGACCGGGTGATCTTCGACGTGCACGGCACCCGCTCGACCTACCGGGTCACCGGGCACCTCGTCGTCACCCCCGCCGACACCTGGATCGCCGACCAGACGACGGCATACACCGGCACCCTGTATGCCTGTCATCCGATCGGCTCGACCGACCTGCGTTACGTCGTGCGGATGGCCCTGGTCACCTGAACCCGCGGGTCAGGCGGTGGCGCTGCGGATCAGGAGGGCGACGCCGAGGGCGAGGCCCGCCACGGCGAGGGCCAGGAGGGCGCCCAGGACGGCCACGAGAACGACGAGGGCCACGCCCGAGCGGATGCGGACCCAGAGCGTGGTGCGGCGGGCGGGGAGGACGCGCAGGCGCAAGACGTCGGAGTCTGGCCCGGGGAGTGCGGGGCCCGCGGCCACGGGGATGGCGACGGTGGGCCGGGTCGGCGCAGGGGCGGCGAGCGTGGCCGGCGCCGGCCGGCTGCGGCGCGGCTTGGCGCGGGACGGTTGGCGCCGGATCGTGGCAGGCTGGTCAGGGCCATTGAGGACGACGTAGACCACGGCGACGATGGTCGCCGCAACGACGCCGAAGCTCACGAGGAACGTGGACACGACCGACGCCAGTCTAACTCCCGACCAGGAGCGGCCACCGCCGCCCCCACCATCCCCGCGGTCGTCCCGGCCCTGGACGATCGCCCTGATCACGCTGAGTCTCGTCCTTCTGGGGGTCGGGGTGGTCGCTCGCTACGTGCAGTTGCCCTACGACACCCTTGCCCCGGGCTCGGCGCGAGCGGTGAACGGCGTGATCGAGATCAAGGGCCATCCGACGTACCCCCCGCTGGGGAAGGTCTTCTACACGACGGTCGCCGTCCGGGAGCGGGTCAACCCCTACGAGGCGCTCGCCGGTTGGCTGGACCCCGCCGTCGAGGTCGTCCCCGAAACCAAGGTGCGGGGCACGGTGCCGCCCGACCAGTTCCAGCGCATGAACATCGAGGCCATGGCCGACTCGAAGACGACGGCCCAGGTGCTCGCCCTGCGACAGCTCGGCTACACCAACCTCGGCGTGGGCGCCGAGGTGGTCGAGGTCCAGCCCGACATGCCGGCGGCCGGCGTGCTGCGACCGCGCGATGTGATCATCGCCATCGACGCCAAGCCGGTGGCGACGAGCAGCGACGCGGTGACCGCCATCCGGGCTCGGGCGCCGGGGGACACGGTGCGGATGCAGGTCAAGCGGGGCGACGCCCCGGCGGTCGAGGTGGAGGCCGTCCTGGCCGGGAGCGGGGACCGACCGCTGCTCGGCGTGCGGCTGTCGACCAAGATCCAGCTGCCGTTCGAGATCAACATCCAATCCGGGCGGGTGGTCGGCCCGTCGGCGGGCCTGGCCTACGGGCTCGAGCTGCTGGATCTGCTGACGCCGGGCGAGCTCACCGGCGGCTCGCCGGTCGCGGTCACCGGGGAGCTCCTCGCCGACGGCACCGTGGGCCCGGTCGGCGGCGTGGCCCAGAAAGCGGTCACCGTCCGTCGGGCGGGGATCAAGGTCTTCATCGTGCCCAAGGCCAACGAGGAGGAAGCGCGCGCCAATGCCGGCGACAGCCTCCAGGTGCGGGGTGTGGCGACCTTCGACGAGGCGCTCAAGGCCCTCGGCTCCCTCGACGGCAGCAACGCGCTGGCCTTGGGCAAGCCGGGAGCGACGTCCTAGGTACGCCGCCGCGGCTCTCCACCGTGTAGTGTGGGCGGACCGCCACGCAGCGTGAGAGACAGAGCGGTATCATGGAAATGACCGTCCGTCGCCGGGCTCCGAGGTTGCCGATGACCGCACGTCCGCTCGTGGCCCGCCGGCGTCGGGCCGCGCGCCCGCGGCGGTAGCCATGTCGCCGGAGGGGGCGCAGCTGCGGTTCGCGGTCGAGTTCGCCACGTTCCTCGTGGCCGTCGCCGGCGCCACCATCGTGCTGCTGCGCCCTCAACTGGTCGGCGCCACCCGCCGGTCCAGGGTCGTGCTCTGCCTCGGCTTCGCGTGCATCGCCGCCGCCGCCTTCCTGCATGGCTCGCTCCTCACGGGCACGACAGAAGTGGCCGTCGTGGCGGTGCGGGGCGCGGGCATCGTCCTGCTGGCGGTGGGCACCCTGGGCTGGAGCGAGGCTCTGGCGTCGCGCCGCGCGCTGTGGGTGGCGCTCGTCCTCATGGCCGTGGCCGAAGGCGCGTCGGTGACCGACGCGGGCACCGTCGCCGACTGTGCCCGCGGCCTCGCCGCGCTCGGGCTGGCCACGGTGCTCATCACTTCTGCTCGCCGCTCGGTGCCGGCGCGCATCGCCGTCAGCACGGTGGCCACCCTCCTCGTGGTGGTGCTGGCCGTGTCCCTCGCCCTTTCCATCGTGATCTCGGCCAACGTCGAGCGGGAGGCCCTCCGCCGAGTCGACAGCCGGGCGCTGGCCGAGGCCGAGGAGATCAAGACAAGTGCCGGCCAGGACGCCGAGAACAGCGCCAAGCTCGTGGCCCTCACCATCCAGGGCCGGTCGCCGGACTTCCTCGTCGGCCTTTCGGCCCGCCCGACGGCGGACGCCAGCATCCTGGCGAACCTGCGGGCCTTCGTGGAGGGCGAACTTCTCTCGGCGGAGGGCCCCCTCCTGTACGCCACCGAGAAGCGCCGGGTCATCGCCGGCGTCGAGCCCGGCGCGCCCGGCGGCGCGCTCGACGCGCTGAGCGCCGACGCCCTGGTGGGGTCGGTCGCAGTGAGCGATCTGCTCCAACGACAGGTCGATTCGTCGGGATCCGTCGAAGTCCTCGGGGGCCGCGTGTTGGCCGTCGGCGCCCACACGGTCAAGGCTCAGGTGCCGGACGGCCAGCGCACCGTGGGCCTGGTCGTGGCGTCGGCCGACCTGACCCGCGACTACCTGTCGCGGCGGGCCCGCAACGACCCCAAGGTCTCCCTCGGACTGGTCGACCGGGAGCGGATCCTCGTCAGCTACGGCATCCCGCTCCCGACCGGTCCCGTGCGGGCGGTGGCCGGGGAGGCCCTCCGCTCCGGTGACGGCCGCGCCACGCGGGTCACCGCGGGGATGTTCCTCGCCGCCCAGGCGGTACGTGGAGCCGACGGCGCCCGGGTGCTGGCGGTGGTGGCCGCCCTGCCGACCACCGACGTCGACGAAACCCGCAACTCCCTCTTCCGGAACCTGTTCCTCGTCGGCCTCCTCACCTCGCTCGCCGCCTTCTTCGTCGCCGTGTTCGTCGGCGAGCGCATCGGCCTGGGCCTGCGGCGCCTGACCCGCGCCGCCGAGGAGATCCAGAGGGGTAACCTGAGCGTGCGCACCCATGTCGTCACCCCCGACGAGGTGGGTGTGCTCAGCGCCACCTTCGACTCCATGGCCGAGTCCATCGAGACCCTGGCCGCCGAGCTGCGCCAGACGGCGGAGGAGGAGGCCAAGACGAGGACCCGGCTGGAGACGGTGGTCGCCGGCATGGGGGAGGCCCTCGTGGCCGTCGACGCCGACGGTCGGATCACCACGTTCAACGCCGCCGCCGAAGAGCTCTTCGGCGTGCGGGCGCGCGACGCCGTCGGCCGGTCGGCGACGTCCGTCGCCACGATCGCCACCGAGGACGATGTCGACCTCTCCCCCCGCCTGGCCCAGCCGGGGGGGTCGTGGAGCGCGGCGGCAGTGGTCGTACGAGATGACGACACCCGCATCCCCGTCGCCCTCTCCGCCGGCAGCCTCGGTCGTCCCGACGGCCCACCGGTGGGCGGCGTCTACGTGCTGCGGGACATGCGGCGGGAGCGTGAGGCGGAACGGGCCAAGAGCGAGCTGTTGTCCAACATCAGCCACGAGCTCCGGACCCCGCTCGTCCCGATCAAGGGCTACGCCGAGCTGCTCCTGCGGCGGAACGTGCCCGCGGCAAAGGCCCGCCAGTCACTGGCCGAGATCGTCGACGCCGCCGACCGCCTCGAGCTCGTCGTCCAGCGGTTGCTCGACGTGGCCGCCCAGGACGCCACGCCGCTGAGCGTCCGCCGGGAGCCCGTCGCCGTCCGTCCCCTGCTGGAGTCGGTCGTCAACCGTTGGAAGAACCGGGTCGACGAGCGGCATCCGATCACCAGGCGGGCGTCGCGCGATCTTCCCGCCCTGACCGGAGACCGACGGCTGCTCGAGCGTTGCCTCGACGAGCTCGTCGACAACGCCGTCAAGTTCTCGCCCGAAGGAGGCGCCGTGTCGGTGACCGCCACCTTGTCGTCCAACGGGGCCGCCGACGGCCGTGCCGGCCCCGCGGTCCAGATCTCCGTTCGAGACCACGGCATCGGCATCCCGCCCGACCGGCTCGACCGCATCTTCGAGGACTTCTCTCAGGGCGACAGCTCGCCCACCCGTCAGTTCGGAGGCCTCGGGCTGGGCCTGGCGCTCGTCCGGAGAATCGTCCACGCCCACCAGGGGGAGCTGGTCTGCGAGACGACGCCCGGCAAGGGGTCGACCTTCTCGATCGTGCTCCCGGTCGCCGAGGCTGCCCGATCGTCGCGTCTCAAGAAAGCAGGTGCCTGATGCGCCGCCCGTCCTGGCCGCTGGCCGCCGCTGCTGCCGGGGTGCTCCTCCTGAGCATCGCCGGGTGCACCGGCTCTTCCGCCCCCGTCGCGGGCCGGCTCACCGTCGACGGGGACGCCGAGGTCGTCCGTCCGGGAAAGGACCGGCTCGATGTCAAGGGGTCGCGTGACCTCGAGGTCGGCGATCGCGTCCGCATACGCCAGGGCACCGCGGTGATCCGCCTCTCCGACGGCCGGCGGCTGGAGCTGCGCATGGGCACCGACCTCGAACTGCAGGCCGTCGACGGCCCCGGGCTGGTGCGGCCCACCCTCATGGGTGGAGACCTCCTCGTCGTCTCCGGCGCTCAGCCCTTCGCCGTCGGGACGACCGGCGCCCAGACGGCCGTCCACGGCGACGCCCGGATCTCACGCGGCGCGGCTCTGCTCGTCGCGACCTATGAGGGAACCACGCAGCTGAACGCCGGCGGGTCGACACTCGACGTCCCCGCCCTGCGCCAGGCCGTGTTGCCGGCGACCGGCCAGTTCCCCACCAACGTCTCACCGTTGGAGTTCTCCGCCGACGACGCATGGGACCAGCGGTACCTGTCGGAGGTCATCGAGCTGAGCAGCCTGCTGACCGGCCGCAGCGACGGTTTCGCCGCGCAGCTCGCCCCCAACGAGGGGCGGTCCGTCGCCTTCTTCACGAACCTGTATCCCCGGCTGGCCGCCGAGCCCGCGTTCACCGCCTCGCTGCTGAACCCGATCCGCTCACCAGGCGAGACGCTCGTGGGCGCGGCGATCACCCTGGAGGGCACCCGGGGGACCTTCGCGGAGCGGTGGTCGGCGGTGTTCGCCTTCCGAGACCAGGGTGCGCCTTGGGGGCTCGTGGTACGCGACCAGGGGGTGGAGCGGGCGGCGGTGATCCGGGTGATCGACGAGGCCATCGGCCGACGTCCCGCGGGGTTCGCCGCCGGCCCCGCCGGCGGCGCGCCGAGCTCGGGCAGTGGCGCAACCACGACCGTCGTCCGGCCCAGAGCTACGACGACCACCATTGCCCCGGCTGGTGGCCGGCCGGGGGCCACAACGCCCACCACCGCGCCGCAGACGGGCCCCACGACGACCGTCGTCACCGGTCCCCTGAACACCGGCAGCCCGGTGATCGACAACACCGTCAACTCCGTCGTCGACACCCTGACCGGGCTGCTGAGGAGCCTGGGCGGCCAGCAGTAAGAACGGAGACCCGACGGTCCGCGTACAGGCGGTCGAAGGGACCTACGCTGATCGCCATGGCGAACGACCAGATCGTCATCTCCAGCGGCCAGGTGATCACGCCTGAATCGGTGGTGAGCGCCGACTTCACCTCAGCCTTCCGCGGCTATCACCCGGTCGAGGTCAAGCAGTTCCTGCAGCGCGTCGCCAACGAGATGGCCGCCGCCGCCGAGCGCGAGGTGGAGCTGCGGCGAGCCCTGCAGGACGCCCTGGCCCGGGCCGCGCATCCCGAGCTCGACGAGGCCACGGTCACCAAGATCCTCGGCGAGCACGCGGCCAAGCTGCTGTCCAGCGCTCGTGACACCGCGGCATCCATCACCGCCGAGGCGCAAGAGAAGGCCCAGGCCGTCCTGCGCGACGTCGAGTCCAGGGTGGCCCGCATACGCGGGGAGGCCGACGGCCTCATGGCCAAGCGGGTGGCCGAGGCCGACGCTACCGCCGACTCCATCCGCGAGGCGGCGCAGGCCGAGGCCCGCGCCGTGATCGACCAGGCGACCCGACAGGGCAGGGAGATGGTGAACGAGGCGCGCGCCGTGCGTGAGCGCATGCTCACCGACCTCGCCCGCCGCCGCCGTTCGGCCCAGATGCAGATCGAGCAACTGCTGGCCGCCCGCGACCGGCTGCTGGAGGCCTACGACGTCGTGCGCCGCACCGTGGAGGAGGCCACCGCCGAGCTCGACGCCGCCGAGCCGGAGGCCCGGGTGGCCGCCGAGGCGGTGGGCCGGCGGGGGACCGACGTCGAGGTCGACGAGCCCGTAGAGGCGCCGCCTCCACCGGCGCCGCCGGCGTCGTCGGTCTTCCGGCGCATCGACCATCCAGCGCCGGGCCCACCCGAGGGCCCCCGGCTGCGGCCGCAATCGGTGGCCGGCGCCGTCGGAGGTCGCCTGTCGGCGCCGGAGCTCCCCGAGGCGCCGCCTCCACCCCCGTCTCCCCCGCCGGTCTCCGAGCTGTCCACCATGGAGGTGCCGGTCGTCACCGTCGAGGCGCCGCCGCCTACGGCGCCGGCCGGTGCCGTCGACGAGCTCTTCGCCCGCATCCGGGCCACCGAGGCGCTGGAGCCCCAGCCCGGCCTACCGCCATCGCCATCGGGGCCGCCGGCGCCGCCGGCGCCGGTCGCCGAGCCTGGAGCCCCCGTCGACTCCGTCGTGGGCGAGCGGGCCCTCGAGGGCCGGGACGAGCTGCTCGAGAACTTCGAAGCGGGGCTGGCCCGGGCGTTGAAGCGGGTCCTGGGCGACGAGCAGAACGAGGTGCTCGACGCTTTGCGCCGCCTCGGTCCCGCGGCCGGTGTGCTACCCGATGCCGACGCGCAGACGGCCGCCTACCGCGACGCCGCCCACCCGTGGCTGCACCAGGCCACTCGGGCCGGCGGCGGCTTCGTCTCCGAGGCGGGCAGCGAGCAGTCGACGCCAACGCCCTCCGTCGACGCCCAGGCCGCGGCGCTGGCCGCCGAGCTCGTGGATCCCCTCCGGGCCCGCCTGTCCCGAGCGCTCGATGCCGGCATCGACGCCGGCGACGCCTCGGTCGCGGCCGAGAGCCTGCGCGCCACCTACCGGCAGTGGAAGGTCCAGCAGGTCGAGGAGCTGGCCCGTCATCACGTCATGGCCGCGTTCAGCACCGGTTCGTTCGAGGCCACACCCGAGGTCGTCAGGTTCCAGTGGCTGGTCGACGACGACGGGCACTGTCCCGACTGCGACGACAACGCGCTGGCCGGGCCCACGGCCAAAGGACAGCCGTTCCCCACGGGCCAGCTCCATCCGCCGGCCCATCCAGGCTGCCGCTGCCTGCTCGTTCCCGTCGACACCTGAGCTCCTGACCGCGCGGCCCCGACCTAGGCTGGTTTCAGCATGGTCGCAGCAGCCCCGGAAGGAAGGTAGTGCGCGCTCCCACCGACATCGCCGGACGACGCCGCCCGGCGCGGGCCCGCATCGTCCTCGTCCTGGTCGCCGTCGCCCTGTTCCTGATCCTGGTCTCCCTGCGCGGCATCGCCGGCTTCTACACCGACTACCTCTGGTTCGACGAGCTCAGCCTCACCTCGGTGTGGCGCTCGGTGCTGGGCACGAAGATCGCCCTGGGCGTCATCTTCACCCTGGTGTTCTTCGCCCTGCTGTGGGCCAACCTCGCCATCGCCGACCTCATCGCCCCGACGTTCCGGCCGCTCGGTCCGGAGGAGCAGCTCATCGAGCGCTATCACGACGCCGTCGGGCCGCGCGCCGGCCTGGTGAGAGCCGCCGTGGCCGGGGCCTTCGCCCTCATCGCCGGCCCCGGAGCGGCCGGGCAGTGGGGAGCCTGGACGCTGTTCCGCAACCACGTCCCCTTCGAGACGCGCGACGCCCTGTTCGACAAGGACCTCGGCTTCTTCGTCTTCCAGCTGCCGTTCGCCAAGTTCGTCGTCGACCGGCTGTTCGCCTCGCTGGTGATCGTGGCGATCATCACTGCCGTCGCCCACTATCTCAACGGGGGCATCCGCTTCCAGACGCCCATGCAAAAGGTCACGCCGCAGGTGAAAGCCCACCTGTCCGTGCTGATGGCCGTCCTGGCCATGCTCAAGGCGGTCGACTACTACCTCGAGAAGTACGAGCTGGTGTACTCCACACGAGGCGTCGTGCAGGGCGCCGGCTACACCGACGTGAAGGCCCAGCTGCCGGCGATGCAGCTGCTGCTCGGGATCTCCCTCATCGCCGCCGCCCTCTTCATCTACAACATCTTCCGCCGGGGCTGGGTCCTGCCCATGATCGCCGTCGGTTTGTGGGCCCTGGTGTCGGTCGTCGTCGGTGCCGCCATTCCCGCCGCGGTGCAGCAGTTCCGTGTGCAGCCCACGGAATCGTCCAAGGAGCTGCGGTACATCGACCGCAACATCAGGGCCACCAAGGCCGCCTTCGGTCTGCGCGACGTCCAGATGAACTCCTTCGAGGCCGACAACACCGTCACCGCCGCCGACCTCGACAACAACAAGTCCACCATCGAGAACGTCCGGCTATGGGATCCCGACCCCGCCATCCTGGAGCAGACCTACAACCAGCTCCAACAGATCCGGAACTTCTACCAGTTCAACGATGTCGACATCGACCGCTACGTCGTCGACGGGCGGGTCCGACAGCAGCTGATCTCGGCCCGCGAGCTGAACATCGCCGGCATTCCGTCGCAGTCCTGGGTCAACCAGCACCTCGTCTACACCCATGGCTACGGCGCCGTGCTAACGCCGAGCAGCGGGGTCGAGGCGGACGGCAAGCCGGCCCTGCAGCTCAAGGACCTGCCGCTCAGGGGCACGCCCCAGATCCAGCAACCGGCGATCTACTACGGCCAGGTCATGAGCGGGTACGCCATCGTGAACACTGACCAGCGCGAGATCGATTACGCCGAAGCCAACGGCAGGAACCACACGACGACGTACGACGGCGACGGCGGCGTGAAGATCGGCTCGTTCGTCCGCCGGGCCGCGCTTTCACTGCGCTTCGGTGACATCAACCCCCTCATCTCCAGTTTCGTCACTTCCGAGTCCCGGGCGATCTACGTCCGTGACATCGACGAGCGGGTGCGGAAGGCGGCGCCGTTCCTCCGCTTCGACAACGACCCCTACCCCATCATCTACCAGGGCAAGATCCAGTGGCTCTACGACGCCTACACGACGACCAGCCGGTACCCCTACAGCCAGGCCGCGGACACCAACCGCCTGGCGCCGTCGAGCGACCTCAATGCCAACTTCAACTATGTTCGCAACTCGGTGAAGGTCCTCATCGATTCCTACACCGGCAAGATGACCTACTACGTGGTGGACCAGACCGACCCGGTCATCAAGGCGTGGAGGAAGGCCTTCCCGAAGCTCTTCACCGACAACACCGAGGTCGACCCCGAGCTGCGGCGCCACTTCCGCTACCCCGAAGATCTGTTCCGTGTGCAGACGAACATGTTCGGGCGCTACCACATCTCCGACGCCGGCGACTTCTACAACAACACCGACGCGTGGGACATCGCCCAGGAGCCCGGCGTCATCGCATCGGCCACGCCGCTCGTCCCGGCCACGAACGCCGCCGGTCAGCCGATCCGGGCCCGAGAGCGGCGGATGGACCCCTACTACCTCCTCATGCGCCTGCCGGATGAGACCACCGAGGACTTCCTCCTGCTCCAGCCGTTCGTCCCCCGATCAAAGGACGACAGCGTCAAGGTGCTCAGCGCCTTCATGGTGGCCAAGAGCGATCCGGGCAACTACGGCCAACTCGAGGTGTACGAGATGCCGCGCAGTCGTCAGGTCGACGGCCCGGCGATCGTGAACGCCCGCATCAACCAGCAGCCCGAGGTGTCCCAGCAGATCACGCTGCTGAACGCCGCCGGCTCGAGGGTGCGCCTGGGCAACCTGCTCCTGATCCCCATCGAGCAGTCGCTGCTCTACATCCGACCGCTCTACGTCGAGGCCGAGGGCACGCCGGTTCCCCAGCTGAAGAAGGTCATCGTCGTGTACGGCGACCGGGTCGTCATCCGGGACTCGCTGCGCGAGGCGATCACCACCATCTTCCCGGGCAGCTCCCCGGCGACGCTCGAGGAGCAGGGCATCGGCGTGACGACGCCGCCGACGACCGTCACGCCGGCCCCGCCCGGCGGCACCACGCCGCCGGCGCCGGTCACCAGCATCAGCCAGTTGCTGGCCGAGGCCACCTCCCGCTTCAACGCTGCCGAGGAGGCACTGAAGGCGGGTGATCTCTCCGGCTACCAGAAGGCCACCAACGAGGCCAAGGAGCTGGTCCGCCGAGCGTCCGACGCGGCCCGGACGACCTCGGGCACGACGCCGGCGACGACGCCCACGACGAGACCCACGGCATAGGGTGTAATCTGGTCGGAGCGCCGCGGGGTGGAGCAGTCTGGTAGCTCGTCGGGCTCATAACCCGAAGGTCGCAGGTTCAAATCCTGCCCCCGCCACCAATTTGAGGCAAAGGCCCAGGTCAGCGACCTGGGCCTTGCTCGTTGGCGAGGTGTTCCTACGGGTCAGGCGTTGTTCCTCCGGTTGTTCCCACGACGTTCCACCGTGTCGCTCGTGCGCGTGGGAACGGGTTTGGTGATGCGCTCGTAGGTGCGCGCCGCGTCGGCCTGCATGCCGGGAAGGAGGTGCTGGTATGTCTGGATCGTGTGCGCGATGTGGGCGTGGCCGAGCCGTTCGCTCACTACCTTCACGGCGACGCCTTCCTTGATGAGCAGGCTCCCGTGGGTGTGGCGCAGATCGTGAAATCTCAGCGGCGGGACCTGCGCGTTGGCGACGATGCGCTGGAACGACTGGTACAGCGCATGTGGATGGATCGGGTTGCCGTCGCCGTCGGTAAACACCCAACCTTCCTCGTTGGCGATGCTGACGGCCGCGAACTCGGCGGCCTGGAACGCCTGCCAGCCGGCGAGCACCGTCATGGTGGTGGTGTCGAGGTCGATGCTGCGGCGCGCGGCGCGGGTCTTTCCTCGGGTCTGGTGCAGCTCGTAGCCGACGGCGACGAGTCCACGGTTGAGCGCGATGCACTTCTTTTTGAAGTCGATGTCGGGCCACTTGAGTCCGAGGACCTCGTTTCGTCGCATTCCGGTCATGGCGGTGAGCCACAGGATCGGGAAGAACCGGTGCCCGGCGGCGGTGCGCAGGAACTGGCGGAGCTCCTCGGGCGTCCACGAGCGTCCTTCGATCTTCTGCAGCGAGCGTTGCCTGGGGGCGCGGGCGACGAGCGCGACGTTGCGGGTCACCAACCCGCGGCGGAGCGCGTCGGCGAGCGCGCCGCGGATGAGCAGGTGGATCTCGTACACCGTCTTCGGTGACAGTCCGCGCCCGTCGGTGGGGTGGAGGAGCGAGTCGTAGAGCGACTCGATCTGCTGGTAGCCGACTCGCCGTATCCCCATCCGCCCGAGGGCGGGCAGGACGTGGAGGTGCACGTTTCGCTCGTAGCCCCGGTAGGTGCTGGTGGCGAGATGCAACTTCTTGGCCGGCAGCCATTGGCTCGTGAGGTAAGCACCGAAGGTCAGCGATCGGACCGCGCCGACCCGTCGTGTCTCGGTCTTCGCCAGCCTCGCTGCGAGCCGCTCGACCTCGGCGCGATCCGCACCGGCCGGGTGCCACCGGCGAAGCTCCTTGCCCGTCACCGGGTCCAGTCACTCGTAGATCACCACGTAGAACCGGCCGCGCCGGGTTGCCACGTATCCGTCCATGAGGCTTCCTCCTTCGCGATGGGTCCCGACTGTCGGAACCCGGAGGAACACTCGGCGGAACACCCCAACGCATGGGAGCTCCTAGGCGCGTCAATTGGCAAAAGGCCAGGTAGGGGCGGGTCACGCTTGACAAGAAGGCTCGTCGGAACGCTCTTGCGGTACGCGGTGCGATCAAACCTCGACGCGCGTTCTGGTCGCAGTTCTGGCGTGTCCGCCACCGACCCGAGCGCCGATTCCGTACGCCGGACGCGTCGCCCGGAACTCCTAGCGCTCGCAGGAGTTGCCTACCTTCGGACGACCCTACCGAACGTCTGCGTCAAGGTGTCTCGGCCATCCATCAGACACCAGCGACGAGCGCGTCGCCGTCATCTGCACAGCGGAAGCCCCACGGCGCTTCGGCGTCGTCGACGGGCGCGGGTCGGATGCGCAGGCGGCCGGTCTGGACCGGCCATGCCAGGTTGCCGAGGTCGGCTGCGCGCCGCGGCGGTCGAGCCGTCACCGGCTCCGCTCCCGCAGGCGGAAGGGCGGGTACTGGTCGGTGACGAGGGCGAAGGCGTAGCCGATAACCCTGTTGTGCCACCGCATGACCCCCACGACGAAGTCGAACAACGAGCGAGGGTAGCGACCGGTGAACAGGATCGCGATCCAGGCCGCGACGGCGGCGACGGCCACGGCCAGGTCGAGGACGAAGAGCACCGCGTAGTGGGGCACGGCCAGGAGCCACTTCACCAGCGGTAGCCAGCGGTTGAGGTCGCTTCGGACGTCTGGGTACGGGAGCTCGAGGTGGACGGCCTGCTCGTCATCGACGGAGGGATATTCGTCTCGGAGCAGGAGGAGGTAGCCGATAATGCGGTTGTCGAACCGGAGGTAGGCGACGTTGAAGTCGTAGAACCAGCGCGGGTACTTCTCGCGGAAGACGATCGTCAGCAGCGGGGGGAGGAACAAGACCCCGCCGGCGAGACCGAGGCAGAGCAGGTCGCCGAAGCCGTCCCTTTCGAGGGCGGGACCGGCGATCGTGGCGAGGACGGCGAGCACTGGCAGGATGGTGAGAAGCCGGAAGGCGCTCGACAGTCGGTCGAGCGGTCGGTCGGGGTAGTCCACGTCGAGCTGGACGGGATGTTCGAGGGTCGTGGGTTGCATAGTTGGTTCTTCCTTGTGTGGCCTGGCGAACCGGCTCAGGTGTGACGGCCGGGTTGCTCAGACGGTGAGGGCGACCTTCCGCAGGCGTGGCCCGGGGCGGAGTGGCTGAGCGCGGTCGGGACCTCGGGAGGGGTTAGGGCGCTGGCGACCGGGCGCTCCGCGCCGGGGCCGCGCAGGTATGGCCGATTTGCGCTCCGTGTCAGTCGGCGTCGCGTCGGATGAGGAGGAAGGTGCCGATCGCGAGGGCAGCGGCGACGTAGGCCCAGAAGATCAGCGCATAGTGGGGGTTCGAGAGCGCCGTCGCGATGACCTCGGGCGAGTCGAAGGAGTCGACACCGAGTGTCCGGAAGCCAGAGTCGAAGGGCAGGTAGTGGACCACTTGCGCCGGAGCGAACTGGTTGATCAGGCCTTCAACGATCAGCCACCACACGAGCACGCCGGAGACGGCGCCGGCGCTGTGGCGGACGGTCATCCCGACTCCGAGGCCGAGCACCGCCGTGCCAGCGGTGAGGAGCAGCGCCCACAGCGCGGTGGTCGGGACGCCCGAGGTGTCGCCGAGTTCGATGCCACCGGCGAGCGCACCGACGAACCCGGTTGCCATGCCGGTCACAGCCAGCAGCAGGCCGAAGCCCATGGCGATGAAGGTCTTGGCCCCCACGACGGGCCACCGGGAGGGGTGGGCGGTGAGGGATCCGGCGAGGGTGCCGTGTTGCACCTCGGCGGTGAACAGCAGGACGCCGGCGATGGCGGCCAGCCCGGCGGTCACCGGCGTTGGGAAGACGAAGAGGTCGGCCACGGTCAGGGCTTGGTCGGTGACGAGGACGGCGCTGGCCCACGAGGTCACCAGGCCGACAGCGGCCGCCAGGGCGAGGATCACCTTGTTGGTCCGTACGGTTGTGAACTTGATGCACTCGCTGCGTAGGAGTGCAGTGAGTTGGTCAACGGTGCGCCGCCCGGCGGTGGAGTTGGTGGCGTCGGCGGCCTGGGGGAGTAGGAGCTCGGTGGTGGTCATGGTGGGGATCTCTTCCTCGCTGGTATGGGCGATGGTGGTCGTGGGTGGTGCGGTCATGCGGAGGTGAACTCGGCGGAAGAAGTGGTCATGTCGAGGAGGCTGTCCTCGAGCGACATGCCGGTCCGGGCGGTGAGGGACTCGACGGTCTCGCTGGTGATGAGACGACCAGCGCCGACCACCACGAGGTCGTCGGCGAACCTGGCGAGTTCGGCGATGAGGTGGCTCGACACGAAGACGGTGCCGCCGGCGTCGGCGAAGCCGCGAAGGTGGTTCCGAAGCCAGCGGATGCCTTCGGGGTCCAGGCCGTTCGACGGCTCGTCGAGCAGTAGGACCTGGGGGTCGCCCAGCAGCGCGGTCGCAAGCGCGAGGCGCTGGCGCATGCCGAGTGAGAAGCCTCCGGCACGCTGGTCGGCCACGCTCTCGAGGCCGACGTCGGCGAGGACGTCGTCGGCGCGGTCGTCGGCGATGCCGCTCAGCGCTGCCGCGGCACGCAGGTGGTTCCGGGCCGTGCGGCCAGGGTGCATGCAACGGGCGTCAAGGACCGACCCGACGACCCGGGCAGGGCGCTCGAGGTCGCGGTAGGCCACGCCGTCGTAGCGGACCTCGCCACGGTCTGGTGCGGTGAGGCCGACCATCATCTGCATGGTCGTGGACTTCCCGGCGCCGTTCGGCCCGACAAACCCCGTGACCCGACCGTCGGCCAGATCGAAGCTGAGGTCGTCGACAGCGAGGCGGTCGGCGTAGCGCTTGGTGAGTGCGGTGACGCTGATCATCTGTGCACTCCGTGGGTGGTGGTCGGTGTCGTGGGCATGACCTCATCGTCCTCGCGGTGGACTCCCGGCACATCGGGATTCCGGTCATTCGCATCCGGCCGATCGGACGGTCGCGGAGTCGTACTTTCGGCCGATGCCGCGGCCGGGGCGCTCCCGTAAGGTGAACCTCGTGCTCCGAGACGCGCTCCGGTCGTTCCTGACCGAGCCGCGCGTGCCCGACCCGCCGGCGCGGGTCTGGTGGGACTGGGCGCTCGTCGCCGTCCTCCTGCCGGTGATCCTCATGGAAGGAGTCCTGGCGGAGGACCTCGCCTGGCGCCCGCTCTCCATCGCCGTCGCCTTCGCCCTCCTGCCCCTGCTCCTGTGGCGGCGGACCCACCCGCTCCGGACCGTGGTCGCCGCCTTCGGCCTGCTCACGGTCGTCGACCTGGCGTCGCTCGTCCTCGGAGAGGACGGGCGTGGCCTCGACGCCACCATCTTCGTCGTCCTGCTCTTCTACGCCGTGTTCCGGTGGGGCTCGGGGCGGCATGCGGTGGTCGGGCTGGCGGTTCCGGTACCCGCGGTGCTGCTGACCGGCTTCGACGACGACGTCGCGGCCAGCACCCTCGTCGCAGGGGCCCTGTTTCTGCTGCTCGTCGCGGCGGTGGGGATCTCCGTCCGCTACGCCGACAAGGCCCGGCGGCGGGGGATGGACCAGATCGGCTGCTCGAGCGGGAGCAGCTGGCCCGGGAGCTCCACGACACGGTCGCCCACCACGTATCGGCGATCGCCATCCGCGCTCAGGCCGGGCGGGTCGTCGGCTCCACCGACTCGGATGCCGCCCTCGACGCCTTGACCGTGATCGAGCACGAGGCATCCCGGACGCTGGCGGAGATGCGCACGATGGTCGGCGCGCTCCGGCAGGGCGAGGAGCCCGATCTCGCGCCGCCGCGCGGCGTCGCCCAGATCGAGGACCTCGCCACCGCGCCGGGCGAGCGGCCCCGCGTCCAGGTCGAGCTCGCCGGGATACTCGACGGGCTGCCACCTTCCGTCGATGCAGCCATCTTCCGCCTCGCCCAGGAGTCGATCACCAACGCCGTGCGCCACGCCCGCCACGCCACCCACGTCCAGGTGGCGGTGTCGGGCGAGTCCGACTGTGTCCGCATGACGGTGCACGACGACGGCGATCCGGGACCGTTCGATCCCAGGACGGCGACCGGATTCGAAGCCGTCGCCCTGGCCAGGCAGCTCCACCCGGACGTCTGCCTGTTCGACATCCGCATGCCCGGACTCGACGGCATCCAAGCAACTCGCCTGCTCGCCGGCCCCGACGTCGTCGAGCCGCAGGCCGTGGTCGTCATCACCACCTTCGATCTCGACGAGTACGTCCATGGCGCCCTCAAGGCAGGCGCGCGGGGTTCCTGCTGAAGGACGCCGGTCCCGCGCTGCTCGTGCAAGCCATCAAGGCCGCTGCCAACGGCGATGCGCTCATCGCACCGAGCGTCACCGCGCGGTTGCTCGCCACGTTCGCCCACCGACGCGACGGCACGCCTCCGGCGCAGCCCGTCGCCCCACTGACCGACCGGGAGGAGCAGGTGCTGGTCGCCGTCGCACGGGGCCGCACCAACGCCGAGATCGCCACCGAGCTCTTCATCAGCCTGAGCACGGTCAAGACCCAGCTCGGCAGCTTGATGAACAAGCTCGGCGCCCGGAACCGAGTCGAGATCGCCATGTGGGCGCATGAAACCGGACGAATCAGCGCCTGACGCGAACCATTGAGGCCGACAGGAGCACACCATGAGCAGAACCCGAACCGCCAGCGTGGTCTCGACGTGACCTCGCGGATGGCCGGCGACGCGAGCAGGCCACGTGAGATTCCCGATGTCAGATTCCGCGAGCACAGGTCCGATCGCTTGGTGATCCGTCGATTCGGCGCCGAGGACGCCGTGTCACTCGCCGCCTATCGGTCCGACCCCGCGACAGCCCGGTACCAAAGCTGGGATCCTCCGTTCACGCACGCGCAGGCACGCTCGTTCATCGAGAGCCTCGAGGCCGCGAACCCCGACTCACCAGGGGAGTGGTTCCAGCTTCGCGGTCGTCGAGGCAGCGACTGGCGTGCACATCGGCGACGTGGCTGCCGGTGTCGACGCTGACGATCCCCGGCTGGCGACGATCGGCGTGACCATGGCGACATCCGCCCAGGGCCGGGGATACGCGACCGAGGCGGTTGCATGGCTGCTCGACTACCTGTTCCTCGACCGCCAAAAGCATCGTGTGACTGCAGACTGCGACGTTCGGAACAGCGCGGTCGTCGCGCTACTCGATCGTCTCGGGCTGCGGCGCGAAGGGCATCACCTGCAGAGCGCATGGTGGAAGGGCGAGTGGGTGGATGAGTACGTCTACGCCGTCCTCGCCCGCGAGTGGGGGGAGCGACAATCGCGGCGTTGAGCTCTGCCGACCTCGGATTGATCGATGGGCGGGCGGACGCCGCCCGGCTCAAGACTGAATCAGGGCTGTTCGGGGTTGCGCCTCGAAGAGCCTGGCGTCGGTTCGGCCCAGTGGCGTCCCGCGGCTCTCGCGGTGCGCGCTAGCGCGTGGCAGGTGGGCGGCCGAAAACCGGCAGTCCGCAGCCAGAACGGCGGGAGCGGCGGCCTCCCCCACGTGGGCCCGCCATGGCCCACGTGCTTTGTCGGGCTCTCCCGGCATCGGAGTGGGTGATCTGGACCGCTCCTGGCGCTGAAACCCTTGCAGGACAAGGACGGTAGGGCTTCGGAGCCGGTTCAAGAGACGCGCACGGGCTTGGACCTACGTTTGGCA
>Ga0247719_1000502_pt1 | contig 23126 bp, 20 predicted proteins | sample 41E_DmetaG_FD_189046 | JGI IMG/M metagenome (GOLD analysis project Ga0247719, IMG submission 189046) | Soil microbial communities from hillslope of Landscape Evolution Observatory, University of Arizona, Oracle, AZ, United States - 4-1-E_D | ecosystem: Engineered > Artificial ecosystem >...
CGCTTGGCCTTGGGGATCGACGAGCCGGCCGTCGGAACCGCCGGGCGCGACGATCCGCCGCGGTCGATGCTTCCGCCGTCGAGGACGATCTTGATCTCCTCGCCGCTCAGGGTCTCATATTCGAGCAGGGCCTTGGCGAGAGTCTCGAGCTCGTCGCGGTTCTCCTCGAGCACGGTCTTCGCCCGCTCATAGCCTTCCTCGACGATCCGGCGGATTTCCTTGTCGATCGCCCGGGCGGTCTCGTCGGACATGTTGCGCTGGCGGTTGACCGAATAGCCGAGGAACACTTCCTCGTCGGCCTCGGCATATTGCAGCGGGCCAAGCGCGTCGGACATGCCCCAGCGGGTGACCATGTCGCGGGCCAGCCCGGTGGCATAGCTGATGTCCGACGACGCGCCCGAGGACACCTTGTCGTGGCCGAAGATGATCTCCTCGGCGACCCGGCCGCCCATGGCGACGGCGAGGTTCGCGTACATCTTGTCGCGGTGGTAGGAGTAATTGTCGCGCTCGGGCAGGCGCATGACCATTCCGAGAGCCCTGCCACGAGGGATGATGGTCGCCTTGTGAATAGGGTCCGAAGCCGGCTCGTGGAGGGCGACGACGGCGTGACCGGCCTCGTGATAGGCGGTCATCTTCTTCTCGTCCTCGGTCATCACCATCGACTTGCGCTCGGTGCCCATCAGCACCTTGTCCTTGGCCTCCTCGAACTCCTGCATGGCGACCAGGCGCTTGCCCTTGCGCGCGGCGAGAAGCGCGGCCTCGTTGACCAGGTTGGCGAGGTCGGCGCCGGAAAAGCCGGGCGTTCCGCGGGCGATCACCCGGGCATCGACGTCGGGGGCCAGCGGCACCTTCTTCATGTGGACGCCGAGGATTTGCTCGCGGCCGTCGATGTCGGGCCGGGGCACGACCACCTGCCGGTCGAAGCGGCCGGGGCGAAGCAGCGCCGGGTCGAGCACGTCGGGCCGGTTGGTGGCGGCGATGATGATGATGCCTTCATTGGCTTCGAAGCCGTCCATCTCGACCAGCAGCTGGTTCAAGGTCTGCTCGCGCTCGTCATTGCCGTTGCCGAGGCCGGCGCCGCGATGGCGGCCGACGGCGTCGATCTCGTCGATGAAGACGATGCACGGCGCCGATTTCTTAGCCTGGTCGAACATGTCGCGGACTCGGCTGGCGCCGACTCCGACGAACATCTCGACGAAATCCGAACCGGAGATGGTGAAGAAGGGCACGCCAGCCTCGCCGGCGATGGCCCGGGCGAGCAGGGTCTTGCCGGTGCCCGGGCTACCGACCAGAAGCGCGCCCTTGGGGATCTTGCCGCCGAGCCGGGCGAACTTGCCGGGGTCTTTCAGATATTCGACGATCTCCTGAAGCTCCTCGCGGGCCTCATCGATGCCGGCGACGTCGGCGAAGGTCACCCGGCCCTGCTTTTCGGTCAGCTGGCGGGCGCGGCTCTTGCCAAAGCCCATGGCGCCGGAGCCGGCGTTCTTCTGCATCTGGCGGATGATGAAGATGCTGATCCCGAGGATCAGGAGGAAAGGCAGGGACTGATAGAGGAGGATCAGCCAGAAGCTCGACTGCTCGGCTTCCTTGGCCTGGACCTGGACTCCGCGGTCGAGCAGCCGCTCGGTCACCTGGGCATCGGCCGGGGCGACGGTGCGGAACGCCTCGCCGCCGGAAAGCTTGCCGGTGAGCACCTGGTTGCCGGTGCTGGTCGCGGCAGTGGTGACCGACTGGACATTGCCCTCGTTCATCTGGCGGACGAATTCGGAATAAGGGATGGTCTCGGTCGCCGCGGCCCGCGGGCCGTCGACCATCTGGACGAACAGGACGAGACCGAACAGCACGCCGACCCAGATCAGCAGGCTCTTGGTCCAGGGATTGCCGGGCTTTTTCTCGTTCATGTCTCTCGTCCAGTGCGGGCCTTGCGCCCCTTATACGCTAAAATAGGCGCGAACAGCTTAATGACAATGCGCCCGGACGCGGTTTAGCGGCGGGGCGGCGCTGGGGAGAGCCGCCAGGTCGAGCCGCCCTCGAGCTTGATCCCGGCAAGCGTGACGGTCCGGCCGTCGCGAAGCGCGCCCAGCGCCCGGCTGAGCTCCGGCCCGGACGGGGACGGAGCGCCAAGCTCGGCCAGGCAATCGAGAAGGAGCCGCCGCTGGATGTCGCCCGGCAGGCCGCTGGGCTGGATGTCGATCGCCGAACCGGTCCTCGACACCCGTTCGGCGGCTAGCCTGCGAGTGGTCCAGGCGAGCGCCTCGTCCGCTTCGCGCAAGTGGCCGGCCGCTTCGGCGAGGCGAACCGGGTCGGCCCATGGCATCGCGGCGAGCAGCGAACGGGCCCGGGTCCGGTCGTGGCGCGGGTCGCGGTTCGATGGATCGTCGATCGCGACGAGCCCGGCCTGATCGACGATCGCCGCGAGCTCCGCGCGACGCCAGCGCAGAAGCGGCCGGATGATGACGCAGCCCGAGCGAAGCTCGGCAATGGCGCGAATGGCCGACAGGCCCGACAGGCCCGAGCCGCGAGCGAGGCGCATGAGCAGGGTTTCGGCCTGGTCGTCGGCATGGTGGCCGGTGGCAATTGCGGCGAGATCCTGTCGCCGAGACCAGTCGGCAAGCCGGTCGTAGCGGAGCGCCCGGGCCCGCGCCTGCAGGTTGGACTGGGGCTGCTCGCTCCACTCGAGCGGCAGGATTTCGTGCGGCACCCCCAAGCGGCCGCAGATCGCCGAAACGATCTTTCCCTCGTCGCCGCTGTCGGGCCGAAGCCGGTGGTCGACCGTCGCCGCCTCGACCGCGCCCGGACGGGCAGCAGCGGCAAGCAGCAGCAAGGCGAGGCTGTCGGGGCCGCCGGAAACGGCGATCCCGATCCTGACCTCGGCCGAGATCAGCGAGTCGAGGTCGCCGGCGAAGCGGGCGACGAGGCTGGCGTCAGGCGGCTGCACGAGGGCTGTCTAGCGGCTCGACGCCCGCTCGACCATTCAGCTCCGGCGGACGGTCTCCTTCCCGAGGCCGGGGAGGATCAGCCGCACTTGGCTTCGCTCTTGGCCTTGGGAAGCAGCCCGCGAAGCTCGGCGCGCATGTTGGGATAGACCTCCTCGAGCTCGGCATAGGCCTTGCAGGCCTGGCTCGCCTGGCCGAGCTTGGCCAGCGCCTGGCCGAGGTAGAACAGGCTGTCGGCCGCCCGTTCGCCGCGCGGGTTGGAGCGGTAGTTGGCGAGCAGCGCCTCGGCCGCGGCCCGCGGCTGGCCCTTGTCGAGCAGTGCCCGGCCGGCAAGGTTGTTGGCCCAGCTGACCCGGCGGTGGCCGGGGAAGGAAGAGGCCATTGCCCGAAGAGCGGCGATCGCCTGGTCGTATTTGCCGGCGCGCCACAGCTGGAAACCCTCGTCATAGGCAGCTTCGCCGGCCTCGACCGACGAGGCGGTGAGGGCCGGCTGGGTGGCGGTCGGCCGCTGGGCGGGAGCGGCGGCGGGCGGAGCTGCAGCTGGCGGGCGGTTCGCCGGCGTAGTCTCGACCCTGGGCCGCGACACGAGGGGCGCCGGAACGGCTTCGGCAAGGACCGGCGCGGGTTCGGCGGCGCGCGCCGACTGGGCGTCGGCGAGCGCGCTTTCAAGCGAGCGGAAGCGGCGGTCCTGGTCCGAACGGAGCCGGCCGAGTTCGCTCTCCATGGTCGCGACCCGGTGGCCGTTCTCCTCGGCAAGGCGGAGCATTTCGGCGAGCTGGCGCTCGAGCACCATCAGGCGCTGATCGAGGGTCATGACCGCCGACTGGGTGGCGGCCGGCTCGTCGATGAAGCCCGCGGTGTCGGCCGGGCGCCCGCGCGGGAATATTTGCCGCTGGACCTGCTGAAGCTGTCGCTCGAGACGGTCGATGCGCTGCTCGGGAGTCGGCTGGCGCTGGGCGAGCGCCGGCGTGACGGAAAGGCCGAGCACGAGCGCGGCGGGAATTGCGAAACGGAGATAGGCGGACTTCATATTCCCCCCACGGGATTGAATCGGCTGACGGTTTAATGGCTGACGCCAGCTTTCGCGAGGATGAATCCCGCTAGCCGGCGGTATTTTGCACCATGGGCGGAGCGCTGGGCGCCGGCGGGGTCGGAGTCGCCCCCTCCCGCCTCTGCATCAGGTCGGCGGGACGAAGGCTGACGTTGCGCACCGTGGTCGCGGCCGGGCCGACCGGCGGAGCGTCGGCGGTCCCGACCGAGATTCGCAGCGCCTCCGGCTTGCCGGTGGTGAGCACCGGCGCGCTCGCGCTCGCCGGAACCTCGAAGCTCTGGCCCGGGCCGAGAATCCCCTCGCGCAGGGTCGCTCCGCCGTCCCTAACCTGGATCCAAGCTTCCTCGCTTGCGGTGATCACCACCGGACCTTGCGCCGGCGCGGCGGGAGCGGGCGGAACCGGCGGCGGAGCCGTCTCGGCGGTCAGGCCCGGCCGATCGGCCTCGGGATCGGCGGCCGGCTGGAGCTCGCGCTGGCTGAGCCAGCTGAACAGGAGAACGACGAGAAGGACGGCGAGGATCGCGCCGAGCACCAGCCATTTGGGCATGGTCCGAGCCGGGTCGGCGGGCTCGAAGCTTTCGGTGGCGACAGTCGAGGGGCGCTGCCCGCCCATTTCGCCGCGCAATTGTTCGCCGATCTCGGTGCGGTCGAGGCCGACGGCGGCGGCGTAGCTTTTGGCAAAGCCGATGGTGTAGGTCGGCGCCGGAAGCCGTTCCCAGTCGCTCGCTTCGACGCTTTCGAGGTGACGCCGGGGAATGCGGGTCTGGCTGGCGACCTCCTCCAAGGTGAGGCCCTTTTTCTCGCGCGCCGCGCGCAGGCGCTCGCCAACCGAAATGACTTCGCTTTCCTCCGTTTCGTCCATGCTCACCTTCTCCAGCCCGGGGTCCGTTGTCCAAGCAGGGCCGCGAGGTGTCAACCGTTTCCGCCGGACCGTCAGGCGAGCGAAACCGAATGCTTTCGGGCCCAGTCGGCCAGCGCCTTGCGAAGGTTGCGCGGCGGTTTCCTGAGCAGCTGGTCGAGTCGCTGGCGGATGGCCGCGGAATCGAGGGAGCGGACCATCGCCTTGATCGGCCCGACGGCGGCCGGAGTGATGGAGAAATTGTCGGCGCCGATGCCGATCAGGGCCATCGCCTCGAGCGGCCGGCCGGCCATCTCGCCGCAGATCCGGACCGGGACATTGGCTTCGCCGGCGGTGGCCAAAACCCGGCGGAGGAAGCGCAGGATCGATGGGCTGAGCCAGTCGTAGCGTTCGGCCAGGCGCGGGTCGGACCGGTCGGCGGCGAACAGGAACTGTGTGAGGTCGTTGGTCCCGATCGACAGGAAATCGATGTTGGGGAGCAGCTGGTCGAGCATCTCGGCAAGGCTCGGCACCTCTAGCATGGCGCCGAATTCGATGCGCGAGGGAAGCGACCGGCCGGCGCCCTTCGCCCAGGCGACCTGCTCCTCGAACAATTGTCTCGCATCGTCATATTCCCACGGCTCGGAAATCATCGGGAACATGACCCTGAGCACCCGTCCGGCCGAAGCTTCGATCAGCGCCCTGGCCTGGGCCTTCATCAGTGTCGAGCGGTCGAGCGACAGTCGAAGCGCCCGCCACCCCATCGCCGGATTTTCGGATTCGTCCTTGACGTCGGCAATGTAGGGCAGCGCCTTGTCGCCGCCGATGTCGACGGTTCGGAAAACGACCGGCCGGTCGCCGGCGGCGTCGAGCACTTTGGTGTAAAGCCGCTGCTGGCGCTCGCGCCCCGGAAGGGTCGCCGAGACGAGGAACTGGAACTCGGTCCGGAACAGGCCGATTCCGTCGGCCCCGGTCAGCTCGAGCGCTGCGGCGTCCTCGGCGAGCCCGGCATTGACCATGATGCTGATCGCGCTGCCGTCGGTTGTAATCGCGGGAAGCGAGCGGATCGCGGCGAACTCGGCCTTGCGCTTCTGGCTCATCGCCATCCGCTGGTCGAAGGCGGTCGCAAGCGTGCGGTTGGGCCGGACGATGACGCTGCCGCTGTCGCCGTCGACGAGGATGGTCTCGCCTTCGTTGACGCAGTGGCGGATGTCCTGGAGCCGGCCGACGACCGGAACCCCCATCGCCCGGGCGACGATGGTCATGTGGGCGGTCAGCGATCCTTCCTCGAGAAGCACCGCCTTCAGCCGGCGACGGTCATATTCGAGAAGCTCGGCCGGCCCGAGGTTGCGGGCGACCAGCACCGTGTCGCGGGCAAGACCGGTCTGGGCGGCGGTGCCCATCCGGCCCGAGACGATTCGAAGCAGCCGGTTGGACAAATCCTCGAGGTCGTGGAGGCGCTCGGCGAGGATCGGGTCGTCGATGTCGCGCATCCGCGCGCGCATCCGCTGGTGGACTCGCTCGATCGCCGCCTCGGCGGTAAGGCCGCTGTCGATCGCCTCGTTGATCCGCCGCGACCAGCCCTCGTCATAGGCGAACATCTTGTAGGTCTCGAGAATTTCCTGATGCTCGCCGGCAGTGCCGAACTCGGCCTCGCGGGTCATCGCCTCGATCTGGTCGCGCATCTTTCGGAAGGCGGAATAGACGCGCTCGCGCTCCGCCTCGATGTCTTCGGCGACGGTATGCTCGACGAGCACGCGGGGCTGGTGGAACACCGCTTCGCCCCTCGCCATTCCGGTGACCAATTTGAGACCCGACAGGCGCAAGGGACCGGCGTCGGAGCGCGTTCCCCGGCGCGAGCCGTCGACCAGCCGGGCCCCGGCGATCATTTCCGACAAGACCATCGCAACGGTCTGAAGCGCCTCGATCTCGACGTCCTCGTATCGGCGCGGCTCGGCGTGCTGGACGGCGAGCACTCCGATCGCGCTCTCGAGTCGGATGATCGGCACTCCGGCGAAGCTGTGGAAGCGCTCCTCGCCGGTTTCGGGCCGATAGACGAACTCGGGATGCTCGGCGGCCTCGGCGAGGTTGAGGATTCGGCCTTCCTCGGCGATCGTCCCGACCAGCCCTTCGCCCATCCTGAGGCGCGTGACGTGGACCGCTTCCTTGCGAAGGCCGCGGGTGGCGAACAATTCGAGCTTGTTGTCGCGAAGCAAATAGATCGAGCAGACCTCGCTGCCCATCGCTTCGGCGATCAGGTCGACGACCTTGTCGAGCTTGCCCTGGGCGCTGCCTCGGCTGGCCATGACATTGTGCAGGCCGGTCAGGATTTCGCGGGCGGAGGTGGCGGCGCTCAATGGCATAAGCGAAAGCGCTATCAGATGCGCCGCCGCACTGTCACCTGCGCGAGGGGCTCAGCTCGCCGGACCGGTCGCCTTGGGAGTCGACGGATCGGCGCCCCATTCGCTCCAGCTGCCGTCGTAGAGCCGGGCATCGCGATTGCCCAGCAGCCGCGCCGCGAAGATCAGAGAATTGGCGGTTACCCCGGAGCCGCAGCTGGCGACGAACGGCCGCTCCGGATCGACTCCGGCGGCGGCGAAGGCCTTCCGGATCTCGCCGGCCGGGCGGAAGGTGCCGTCATCATTGTAGAGATCGGCGAAGGGCAGGTTGCGAGCGCCCGGGATATGGCCGGCGGCGATTAGCGGGCGAGGGTCGGGCTCGCGCCCTTCGAAACGGGCGCGGCCGCGCGCATCGACCAGCGGCATTCCGAGGCCGAGTCGGATTTCGGCCATGCTCGTGACTTCGCCCGATCGCTCGGCCGCCTCGAAACGGGCATTTCGCGGCTCCGGCTCGCCGCTTTCGACCGGCCGGCTCTCGGAGGTCCATTTGGTCAATCCGCCGTCGAGCACGGCCACCCGCTCCGCGCCGAAATGGCGACACATGAACCAGCCGCGCACGGCGGTGCGAAGCGGGGAATTGTCATAGACGACGATCCGGTCGTCGCGGCCGATGCCAATCGACTCCATCGCCCGGCCGAAGGCGTCGGCGGACGGAAGCATGTGCGGCGCCGAATGCGACCTGTCGCTGACCTCGTCGATGTCGAGGAAGCGCGCGCCGGGGATGTGCCGCTCGACAAATTCGGCTCGCGCGTCGCGGCCGCTGCCGGGAAGAAAGAAGCTGCAGTCGACCGGCAGGACGTCGGCTTGCCCGAGATGATCGGCAAGCCAGCCGGTCGAAACCAGATCGTCCATATGACCCTTTCGTCAATGCGAGCGAGACGAAGCAATCCACGGCCACCGAGAGGTGGATTTGCCTCGTCGCTACGCTCCTCGCAATGACGGCTGTCAACTGCTAGTTCGCTGGCGATGGAGACGACGCATCTTGGCAAGTCGGCGCCGCTGCCGGCATCGCCCGAAGAGGCCGCGCTCGACTATGTGCCCAATCCGCGGCAAGGCGCGCTTTACCTGGTGCGCTTCACCGCGCCGGAATTCACCTCGCTGTGCCCGGTCACCGGCCAGCCCGACTTCGCCCACCTGGTCATCGACTATGCGCCGGGCGAGACAATCGTCGAGAGCAAGAGCCTCAAGCTGTTCCTCGGCTCCTTCCGCAACCATTGCGGCTTTCACGAGGAGGTGACGGTCGGAATCGGCCAGCGGCTGGCCCGCGAGATGAAGCCCAGGTGGCTTCGCATCGGCGGCTATTGGTACCCGCGCGGCGGAATTCCGATCGACATTTTCTGGCAAAGCGGCGAGCCGCCCGGAGGCCTGTGGATTCCGGACCAGGGGGTCAAGCCCTATCGCGGCCGCGGCTAGACCGCGCATTCCTTGTCCGGGACCGGGCTCGAGTGTCTTCGGATCACCCGCCAGCAGCCCTCGTCGAACACCCAGACATCGGTGAGGATCACGCAATCGTCGATCTGCCGGCCGAGATAGCTCACCGACCAGCGGGCCTCGATCGTCCCGACCATCACCTGGTCGAGCACCGCCGAATCGCGGATCGCCAGCCGGATGGCGACGACCTCGCGCTCCTGGATGGCGTCGAGCCATTGTTCGCGAGTCATGGTGAAGACGCTCGCCGAGCGGCTTCCGATGAGCCGGAAGTCGGGATGGATCAGGGTGCGAAGCCGGTCGATGTCCTTGGCGCACAAAGCGTCGCGCCACTCCCGCTCCAGCGTTTCGATCAGCGCATCGGCGTCAGCGGCCACGGAACAGCTTGCCGATCCAGCGAGCAAGCCCATCCTTGGGCGCGGATTCGGTTCGTCCAGCAGCAGTGCCGGCCGGTCCGGGATCGGATTCCTGTTGCGAGGGCAGCCGCTTGCGAAAGTAAAGGCCGCCGCGCCCGGCATGGACGTAGCGGCCCTTGGGCCCGGCGCCGACGCGAAGGCCGGTGACTCCAACGGAGGCGCCGAGGCCGGATTTCGACAGGTTGAACCTCACCGGACCGACCTTGAACGCCTTGCGGATATAGAAGGGCATGCTGACCTTGCTCCTGCCTGCGGCCCGCACACTCGCTCCAGGCGCGGCCAAGCGCAAGGGGCGTCAGTCGCGCAGGGCCTGCGACAGGGCCTTTTGCAGGCTTTCCAGGGAATAGGGCTTTTGAACCAGCGGGAAGCCGGTCGGCGTCCGGTCGCTGAGGACATGGCTGTAGCCGCTGGTCAGGACCACCGGCAGGTCTGGCCATCTGCCGCGAACCTGCCGGGCGAACTCGATGCCGTCGATTCCCGGCATGACCACGTCGCTGAAAACGACGTCGAAGGATCCGCGGCCGTCAGCCAGGTGAGCCATCGCCTCGTCGGCGTTCGATGCCAGGGTCGTGTCGTAGCCGAGGTCGGCGAGCACTTGCTCGGCGAAGCTTCCCACCTCGCGATTGTCCTCGACGACCAGGACCCGGCCGCCCCGGTGCTGAGCGCGCTCGGACGGCGAATCCACAGCCTGCGCCGCCGTCGCCGGCGGCACTTCGGGCAGGTAGATGGTGAAGACGGAGCCTTTGCCGAGCTCGCTTTTCACGCCGATTTCCCCGCCCGATTGCTTGGCGAAGCCATAGACCTGGCTAAGCCCGAGGCCGGTCCCCTTGCCGACTGACTTGGTGGTGAAGAACGGCTCGAAAATCTTGTCGAGATCGGTCGGCTCGATGCCTTGGCCGCTGTCGGTCACGCTGACCGCGACGAAGGGACCCCGCTCGGTGGCCGCCAGGTCCGGCGGCAATTGGTCGACTCGCTCGACCGCGATCCGAAGCTCGCCCTCGCCGTCCATCGCATCGCGCGCGTTGACCGCCATGTTGACCAGAGCGGCTTCGAACTGGGTGACGTCGGCTTCGATGAAACATCGATCGCACTCGGCGTCGACGTGCAGCCGAATGCGCGATCCGAGAAGCGCCCGGAGCATCTCGGCGACGGCCGCGACGCGCTGCCCGGCGTCGAACGTTTCCGGCTTCAGCGCCTGGCGTCGGGCAAAGGCCAGCAGCTGGCTGGTCAGCCGGGCCGCGCGGTCGGCGGTCTCGGCGATGGCATCGACGTAACGCGCCCGCTTGTCCTCGTCGAGCCCGGGGCGCTTGAGGACATCGGCCGAGCCGAGGATCACGGTCAGCATATTGTTGAAGTCGTGGGCGATGCCGCCGGTCAGCTGGCCGATGGCCTCCATTTTCTGCGCCTGGCGGAGCGCCTCGTTGGCGCGTTCCAGCTCGGCGGTCCGTTCCTCCACGCGCTGCTCGAGCAGCTCGTTGGCGCGTTGCACCGCCTGATAGAGCCGAGCATTGTCGATGCTGATCGCCGCCTGCGAGGCGAGACCCTGCACCAGCCGCTCGTGGGCGCTGGTAAAGCAGCCGCTTTTCTCATGGCCGAAGAACAGCCCGCCCACCACCTCGCCGGAGCGGCTGGCAACCGGGACGGCGAGATAGCTCCGAACCGGCAAATGGCCTTCGGGCATGCCGTGATGCGGAGCATTCTTGCCATAACGCGCGTCCATGGTGATGTCGTCCGAGCGGATCGTCCCTTCGCCGCTGAAGGTCGGGTGGAAGACCGCCGTGTTGCGCGGCATTCCAAAGTCGAACTGCGAGGGTTCGGCGCCGGACAGGGTGTAGAGCATGTAGCTCTCGCCCGACTGGTTGATCACGTTGTAGAAAAAGGCGCCGAACTGGGCGCCGGTCAGCTCGACGCCGGCGTCGGTGACCATCTGGACGACCTTCTGCAGGTCGAGCTCGCCGGACAGCGCCGCCCCGGTTCGGTTGAGCGTTTCGAGGATTCGGCTCTGCTCGCGCAGTGCGTCCTCGGCCCGCTTCTCCTCGCTGATGTCGCGCGCCTCGATGACGGTGCCGATCGGCTGGCCGGAGTCGTTACGAATGGGCGAGGCGGTGAAGCCGACCGGATAGAAATGCCCGTCCTTGTGGACGAACACCTCTTCGCCCTCGACCTGGTCGTCCTCGGGGAAGGCGCGGTCGATCGGGCAGTCCTCGAGCGGGTAGTCCCGGCCGTCGGGGTGCTTGTGGTGAATGACGTCGTGCAGCGGCCGCCCCTGGGTTTCGGCGAAGCTGTAGCCGGTCAGTTCCTCGGCCGCGCGGTTCATGAAGACGCAATGCTGACGGTCGTCCATCATGAACACGGCCATGCGTGTGTTGTTGATGATCGCGTTGAGCCGTTGCGACGCCCCTTGCAAGGCATCGTCGACCGGCCTGCCGTGGCCGGCGTCCAGTTCCGATGCGTTCCCCTCCCTCGACTCAGTCATCGCCGCCCTCACTCCCGCGCGATGAGGAAAACACTCGTCGCGTCAAAAGGTGCATTCCCGGCCAGCCCAACGGAATCACCGCCGGGCAATGCCAGTCGGTGGCCACCGGCCGCAGGGAAATTAGCGGCCGCCGATTTGGATTCCGACGAACGCCTCGGGGGCGGTGCCGCGCTTGACCAGCAGCAAGACGCTGGTGCGACCGGCCCGGCGAGCAGCCTCGACGGCTTGCTGGACCTGCGCCGGGGTGGTGACCGGCTGGCGGTTGACCGACATGATCAGGTCGCCCCGGCGGATGCCACGCTCGGCGGCGTCGCTATTGGCATCGACCGCCGTCACGATGACCCCGCGCGCGTCGGCCGGCAAATTGACCGCCCGGGCGATGGCCGGAGTAAGCGGCTGCAGCGACAATCCGAGCATCTGCGGCCCGGGGGTGGCGGGCGCCGACTCTTCGGGGAAGCCCTGCTCGCCCTCGGCGCCGAGCTGGCGCGCAAGCTCCTCCTCGGTCGGGCGCTGGCCGACCGTGACCTGAACCGTGCGTGGCCGCCCGTCGCGGATGATGTCCACCGGCACCCGGGTGCCGACCGGAGTATTGGCGATGAGGAAGGACACGGTTTCGTCGGGCGTGACGTCGCGGCCGTTGACCCGGACGATGACGTCGCCCTGCTGGATTCCGGCGCGCGCAGCCGGCTCGCCCGGCTGGATCGAGCGGACCAGCTCGCCGCGATCCTTCGGCAGGCCGAGGGCGGCGGCGACATTCTCGTCGAGCGGCTGGAGGCCGACTCCGAGATAGCCGCGCTGCGGACGCTGGCCGCGGCGAAGCGATTCGATCACCGGCCGAGCGAGCTCGGCGGGAATGGCAAGGCCGATGCCGACCGAGGCACCGGTTGGCGAGATTAGCGCCGTGTTGATTCCGATGACATTGCCATTGAGGTCGAACATCGGCCCGCCCGAATTGCCCATGTTGATGCTGGCATCGGTCTGGATGTAGCGGTCGTAGGCGCCGACGCCAGTGATCCCGCGGTGAAGCGCGGAGATGATTCCGGCCGTCACGGTTCCGCCGAGCCCGTAGGGATTCCCGATCGCGAGCACCCAGTCGCCGACCCGGGCGCGGGTCGAATCGCCCCACTGGACGTAGGGGAGGTTGGTGCCTTCGATCTTGAGCAGGGCGAGGTCCGAGGCCGGATCGCGTCCGACCACGCGGGCGGTATATTCCCGCCGATCGACGGTCGTGACGGTGACGCTGTCGACCACCCCGGCGCCGCCCGCGCCCTGGATCAAATGGTTGTTGGTGACGATGAAGCCGTCGGCCGAGATGATGAAGCCCGATCCGAGGGATCCGGTCTCCCTCGTCCGCGGCCCCGGCGCTCCGGGCGTCCCCGGGGTCGATTCAGGAAATCCGAACCGGCGGAGGAATTCCTCGAACGGGTCGGTCTGGGTTCGGACCGGGACCCGCTGCCGGGTCGAGATGTTGACCACCGCGGGCTGAAGCCGCGCGGACAGGTCGGCAAAGGACATCGGCGCACCGGGAACCGGGGCCAACGCCCTCGGCGCATTTTGGGCGACCTGGGCTCCGGCCTGGCCGGTTGCGAGGGAGAAAGCAGTTCCACCCAGTAAAAGGGCCGATGCGACCCCATAGGCATAGCGCACTTTGCCGGACTCCTTCGACGATTTCATCGATACCTCTTCAGCTGGACGAACGTCCTTCCTGCAAACGTCCGAGACCATGAATGCGATTTGAACGAAGCCTCAGCGCCCCCGTCCAGTGAATTGCCGCAGATATTCGTTCTGCGGCGACATGACGATGCTCGACGGCGCGGCCCGATCGTTGGCGTCGCCGATGAAGGTTTCCTCGTAGGACTGCATCGCCCGATAGAACTCATAGAATTGCGCATCTTTCCCGAACGCGGCCGCATAAGTTCGGGCGGCCTCGGCATCGGCCTCGGCGCGGATGATCTGCGCCTGCTTGGCGCCCTGGGCGCGGATCGAGCGCGCTTCCTGAAGCCGGGCCGTGCGCATCCGGTCATAGGCCGACTGGAGCGGCGTCCCGGTCGGAAGGTCGGCCTTCTTGATCCTAACGTCGATGATCTGGGCGCCATATTGGCGCGCCACCCGGTCGAGCTCGCGGCGGACATTCTCCATCACGCCCTGGCGTTCGGGCGACAGGAGGGCTGCGAACGGGCGCTTGCCGAGCTCGTTGCGAAGCTCCGAGCCGAGGATCGGGCGAAGCGCCTCGCGCACCCGGTCCTCGCTCCTGGCGCTGATGTACATGCGCAGCGGATCGACGATCCGGAAGCGGGCGAAGGCGTCGACCTCGAGCCGAAGCTGGTCGGTCGACAGAACCTGCTGACGCTCCATGTCGACGTCGAGCACGCGCTTGTCGATCCACACCACATTTTCGATGAACGGCAGACGCCAGGTGATTCCGGCGCCGGTCTGGCCGATCGGCTGGTTGGGGCCGAAGCGGTTGATGATCCGCTCCGGCTTGCCGAGGCGGACGATGACCGCCTGCTTGGTTTCGGGAACGATCGGGAAGCTGCCGAGCAGGACGACCAGAACGAACAGCCCGATGAAGGCGGAGAGGATCGGCCGGCGGCGGAAAAGCTCCATCATTGGCCGCCTCCAGCGGCGTTTCCGCGAACGGTCCGTTCGACCTGCGGAAGCGGGAGATAGGGCGTGACTCCCGGCGCCTCGACGATGGTCTTGTCGACGTTCTTCAGCACTCTCTCCATCGTTTCATAATACATGCGCCGCTGGGTGACGTCCGGCGCAAGCCGATATTGCTCGTAAATCCGGTCGAACGCGGTCGCTTCGCCCTGCGCCTTGGCGGTCAGCTGGAGCGCATAGGCGCGGGCATCGTTGATATAGCTCTGGGCCTGCTGCTGGGCGGCCGTGACTTCCTTGAAGGCGTCGTTGACAGCCTGCGGCGGGTCGGCCTGCTTGATCGCCACGCCCTGGATGCTGACCCCGGCGCGATAGGCGTCGAGGATCTGCTGCATCGTCTCGGTCACCCGCGCCTCGATCTCGCCTCGGCCTTCGCCGATGGCGTCGTTGAGGGTCACTCCGCTGACCACGGCGCGCATCGCGCTTTCGGCGACCTCGCGGATGCTCTCGTCGGGCTTGGCGAGCTGGAACAGATAGGATTCCGGATCGCGGATGTTCCAGCGCACCGAATAAGCGATGTCGATGATGTTCTGGTCGCCGGTCAGCATCAGCGTCTCGGCGCCGGTCGAGCCGAGATCGATGTTGCGGATATTCTCGACGTCGACCTTGATCACGCGGTCGATCGGGGCCGGGAAGGTGAAGCCGATGCCCGGACTGAGCGTGTGGCTGTAGGCGCCGAAGCGGGTGACGACTCCGCGTTCTTCGGGCGAAATGCGGTGGAAGGTGGTCCCGAGCAGCCACAATGCGCCAAGCGCGATTGCCGCCCAGAAGAGGAGCGATCCGCTCGGCCGGAACGGCATTCCATCGCCGCCTCCGCCGCCGCCGTTGCCGAAGCGAGCACGGCTTTTCTTCAAGAAGTCGTCCAGCGAGGAAACATTACCGGTCGGCTGGCCGGTCCGGCGCCGCCTCGGCTGCTCTCCCCACGGTCCGCCGCCGCCGGTTGGCGGCTCGTCATTGCCGCCGCCGCTGGGCGGCGCTCCCCATGGTCCCTTGATGTCGCTCATCAGGCCGCGAGCGCGCGTGCCCAACCCCGGAAATATGCTCATGACAGGCTTTATAGGAACGTTCCGCGCGAAAAACAGTGGCAAGCATGAGGCGAGCGCCTATCTCGCCGCCGATGACCGCCAGCAGCGACCCACTCGACGCCCTCGACCTGCATCCCGCGTCCGGCCGGATTCGCTCGCGCAAGCTTGCCGGCGGTGTCGCGACGATCATCGCCGACGCTACCGGCCTGTCGAAAGCCGGGCGCGAGCAGCTCGAGGCCGACCTGCGCTCGGCGGCGCTGGCGATCCCTTCGGTGAGCGAGGCGCGGGTGGCGTTGACCGCCGCCCAGCCGATGCGCCGGCTGGTCGCGATCGCCAGCGGCAAGGGCGGGGTCGGCAAGTCGACCCTGGCCGCCAACCTGGCGGTCGCCCTGGGGCGAAGCGGGCATAAGGTCGGACTGATCGACGCGGACATCTACGGCCCGTCGCAGCCCACGCTGCTCGGCAGCAGCGCCAGGCCTGAGGCCGAGGGCGACCGGCTGATCCCGGTCGAAGCGCAGGGATTGAAGTTCCTGTCGCTCGGCCAATTGGTGTCGCCGGGTCACGCGCTCGCCTGGCGCGGGCCAATGGCGACCGGAGCGCTCGCCAGGCTGGTCGAGGCGGACTGGGGCGATTGCGAGCTGCTGCTGGTCGACATGCCGCCCGGCACCGGCGACGTGCAGCTGTCGCTGATCCAGAAGTCGCAACCTGCCGGGGCGCTGATCGTCTCCACGCCGCAGGATCTGTCGCTGATCGATGCCAGGCGGGCGATCGACCTGTTCGCCAAGACCGACGTGCCGGTGCTCGGGATCGTCGAGAATATGTCGGGCTATGCCTGCCCGAATTGCGGCGAGGAGTCCGAGCCGTTCGGAGCCGGAGGAGCCGAGGCGGCCGCGAAGGAGCTTGGAGTGCCGTTCCTCGGCCGGCTGCCGCTGTCGCTCGAGCTTCGCCGGGCGTCGGATGCCGGAGTTCCGCTTGGCAAAGGTCGGGAGGCCGACGCTTTCGCACGGCTTGCCACAAAGCTGATCGAGACGCTGGATACCGCGGGCGGTTGATGCATTTTGCATCGAGAGGAGATGCATCGCCATGCCTCTTAGCCGCGACGAGGAGATTGCCGAGCTCCTATCCGATGCCCGAACGATCGCCATGGTCGGAGCGTCCGATCGGGCCAACCGCCCGTCCTACGGAGTGATGCGCTTTCTCCAGTCGCGCGGCTATCGGGTGATCCCGGTCAATCCCCAGCTCGCCGGAGAAAAGCTTCACGGTGAAACGGTCGTCGCCAGCCTCGCGGAGATCGATGAGCCGATCGACATCGTCGACATCTTCCGGCGCCCGCTCGCCGCCGGCGATGCCGTCGACGAAGCCATCGCCGCCGGGGCGAAGTCGGTGTGGATGCAGCTTGGCGTGATCAACGAGCAAGCCGCCCGAAAAGCCGAGGCCGCCGGGCTGAAAGTGGTGATGGACCGCTGCCCGAAGATCGAAATCGCCCGGCTTAGGCTCCCCAGCGCGGCCTGACCTTCATTGGCGAATGGTGATGGGAATTCCGCGCTCGAGCGGGATTTCGTACATCCGCGTCGGGTTGGACAGCATGTCCTGATACCAGGCGTCCCCCTGCCAGCTTCCACTTTCCTTCAAAAGCAGTTCGGCCAGCTCGATCCCGTCGCGGTTGGCGATCCGGACGGACCCGTGCGAGGCCGCCTTGCCGATCGAATGAAGCGCGTCGGTGCCGTGGATGGAATAGGGGCGGTTGAAGATCATCCGAACCCGGCCCATCGGATTGTCGGCGTGACCGGGCGGGGTGTAGCTCGCGTCCGCGGCCCAGTCGCTGTCGGGCGGAGTCCAGTCGGGGTTGATGTCGACCTGGCTGAATTCCCAGCTTCCGAGCGGGGTCGCGTGACCCGCCTTGCCGACCGCGACTTCATAGGTCCGGACCACTTCCGAACCGCGATGTACGGAAACCGTCCGCTCGCTCCTGTCGAGGACCAGGCTGAGGCCGCTTTGGGCCAGCGCCGGCGGCGACAGCAGCAGGCCGGTCGCTCCGGCAGCAAACGCATACAAAGGAAATTTCACGATTTTTCTCCGGCGATTGGTCTTTCCCAATCAACGGGCGCCAGCGACGGCTGTTCCGGAAACGCCTCAGGCGGCAGCGACCGTCATTTGCGGGACCAGGAGGGTAGGAGCGTCGATTCCGCGGCGGAACTCGAGGTCCGAGCCGGGCTCGAGGGTGGCGAACATGTCGACAAGGTTAGAGGCGATTGTGATCTCGGCGACCGGCTCGGCGATCTCGCCTCCCCGGACGAGGAAGCCGGCGGCGCCGCGGCTGTAGTCGCCGGTGACCGAGTTGACGCCCTGGCCGATCAGCTCGGTGATGAGGATCGCTTGGGGGAAGGCGGCAAGCAGCTCGGCGCGGCTACGCGTGCCGGACTCGATATAAAGGTTGCTCGGGCTCGCCCCCGGAGCGCCCCCGGCGCCTCGCGCCGCATGGCCGGTCGGAGCGATCCCAAGCTGCCGGGCGGAGGCGCTTTCGGCTATCCAGCTGGTCAGGATTCCGTCTGCGATCAGCTCGCGCCGGGCGACCCGGACCCCTTCGCCGTCGAACGGGCGGGAGCGCAGCCCGCGCGGCCGCAACGGATCGTCGACGATGGTCACGCCCGGAGCGAAGACGAGGGCGCCGAGCCTGTCCTGGAGGAAACTTGACTTGCGCGCCACCGACGAGCCACTGATCGCACCGGCGAAATGGCCGAGAAGCGATCCGGCGACCAGTGGATCGAATAGCACTGGCATCAGCCCGGGCCTCGGCCGAACCGGATTGATGCGCGCGACGGCCCGTTCGCCAGCGAGGCGGCCGATGGCGGCGGCTTCGTCGAGGTCGGCGAAATGGCGCGCGCCGTGCCAGGCATGGTCGCGCTGCATGGCCGAGCCTTCGCCGGCAACCACGGCCGCCGAACAGCTGTGTCCGCTCACCCGGTACGCCGATGCGAAGCCGTCCGAGGTTGCAAGGGCCAGGGTCGATGCCGAGCTGCTCGCCGAACCGCCGCTCGAATTGGTCACGCCCGGGACGGCGAGCGCCGCGGTCTCCGCTTCCAGCGCCCGGCGGCGAAGGACGGCCGGGTCGGGCTCCGCCGGGTCGTCGGAATCGATGAAGGGAAGTGCTCCGCCGTGCAGATATTCCGGCGGGGCAAGGCCGGCATAAGGATCCTCGGGCGCCTCGCAGGCCATGGCCAGCGCGCGCTCGACCAGCGCGGCAAGCGCCTCGGCCGAGAAATCGGACGAGGAAACGGTCGCCGAGCGGCTGCCGAGGAACAGGCGAAGCCCGACCTCCTCGCCTTCGGAGCGCTGGACCTGCTCGAGCTCGCCCAGGCGCACCTGGACGCTGCTCGACCGGTCGCCGGCATAGATTGCGTCGGCGGCGTCGGCGCCGGCGGCAATGGCGCGCTCGACGAGCGATTGAGCGGTGTCGCGGGCGTCATCGATGCGGAGCATAAGCGCAGCCGCCTAGCGGCTCGAAAGCCCGACGACCAGCATCGCCAAGAAGACCAGCAGCCCGGCCGTTCGGTTCGAACGGAACAGTTTCAAAGCGTCTTCGCCGTCCTTGGGATCGACTCGCAGCGCCTGGCCGGCGAGGTGCAGCGCCGCCGGTGCCAGCGCCAGCAGCGCCACCCAGTCCGGCCGCACTAACCACAAGGCGGCGGCCCAACCGGCAAGCGCCAGCGCGTAGAGGGCCGCCACCGCTGCCGGCGTCCTCTTGCCGAGCCGACGGGCGCTCGACCTGACCCCGACGATGGCGTCGTCCTCCATGTCCTGGATGGCGTAAATGGTATCGTAGCCGATGACCCAGGCGATCGTGCCGAGCCACAGGAGCAGCGCCGGCCAGTCGAGGCTTCCGGTCACCGCCGGCCAGCCGACCAAAGCGCCCCAGCTGAACACGAGGCCGAGCCAGGCCTGCGGCCACCAGGTGATGCGCTTCATGAACGGGTAAGCGGCGACCAGCGCGAGGCTGGCGAGCGCGACCAGCTGCGCGGTTCGCTCCAGCTGCAGCAGCACGGCCAGGCCGATCAGGCAGAGGATGCCGGTCAGAATCCACGCCAAGGCCAGGCTGACGCGCCGGCTGGCCAGCGGACGAAGCCGGGTGCGCTCCACAAGGGCGTCGAGGTCGCGGTCGACAATGTCGTTGTAGACGCAACCTGCCGAGCGCATGGCGAAGGCGCCGAGCGCGAGCCACGCCAGCAGGTCCCAGCGGCCGCCGACCCCGGCCAGCGCTACGCCCCAGGCGCACGGCCAGAACAGCAGCCAGGTGCCGATCGGCCGGTCGAGCCGGATCAGTGATGCGAACGGCCTCAAGCGCGGCGGCAAGGCACCGATGAGCCCGCGCTGCTCGCTGTCCGGGACGATGTCGCTCGTGGCAGTCACGGGCCCGTTCTAGGCAAGAGGTCCGTTTGCCCCAACCCCTCCTTACCAATAGCTGCCTGTTACCCAAGAGAGCCGGTGGCGACGATAAAACAGCTGTTGGTGCCCGAACGTCGCGAAAGCGTGCCTTAACCGCGATGTGCGGAACGGCCCCTTCTGGCTGCTGTTACTTGTGTGCCGCCCGCTATCCGGCGGGCCATGCGACAAGGAGAATATCATGCGACGCGCTATGACCATGGCGGCAATCGTTGCCGCAGCTGCTCTCGGCACCTCGGCCGTTTCAGCACAAGATTTTACCGGAAAGCGATTCAACATCATGCTGAGCGGAGCCGACCACGTCGAAGGCGGCGATCCAGACGGTTCCGGCTCCGCGATGGTTCGAATCAATCCGGGTCAGCGCCAGCTCTGCTACACGCTGAGCGTCAGTGACATCGGGCCTGCGACGGCGGCACATATTCACGAAGCGCCGGCTGGTTCCACGGGCCCGGTCGTCGTCAACCTGCAGACCCCGTCTTCCGGCATGAGCCAGGGTTGCACCACCATCAGCCGCGAACTGGCGCGTGAGCTGATCCAGAACCCGCAAGATTATTATATCAACGTCCACAACATGGAATATCCGGCCGGCGCGGTGCGCGGCCAGCTCGACATGTAAGCTTACCAGTGACTCGTTGGCGCGGGCGTTCGTTCGCGAATGCCCGCTGCCTGGCCGCCGGATCAGTCCGCTATAGCGGCATCCCTGAGCCTTCCAGGTGAAGTACGGCTTAGTTCGTCCGACTTCCGTCAGCGGCAAAGCCGGGCCGCCCATTGGAAACTTCGCGCTCATCGCTTGTGCGACAGGAAGCGGGGATTCCCGCATCGGCGGGAATGACGTAGGTGGCGCCAATGCCCGCGACGCCCGCCTGGCCGCCGAAATCGCTGCCGCGCCTGTTCGTGCGCGAGGCACTGGGCGAGGGCGCTCGGGTCGAGCTTGGTGCAGCCCAGGCCAATTATCTCGGCAATGTGCTTCGCATGGGCGAGGGCGCCGAGCTGCTCGTCTTCGACGGAAGCTCGGGCGAGTGGCTGGCGCGGATGGTCGAGGCGGGCAGGAAGCGCATGACGCTCGCCGTCGATCGGCGCACTCGCGAGGCCGAGCGCGTCCCCGACGTCTGGCTCGCCTTCGCCCCGGTCAAGCGCAGCCAGACCGACTGGCTCGTCGAGAAGGCGACCGAGCTCGGCGCGGCCCGGCTGGTGCCGGTGATCACCCGGCGCACCATCGCCGAGCGGGTCCGGATCGACCGGCTCGAGGCGATCGCCATCGAGGCCGCCGAGCAATGCGGCCGGACCCGGCTGCCGGACATATCCGAACCGATGCCGCTCGCCCATCTGCTCGGCAATCGCGAGCCTGCGCGTACGCTCTATTTCGCCGACGAGGGCGGCGGCGAGCCGGCAGCCGAGGTGTTCACGCCCGGGCCGGCCGTAATCCTTACCGGGCCCGAGGGCGGCTTCACGCAAGAGGAGCGCGCCGCCGTCCGGGCCGCGCCCAATGCCGTCGCCGTCTCGCTCGGCCCGCGAATCCTCCGCGCCGAGACCGCGGCGCTCGCCGCGCTCACGGCCTATATGGCGCTGGCCGGGGACTGGCGCTAAGCGCCGCCCCGCATGACCACCCGCACCGACACCAGCGCCAGCCCGCCGATCGAAAGCCGCGACGATTTGCTGGCGGTCTTTGCTGGTGGCGAGAAGCCCAGGGCCGACTGGCGCATCGGCACCGAGCACGAGAAGTTCGTCTACCGCTGCGAGGACCATCGCGCGCCCAGTCACGGAGAACCCGGCGGAATCCGCGACCTGCTGATGGGCATGACCGAGTTCGGCTGGCGGCCGGTGATCGAGAGCGGCAATGTCATCGCGCTAAGTGGCCCCGACGGCACGATCAGCCTCGAGCCGTCGGGCCAGCTCGAATTGTCGGGCGCTGCTGTCAGAAACCTTCACCAGACCTGCGCCGAGGCCGGCCGGCACCTCACCCAGGCCAAGGCGATCGGCGAGCGGCTGGGTGTCGGCTTTCTCGGCCTTGGCATGTGGCCCGACAAAAGCCGCGACCAACTGCCGATGATGCCCAAGGGCCGCTATGCGATCATGGCCCGCTACATGCCCACGGTCGGCAGCCTCGGCCTCGACATGATGCTCCGAACCTGCACCATCCAGGTCAACCTCGATTACTCGAGCGAGGCTGACATGGTCAGGAAGTTCCGAGTCGGTCTCGCCCTTCAGCCGGTGGCGACCGCTTTGTTCGCCAACTCGCCGCTGACCGAAGGCAAGCCCAACGGCTTCAAGAGCTTTCGAAGCCATATCTGGGAGGACACCGACCCCGACCGAACCGGAATGCTTCCGTTCGTGTTCGAGGACGGCTTCGGCTACGAGCGCTACCTCGATTATGCGCTCGACGTGCCGATGTATTTCGTCTTCCGCGACGGCAGGTACATCGACGCCGCCGGCCAGAGCTTCCGCGATTTCCTTCGTGGCGAGCTTCCGGCACTTCCCGGCGAAAAACCGACCATCTCCGACTTCACCGACCATCTGTCGACCATCTTCCCCGAAGTGCGGCTCAAGAGCTTCCTCGAGATGCGCGGCGCCGACGGCGGGCCGTGGAACCGGATCTGCGCGCTTCCGGCGCTGTGGGTCGGATTGCTTTACGACGGTCAGGCGCTCGATTGCGCCTGGGATCTGGTCAGGCACTGGACCATCGCCGAGCGCGAGGAGCTCCGCCGCCTGGTCCCCAAGCTTGCTCTGGAAACGCCGATCCCCGGCGGCGGCACGATGCGCGATCTCGCCCGCCAGGTGCTCGACATCGCCGCCGCCGGCCTGACCGCGCGCGGCGAGCTCAACAGCTCGGGCGACAATGAGGGTGGATTCCTCGACCCGCTCCACGAAATCGTTTCGAGCGGCAAGACCCCGGCCGACCGCCTTCTGGAAAAACTCGCCAATGAGTGGCAGTGGGACGTTCGCCGCATCTATGGCGAGATGAGTTTCTGACAGGAGCAACGAATTGCGGGACATCGACACCCAGCAGCGGCGCACGCTTTACCCCGAGATCGAGCCCTACCGGACCGGAATGCTCGATGTCGGCGATGGCCATCAGCTTTACTGGGAGCTGTGCGGCAATCCGCGAGGCAAGCCGGTTGTCTTCCTTCATGGCGGCCCCGGCGGCGGGTCGAGCCCGTCGCACCGCCGCCAGTTCGATCCCGAACGCTACAACATCCTCGTCTTCGACCAGCGCGGCTGCGGCCGATCGACCCCCCACGCCAGCCTCGATGGCAACACGACCTGGGACCTGGTCGCCGACCTCGAGCGGCTTCGCGAGCAGGTAGTCGGCACCGACCGCTGGATGGTCTTCGGTGGAAGCTGGGGCTCGACCTTGTCGCTCGCCTACGCCCAGGCGCACCCGGACCGCGTGACCGAGCTGGTGCTTCGCGGAATCTTCCTGTTCCAGCAATATGAGCTCGACTGGATGTACAAGAC
>Ga0247719_1000503_pt1 | contig 23119 bp, 14 predicted proteins | sample 41E_DmetaG_FD_189046 | JGI IMG/M metagenome (GOLD analysis project Ga0247719, IMG submission 189046) | Soil microbial communities from hillslope of Landscape Evolution Observatory, University of Arizona, Oracle, AZ, United States - 4-1-E_D | ecosystem: Engineered > Artificial ecosystem >...
ATCCCGTGGATCGTCCTCGCGAACCGACCCCCCGCGGCCGGAGGTCCGACATCGTAGGCCGCGAGTTCGATGCTCAATGGCGCTCGCGAACCGGGTTGGATATACACCCAGAACCAGCCGGGGCCGATCACTGTACCCGAAGCCAGGATCACCGTTTCAGATTGGGAGACCGCCTGGGCCGGGAGGGGGCTAAACGCAAGGAGGAGGAGCGTCGCGACGACGAGCACTTCCCGGATCATGGCGGGCAAGACAGGCATCGCTCCCATTCGGTGCTATCATACCGATAGGTGATCAACGGAATGCAGTGACCCTCCACGTGACTGTTGTAAGCCTTCGGCCCAACGCTGTGGTGAGTTCCGCCGACATAGAGATTGCCGTCGGATTGCTTGTGATACAATCCCCCCTCAGGGGTGGGCGAGCCGGCCGACCCCATGTCGTATTCCGCATCCGGATTTCTGCACGGAGCGCCCCAATGGGTGGCGTCGAGGAGCAGGATAGGGGCGCAGGAAGCGCCGGCAAGATTGACATTCTCTTTGTCAGCGCCGACGTCGCCCGACGTCATGATCAGCATGCCGTGAGGGTTCAGCGAGTTAGGATGCTGATTCCACCCCAAACCGGACGGAACGGTCGCAACCCTCACGCCGGGGGGGTCAGCCGATGCTGCGTTGCACGAGCCCTGCAGCGATCCAACCGACGGTTCGATTCCCGCGACACAAGGTCCGCCCGCGATTTGGTAGTTGTACTTCTGATATTGCCCGACGTGGAGAGTTTCGAACCTAAAAGATCCACTCGAGTCCCAGGACGCACCATAAGGTAGGAACACGTCCTCGCGTTGACCCACCGGCCCCGGCTCACACGCGAGCGCGCTACTCGAAGCTCCGCTCAGGAGAAAACCGAGCAGCCAGGGGGTTGTCAACGTGATGGCCACGAGGCGAGAGTTCATTCGCATTCCACCGTCCCCCAGTCCTCACCCGCATCCCTCCATTGATATCCGTACCTCGTCGGGTCCGGGGGACTTGCCGGTTTCGGACTGAATTGGATCCACGATGCGACGCCGGTCGTACACACCTCAATGCCGGTGTACTCGGGGTGCATCACATTACGGAAGTAGACAGCCAATTCGCACCCGAGGGGAACGACTGTGACCCATTCTCGGGCATGGTATCTTCCATCACTCTGAAGAACTGCCTCATCGTGGGCGATATGAAGGGTCGCGCATTTCGGACCGAGGACGGCGACGCGTGCGGCAACGCACAGATCGACGGTGATTCCATGATCTTGCTCATCACACCACTCGGTCGGACCGTTAGATTCGCCCGCGTAATAGGGCCAAGTCCAAACATAGCCTTCGTATCCACTCGCCTTCGTCCCCGTGTTCGTGAGCGACGGCGGCCGGAACTCCTCGTGCGGGTCCATCGCGCCCACGGAGCCCGAGTCCCAATAGTAGATGTCCATCGTGTCGAGTTCGAGGTAGTTCCCGCTCTTCGGGCAATAGTCCGCGTAGCCTGACGGGTTGCAGTCGAATTCGTCGAAGTCCCACACGGGCCCGGACCCCGACTCCGGATCTTCCGCCACGGCCGGGAAGCCGAGCGCGATCATGCCGAAAGCCAGGACGAGTCCGACAAGCGTGGTCCGATTCATGCGATCGACACCCCCAAGCGCGGGGGGGGGGGCAAATATCTTTGCTATCGCCGTACGGGTTCGGCTCTCGGCCGGCAATGCGTTGGATCACGAGATCCGATCGTTCAACAGCTTCGAGCCGCGCTCGTGGCGCGGCGCGCCCGATCAGGCGAGCGCATCCATGACGACCCGCAGGACGGGCCGGGCCGAGAACGGGAGCCGGTGCCGACCGATGAGGTACTCGGCCGCGTCGAGGACGCGCGGTTCACACGCCGCGAGAGCCTCCAGGATGGCCTTGCGGATCCCGAAGCTCTCGAGAAGCCGACGGACCTCGGCCGGGTCGTTGGCCGGAAGGGCCCAGAGGAACCCGACATCCACGAGATCCTTGGCGGCCTTCCTCAACCGATAGCCTTCGTCGGGATGGACGACCCGGATCTCGTGCGGATCCCGCGACGCGATCTCGACCGGGTCGCGCATGACGCGGAACTGCAGGTCCCGGTCGCGGAACGCCTTGAGCTTCATGACGAGAAGCGCCGGGACCATCGGGATCGCGAGAACGACCTCCCGCCCATCGGGCGCGCGCACGATCGCCTTCGTCGTGCGGCCGGAGAGGAGCGCCGCGCGATCGTAACCGGAACGGCTCCCCCACAGGCGATTGAACGTCGCGAAACTCCAATCGACGCGGGCGGGCGATTCGGGACGCGCGTAGGCGCCTTCGGCGTGCAGGAGGTCGTAGAAATTTCGATCCTCGTAATCCTCCTCCCCGACGATGACGTCGATGTCGATGCTTGCGACCGGGCTCCCGTGTGCCGCGACCGCCCATCCGCCCTCGACGATGACCTCCTTGCCGAGCCGTTCGACCTCGGCGAAGAAGTCGAAGAAGAAGTCCCACGCGTCGCGGGCCGTGGGCTCGACGTGCAGGTCCATGACGCGCACGTCGACGCCCTCCCTCACGGCGACGCCCCCGCATCGCCTTCACGCGACCGTCTCGCCCGCTGCTTCATGATCGCCTTCTTCAGGAAATCGGCCTGCGCGCCCGCGAGCGGGTAGTGGAGCAGATCGACGTAGGTCTGGTGGAGGCTCGTGATGGTCCCGATCGCGGATGCGGTCGAGTCGAGGACCGCGAGCCGCTCGCCGAATAGGAGGACGCGTGGATGGGACGCAAGGCTGCGCGCGCGCCGCGGATTCGAGGCTGACTCCAGCTGGAGGAGACGCGCCGCTTCGCCGGCCCTCCGCTTCTCGACGTAGACGCACGTCTCAGGCTGCGGCTCGAAGTAGGCGAGCGCATTGGCGGCCGTCGTGAAGGCGAAGACGTGCGGCACGCCCGCGGCTTCCAATCGATCACGGACCTCGGCCTGGCTCACCGCCGCATCGACCGTCCTGACCGGAACCACCGAAGAGAGACGAAGCGCACCGAGAAGGCGAGCGGTCTTCTCCCATTCCACCGCCCAGCGCCCCGCATCGGGACGAACGGCTTGATGGAACTGGAGGAAGCGCACGACCTCCGCGACTTTGGTGTGGCCGACGGCGAGCCGTCGTGCGAGTTCGCGGACGCTCGCGAACCCTTCCTCGTCCTTGATCAAGTGCATCAGGACGGCCTGTTGGACGGTTCCGGAGCCCATATGGGGAGCTGGGCGGGATGGAAGGCCTGTCCTCGTCATTGTGTCCGCGTATTCGCGGACATCATATAAGGGTGTTTGCAAATTTGCGGACAGTAGATGGATCCAGGGGACCGCGGCCACCCCAGTACCCCCCGCTCACAGATCCTTCCGCTCCACGATCGCCCACGCCGCCGCGAGCGGCCCCACGATCCACGCGACCGCCGCCGCGCCGAGGACGAGCTTCTGCGACTCCACGTCGCCCGCCACGAGATCCGTCCGCACGAGGGCGCGCTGGATGAGGCCCGCGTAGTCGGGCAGGACGTGCGCCTGGAGGAGCACGAAGACCTCGTTGGGGTTGAGCAGCGCGAACGCCGCGGCCCAGTCCGGAAGGTCTCCCCGGAACAGGCGTTCCGGGTTTCCGGTCGCAAGAAGCAGCACGAAGAACAGGATGGGCCAGAGGACGCTGAAGAGGAACCACGTCGCGATGGCGCCGCCGATCGCCGTGGAGCGGCGCTTGAGGGCGCTCGAGAAGAGGATGGTGACCGCGACCCATGCCGAGGCCCAGAGGATCTGGAGCGCGAGGTACACCGCATAGTCGCCCCAGTTCGTCGTGGCCGACTGCGAGCCGACCCAGAGGCCGCCGAAGCCGAAGCCGACGAGGAGGGTCGTGGCGAGCACGGCCGAAAGGCCGAGGAACTTTCCGAGGAGGACGTCGAGGCGGGTCAGGGGCTGCGCGAAGAGGAGCGCGAGGCTTCCTGATTCCTGCTCGCCCGCGAACGTGGCGTAGGCCGCGACGAGCGCGAGGATCGGGATCATGAAACCCGTGAAGGTCTGCATCGTCGTGACCGTCGCCGGGAGGGACGCCGCGCCGGACTCGCCGCTCGTGATCGCGCGGCTGTAGTACGCGGTGATGACGATGAGGATGAGGAAGATGACGGAAAGGATCGCGACGTAGGCGTTCCTGAAGTTCTCCACGTACTCCTTCTTCGCGACCGCGAGGATGGGGTGCGACGTCACGCGATCCCCTCCCGCGGAGCCGGGGCCGCCGGTTCGGAGGTCATCTTGATGAACACGTCCTCGAGGCTCGAGTCCTTCGTTTCGAAATCCTGGATCGTGACGCCCGCGCGCGCGATGGCGTTCAACGCGTCGAGCTTCGCCTTGGGCTGCAGGCGCGCGTCCACGAGGTCGCCGCGGACCTCGACCGCGACGCCGGGGCCGAGCGCGCGCAGCGCGCCCGCGGCGCGCTCGCCCTCGCCGGGCGCGACGCGCACGAGGATGCGGCCGTCGAGCTTCAGGGTGTCCCGGAGGGCGCCCATCGTGTCCTCCGCGACGACGCGGCCCTTGTTGATGATGAGGACGCGGTTCGCGACCTCCTGCACCTCGCTCAGGATGTGGCTCGAGAAGAGGATGGTCGTGCCGCGCTGGTTCACCCAGCGCAGGATGTCGCGCACCTGGCGCGCGCCCGCGGGGTCGAGGCCGGAGGACGGCTCGTCGAGGACGAGGATCGAGGGCGACCCGAGGAGCGCCTGGGCGAGGCCGAGGCGCTGCGTCATGCCCTTCGAGTAGCCGCCGACGCGGCGGTCCGCGGCCTGCTCGAGGCCGACCTGCGCGAGGCGCTCGTCGACCTCGCTTCGCGAGACGCCCTTGAGCTCGCCGAAGAAGCGCAGCGTCTGGCGGCCGGTGAGCGTCTTGTAGAAATTGAGGGACTCCGGGAGGAAGCCGAGGCCTCGCCGCGCGGCGACGGGATCGGTCGCCACGTCGACGCCGCCGAGGAGCGCCTGGCCCGCGGTCGGCTGCGCGAGGCCCAGGACCATCTTCATGGTCGTGGTCTTGCCGGCGCCGTTCGGGCCGAGGAAGCCGTAGATCTCGCCCTTGCGGACCTTGAAGGAGACGGAGTCGACCGCGCGGACGTTCTTGTAGATCTTGCGCAGGCCCCGCGCCTCGATGGCGGCGTCGGTCACATGACGCGGAGCCGCGTCACGCCGGATAAGGATTCGGTGAAGGTGTTGCCCCCGCGACCGTCGGCCGCGGGGGAGAGGATGTCCGGTCGAGGGCGCGGGTTCCGGGGAGAGACCCGGGCACGTCCCGCGCCGCAGCTGATCCTTGGCTGGAAAGCATATAGAAAAACGGTCGTCACCCGAAGGAAGGAACGCTGTCCCCCGATCGGGCGACGGATGGGGTCGAAGGCCGCGCGCGCCGCGCGCGGCCCTCAGGGGCTCACGGGAGGACGTCGCCCACGCCGAAGTCCGGCACGACGATCGTCGCCTGCGGCGCCGGGGGCAGCACGAGGACCGCGCGGTCCGCGCGGGTCGTGTGCCCGGCGTGGTCTTCCGCGACGAACGTGAGCATGTGGAGGCCGGGAGCGACCCCGGTCGTGTCCCACGTCGCCCGGAAGTACGGGCCCGAGCCGGCAATCGTGAAGAGCGCCGCGCCCTCGGTGAGCTCGGCCTGGCCGAGATCGAGGTCGCCGACGAAGATCTTCACGTGCTTCATGCCGGAGCCGAGGTCGCGCGCGATGACCTCGATGTCGATGCGGTTGTTCATGAAGGGCCCGAGGTTCCTCGGCATCGACCAGCTCGCGTCGGGGGCGAAGAGGTCGACCAGGAACTGGACGGAGCGCGGCGCCTCGACGTTGCCGCGGGCGTCGACGGCCCAGTACTCGATGGTGTGGGGGCCGTTGCTCGACACCGACAGCGGGCCCGTGACCTCGACCGGCGCGCCGCCGTCCACGCGGGCGTAGCGCTTGACCGCGCCGCCGTGGGAGTCGGTCGCAGCGAGGGTCGCCGTGACCGTGCCGCTGTAGTTCGGCGCGTTGCCGGGCCCCGAGAGCGCGATCGTCGAGACCGGCGCCGTCGCGTCGACCTGGACGATGCCCTCCTTCGTCGCGACCGCGCCGTCGTTGTCGACGACCGCGAGGACGAATCCGTACACGCCGCCGGCCGCGAACGAGCGCTCGACGACGGCGCCCGCGAGGACGGGACCGTCGCTGAAGGTCCAGTTCGTCTGGACGATCGTGCCGTCGGGGTCGAAGGACGTGCTCGTGAACTTCGCGGTCTGACCGACGCCGACCACAGGCACGCCGTTGAAGCGCGCCGTCGGGATCGCATTGACGTCGAGCACCGTGATGCGGAAGTTTCCGACCGCGGCGAGGTCGCCGTCGGTGACGGTGACGACGAAGTCGTAGACGCCCGCCTGGTTGTTCGCCGGGACCCAGTTGAAGAATGCGGACTGGTTCCCGCCCTTCGCGAACGTCACGCCGGCCGGCTTCGGCGCGATCGTGTACGTGAGCGGATCGTTGTCGACGTCGCGACCGTTCACCCAGAAGGCGATCCACTGGCGCTCGTTGATCGTGCGGTCGGGGACGACCGGGAGCGTCGGCGCGTTGTTCACGATGGTGATCGTGCGCGTCGCGCTCACGGAGTAGCCCTCGCCGTCGACGATCGTGAGCGTCACGTCGACGTTGCCCGAGCGGGCGAACGTGCGCGAGACGGCCGCGCCCGCGGCCGTTGCGCCGTCGCTGAAGGCCCAGTCGCGGGACACGATCGGGCGTCCGCCGGAGGTGGACGCGTCCGTGAACATGACCGCCTGCCGGATCTTCGGCGTCGTGGGCGTCCACGCGAAGCTCGGGAGCGGCGGGCAGATGGCCGTCGTGCCGTCGCGTTCGTAGAAGCACGAGACGTCGATCACGTTGTTCGAGCCGCCGTCGACGGTCGTCGCCTCGATGCTCGGGCGCGAGTAGGCTCCCCAGTGGTTGTACCGGGCGTCGACATACTGGCCCGCCACGCCCGAAGCGACCTCGAGGGTCGTGCGGACGTTCTCGAACTCGGCGCCCCGGAGGATGAAGCCCGAGGGCTGCGTCGTCGAGGACGCGCTGAGCCGGACGCCGACGGGCGTCGCGGAGAAGGCGTCGTCCGTGGACGTCGTGTCCGTCGCGCCGTTCACCGAGAAGGCGATGCCGGCGCCGTCGATCGCGTTTCGCTCGAGCGCGGCGCCCGCGCCCTCGTACACGCTGATGCCGAGCGTCGCCCCGCCGGTGGGACCGTTGGGCGCGAGCGTCAGGGTGTTGTCGTGGACGAACGCGTCCGTGGTCCGGGCGAGGTAGACGCCGACGCTCGCGCGGTCGATGTCATTGTTCGCGACGACGGCGTCGGCGGAGTCGAAGAGCGCGACCGCGTGGCTGCCGGGGTAGTCGTTGCCCGTCACGACGTTGCCGAGGACCCGCGAGCTGTCCGAGAACGAGAGGCGGACGCCATGCGTGGCCGCGAGCGTCGACGGCGTGACCTGCAGGCGGTTGCCCTCGATCCTCGCGCGGTCGTATCCCGTCGTGGAAACGAGCGTGTTCGCCCCGCGGACGGTGAAGCCCTTGAGCGTGACGTCGTCGGCGGCGAGGGTGATCGCGGCGCCCGCCGCGCCGTTCCCGTCGAGGATGGTCGTCGCGACCGAGCCGCCGCAGGCGTCGGCGCCGACGGCGGCCGAGCAGACCGTGACGGCCTTGCCGATCGAGAGCGCGCCGGCGTACGTGCCGGGCTCGACGAGGATCGTCGCGCCGGGGCTCGCCGCGGCGATCGCCTCGGGAACGTTGCAGAATCCGCGGACCGCGTCGCCCGCGAGGCGGACCGGGGCCTCGCTGCCCGAGAGGCCGTTCCACCGCGCGAAGAGCACCGAGGAACCGGGCCCCTCGTTCACGATCTTCGCGGCGATGCCGGCGCAGGAGTAGACGCCCCAGTTGTTGAGGCGCGCGTCCACGACCGTGTTCTCGACCGCGTCGCGCACACGGACGCCGACGGTGGCGCCCGCGAGCGCGTTGTCGCGCAGGACGATGCCGTCCGAGCGCGCGGCGGCGTCGGTCGGGACCTGGGCCACGTCGACCCCCTGGCCGGTGACGCCCGCGAAGGTGTTGCCGCGGATCGTGTGGTCCGTGCCGTAGGCAAGAACGCCCGTATTGACCGCCTCGAGACGGTTGCTTTCGACGAGCCCGCCGGCAGAGTAGGGCCGGAAGTAGATGGCCGAGGCCCAGTGGGTGATCGTGTTGCCCGCGATGACCGCATCCCGCAGACGGCCACGAATACCGTTTTCAGGGACGGCCGAATGGGTCGCCGCGGGGTTTGGCTGGATGACGTTGTCGCGGATCACGAGGTCGGACCGCGTCGCCGTGGCGGGGGCGTCGATGCCGTAGACCGTGGTCCCGGTGGGCCCGGAGACGTGGATCGTGAAGCCCCGGATCGTCACGCCGTTCGCGTTCACCGTGATGCCGGTGCCGCTCGAGGAGACGATGCGCGTGCTCGCGGCGTCGCCGTTGCAGGAGACGCCAGCCGCGACCGTGGAGCAGAGCGTGACCGGCACGTTGATGGTCACGGCCTCGGCGTATTCGCCGGGTCGGACGACGAGGGTGTGGCCGGCCGAAGCGGCAGCGAGGGCCGCCCCGATGGTCCCGTAGCCGAGGCCGGTGTCGACGTTGACCACCGGGTCGGTGGACGCCGCGGCGCCCGGCAGGGCGAGGACGCCCAGAACGGGAGCCAGTAGGGCTCCGACCACAACGAGCGTGCGCCATCCTGATCCACGGTGAGAGGACACTGGGCCAACCTCCAAACGACGACCGGCCAAACCGCCCGCCTTACTTATTCTTTCTCGGAATATCGTATCGGACGGCGGCCCCGTGGACGCAAAAGGGCTCAGGGCGGGCGGAGCCTCCGGTGAGCCGCCGCGCGCGGGGCCGCGTCCCGGCCGGGCGATCGGCCTCGTCCGCCCCTGGCGGGCGGACCGGGCCTCACGGGAGGCTGCCGACGAGGCTCGACTCGCGCCCGAGGCGCTCGACGAGGGTCTCGCGCGATGGTTCGCGGCGGGAGGAATCGTCCGAGACGGGAACCGTCGGCACGAAGAGGACGAGGACCTCCTCGCGTTCGACGTGGCCTGCGCGGTCGTGGACCTCGACCCGCAGGACGTGCAGGCCGGGGCGCGCGTCCCGCGTGTCCCAGGTGGTCTCGTAGGTGGGACCCGGGCCCTCGACGGTCCCGATCCCGCTCGGCGCGAGGACGACGAGATCCGCGATCACGACGCCGTCCACCGAGAAGACCACACGGGAGACGCCCGAGGTGGCGTCGGTGGCCTGGACGGCGAGCGTCGGGTGGTCGCCGACGATGCCGAGCGGCTTCGGCGATTGCCATTCGGCCTCGGGGCGGGTCTTGTCGATCCACACCGTCAGCTCGCGCGCCGTCTCCGCGTTGCCGACCTCGTCGACGCTCCAGTATCGGACCACGTGGGCGCCTTCGTCCGAGAGGGTGATGGGGCCCGTGTACACCGTGGCCGGAGCCGAGTTCATGGAGATCATCGTCACGGAGCCGGGTCGGTTGTCTGCGACCGCGGCCGTGATCGTGGCGGGACCGCTGAAGTACGGAGCCTGGCCCGGTCCCGCGACGGCGAGCGTCGTGGTCGGGGCCGAGCCGTCGACGACGACGGCGCGCGTCCTCGACGCCTGGCCGCCCTCGTTGTCGACGACCGTGAGCGTCACGACGAACGTCCCCGGATTCTCGAACGCGTGCGTCACGTCGCGTCCTTCCGCGTGGCGGCCATCGCCGAAGTTCCAGCGGTGCTCGACGATGACGCCGTCCACGTCGGTCGATAAGCTGCGGAATGCCACGAGCGCGCCGAGGCGCGCGGCCGACGGCCCGTCGAGGGCGGCGATGGGCTTGCGGTTGACGTGCGTGTACTCGACCGGGATGTCGATCGTGGTCGAGAGCGAGCCGTCCGTGGCGCGGAAGGTCGCGACGTAGCTGCCCTCGCTGTAGTGGGCCGGCTGCAGCGTCAGCTTGCGCTGCGCCGCGTTGAACGTCGCGCGGGGCGGGAGCGCAAGCGCCGCAAGGGTGACGGTGTCGCCGTCGGGGTCGCTCACGCCGATGGTCACGGCGGCCACGCTCATCTCCGGGACCACGATCGGGCCGATGGGAGCGAAGACAGGGGCCTGGTTCGTGTTCGCGACGGTGATCCGCACGGTCTCCTCGTCCTTGAGCGCGCCGTCGGTCGCCTGGAACACGATGTCGTACGGACCCGCCTGGTCGAGCGCCGGGGTCCACAGGAAAACGCCGGTGCCGTCGAGGTTGTCGACGAACGTCGCGCCCCGCGGAAGCACGAAGGCCGAGAGGGCGAGCGCGTCCCCGTCGGGATCGGAAGCCGAGACGTCGATGCGCAGCGCTTCCGATTCGCGCGCGGCCCGTGCCCCGATGGCGGCGAGCAGGGGGGGCCGGCTCGTTTCGCGGACGACGAATTGGACGTCCTCGTGGTCCGTATCCAGGCCGTCGTCGGCGATGAAACGGACCGTGTAGAAGCCCGCCTGCTCGTGATCGGGCGTCCACGTGAACGCCCCGGTCGCGACGTCGAAGGCGGCGCCGCGCGGCAGGTCTTCGGCCCGGAGCGCGACGTCGTCGCCGTCGGGGTCGGAGGCGCTCACCGTGAAAGCGATGACCTCGCCCTCCGCATGGTCCTGCGTCCCGATCGGATCGAGGACGGGCGGGGCGTTCGGAGGCACCGAGAACGTCGAGGACGAGGAGGCGACGGCCGCCCCGTCGAGGAGGAGCCGGGCCTCGATCGTGTAGAGGCCGGGGGCCGGGAATCCTTCGGGATTCCAGAGCAGGGTCCAGGCGCCGCTCTCGCCGCTCGCGGGCGTCGCGCGCGTGGTCCACCCGACGACCTCGTCGAGCGTCGGGTCGAGGAGACGCGCCTGCACGACCCATCCGCCCGCGACGAGGACGTCGGCCTGCTTCGAGTTCGAGAGGCCGTTCGCATCCGTCACCGTGAGCGTCACGGTGTAGGTGCCCGGCGCGGCGTAGACGTGCGTCGGATGCTGCGCGTTCGACGTGTCGCCGTCGCCCAAGCTCCAGGACCAGGACACGATCGGGCTCGAGCCCGCGGTCGAGCGGTCCTCGAACGTCGCGTCGAGCATCGCGCCCACGGTGTGCGCGAAGCCCGCGACGGGGCCCACGACGGGCTCCTCGAGGACCTCGACCGTCACCGAAGCGGCGGGTTCAGCGGGCACGCCGTTCACGACGGCGCGCGCGTAGAGCGTGTGCGTGCCGGCGGAGACGCCCGCGAGCGGCCACGAGGCCGTCCACGATCGCGTCCCCGTCGTCGGGATGAGGCTCTCGGGCGCGAAGAGGGGATCGTCGACCGACACCTCGACTGCGTGCGTCGCGGCCAAGGCGAGGGGCAGCCTGAGGCGGGAGACGCCGGGCTCGTCGATGCTCATGAACACCGGTCCGGTGGACTGGTGCACGACGAACACGAGGGTGACGTCGGCGCCCGCCGGGATGTGCGTCTTCGAGACGGGGAACTGGAACTTGATCTCCGTCATGGGGCCGAGAACGATGCGGTTCGTCGTGCGGTGGCTGCCGAGGAGATGCCCCGCGGCCTCGAGACGGACCTCGAAGTCGTTCACGATGCTCGGAACCGGGCTCGGGTTGCCCGTGATGCCGCGGTAGCCCGACAGGAAGACGCTCGCCTCGAAGTTGCGCGAAGCGTCGAGCGCGATGTCCGTCGCGGGCGCCGGCGTCATCTTGAACGCGAGCGCGGTGTCGACGACCGCTTCCGAGTAGAGCCAGGCCACCGGGTGCACGAGGCTGCCGCAGTTGTTGCCGCCCTCGTTCGGACGGTCGACCTCGTCCATGTAGAGGACTTCGCCCGAGCCGCACGCGGTGCGGTGCAGGTAGAGCGTGTGCGTGTCAGTGCCGGGCGTGCCCGCGAGCGGGAACGATCCCGCGCCGCTCACCGTGACGTGCGTCGCGGTGGCGGGATCGAAGGTCGCGCCCGGACCCGGAGCGAGGATGCTCACGCCCGCCGTCGCGGGGTCTGGATACGCCGGAAGACGGATCGCCGCGTCCTCGGTCACGAGCGCGAGGCGGCCGAGATACGGCTCGGCCATGTCCAGGCCGCGCTCGAAGTCCGTGCCCCAGAGGATGCCCAGGCCGAGCGGGTTCGCGGCGTGGCCGCGCACCGTGTGCGTGATCGTGCCTGCGGCGCCGTCGCCGAGGAGCATCATGTCCGCGCGCGGCGCGCCCGTCCCGATCGCCGACCCGGAATCGCCGCCCGCCACGAGGGCGACGCCGAAGACGCCGAGGGCCTTCGTCGTGTCGATGTTCACGCCGACGCGCCCCTGGTGGGGGAACGTCGCGCCGTAGCCCGCTCCGTGCCCGTAGTGCACGAGCGCTTCGCCGGCGGTCGGGCGGTCGAAGCCCGTGGGACCGCCCCAGAACCACATCTGCGGCCGCAGGTAGCGGTAGAGCGAAGCCGGGATCTCGATGAACCCGATGTCGTTGTTCGTGCCTTGCGCGGAGGTGCCTTCCCACTGCTGCGCGAAAGCCACCGGGTGGTAGCTGCCCGAGGGCGAGAGGCGCACGTAGGTTCCGAGGCCGACGCCGCGGCCGGCCTGGTTGTTGACGCAGCGCGCGATGCAGACGTCGACCCACGCCGCGCGCGAACCGGGCGCGACGACGGAGGACGACACGCCGTTCTTCAGGAGGCAGTGTCCGGCGGTCATGAGATAGTACTTCTTCGTGACCGGGTGCTCCATGAGGAAGCTCGCCGTGCAGATGCCGGTGAGGCCGCCGCCCGCGTCGAACTGGAACGCGCCGCCCGGACCGACGCCCTGCTGCACCCCGGGCCGCCAGGGTCCCTGCTGGGCGAACGTGGCCTCGAACGCCTCGAGGCTGATGACGTCGGCGGCGGGCTTGTCGGTGTAGGTGACGAGCGGCTCGAGCACCGCGTGCTCGACGTAGCGGACGGGCACGCCGGTCGCCGCGAAGTCCGGGAAGTTCGCGCCGCGCGCGCCCGCGAGATACACGTCGATGGCGCCCGCCGTCGTCGGCACCGCCCCGAGGAAGCCCTCGCGCGTTGCCATGTCGCGGACGAACGCCTGGAAGGAGGCCGCGTCGAGCTGGCCCTTCACGAAGGGATGCGAAAGCCACTCGAGAAGCGTCGGGTCGAGGCGGTCGACGCCCGCGACGCCCGCGGCCTGGCCCGCGGGGAGACCGCCGGCCTGGTACGAACCCTGGATGTTCACGGGCGGACGCGTCGCGAAGCCGTCCGCGGGCGACGTGATCGCGACCGCCGGGGTCGGACCCGTGTTGTCCACCTCGAAGACGACCTGCCGGGTCGCGCTCGCGCCCGCGCCGTCCTCGTAGGTGGCGACGAGCGTGTGCGTCCCGTCCGCGAGGCTCCGCGTGTCGAGGAGAGAGCTCCATGGAGCGGAGCCGCCGTGGGTCACGATGTACACGACGTCGTGCACGACGCCGTCGATCGCGAGGGTGACCTTCTCGGGGGAATTTTCCGTGCGCGCCGAAAGGGTGGCGCTCGCGGGTCCGGCATTGTCGCCGGTGTCGACGGCCCGGACGACGTAATGGTAGGTCGTGCCGGGGACGAGCTCCGCGTCGGCGATCGCAAGCGACGCGGTGGATCCGATGAAGACGCCCGTCGCGGGCGTGACGGACGCGTTGCCGCGGAAGACCTCGTACTGCTTCACCCCGAAGTCGTCGGTGGCCGCGTCCCAGGCGAGCGCGATGCTCGTCGGCGTCGTGGCGGTCGCGCGGAGATTCGTCGGCGCCGAGGGCGGGTTGCCGCCCGAGCGCTCGAGCGGCGTCGCCTGGGCCGCGTTCGACTTCGGCCCCTGGCCCGCGCTGTTGACCGCCGCGACCTCGTAGGTGTAGGTCCTGAAAGGCACGAGGGTGGGGTCGCTGTCGAGATACTGCGTCGAAGCGCCCGCCACCGTCTGGATGAGCGCGCCGTCGCGGAACACGCGGTAGTTGATCGCGCCGTTGCCGTTCGAGGCGGGAGGCGACCAGCCGAGGGCGACGGCCCCCTTGCCGGCGAGCGTCTGGAGGTTCTGCGGCGCGGTCGGGAGCGTGATCGGGAGCGTCAGGTTGAGCCAGATGGTCTCGCCGTAGGGATCGAGGTTCTGCGCCGTCGGTCGGCGCAGGTATACGAACGCCCAGTTCGAGTTCGCCGGAACCGCGCCGTTCTTCGGATACGTGGCGGCGACGTTCGAGCCCGTCGCGTCGGATTGGCTGTCGAGGTCGTCCTCGAAGAACCAGATGTCGGCGGGCTCCTTCCAGCGTCCCTGAAGCGTGTAGCTCGCGCCCGCGTAGCCCGCAATGTTCAGCCAGACGCCGTCGAGACCGTCGCCCGGCGATCCCGCCCCGCCCTGCCAGGCGGTGCTCGTGCCGAGGTTTGCCGGCACGATCTGGTTCTGGCCCTGACGGACGCCTTCGCAACCCGCGCAGAAGACCGCGATGGTGTCCTGGATGGACTTCGAGGAGGCCGGCATCGCGCCAAGCGCGATGGCCGAGGCCTGCGTCTCGTCGGAAACGCCGCGCCCAGCCTCGCCCGCGAGCTGGATCACGCCCGACTGGACGCTTCCGGCCTCGGGGGTGGCGATCGACACGAAGGGCGCGCCGCCCTGCGTCACCTGGAAGGAGACGCTCGCGTGATCGAGGAGCGCGCCGTCGGCGTCGCGCCATTCGACGCGTGCGGTGTGCGCGCCCGGAAGGGCGCGGAGGTCGACGTCGATCGACCACGGGGCCTGCGGGGCCTGCGCGGTCGTCGCGACCGGGACGGTCGCGACGGGCGTCGGGTTGCCGTCGAGCAGGATGCGCACGTGCTCGCCGGTCGCCGCGCTCGCGACGACGGTCGCCGTGTCGGTGGCCTGCTGGTTGTTCTGGTCGCGCACCGTGAGCGTGATCGTGCGCTGCCCCGCGGTGGCGAAGGTGACCGTCGTCGCGCACGACGCGGCCGACGCGAACACCGCGTCGGCGGGTCCCGCCCACTGGCACGCGAGCGGCGCGGCGCCGCCCGAGCCCGAGCCCGAGATGGCGATCGGCGCGCCCGCGACGCCCGAGTAGGGGCCGTTCGCCTCGGCGAGGACCGGCGAGCCGGAGCCCTGGATCGTGTAGGGATTCGCGCCGAGCGCGCTGTCGCCGTACGCCGTCCCGAGCGTGGAGACGCCGCGGACGGCCGGCACCGCGTTGACCTCGAGGTTGTCGAACCTCGCGCCGTCCGCGGGCGCCTGGAGCAGCGTCGCGCGCGGGACGACCCACCAGACGATGTTGGTGTCGGGGTCGATCGAGGAGCCCGGCAGCTCGGCGAGCGTGAACGAGGTGGGCCCGGTCGTGCCCTGGTACATCGCCTGCAGGATGAATTCGACCTTGCCGTCGACGAGCGCCGAGCGCGGAGGCACGGTTGCGGCGTCGATTGCGCTCCAGACGGCGAGGAGACGCAGCCGGATGAAGGTGCCCGGCGTGCCCCAGCTCGTGGACCACGACGGCGTCATGTAGGCGGTGTACGCGACCTGGGAGGCGGACCGGAGGTCCGCGGGAATGTCCTCCACGTTGAGCCCGACGTACACGTGATCGGCGTCATTGTCCCACCACGCCGCGCGGATGTCCATCTGCGGGATCGGGAGCCCGGCGGTCGTGACGTCGCCCGCGGGGTCCGTGATGTCGGGGTTCGCGGGCGCGGCGGCGGGGGCGGCGCGAGCCGCCGGCCTCCAGACGAGATCGCCCGGACCGACGGCGGCCGTGACGATGGTGTACGAGTCGTTCTCGACGTTCGAGAGCTCGGCGTCCATCGAGACGATGAGCGAGACGGACGCGCCCTGCTGCACGAAGTTGGCCTGCGCGTTCAGGGCCTGGAGCTGCGAGAGGGCGATGAATTCGGGGAACTCGTCCTTGGGCACGTGCACCGAGAACTTGCCCGTGGCGGCGTCGTACGAGGGAATGTCGTCGAGGTCGCTCAGCGCGATGAGGCCGCCGAGGTTCTTTCCGAGGATGCCCGAGAGACCCTGCTGGCCGCGATCCCGGACGATCTCGACGGTGTAGCTCGTGACGGGGCTCGTCTCGAACGTGGCCACGAGATTGTAGCCCACGATGCGCGACGGGCCCGACGCGGGGTCGCCCGCGGGATCGACGAAGAACTTGGAGCCGTCCTTGACCTGGATCGTGAAGCGGATGTCGTTGCCGACGTCCTCGACCCACGCGGCCGCGAGATCGAAGCCGTCGCGGGCGGCGTTCACCCACGAGCGCTCGCAGGCGATGGTCGCGGATCCGGATCCGGTCTGGCACGTCGCGGTGAGCGTGTCGCCGAGAACGTCCGTGCCGATGCGGACCTCGCCGCCCACGCCGACGTTGATGACGTCGATGGCCTCCGCGCTCGCGCCCTGGTCGTCCTCCACGACGAGGCGCGCGGTGTATCGCCCGTTCGCGGCGTAGGTGTGCGCCGCGGAGGAGGGCGGCCCGCCCGCGCCGCCCGAGGGCGCGGTCCCGTCGCCGAAGTCGAGCGACCACGACGCGATGAAGCCGTCGGCGTCCGCGGCCGCAAGCGCGAAGTTGACCGCGAGCGGCGCCTCGCCGGACTCGACGTCCGCGCTGAGGCTCGCGGTCGGAGCCGCGTTGCCGGCGCTCCCGAAGCGATGCACGTTGCCCTTGAAGGCGTAGACCGTGGGGGCGATCGTGGCGCCGTTCGTCGGGTCGGTGATCGTGATGTCGGGGACCCCAGGGGGTTCCTCGCCCGTCGCCTTGAGCCAGTGGTTCACCTTCGAGCCGCCGGCCTCGTGGTCGAGGATCTTGATGTCGAGCCTGTCGCCGTCGGGGTTGCCGCGCGGCTTGCGGTAGTCCGAGTCCGAGTGGTCGGGATAGCCGTCGCCGTTGCGGCCGAGCGCGGGAATGCCCGTGTAGTGGTCGCGCAGGCGCGTCCAGCTCACGCGGCCCCCGAGGCGGTCGCAGGGCGTGTTCGCGCGATCGAGCTCCGTGCCCTTCCATCGGCCGTTCGTCTCGGTGCCGTAGAAGTAGATGGCGTTGTACATCACGGAGATGTCCCAGTTGCCGTTCGCGTTGTTCGGGGGGGCATCGACGCCGACCCAGCAACCGTCGTCCGTGAGGAGGTCTGTGTCATAGAGGTCGTCGAGACCGAAGGCATAGTGGCCGAGCTCGTGGACGAACGTCGCGGCGACGTCGAGGTCGCCCTTCCAGAAGTTGTCGCCCATGCGCAGCCAACCGGCGCGGCCGACGTAGAAGCCCGTGCATTCGTCGTCGATCACCGGCGGGTTGCCGCCCCACGTATGGCTGTCGAACGGCGGCGCGGTCTCGATGATGAAGTCGGCGATCGTGTGCTGGACGTTGTGCCCTTCGACGTTCTGGCTGTTGGCGCAGATGCCGGGGCCGGAGTTCTGGTTGACCGGGTAGTTGAGAAGCGTGTCGGTGATGAGGACCTTGCCCAGACGAACGTAGCCGTCGGTCATGTCCCAGACGCGCTCGGCCATGACGTCGATGCCCTTCGCGAGATCGACGAGGCTCTGGTCGCCCGGAACGTTGTCGGGAAGGCTCTGCGTGTCGATCTGGACGAGGGCGTTGATCTCGTACACGCCGTCGGAGAAGTCGGACTTCCACGCGTTGCCCATCGGGAAGCTCTGCACGGGCGACACCTGGCCGCTCTGGACGTCGCGGACGCGGAAATAGACGGCCTTGCCCGGGACGACGTCGGTCCGCTTCACGTCGAAGACCGCCATCTGGGCGGAATCCACGACGTTCCCGAGGGGCCGCACGACATTCGTGAGCGACGTCGGCGCATAGCCCCACTCGACGATGCCGGCGATGGGCGCGTCCGTGTCCCACACGAACACGAGGCGGTAGCCCGTCTTCGTCGTGAAGCCGTCGACGACGTTCCAGAAGCTCGAGGCCGCAACGGTCGACGCGTGGCCATGATCCGCTTCGTTGCCGTGCGCGCGCGCGGCGGGGGCGCCCGCGACGAGCGCGAACGGAACGAGCAGGGCGGGGACGACCAGCGTCCACGCGACCAGGATACCGAGCGCCTTCCCTGAAACCCACGTCGATCGAGCGACCGTCATGACCGAGCCTCCCCAAGGTCGAGACTGACGCTCGACAAGACGCGAGCGACGCGCGCAGCCGCCGTCCGGGGGAACGGCGCCCCGCCTCAGCCTCCGCGCCCTGCTACACCATGCCATTCCATGAACCTATGGGCCCCCTCGGTCCGGCGCATACGCTGTCCAGAACCGGGGTGACAAAAAGCGGCCTCGTCAGTTCGTCACGCCTGCGGGAACGACCTCGAGCGCGCGGACGCGAAGGCGCGGCGACCCCGACGGCCCGCGGTGGACCTCGGCGATGCGGCGATAGTCCCCGAGGAACGATAGAAGCGCCCGGGCGGTCTCGGGATCGAGCCGGCCTTCCTCGCCGGCGATGCGTCCTTCGACGCCGAGGAGCACGAACTCCATGCCGTTCGCGAACGCCGTCAGGTACTCCTCGGCCGATTGCGCCACGGGATCACCGGAGACCGGGAGGTCGCGAACGGAAAAGAAGGGTTCTCCGTCACCCGCCCCGCGACCCCGCGGGCGTCACCCGGAGGGCAGGCCCGGGGTTGTCACGCACCGCGACAAGGTGCAACATCACCCGGAGACCTCGCGCCCGATGGCGGCGCGAAGCTCGTCGTCGCTCTTGCCCGCCGGGTCGACGCCGAGCGCGCGCGCCGCGGCCTCGAGCCGCGCGCGCTCGCGCGCCTCGCCCTCGAGGACCTCCACCATCTTGCGCTCGCGCTCCCGCTCGAAGTCCGCGAGGCTCTCGCGCTCCTTCTCCTCTGCGGTCTTCATCTCGCTCTCGATCTCGCGCCGCGCGGCCGCGATGCGCGCCTGGAACCGGCCGATCGAGCGCGCGATGTCCGGAATCTTGTCCGCGCCGAAAAGCAGCACGAAAAGCAGGAGGATGAGCACGAGCTCCTCGGGTCCGAGCCCGAGGATCGCGAGCGTCACCGCCAGAAGAACACCTCGACTTCTTCCCCGGCGTCCACGAGGTCGCGGTTGTCGGGGATGCCGATCCAGCCTTCGGACGCCGCGACGCTCGTGATGGCCCCGGACTCCTTGAACGTCGAATAGGCCTTCCCCTCGCGGATCGCGACGGGCAGGATCTGGTAGCGCCCGAGATTGGAGGCGACGCGTTCGCCGAGCGGCACCCGGGCGCTCCGGGGCGTCCACGTCGGCAGGCGCGCGAGGCGGCGCACGGCGGGGATCCCGAAGATGGCGGCGTTCGTGTAGCAGCTCGTCGGGTAGCCGGGAAGACCCATCACGACGCGCCCGTCCGAAAGCCGACCCACGAGGAGCGGCTTGCCGGGCTTCACCTGCACGCCGTGGACGAGCACCTCGCCCGCCGATTGGACGACGTCCACGGCGAGGTCGCGCTCGCCCACGGACGAGCCGCCGGTGAGCACCACGAGGTCCGCGTCCTTCGCGTCCTTGAGAAGCGCCTTCGCGAGCGTGTCGACGTCGTCCCCCGCGACCGGGTGGCGGCGGCAGAGCGCGCCGTGCTCCGCGAGGAGGGCCTCGACCGCGTACGCGTTGGAATTGTAGACCTGGCCCTCGCGCAGGGCCCTGCCCGGCTCGACGACCTCGTTGCCCGTCGGCACGATCGAGACGCTGGGCCTGCGGTACACCTCGACCTGCGCGATCCCGAGCGCCGCGAGAAGCCCCACGCGCGCCGGGGCGAGAACGTCGCCCGCGCGGAGCGCCGCGACGCCGCGCTTCACGTCCGACCCCTGCAGGCTCACGTTCGCGCCGGGCGGAACGGCCTCGTGCACGAGGACCTGGCCCGCCTTCGCGGTGGTGCTCTCCACCTTGACGACCGCGTTCGCCCCCGGCGGGAGCTTGCCGCCGGTCGCGATCTGGATCGCGACGCCCGCCTTCACCGAGCCGCGGGCGACGTCGCCCGCGTGGACGCTCTCGCGGACCTTGAGCGACTTCGGCGCCGCGCGCGTCGCGCCGAACGTGTCCTCGGCGCGCACCGCGTAGCCGTCCATCGCGCTGCGCGTGAACGCGGGGACGTCGGCGGGCGCGCGCGCGTCGGCGGCAAGGACACGCCCCGCGCTCTCGGCGAGGGGGACCTTCTCCTTCGCGTCGATGGGGCGGACCGCGCCGAGCAGGATCTCGAGCGCCTTCTCGCGCGAGAGGAGCGCCTTGAACGGCCGCATGCGCGGCGGGGCGGTGCGGGATGCGCGCTTCGCGGGAGGCATGGTCTCGCCATCCCACGAAGGGTGCAAAAGAGGTTCGCACGAAGGGTGGGCGTCGTCAGGCCTCGGAGTCCGGCTCCTCGTCCCCCTCGAAGCGCTTGGCCGTGATGAGGATGACCGACCCGCCTCCCGGGAGGATCTCGACGCGCTGCTCCTTGACCTTGCCGAAGCCCATGTCGCGCATGGCCTCCAGGGTCGACTCCCGGAAGACCTCGCGCTGGACCCCTTTCGGGGTCGCCGCCTCCGCGGCCGCGCCGCGGGCGAGGTCGACGTCGAGGAGGAGCACCTTGCCGTAGAAGAAGACGACGCGGAACACGCTCTCGAGCGTGGGCCGCGGGCCGCGCAGGGTGGAGAAGTGGAACGCGGAGGTCGCGATCGCGAACGTCTCGTCCTTGAACGGAAGGTGACGCGGATCGGCCTGCACGAGGTCGAGCCGGGCGAGGGCGTCCTCCGCCTTCGCGTTCGCGCGCGCCACCTCGAGCGCCGCGCGGTCGGGGTCCGCGCCGACGAACCGGCAGCGCTTGAAGCTCCGGGCGAGCGCGACCGCGAGATACCCCGTGCCGCAACCGATGTCGATCCCGCGATCTCCCGGGAAGAGGCCCATCTTGCGGACGACCGTCTCGATCGCCCGTCGACGCGCGAGATCCGGAACGGCGCCCCGGAGGGCCTCGCGGAGCGGATAGCGCGATGGCGGGAGCGGCACCGTCAGCCCCCGTAGTGCCAACCGGTCTCGGCGTGCGTGAGGGCGCGCGCGGCGGCGCCGCCGCGGTACCGCGCCTCGACGACCTCGCCCACGAAGATCGTGTGGTCGCCGACGTCCACGGTCTCGACGAGCCGGCACGCGAAGTCGGCGACGGTGTCGGGGAAGTACGGCAGGCCCAGCTCGCCCTCCTCGAAGGGCACGCCGTTCATCGCGCGCCCCTCGAGCACGACGTCCTTGAGGAACTTCGTCGCGAGCGCCTTCTGGTCGGCCCCGAACTGGGAGACGCTGAAGCGCTTCGTCTCCCGGATGTAGCCGTTCGACTGCGACCCGGCCCGGACGCCGATCATGACCAGGGGGGGCTTGAAGCTCGTCTGGCTCACCCAGGAGCCGAGGAACGCGTTCGGGTGGCCGTCCGCGCTGCGGCACCCGATGACGTAGAGGCCGTACGGAATGAGCCGCAGCGCCTGCTTCTTGGCCGCCTCGTCCATGGGGGGCCCAACGGGGCCGCCCTTCTAAATTCCTTCTAGGGGCGAGGGGCCTGCCGCGGTCGCAACCATCAAGCCATCCCAAGGGCAGTCCCGGGCGTGCGCGCGAGTCTTTTGGTCTCGGCGGGTGCGGCCGTGCTGCTCGTCGCGACCCTCGCCCACGTCGCCGTCGCCTTCGAGCCCGAAGCGCCGCGTCTATCCCTGCCCGACGCCGACGCCCCACGCCCGCCGTCGAAGCCGGCGAAGCTCGCGGACGCCGAAGTCCTCGAGCGTCTCACGCAACTCTCGGGACTCGATGCGGGTTACATCACGCACGCCACGTTCGAGTTCGAGCGCGCGCGACGCGTGTCCTGGACCCTCGAGGGCGTCGTGCTCCAGCGCGGCCTTCCCATGGAGGTCACGGCGGTCGCGACCTTCGACGACCAGGGGCAGACGCGCTTCTCCGTCTCCAAGACCGGCGCCGGCGCGCTCCCGAAGGACGCCCCCCCGGCCGCGAAGGTCGTGGAGATCCTCGCCCGCGCGGCCGCGCCCCCGAGTCTCGTCGAGGCCGCGGGCCCGGGCGACCGCATCCTGATGGTCTACGACCACGCCCGCGGTCCTCCGTACACCGCGATCGAGGTCCCCGCCTATTCCATCGTCACCGGCGAGCTCGCCGCGATCAGCGCCGACGAAGCGCAGGCCCCCGTCCTCCGTCTCGTCGCGCTCCAGGACCGGGGCCTGCACGGCTACCACGGCGAGGAGCGGGCGATCGTGTCCCTCGGGACGGGCTAGCCCGCCCGATCGAGCTCGATCACGTACCGTTCGACCACGCGTCCGACCATCGCGAGGCTCGCGGGATCCACGTGCTCGATCGTGTCCTCGCGTGTGTGGTGCCACTTGAAGAACACGGTGGGCAGGCCGCGCGCGTCCGACGCGCCCGGCCGCAGGTCGATGATGTCGACGGACGGGATGCCGCGCTCCGCGTAGGGGACGTGGTCGTCCGTGATGGCCGGGGCGGACGAATTCTTGAACACGCTCGCGTACCCGAGTCCCCCCGCGATGGACCACAGGCGGTCCTGGAGCGCGCGGTTCGCGCCTTCGCGGCTCACGCCTTCGCGCGGAAGGGACAGGTTCTCCGACCCGATGAGGTCGAGGAGGATCATGCCCTGCACCTCGGCCGGGTCGACCGTCGCGGCGTGGTGCCGCGACCCGAGGATCCAGTCCGTGCAGGCGTCGCCGCGGTAGCCGCCGCCGTCCTCCCCATCGTAGAAGACGAAGAGCAGCGTCACGTTGCGGACGCGATCCGCGAGGACGCGCGCGAGCTCCACGAGCGCGCCCGTGCCCGCGGCGCCGTCGTTCGCGCCCGGCGTCGGGAGATCGCGCTTCGCGGGGTCGGGATCCTTCTCGGCGATCGGCCGGGAATCGAAATGCGTGCCGACGATGAGGGTCTTCGATGCGTTCGGGTTGAGCGTCGCGACGACGTTCTGCATGCGCACGGGCTCGCATCCGTACGTCGCGACGAAAGGATCGAACGAGGCGTTCCAGCCGTATCCCGCGACGGTGTCGCGGATGAGCGTCGCGACGGCGCGGTTCCCGGGCGTGCCGGGGATGCGGTCCCGGAACGAGCCGTCCTCGGCGGCGAGCTGCGCGCGCACGAAGTCCATGGCCCGCGTCGCGTTGAACCT
>Ga0247719_1000505_pt1 | contig 23034 bp, 21 predicted proteins | sample 41E_DmetaG_FD_189046 | JGI IMG/M metagenome (GOLD analysis project Ga0247719, IMG submission 189046) | Soil microbial communities from hillslope of Landscape Evolution Observatory, University of Arizona, Oracle, AZ, United States - 4-1-E_D | ecosystem: Engineered > Artificial ecosystem >...
GGTGGTCGATCCGGCGAAGAACAAGGCGACCAGCGCCAGCGGATAAGCGCGGCGGTCGACCAGACGCCGCGCTATCAATGCGACGCTCACAAGCATCAGCAACAGCGGCAGGAGAGGCGCGATGGTGACCGCGATCCGTTCGGCGTCCGCACCGCCGACGAACGGCCGAAGAAGAAGGATCAAGCCGGCAATCGGCAGGTCGACCAGCCGGCTCCAGTGGACATTGGCGCCATCGGGCGGATTGAGCCGATACTGGCGAAGGTCGAACCAGTCCTGGCCGGCGAGCAGGGCGCGGACTTGGCTCATGCGCAGGTTGTCGTCGGTATCGCCGAGCGCAAAACCGTGGATTCCGGCCCAGCGCTGGTAAATGAATATGGCGCAGAAGATCAGCCAGCTGGCGACGACGATCGACTTCCAGTGGCGGTCGAGCAAATTGCCGCCCCGTTCCAGCCAAAGCTCTTCCTTGCGCTCGTTCATGTTTCGCGCTCTAGCCGCAAAGCTCGAAACGGCAAGCGGCGGAGGACATGACGGTTCCGGCATTTCTGCGGCATGGCAGTGAGCGTCGAATAGTCGCCGCCCAGGCTGCCCGTTATGCCTTCGCCGGCGGCGTCATCACCGTCCTCGTCGCCGCAAGCTATTGGGCAATCGCCGAATTCCTGGCCGTCGACCCGATGGTTTCGCTGACCATCGTCTTCCTGTTTTTTACAATTGTCAGCTATTTCACCCATGGCGCCTTCAGCTTTCGCGACCACGGGAGCCGCGATCGGCAGCATGTCCGCCTGACCCGCTTCCTCGTCGTCAACCTCGTCGGGTTCGGCTCCAACCAGTTCTTCGTCTGGCTCCTCGTCAAACAATTGGGCGGGCCGAACTGGTGGCCGGTGATCCCGATCATTTTCGTCACCCCGGTCCTGACCTTCATGCTCCACCGTCGATGGGTGTTCGCGTGAGCCCGATTCTTTCGATCGTCGTCCCGGTCAAGGACGAGGAGGAGGCGATTGGCCCGTTCGTCGATCGGGTGTCCGCCGTTCTGTCAGCGCTGGATGACCCGGCGAGCAACGACTTCGAGATTTTGTTCGTCGACGATGGCAGCACGGACGAGACGATGAACGCGATCCGAAGCGCCCACTCGACCGACCGGCGGGTGCGAGCCATCTCCTTTTCGCGCAACTTCGGCAAGGAAGCGGCGCTTTCCGCCGGGCTTGACCATGCCCGCGGACAGGCGGTCATTCCGATGGACGTCGACTTGCAGGACCCGCCCGAGGTTCTCGTCGAGATGATCGACAAATGGCGGCAGGGTTTCGACGTCGTCTACGGCGTCCGGGTCGACCGCGGCCTCGACAGCCTGCCCAAGAGGCTGACGGCCGACATGTTCTACCGGGCGCACAACAGGCTCAGCAACGACAAGATTCCGGAACATGCCGGCGACTTCCGCTTGCTGGATCGAAAGGTGGTCGACGTGATCCGGGCAATGCCCGAGCGGACCCGCTTCATGAAGGGCCTGTTCGCCTGGGCCGGCTTCAGGCAATCGGCTGTCAGCTATGCGCGTCAAAAGCGCCAGCTGGGCAGGACGAAATACAATTACTGGAAGCTTTGGACCTTTGCGATTGACGGGATCACCTCGGCATCGACCGCTCCGCTGCGGATCTGGACCTACATCGGCGGTGCGGTGGCCCTCGTTGCGCTCCTCTCGGCCGCCTACATCATCGTCCGGACCTTGGTCTCCGGCATCCTCGTGCCGGGTTATGCGTCATTGATGGTGGCCGTGCTTTTCCTCGGCGGCCTGCAGCTTTTGTCGCTCGGCATACTGGGAGAATATGTCGGGCGAATCTTCACCGAAACAAAGCGGCGTCCGCTGTATGTGGTGCGCGACATCGTCGGGGACGAGTAGTGAGCGACAGCATTTCCCTAAGCCAGGGCGACATAGAGTTTCAGCGGCGGCTGTACGACGACCCGAATCCCACTCGCCGCGGACTGCATCGCAGCCGGCGCGACTGGGTATTGAAACATGCGCTGGCGCACAGCAGTCCCGGCGCGCGAGTCCTCGAGGTCGGAGTTGGCTGCGGCGTCTTCACCGAAGCTTTGGCCGCGGCCGGGCGGACGGTGTCGGCGGTCGATATCAATCCCGCGTTTCTCGGCAATGTTCAGCCGCTGGAGCGCGTGTCGACCTACCTCGTGGACGCCACGCGCCCGCTCGATATCGGAATGCATGACGTCGCGATCTGCTCTGAGGTGCTGGAGCATGTGCCGCCGGACCGGTCGGTCAGCCTCATCCAATCCTTGCACGGCGCATTGCGACCCGGCGGGATCCTGGTCCTTACCACCCCGCAGCGCTATTCGACCGTCGAGCTGTTCGCCCGACTCTTGCGCTACAAGCCGATGCTGGCTCTGGCCCGGAGGCTCTACGGATCCGCGGCGGAGCTCGGCCACATCAACCTGCTGACCGAAGGGCAGCTCGCCGATCAGCTCGCCACGGTCGGGTTCGAACCCGTTTCAACCCGTCGCTTCGGTTTCTATCTTCCCGTAGTCGCGGAATTTGGCGGAGTCGCGGGTGCGCGCTTACTGGGCGCGGCCGAGACGTTAGTTCGGCATGTGCCTCTGGTCCGTGGCTTGCTTTGGACTCAGGGGTGGGTCCTTCGCAAAAGCGAAAAAGCTCATCCAGCCGCCAGGCGGTAAAGCGTCGACCTCTCGCTCCTCCAGACAGGCTCGGCGCCTGCAAGCAACCGCTCGTCGAACGGAGGAACGTCGATCAGCCAGAGATAGTCGAACGGCCCGCTTGTCGCCACTCCGATCGCGTCATCAACCGACCATCGCAGGTCGCTGGAGCAGCTTTTTGGCCAGACAAGCTGCGACGGATCCGCGCTCAGCCGGCCGGCTTCGGGAAAGCGCAAGGTCAGCATGTTCGTCCCCTCGAGGACCCATTGGTCATTGGCGAAGCCGTGGCGGCGGACGATCACCATTGAACCGATGTGCGTGTCGCGCGGCATCTGCCACCGCCGCTTGCAGGCCTGGCCGACCAGCGTGACCGTCCGCGCGCCGACCGGAATCTGCTCGACCGCCTCGAGCAACCTCGCCTGATGGTTAGAGGCGATCGCCAGGCTGGCGGTCGTTCCGGCAAGTCGGACTGCGTAAAAGGCAAGGCCGGCAATCGCCAGAGTCCGGGCCATGCCCAGCGGCATCTCGTCGCGAAACCTGATGGCGAGCAACCCGACGGCGATGACGAACGGCGCCAGACGAGTATCGGCAAAGGCCGATCCGAACACTGTCCATGGAATGCAGAGGAATGCGGCGAGAAGCACCAGCCCCGAAAATGCGAGGTTGCGGGAGAATGTCAGCCTCCGGTTGACGAAGGCGAACAGGATCAGGCCGAGCGCGAGCGCGAGCGAAGCCAGATCGAACGGGCGCCACCGGTCGCGAAGCGACTGCTGGATCCAGTCGAGCTTGAGCTCCCAGTCGAACCAGCCGTGGGTCATCCCGCCGGGGGTTTCGCTGCGCCATGCAAGCATGATGGCCAGCGGCAGGGCCATGACCGAAGCGTGCAGCGCGGCGTTCAGCCCCGACCTGATCCAGCCCGCTCCGCGATCGTGCTGGCGAACCGCTTCGGCGGAAAAGCACAATAGCCCGAGCGTCCCCCAGCCGAAGGTGTGGGCGAAGAACAGGATGACGGAAATCGGGACGAACAGAATTGCGCGCAACCGGAGGCGATCGAGGCGCGCCAGGCGCAGCCACAAGCCAAAGGCCATAAAGGCGAGCGCCATCGACAGCGAGAAGTTGACGAAGCCGTATAGGAAGGGGTGGCTGTAGACGAAGGGCAGGGCGAACAGCGCGGTCGGCGGGAGACGGTGGTGGACCTCGCGCGCGACCAGCAGGAAACCGGCGACGGTCAGCGGCGGGATCGCCAGCACGACCAGCTTGACCGCCATTTCGAGCCCGACCAGCGGCGCCAGCGGGACGATCAGCAAATCGACGCCGAGATTGCCGATCGCCGCCCATTGGAAATCATAATAGCGCTGCAAGGCTTCCGACGTGGCGAGGTCGAGCTGCACGCGGTAGCGGCCCATGTGGCCGAACAGATCGACCAGTGGCGGGATGTCGGGGTAGAGCAAGGGCACTACCGAAAGAAGGATCAGCGCCGCGGCGAAAGCGCGGTTTTCCCACCAGTGGCGCGGTTCGCCCGGCCGTGGCGCGATGGCCGGACCGCTCATCCCCGGTCGCGACGGGCGAGCAGTCGCAGCCGAAGCGCGTTCAGCTTGATGAAGCCTTCGGCGTCCTTCTGGTCATAGGCGCCTGCATCCTCTTCGAAAGTCGCGACCTTCTCGCTGTACAGGCTCTTGGTCGACTTGCGGCCGGTGACGTGCGCGGCCCCCTTGTAGAGCTTCAGGCGGACCGTTCCCTCGACGTGGCGCTGGCTATGGTCGATCGCCGCCTGGAGCATTTCGCGCTCGGGCGCGAACCAGAAGCCGTTATAGACCATCTCGGCATAGCGCGGCATCAGTTCGTCCTTGAGATGCATCGCGCCCTTGTCGAGCGTCAGCTGCTCGATCGCCCGGTGAGCGATGTGGAGGATGGTCCCGCCGGGAGTCTCGTACATGCCGTGGCTCTTCATCCCGACGAAGCGATTTTCCACCAGGTCGAGGCGGCCGACGCCATGGGTCCTGCCCAAATCGTTGAGCCTGGCCAGCAGCGCTCCGGGCGACAGGACCTCGCCGTTGACCGCGACCGCGTCACCTGCCTTGAATTCGACCGTCACCTCTTCGGGCGTATTCGGCGCGCTTTGCGGATCGTCGGTGCGCGAGAAGACATAGTCCGGGACTTCCCCCCACGGATCCTCGAGCACCTTGCCCTCGCTCGACGTGTGGAGAAGGTTCGCGTCGGTTGAAAACGGGCTTTCGCCGCGCTTGTCCTTTGGCACCGGAATCTGGTGCTTTTCGGCAAAGTCGAGCAGCGCCGCCCGGCTGTTCAAATCCCATTCGCGCCACGGCGCGATCACCTTGATGTCGGGCTCGAGCGCATAATAGCCAAGCTCGAAGCGGACCTGGTCGTTGCCCTTGCCGGTGGCGCCATGGGCGACGGCGTCGGCGCCGACCTGCCGCGCGATCTCGATCTGGCGCTTCGCGATCAGCGGCCGGGCAATCGACGTGCCGAGCAGATACAGCCCTTCGTAGAGCGCGTTAGCCCGCATCATCGGGAAGACGAAGTCGCGGACGAATTCCTCGCGCAAATCCTCGATGAAGATGTGCTCCGGCCTGATCCCGAGCAGCTCGGCCTTGTGCCTGGCCGGCTCGATCTCCTCCTCCTGGCCGAGGTCGGCGGTGAAGGTGACGACTTCGCAGCCATAGGTCTGCTGGAGCCATTTGAGGATGACGCTGGTGTCGAGGCCGCCCGAAAAGGCGAGCACGACCCGGTTGATGCCTTCTGCCACGAGCCTTGGAATCCCTGCGCTATGCGGTGCGGCTGCTGCCATTCAAGGGTGATACAGCTTTGGCAAGCCATATCGGCTGATTGTATCCCGCGTAACCCGAAGGATTTGACATGAAGAAGCTCGTGCTTGGCGGCGTCGCCGTCGCGGCGATGGCGGCGATGGCTCCGGCTCTCGCGCAGACCGCCGCCCCGGCGCAGCCGGTAGCCAAGGCCCAGTCCGGAAAGGCCGGTTGGGCCAACAAGGAAATCACCCGTGCCCAGGTCGAGGCGAGGGTACGCGAACAGTTTGTCCGTCTGGACACCAACCGCGACGGCTTTGTCACTCAGGCCGAGGCGGAAGCCGGCCGGCAGGCGATGCGCGCCCAGTGGCAGCAGCGCTCGGCCCAGCTTCAGGCGCAGGGCAATGGGCGCGCGAGCCTGTTCGACCGTCTCGACACCAACCGCGACGGCCAGATCACCCGCGCCGAGGTCGAAGCGGCCCGCGCCGCTCGCCAGGAACAGGCGGGCACCGCCGACAACCGCCGCCGCGGCGGCGACATTGCCCGGCTGTTCGACCGGTTCGACACCAACCGCGACGGGGTGATCACCCGCGCCGAGTTCGACTCGGCTCGAAGCCAGATGATGGCGCAGCGCGGCAGTCGCGGCGACCGCCTTGCGCAACGCCAAAGCGGTGACCGGTCGGCCAAGCGCGCCGGCGGCCATCGCATGGGCATGGGCTTTACCGGCCAGATGTTCGAGCTCGCCGACGCCAACCGCGACGGCCGGGTGTCGCTTCAGGAAGCGGTTAACGCCGCGCTGCAGCGGTTCGACACGGCCGATCTCAACCGCGACGGCCGGATCACTCCCGACGAGCGCCAGCAGCTTCGCCAGCGGATGATGCAGGGCCGCCGTCCCGGCTAAGGCTGGCGAACAACTGCCCAAGGAAAGGCCCGGCGCTTGCGTCGGGCCCTTTTTCATGCTGCTTGCGCCGATCCAGTTTCCCGGAGACCCGCCCAATGACTCGCCCCGCTCGCGCCGCGCTTTTCGGAGCGCTTGCACTTCTGCCGCTCACTGCCGCCCAAGCCGACGAGGGCATGTGGACGTTCGACGCTTTCCCGGCAGCGAAGATGCGTGCCGATTACGGCTGGGCGCCGGACCAGGCATGGCTGGACCGGGTTCGCCCCGCGGCGGTTCGGCTGACCGGCGGCTGCTCGGCCAGCTTCGTCTCGCCCGACGGCCTGATCCTCACCAATCACCATTGCGTCGCCACCTGCATCGAGGACAATTCGACGGCCGAGAACAATATTCTCGCCAACGGCTTCACCGCCGCTTCGCGTGACAGCGAGCTCAAATGCGCCGGCCAGCAGGCGGAGGTCGTGACCTCGATCCGCGACGTGACCACCGACGTGAAGTCGGCGATCGGCAACGTCACCGGTGAGTCGGCGGTCCGCGCGCGATCGGCGGCTGTCGCGGCGCTGGAATCGGCCGGATGCCCCGACACCGAGCGTACCCGGTGCCAGGTGGTGTCGCTCTATGGCGGTGGGCAGTATCGTCTCTACACCTACCGCAAATATTCGGACGTTCGGCTGGCCTGGGCGCCCGAGGCGCAGGCGGCCCAGTTCGGCGGCGACCCCGACAATTTCAACTTTCCGCGCTACTCGCTCGATGCGGCTTTCCTGCGCGCTTACGAAGCCGGCCGTCCGGTCTCGACTCCGCAGCATCTGATATGGTCGGCCCGTGCTCCGGTCGAGGGTGAGCCGACCTTCGTCGTCGGCAATCCCGGATCGACGCAGCGATTGTTCACCTCCGATCAGATTGCCTTCCAGCGCGAGCGAGTGCTGCCGGTGACACTTGCGACCCTGTCGGAGCTTCGCGGCCGGCTGATCAGCGCCATGGCGCAAAGCCCCGATCGCGCCCGAGAGGCCGCCGAAACGCTCGGTGGCGTCGAAAACTCGCTCAAGGTCTTCATCGGCCGGACCAGCGCGCTCAACGATCCCGCTTTCACCGGCCGGCTGCGCGCCGCCGAAGCCGACCTCAGGTCCCGCTCGGCAGCCAATCCCGCGATCGGCGATCCGTGGGGCGACATCGCAGGCGCGATGCGCGCCTACCGCGACTTCTACACCGAGCATCGCTTTGCGACGCCCCAGGGCGATCTTTTCAACTATGCCTTCATGATCGTGCGCGCTGCCGCGGAACGGCAAAAGCCCAATGCCGAGCGCCTCCCGGGCTATACCCAATCCGCGTTGCCGCTGACCGAAAAGCGCGTGCTCGACCAGCGGCCAATCTATCCGTGGCTCGATCAGCTGCGGATGGAATGGTCCTTGTCCAAGGCCCGCGAATATCTCGGCGCCGACCACCCGCAAACGAAGCTCCTGCTCGGCCGCGAGTCTCCGGAAGCGCTGGCCGCCAGGCTGGTTTCGACCACTCGGCTTTCCGACCCGGCGGTTCGCCGGCCTCTGTGGGAAGGGGGCCAGGCGGCGATCGAGGCTTCGACCGACCCGATGATCGTCTACGCCCGCCAGGTCGACGCCAACGAGCGGCTGCTTCGCAAGCGGTTCGACGAGCAGGTGGATGCGCCGCTGACCGCCGCCGGCGCCCGGCTCGCCGACGCCCGCTTCGCCGCCTTCGGCGACAGCGTCTATCCCGACGCGACCTTCACCCTGCGCATCAGCTACGGCCGGGTCGCCGGCTGGGCCGAAGGCGGTCGCCAAGTGCCCTACCGCACCCTGATCGGCGGAACCTTCGATCGCGCCACCGGCGCCGAACCGTTCGACCTGCCCAAGGCCCTCGCCGCCAACGAACGGCGCATCGACAAGTCGAAGACCTACAATTTCGTCACGACCAACGACATCATCGGCGGCAACTCGGGCTCGCCGGTGATCGACCGGCAGGGACGGGTGATCGGCACCGCTTTCGACGGCAACATCCACAGCCTCGGCGGCAATTACGGCTATGACGGGACGCTCAACCGCTCGGTGTCCGTCTCGACCGAGGCGATCCAGGAAGCGCTCGAGAAAATCTACCCCGCGCCGGCCCTGGTCGCGGAGCTGCGCCGCCGCCGCTGAGCCTTGGCGGGGAGCGCTTCGCCGGCGCGGCGATAGCGCTCCTCCGCTTCGGCCATGTAATCCCGAGTGATCGGCAGCGCATTCCGGTCGCGGATATATTGCACCTGGTAATTGCAGCCTGCGCCGCTTTCGAACATGACGATTCCCCCTGCGAGGTAGAATTCCCACATCCGGAAGAAGCGCTCGTCGTAGAGCTTGACGACCTCGTGGCGCGCGGCGGTGAAGCGACGCAGCCATTCGCGCAGCGTATAGGCATAGTGAAGCCGCAAAATCTCGAGGTCCGAGGTGATCAGCCGCGCCTTCTCGCTTGCCGCGCTCATCTGGCTGATCGAGGGAATGTGATAGCCGGGAAAGATATATTTGTCGGTGAAGGGGTCGGGCGCGCCGCTGGTCTTGCCGAGCCGGCCGATGGTGTGGAGCAGCATCACCCCGTCCGGCTTGAGAAGCTGCCGGCACTTGGCGAAGAATTCGTCGTAATGGGCGGCGCCGACATGCTCGAACATGCCGACCGAGACGATCCGGTCGAACTCCTGATCGAGCTGGCGATAATCGACCAGCTCGAACCGGACATGGTCGGATACTCCGGCCTCATCGGCTCGGCGACGAGCGACCTTGAGCTGCTCTTGGGACAGGGTCACGCCAAGCACGTCGACGCGCGCCACCTTGTGCAGGTAGAGCGCCATCCCACCCCACCCGCAGCCGATGTCGAGCACCCGCTGGCCGGGCCTTAGATCGAGCTTGGCGGCGATATGCGCCTTTTTGTCCGACTGCGCCTGGTCGAGGCTGTTGGCCGGGTCGGTGTAATAGGCACAGCTGTACTGCCAATCGGAATCCAGAAAATGCGAAAAAAGCTCGTCGCGCAGGTCGTAATGGTGGGCAACATTGCGCCTTGCGTGCGTCGGCCGGTTGCGCCGGAACAGCGCCTTGATGCGGCTGAGCGGCCCCTTGCCGATCAACTTGCGGTTGGAGCCGCTATCCTCCCACCGGTTGGACCCGGTGACCATCTCGAGGAGATCGAGGATGGTGCCGTCCTCGACGATCAGCCGGCCGTCCATATAGGCTTCGCCAAGCCCGAGCCTGGGGTTGCGGACCAGGTCGAACGGCACCTTGCGGTCGGCGAGACGCACCGTCAGCGCCTTGCCGCCGCCGGGCCCGTAGGTGTCGCGGCTTCCGTCCGGCTGGACGAGCGTGATGCTCCCCCGCTTCAGAAGCTTGTCGATCAACCTGCCGATCAGCGCCATCAAGACCCTCCTTCCGCCGCCGAAACTAGCGAAGGATTTGCGTGGAGCGCAAATCAGGGTGCGACCGCGCTCCTTCGCTTGCGCTCGGCGGCCGTCTTCAGCTGGCCACAGGCGGCGTCGATGTCGCGGCCGCGCGGGGTGCGGACGGGCGCTGAAATGCCCGCTTCGAAGACGATATTGCTGAACGCCTTGATCCGCTCGGGAGTCGAGCATTCGTAAGCCGCCCCGGGCCAGGGATTGAACGGGATGAGATTGACCTTGGCGGGAAGCCTGTACCGGCGGATCAGGCTGACCAGCTCGCGGGCGTCCTCGTCGCTGTCGTTCTTGTCCTTGAGCATCACATATTCGAATGTGATCCGCCGGGCGTTGTTGGCGCCGGGGTAAGCGGCGCAGGCTTCGAGCAATTGCTCGATCCCATATTTGCGGTTCAAGGGCACGATCTCGTCGCGCACCTCCTTGCTCACCGCGTGCAGCGAAACGGCGAGATTGACCCCGATCTCCTCGCCGGCGCGCGCCATCATCGGCACGACCCCGCTGGTCGACAGGGTGATCCGCCGCTTCGACAGGCCAAGACCGTCGCCGTCCATGACAATCTTCAAGGCGTCGCGGACATTGTCGAAATTGTAGAGCGGCTCGCCCATGCCCATCATGACGATGTTGGTCAGCATCCGCCCTTCCGGCTGCGACGGCCATTCGCCGAGGGCGTCGCGGGCGAGCATCACCTGGCCGACGATCTCGCCCGAGGTGAGGTTGCGCACCAGCTGCATCGTCCCGGTGTGGCAGAAGCGGCAGTTGAGCGTGCAGCCGACCTGGCTCGACACGCACAGCGTGCCGCGATCGGCGTCGGGGATGAACACCATCTCGAAATCATTGCCGTCATGGGTGCGGAGCAGCCATTTGCGCGTGCCGTCGGACGACACCTGCGCCTCGACCACCTCGGGACGGGAAATGACGAATCGCTCCGCGAACCAGCCGCGCTGCGCCTTGGCGATGTCGCTCATCGCGGCAAAGTCGCTGACCCCGCGATTGTAGATCCAGTGCCAGATCTGCTTGCCGCGAAGCCTGGCCTGCTTCGGCTCCAGCCCGGCCGCTTCCAGCGCGGCGCGAATCTGGTCCTTCGACAGTCCGACCAGCTCGACCTTGCCGTCGGCGCGCGGATTCACGCCGCGCGGCACGGGCACGGGCTCGATTGCGCCGGGGATCGGCATCAGGGCGGTGTCGGCAGTCATGGCAGGCGCGCGAGATAGGCCGTGACGGCCCGATTTTCCAGTCGTCGCGAAGATCAGCGCGGAAGCGCCGGCAGGCTGGGCAGCGAGGTCGGCTGCTGCCGAGGCTCGTCGGGCTGCAGGAACAGCACCGCCGCCGCTGCCCCGGCGGCAATCGCGACTCCGTAGGGAATCCCTCCCTTTCGCCGGAGGATCAGGATCTTCTCGCGCGCCCGATCGCTCCAGCCGATCAGGCGCAGCGCGAGCACCAGCAAGGCGAGCAGGCCGCCGGCCAGCGCGACGCAAATGAGCAAACGCAGCGCCCCGCCGAAGTCGAACCACAGGCTGGTCGCGGCGAGCAGCTTGACGTCCCCACCGCCGAGGGTTCCGCGGGCGAACAGGAAGGTGCCGACGACCAGCGTGCCGGCGAAGACGGCGGCATTTTCCCACAGCGACGCCTGCGGGCCGGCGACCGCGATGGCAATGAAGCCGAGGAGCAGCACCGCGAGCGACAGCAGATTGGAGATTCGCAATCGCACCGCATCCTCGATCGCCGCCAGCGCCAGCAATGCGAGCAGGGTCAGCAGCAGCCACTGCGGCACGAGGCTCGGCAGGTTCATGGCCGGGCCTCGATCGCGGCGAGATTGTTGGCGGCCCGGGCGAACCAGTGGCCCCGCGCCTCGATCGCTTGCGAGAATGCGGCGATCGCCTTGTCGCGCCCGCCCTGGGCGCGGGCAATGACCCCGGCATCGTTGAGCCGAGCCGCCCATTCCTCGTCGCTTTCCCCCTTGCGGCGCCGCGGCAAGTCCGCGGCAATGGCGGATCGGGCCAAATCGAGATTGTCGGCGATTCGCTTCGAGCCCGGGTCGAGCGCGGCGGCGCGTTCGAACATCGCCAGGGCCTGGGCCCACTGCCTTCGAAGCATCGCCGACCAGCCGTGATTGTTGAGCACTTCGGCCTGATCCGGAGCCAGCTCGGCGGCCCGGGCGTAGGCGAGATCGGCTTCGCTCCATTTGCCGCTTCGGTCGGCGGCCACGCCGAGCGCGTTCCATGCCCGCCACGATGCGCCCTCGGCCCTGGTCGCCTTTCGGGCAAGTTGAATGGCTTTTGCGCCGTCGCCGACTCTCAGGGCGGCGATTGCGGCGCGTTCGAGCAGCCTGGGGTCGCCGGGCCGCCGGGCGAGCAAAGCTTCGTATCGGGCCAGAGCGGCATGATCGTCACGGGCGGCAAAAGCATGGTCGGCGAGCAGTCGCTCGACCTGATCGCCACCTGCCCCGGCCTCGATCGCCCGGCCGATCATGATCCGTGCCTGGTCGAGCCGGCCGGAATCGAGCGCATGCGCGGCTTCGTCGAGATTGTGCGCCGGCGAAAGGCTGGCGGCCGCGGCCGCGACCAGAAGCGACAGCATCAGCCGCGAGCGCGAAGTGCAGCCATCCCGCCGGCGTCGCGGCCGAGCAGGACGGTGATCTCGTCACCCTTGGCGCGCGGCACCGCTTCGAAGCCGAACTGGGCGGCGAGGCTTAGTCCGGTGCGCCGGCGGCTCTCAGGATAGAAAACCACGCTTTGCGCTCGCGGCTCGGGCGCATCGCCGACCGCTATCCCGCGCCAGCCACGATCGGTCAGATAGACACGGGTTCGAGCCGCGAGCCCTTCCTGGCGAGCGGCGTTGAGCAGCCGGATTCCGCCCGGCGACGCAGCCTGCGCCTGGCGCAATGGAACATAGCGCACGGTCTCGCTTCGAACGTCGCGATGCAGTTGTTTAGTCGTCCAGATCGGCCCTGCGGAAGTGACCAGCGCGACCTCACCCATCGACATTCGCTCGAGCCGCGGCGGCCGGCGAGTCGAGACTGCTTCCATTGGCGCAGGGGCGGCGGGCGGAAGCGCGACGGTCACGGACTTGCCGACCGCCGGCCTGGCAGGCTCAGCCGCCGTCGGCGAAACCGCCGACGGGCGGGGTTCGACATGCGCGACAATGGCCGGCGGAGTCGGAGTGGCATCGGCGGTGTGCGCAACGGCCGGAGCCGATGCCGGCGGTTCGACCATCGTCTTTGCAGCCAGCACGTCCACTTCGGGTCCGCTATTCAAGCCGGCATCAATCACCGCTCGCGCCGAGGCTATCCGGGCGGCAATTTCGGAGCGAACGCCGACGGCTTCAGCCCCCTTGCCCTGCAGGTCGAGCGAACCGGCAAACGCCGCGAGCAGATTCGGATCGCCTGGAGCAACCGCCAGTGCCGCTTCATAGTGGCGGCGCGAAAGGTCGAACCGCCCCATCCGGTCGTAGCAGGCGGCAATCCCGGCCATTGCGTCGATGCTGGCCGGGTCGTCGCGGAGCGCCTTGCGGAAGGATTCGAGCGCCAGCGCCGCGTTGCCGAGTGCGAACTGCGCCCGCCCTTCGGCAATCCGGAACGGAACCGGCTTGGCACCGGCCGAAAGCGGCGTTGCCGTCGAGCGTATTTCAAGCTTGCTTTGGTCGCCGCTGCAGGCGGCGAGCGCAACGATCGCCGAGACGGTGAGTAATTTGCCCCCCCGAGCCATGCTAGCCTCCCCCGAGCGCGGGCATCACCTGACGGATGACCCGAATGGCCGCCGGCAGCATCAGCACTCCGATCATCACCGGCAGCATGCAGGCCACCAGCGGGATCGAGATCAGCACCGGCAGGCGGTGCGCCTTTTCCTCGGCCCGCATTCGCCGCTTTTCGCGCATCTCGGCGGCGTAGATGCGCAAGGTCTGGGCGATCGACGAGCCAAGCTTGGTCGACTGGATAAGAAGGGTGGCGAAGGCGCGCACTTCATCGGCCCCGGCCCGGTCAGCCATCCGTCGAAGCGCGTCCTCGTGGCTTCGGCCGGCGCGAAGCTCGAGCACGACGGCGCCGAGCTGCTCGGCGAGGCGCGGGTGCGACTGAGTCAATTCCATGCCCACTCGCGCGAATGCCGCATCCAGGCCGAGCCCGGCCTCGACGCAAACCAGCATCAGGTCGAGCGCGTCGGGAAAGCCGTTGACGATTTCGCGCTGTCGGCGGGCCGCCCTTGCGCGAATGAAGATGTTTGGCAGGTAGAGGCCGAGCGCGGCCGAGACCAGCAAGGTGAAGTAGAGCGTGATCATGCTCGGGCTGGACCCGGCAAGGGCGAAATAGCCGAGCGCCAGCAACGGAAGCAGGATGACCAGCGACAGCCGGACCAGGGTGTAGACCCGGGGCGCGTGGTTCGACGTGTAACCGGCGGCGATCAGTTGCTGGCGGACAGCCTGGTCCTTGGTGTCGACCAGGCTGAGGCCGCTTTTCTCGATCGCATTGACCAGCTTCAGCCACGCGCCTTCGGCTTGCTCGGAGCGCAGCGACCCGGGGTGAACCGAGGCGCCCGAATAGGCGCCGGCATCGCCGGCCAGCCGGCGCCGCGCCGACTGGCGGGCGGCGATCGCCGCGGTCGCGAAATAGGCCCCCACCGCGACCAGCGCGAACAGGGTCGCCAGCAGAAGGAATCTCAACAGCGGATTTTCGGCGATCAGAGTCATCATCGTTGGTTACACCTTGAGGTCGACCATCCGACGGATCGTGAAGACACCGACGGCGTAAAGCAGGATAAGGCCGGCGAAGCCCGGAACGAATGCCGGGTCGTCGGCAACGTCGAGATAGAAGCCGGGATTGAGCAGGAACAACAAGGTAAAGGCGAATATCGGCAGGCCGGTCAGCATGATCGCCGTCATCCGCCCTTCGCTCGACAGCGCCCGCACCTTCATCATCATCGAAGCGCGCTCGCGGATGACCTTCGACAGATTGTCGAGAATTTCGGCCAAGTTGCCGCCGGTCTCGCTTTGCACCGACAGCGAGACGATGAACATCCGCATGTCATCGAGGTCCCAGCGGTCGGCCATCGCCTGAAGCGCGTCGCGAAGCTCCGCGCCATAGGTGACTTCATCGACGACCATTCCGAACTCGGTGCCGATCGGGTCCGGCATCTCGACCTGCAGCAGGTCGAGCGCCGCGGCGATCGGATGGCCGGCGCGAAGCCCGCGGACGAACACGTCGAGCGCCACCGGGAACTGCTCCTGCATCCGCTTGCGGGTGCGGTTCGCCCGGATATTGAGCACCATCAGCGGCAGGACCGCGCCGGCGACGAGCGCGAAGGTCGCGACCATCAGCAGCCGGCCCGATCCGACCGGGGCCCCGGCGGCGACCATCAGGAGCAGGAAGAACAGCAGCACCGGCGCGAGCAGGACGATCAGCGCCATGCGCTCCGGTTGAACGCCGACCCGAGCGGCAATCAGCATCCGCTCGAACTTCTGGGCGATGCGCAAGACGAATGGCGGCATGCCCTGGCCAAGCAGCCCGTCCTGGCGGCGCAGCAGGCTCTGCGAAGCCGTGCGTTGCCGGCCCTCGGCGATCGATTTCAGCCGAAGGTTGATCAGCTTGCCTTCGGAGCGGCTGGAGGCCAGCCAGTTGACCAGCGCCTCGACGGCGAGCAGCACGGCGCCGAAAATCGACGCCAGCACCAGCGCCTTGAGCCAGGTGTCGTTCATTGGTCGAACCTCGCGTCTGGACGGAACAGGTCGACCGACAGGTCGATTCCGTGGGCCGAAACCTGGTCGATGAAGCGCGGCCGGATTCCGGTCGCCTCGAACCGGCCCTGGACCTGCCCATCGGCGCTTACCCCGGTCTGCCGGAAGCGGAAGATTTCCTGCATGGTCGTCACGTCGCCTTCCATGCCGGTCAGCTCGGCGACGCTGATCAGCCGGCGACGGCCGTCGGCGAGCCTCGCCACCTGGATGACGACGTGAATGGCCGAGGCGATCTGGCTGCGCATCGAGCGCGCCGGAATGTCGATCCCGCTCATGCCGATCATCTGCTCGACCCGCGACAAGGCATCGCGGGTGGAATTGGCGTGGACCGTGGTCATCGAGCCGTCGTGGCCGGTGTTCATCGCCTGCAGCATGTCGAAAGCCTCGCCGGCGCGGACCTCGCCGAGGATGATCCGGTCGGGCCGCATGCGCAGCGCGTTCTTGACGAGGTCCCGTTGCGAAATCTCGCCCTTGCCCTCGATGTTCGGCGGCCGTGTTTCGAGCCGGACGACATGCTCCTGCTGAAGCTGAAGCTCGGCCGAATCCTCGATCGTGACGATCCGCTCGCGCCCGTCGATGAACGCCGACATGGCGTTGAGAAGGGTTGTCTTGCCCGAACCGGTGCCGCCCGAAATGAGGACGTTTCGGCGCGACCCGACGATGGCGTTGAGCACTTCGGCGACCTGCTGGGGAACGCTTCCGATCTCGATCAGGCGCTCCATGCTGATCGGGATCCGGGCGAACTTGCGGATCGACAGCAGCGAGCCGTCGAGCGCCAGCGGCGGGACGACCGCATTGACCCGGCTTCCGTCAGCGAGACGGGCGTCGACCATCGGCGAGGATTCGTCGATCCGTCGCCCGACGGCCGAGACAATCTTCTGGATGATCCGCAGCAGGTGGCGCTCGTCCTTGAACCGGATTGGGCTCGGCTCGAGCACTCCGTAGCGCTCGACGAACACCCTGTTGTGGCCGTTGACGAGGATGTCGGTGATCGTCGGATCCTTGAGCAACGGCTCGAGCGGGCCGAGGCCAAGAAGCTCGTCGAGCACGTCGCCGACCAATTGCTTGCGCTCGACCTGGTTGAGCGCGTGATTCTCCTTGGCCAGCTCCTCGCGAACGATGTCGCCGACCTCGGCCTCGATCTGCTGGCGCGACATGGTGTCGAGCGCGGACAGGTTGATGAGGTCGAGCAGGCGCTGGTGGAGCGCCACCTTCAGCTCGGTATGCTCGTCGCGCTTGGTGAAGGCGCCGGCGTCGCCGACGGTGACCAGGCGCTGCTCCTCGAGCGCGACCGTCCGCTCCGCTTCGACCGCCTTGTCGCGGGGCTTGCGTACCTGCCACATATCTACCTCGCCAGCCCGAGTGCGCCGGCGATTCCGGCTTCAAGAAGATCGATGTCGCGGCCGACCGCGCTCTTGCGCTTGACCTCGGCGATCGGCACGCCGCGGTCGATCGCGGCGCGCACCACCGGGAAATCGTTGGCGATCGTGTAGCTGATCTCGCGGCCCAGCGCCTTTCGGACATCGGCCGGGCTGATCGTCTTGAACAACCCCTTTTCCTGCCGGTTGACGATGATCCGCACGTCGAGCTCGTCGAGCTCCTGCTGGCGGATGAGCTCGAGCTGCCGGCGCGCGCGATGCAGGCTGGCGACCGACATTTCGGTGACCAGCATGACCACGTCGGAGCGCGCGAGCAGCGACAGCGACCAGTTGGTCCAGTTGGTCGGAAGGTCGAGGAACACGGTCCCGAACTCGCGCTTGGCGATGTCGACGATCTCGATGATCTGGTCGCTGGTCAGCGCCTCGAGCGGCATCATCTCGGCCGGAGCGGCAATGACGTTCAAGCCGCTTGGATGCTGGGTGGTCGTCGCCCGAAGCAGGTCGCCATCAACCCGGCTGCCGGCATCGACCAGATCGGCCAGGGTCAGGCTCGGCTTGATGCCGAGCTGGAATGCGGCATCGCCGAACTGCACGTCGAGGTCGATCAGGCATGCCTCGCGCCCCGCCGAGGTCTCATTTGCCGCGAAGCGGATGGCGAGCTGGCTGAGCAGGGCCGTGGCCCCGACTCCGCCGACGCTCTTGATGACGGTCACCAGCTTGGCATGGCCCGAAGCGGCGGAGCTCGACCGGGCGGTCAGCTCGTCGCGGATCGGAGCGAGCGAGGTCTCGAGCTCGGCGAGATCGAGCGGCAAGGGCACGACGTCGTGAGCGCCCGACCGGATGAGCGACCGGACCAGCGCCAGCGGCGGGTCGAAGGCCGCTGCGATCAGCGGCGTCTGGGTTGCCGAAGCGAGCTTCTGGAAGCGCTTGATCGACGCCGGAGTCCCGGGGTCGACCTGGATCACGCCGGCGGCCGCGCCGTCGATTTCTTCCGGGTCGATCCAGTCGGTCACCGGACACAGGTTGAGGCTCAGCGGATAGCCGGCGACCCGCGCCCCGACCAGCGCGCCCGCCTCGCCATCGGCGCCGCTCAAATAGAGTTGCACCGCCGCTTCGCGCTTCTGGGTGCGCCAGCTTTTCGCGGTCTCGTTGGGTGTGATCACGCTCACTCTTCGCACCTTTAGTTTGAAACTGACCCGACGCCGTCCTCGAGCGTCAGTGCAGCGCTGAAATTGGGCATTCCGATCGCCGTCCTGAACAGCAATGTTGTGATCGGCTGGAACGACAGCCCTGTCAGGCGAACGGTAACCAGCGGAGCGACGTCCGGGCCATTGGGATCGCCGGCATAGCCAAGCCCGACGTTGCGATAGTCGATCAGGACGTTTCCGGGACCGATCGGCCCATAGAATGCGCGCATCCGCGCGACCGTATTGTTGAACGCGGCCGCATTATATCCGATCGAGCTGCAGAAATTGCCGGTCGTCGACGTGCAGCTGCAGCTGGTGTTGTTGCAGGTCGCGCTTCCGAAATTTGCAGAGGGGACCGCCGTGCCGGCAGTCACTCCGCCGCTCACCACGAAGCTGTAATTGGCCAGCCCGGCCGGCACGAGATCGGTTGCCACCGCGTAGCGCACGCCCATCTGGGTGGCCTTTTCGGCCTGGTTGTACGCCCACATGAACCGGCCAGCGTCGATCAGGCCGAAGATAAACAGCAGCAATAGCGGCAAGACGAGCGCGAACTCGGCCGCGCTCGCGGCCCGCCGATCGTCGATGAGCTGGCGGATGAGGGTCATGCGCCGAACACCGCCGATTGACTTCGCGCATTGACCGTCAGCGACGGGTTGCCGAGGCCCAGCGTTCCAAACAGCGATGGGTAAGGCACCGACGCCGACACGGTGATGACCGGCACGCCGTTCGGGAAATCCGTATAGATGCCGCTGAACGTCCCGCTCGAATCGCACTCGAGGGTCACGGTCGTCATGCTGTCCGCGGTCCAGCCGCGGAGCCGCAGGGTGGTGCCGTCAGGCTGGCCGGTTCGGGCGACGCGCTGGATCTGGGTCTCCGCCGGCCCGGAAACGCTGCACGAAGGATAGTTGGTCATCGAAAGTCGAGCGGCGTAGCGGGCGGCGTCCCTGACCCCCTTCTGGACGACATGTTCGGACAAGAAGAAATTGCCGAGCTCGAAAGCGCCGAACATGAGGGCGAGCAGGATCGGCGTCACCATCGCCATCTCGGCGGCGGCGGACCCGGCCTGGTCGGCGGCAAGGCGAGTGCGGCGGCGCATCATTCGATCAGGTACGGGACGCTTTTCTTGACGACCTGTACCGCCGACCCTCCCGACGCGTTCGCGGTGCGGCCGACCACCTCGATATAGATGTCGCCGGCACTGGTTCGGTTGCGGTTGATCGACGGCTCGACCAGGAACACGTCGAGCCATTCCTTGACCTGGACATTGGTCGAATTGCCGTTGACCCCCTGGGCCATGCAATTGACGACGGCCACGGAAATCTTGCGCCGGTCGGGGGTGGTGGCGTCGGGAACCGTGCCCGCGCCATATCCTTCGGTCGGACTGCACACCGGGCGTCCGTACGCGACGTTGGTGTTACCGGTCGCTCCCGGGGGATTCGGACCAAGAACGGTCACGCCGTCGATCACCGCGCCGCGGTTGTCGATTTCCCACTTGTAGACGTCATAGCGCTTGGCGTTCGCCGGGAGCCCGGTATTGGCCTGCCATTCCGCGCTGGTCCAGCGAGTGCCGTTGGCACGGCGATAATTGACCCGGAAATAGGCATCGCGATCCCACGCCGCATTGCCGATCGCTCCAGTGCAGGCGCCCGCCGCGCCGCTTGGGGCCGCGTGGCACATGTCGCGCGGATGGCCCATTGCGGCGGGGGTTTGCGACGTGCTGAGCGGAGCGGTCGCCGACGTCGGCAGGGTCTCGCCATAATAGCCGGTCGGAAGGCCCCAGCCGTTATTATGCAGCTTGCAGGAGTTATTGCCGTTGGCGTTGGCCGATCGCACCACGTCCTTGACGCTGTTGATCGAGGCCGGGCAGCTGCCGGGCGAAGGGCAGGACTGGTTGGTGTCGTAAATGTCGAAGCGCGTGTTCAGCGAATCCGTGACCGTCGTGTTGACGCCCGGCTTGGTGCTCACCCCGGTCTGCTGGATGCAATCGCCAGGCGGGGTCCCCCAGCCGAGGCCCTCGCGAACGCCCGGCGCGCCGTTCGAGGTGCCGGGAAGATTGAGATAGCCGTAATTGCCCGGCGCCCAGCTTCCCGATCCGCCGCCTTGCGAGACGAGCTTGAGGCCCGCGCCCATCATGCTGTCGATGTCGAAATCGGTGTTGCTGCCGGTTTCCTGCGGATTGCAGATCATCACCGGGGGAGTGTTGCAGATCGCCTCGCCAAGCCCGGCGAAGGCGATCGCCATGACGTTCCCCGAGCGCAGCGCCCCGACGATCGGAGTCAGCGCGTAGATGGCTTCGCGCGGATTGACCTGGACTTCGACGAACCTCGCGTTTGAATCGCTCGTCGCCGGCTGCGACTTCCCGATATCCTGGTAAAAGCGGATATTGCCGGCCGCATCGCAATCGGGCTCGTCGGCGAAGGTGACTGAGATTCCCGAAGAATCATTGGCCATGACCGTCCGGTTGACGACCATCGTCCGGGCGGCGAGCGCGGCACGGCTGCAGGCGCCGGTCTGGCCGTCGAGCTGGCTCGCGGCTGCAAGCGCGGCCTGGTCGGCGGCGCCCTGCAATTCGGTATCCATGCTGACCAGCCGCGCATAGTCGAAGGCGATTCCGCCGACCGCGATCAGCGCGAACAGCGACAGGCCGACAGTCGGAGCGACCGCTCCGCCGTCATTGCCAATCAGCCGTTTCGCAAGCTTTCGCATCGCATCCTCAGCGCGGGCCGCTGCCGCCGCCGCTGCCGCTCTGCTGGCTGGTGGTGGTCTGGACCTGGACGTCCTTGACCGCGTCGGTGCGGTAGCGCTTCACCGCCTCGGCCGCTTTCTCGGCGCTGTCGCCCGGCTGCGCCCCGTCCGGGCCGTAAACCGGGTCGGGGTTGATGGTCTGGACGGCGGCGTTCCACTTGACCGCTTCGCCGAAGCCGGGGTCGGCCGACTGGCTGACCGGGTGGATGGTCTCGCAGCCCGACAGCAGGATCAGCGCCGCGGGCGCGGCAATCAGCAGCCTAGAGGACATGGCCATATTCCTTTTCGAAGCCGGTCGGCTGGCGCTGCGCCGAGCCGCCGGGCACCGCCTGCGGTGGCGGAACGACGCGCGTTCCGGGCGCCGGCGGCACCCCGGTATCGGTCTGGCCGAGCAGGAACAGGTCGGCCTCGTTGGGCGCCTGGGCGCGGTCGGTCGGCAGCTTGAGCATGTCGGGCCGAACCGGACGGACCAGCCGCGGAGTGACGATGATCACCAGCTCGGTCTCCTCGCGCTGGAAGCCGGTCGAGCGGAACAGGGTGCCGATGATCGGGATCGATCCGAGCACCGGGAACTGGCGGATGGTGTCCTGGAAGTCGCGCCGAAGAAGCCCGGCGATGGCGAAGCTCTCGCCGTCGCGAAGCTCGACCACCGTCCTTGCCCGCCGGGTCTGGAGCCCGGGGATCCTAAGGTTGTTGATGATGATCGACGCGGTCGGGTCGATCGAGCTGACTTCCGGAGCGACGATCATGTTGATGACGCCGTCGGCAAGCACGGTCGGAGTGAAGGCGAGGCCGACTCCGAACGGCTTCCATTCGACGGTGATCCCGCGGCTGCCGCCATCGTCGTCGCCGCCGCTGCCGCGAAGAACCGGCACCGGGAACTCGCCGCCGGCAAGGAAGCTGGCCGTCTCGCCCGACAGCGCGACCAGGGTCGGCTCGGCGAGCGTGGTGATCGCCCCCTTGCGCTCGAGCGCGTCGAGCGCCGCTTCGAAATTGAGGCCGAAGGCGCCGAAGCGGCGGGTGAGGATCCCGAAGCTGTCGACGATCGAGCCGAGAGTCAGAACGCCCGAGCCGTCGGTCCCCGGAGTCAGGCTGGCGCCGCCGCCGATCGCCCCCTGGAAGCGGCCGCCGTCGCTGCCGACGAAGAAGCCGGCGCCGATCTGCTTCAACGCCGATCGCTTGATTTCGGAAAAGCGGACCTCGAGCATCACCTGCTGCGAGGATCCGATCGACAGCAGATTGACCACCTTGCCCGGCGCATAGGTCTCGGCGATCTGGACCGCCCGGTCGGCGGCCACCGCGTTTGGAACGATGCCCTCGAGGATCACCGCGTCGTTGGACATGCGGGCCGCCACCTGGCTTTCGCGCATCAGCTCCGACAATTGCCGGCGAAGCGTTGTGACGTCCGGGCCGACCGCGACATCGACCACGGCGATCAGATTGTTCGAACGGTCGTAGAGCGTCAGGCTGGTCGTCCCGACCCTCTTGCCCAGAACGTAGAGCGACTGGTCGGTCAGCGGCAGGACGTCGGCGACTTCGGGATTGCCGATCAGCGCCCTCGCATAGGGCCGGTCGGAGCGAAGCACCTGGCTCTTGTTGACGGGCACGTGGAGCTCGCCGGCGTGAACCCCGTCGGCGATGCTGATCGTCCCCATTTGCGCGGCGGCCGGTTGCGCGGTCGCCGTCGCCAGCAAGGCGACGGCGGCAAGCGCGATCAGCCCCTTCATTGTCTTACGAGCCATATCCCCCCACCTCGTAATCGCTTCCCTGAGTTCCGCGCACGACCTCGACCCGGTTGGTCGTCGGCCGCGCCGGAGCGGCTGCCACCGGTGCTGCTGCAACGGTCCTTCGAACCGTCCGCGGCCGCGCCTGGGCGCTGGCCACATTGACCTGCGGCTGGGCCGAGCCAGCAACCACGGGCCGAGCGCCATAGACGCGGTGGCGCAGATGCTGCAGGCTGACCGTCTGGATCAGCGGGTCGTTTTCTTCTTCGCCGGGCTTGCGAAGCACCAGGCTGAGCTGGCCGATCTGCTGCGCGAGCGCGAGCTTCTGCGCCTCGATCGGGTCGACCTCGAGCGTCGCCGTCTTGGCAAGCACCGGAGTGCCGTCGGCATTCCTGGCATTCTGATCGATGGCGATCACCCGGATGTTCTGCAGCAGCAGGTCGGTGATCTGCCCGTCGCGATCGCCGCCCGCGCCCTGGCGGGTGACGAGCACGTCGACCGCGTCGTTCGGCTGGACGAAGCCGGCGACACCGGAC
>Ga0247719_1000506_pt1 | contig 22991 bp, 21 predicted proteins | sample 41E_DmetaG_FD_189046 | JGI IMG/M metagenome (GOLD analysis project Ga0247719, IMG submission 189046) | Soil microbial communities from hillslope of Landscape Evolution Observatory, University of Arizona, Oracle, AZ, United States - 4-1-E_D | ecosystem: Engineered > Artificial ecosystem >...
TACCGGCGGGAAGCACGATCCTCCCTCCGGTCCGGAACGCGACCTTCCTCAGCGGATCCAGCGTGAACGACACATGAGCCACCGGATCCGAAATCGAGATACTCGTCACCACGTCGCCTGCGATCGTCTCGCGCCGCGTGCGGCCGCCGCCGTCGCGGTAGACGCGGGTGATCACGCTCCGCTGGATCCGATTGCCGTCGGCCAGGACCTGCACGGTCTCCACCACGGCTTCCGCCGAATACGGACGGTGGGTCGTCACCCTCGTCTCGACGGCGACGTCGAGCACATGCGATCCGGGATCCGGATGGCGGACGGGCGCACCGGCGGTCTGCGCGTGCGCGGTGACTGAGGCCGCGACGGCACCCGCCGCCAGGGTAAGAACGATGTGTCGTGTCATGGTGTGCTCCTCGGATTCAGTGGTGTACTCCTCGAGTTGGCCGGCGCTCCGGGCAGCCGGATCGCGCGCGGGATCCCGTCCTGCGCAACCAGCAGGTCTGCATCGACGGCATCGATCGTCCCCTCGGGTGGGATGGTCAGGCCGTACAGCGGCAGGATGGTGAGCGGCAGCGCCACCCGCACGATCACGCCACTTTCGATGGGCGGCAGGACGTCCGCGCCAGGGATCTGCACGAAACCCGTCGGCCGAATCGTGTACGCCGTCCGCGCGGCGCGGTGCGCCAGCCATGCGCCCGAAAGAGAAGTCATGACGAGTACAGCGGCCGCCGCGTAGGTGAACCGGAGACCGGCGCTCGTCCTGCCGCGGCCCCGCTCCGGTGGTCGGCGCTCCTCGTGCCCGGCCCGCGCGGCGGCCATGACCGCCTGCCGCACGCGGTCGCTTGCCCCGGCACAGCGTGTGGTCGCAGCGAGTGCGGTCAGGCCCGCCGCGAGCGCGCGTTCCTGCTGGTCGGTCATGCAAGGCATCTGGTCATCCTCCGCCGCTGGGGCGCCGGTCCCGCGGCCTGCACCTTCGCCGCGAGCAGGGCGCGCCCGCGGTTGAGACGCGATTTCAGGGTGCCGACCGGGCAATCGAGGACCACCGCCGCCTCGGCGTAGGGCATCTCCTGCAGGTCGCACAGGACGATCGGCTCCCGGTACTTCAAGGGAAGGCTGAGCAGCGACCTTCTGAGGATCTCGAGCCCTTCCGCAGACGTCAGGTCCTCCAGCGGATCCTGCGTCACGCCGGGCACGCGCGCGAGGAGCTCATCGTCGGCCAGGGACTCGGCTCGACGTTCCGCCGCGAGCCGCCGGCGCACGTGATTGCGCGCGATGCCGCACAGCCAGGCGGTTGCCGCCGCGCGTCCGGGTTCGAACCGGCCGGCGTCGCGGATCACCGCCAGAAATACCTCCTGCGTGACGTCGTCGGCGATTGCCGGAGAACCTGTGAGGTGCAGCACGAATCGATAGACGTTCTGCTGCCGCCTCTCGAACAGTGTGGAGACCGCGTCGGCGTCGCCGCTGGCGATCCGCGAGATCAAGGCGGCGTCAGACGGGCTCTCCAGCATCCGACTGGTATTCACTCGAGCCGGGGCGGAAGTTCCACGAAGGCGGCCGCACGGGCGAGCACCTCGTCGCGCGTCATGCCGGCGGCCCGCAGCTCGCGGATCCCGGTGTCGCCGTCGGACTTGCTCACCTTCTGATCCCTCGACTTCATCACAAGGCGGTGGTGCATGAATCGCGACGGGGTCGTGCGCCCGAGCAGCCGCGCGAGCTGGATCTGACGGCCCGTGGACGCCAGCAGGTCGAGGCCGCGGACCACCAGCGTGATCCCCTGCTCCATGTCGTCGACCGTGACGGCGAACTGGTACGTCCAGAAGCCGTGACGATCGCGGACGAGAAGGTCGCCGCACTGCTCGTGCGGGCGCTGGATCTGCGGTCCCTGGAGCAGATCGTCGAACCGTTCGCTCGAGGGCGCGAGCCGCACGCGCAGCGCACGGCCGGGCGCCTCCGGCAGGTCCTTCGCCGCACAGGTGCCCGGATAGCGCAGTTCCTCGCCGCCGCCGCCCGCGGCGGCGATCTCGCGCCGCGAACATTCGCACGCATAGACCAGCCCCTGCGCGCGCAGGCGCTGGAGCGCCGCTTCGTACACCGCGCCACGGTCGCTCTGCCGGACGAACGGCTCGTCGGCTTCGAACCCGAGCCACGCGAGGTCATCGAGGATCGACGTCTCGAACTCGCGCCGCGAGCGCCCGCCGTCGTGGTCCTCGATCCGCAGCAGCACGCGGCCGTCGTGCCGCCGCGCCATCCCCCACACGTACAGCGCGTTGACGACGTGGCCGAGATGCAGGTGTCCGGTGGGAGCCGGCGCGAACCGGGTCACGATCTCCGGCGGCATCTCCGAATGGTCATGTCCCACCGAATGGATTCCGGATCGACGAGGCACCGCGCGTGCGCCGCCGCGAATCAGCGCCGTCCGGGACGCCGCGCCGTGCGCGGCACGCCCAGCTCGTCGAGCGTCCGGTCGTTGTTGCGCCAGTCGGGGTCCACCTTCACGCGCAGGTCGAGATACACCTTCGTGTCGAAGAAGGCCTCCAGCTCCTTGCGCGCCTCGGTGCCGATCTGCTTGATCATGGCGCCTCCCCGGCCGATCACGATCGGCTTCTGCGACTCGCTCTCGACGAAAATCGTGCAGTACAGCCGCAGAAGCCCCTGACCCGGGCGGCCGCCCGTGTCTTCTTCGCGGGTCGGCGAACGCTCCGACTCGTCGAACTGGTCCACGACGACGGCCGTCGAGAACGGCAGCTCGTTGCGCGTGTGGTGCAGGACCTTCTCGCGGACGATCTCGGCGACGAGCGTCCGCTCCGCCTGGTCCGTCAGGAAGTCGTCGGGATAAATCGGCTCCGACTCCGGGAGCTGCTCGAGGAGGACCTGCTCGAGGCGCTCGACGTTCTCTCCCGACCCGGCCGACACCGGGACGATGGCGGCGAAGTCGTGCCAGGCCTGCGCCCGCGCCATCAGCGGCAACAGGTGCTTCTTTGCGATCAGGTCGATCTTGTTGAGGACGAGCACGACCGGCGTCCTGACGTTCTTCAGCAGGTTGACGACGTACTCGTCGCCGTGACCCGGCCTGGTCGAGGCGTCGAAGATCAGGGCGACGACGTCCACCTCGCGCAGCGTCTCCACCGCCGCGTCCACCATGCGCACGTTCAGCCGGTGCAGCGGACGATGGATGCCGGGGGTGTCGACGAACACGATCTGGCCGCCGGGCAGGTTCTTCACCGCCACGATCCGGTTGCGGGTCGTCTGCGGCTTGTCGGAGACGATCGCGACCTTCGTGCCGACGATGCGGTTGAGGAGCGTGGATTTGCCGGCATTCGGCCGGCCGATGAGGGACGCGAAGCCCGCGCGCGGCATACCGGCATCTTAGCGCGGCCGCGGATCCGCCGCGCCGAGCGAATGGTCCGTGGACGCGCCCCGGGCGCCGCGCTACCAGATGACGCGGACGAGTCCCGAGCCGCGGATGTCGCCGTCGCGCGTGATCAGCGACAGGCCGAGATCGGCGGCGGCCGCACAGATGAGGCCGTCGAACGGATCCCGGTTCGGCCGCGCCTCGTCGGCGGTGAAGACCTGCGCCGCGGTGAGGTCGTACGGCTGGTAGGCAGGATTGCTGAACAGGTCGTCGAAGAAGCCACGGACGCTGCGGCGCAGGCTGACCCGCGCCGCCCGCGCGAGCAGCGACACTTCCCAGATCACCGCGGCCGGAACGTAGATGAGCGCGTCCCGCTGCTCGCAGGCGTCGAAGTGCGCCGCCGCCTTTCGGCCGAGCCGTCCGCCGCCGGCCGCGTGGAACAGCAGCGGGTGGGTATCGGTGACCGCCGCGCTGACATCAGCCACGCGGCCGCTTCGCTCCCTTCCGCCGGAGGGCGCTGTCCTCCCGTACGACCAGCGGCCGCCGCAGCGAGGTCTCGAAGAGCGTCCGCACGTACGCGTCCGCATGCAGAAGCTCCGCGTCGTCGTCGGGCAGATCGATGGTGCCCCGGACCGACCGGACGGACGCGGGTTCCGCCCGTCCGCCCATCCGCGCCTCGGTGACGAGACCATCCAGGACTTCGCTGAGGCTCCCCCGCGAGGTGGCCGCTGCCTGTCCCTTCAGCCAGAGCAGGTTGTCCTGCGTCAAGGTGACGGAGATCGCCTTCTTCACGACTACACGATATCACATCTTTATGGGATTCACTGCACCCCGTTCAGGCGGCGCCCTACCGGCCCGCCTCCTCCCCTTTCGGCTCGAGGGGGCGGAAGCGCACCTTGTGGATGCGGCGCCGGTCCGCTTCGACCACCTCCACCGACAGGCCGTCGAGCTCGAAGCGTTCCCCCGGCATCGGCACGCGACCCACACGCGTCAGCACGTATCCGCCGACCGTCTCGAAGCCCTCGGGCTCCACCTCGACGTCGAGCCGCTCGTTCACCTCCTCGAAATTCACCTTGCCGCTGAACACGAAGGAGCCGTCGGGCTCCTCGGTGACCGGCTCGGTTTCGACGTCGTATTCGTCGCGGATCTCGCCGACGATCTCCTCGAGCAGATCCTCGATCGTCACGAGGCCCGCCGTCCCGCCGTACTCGTCGACGACGATCGCGAGCTGCGCCTGTTTCTGCTGAAACTCCTTGAGGAGGTCGGCGACGCGCTTGGTCTCCGGCACGAACGTCGCCGGGCGGATCAACTGCGGCAGGTCGCGCTCGAGCGTCGCCCCCTCGCCGGTGTCGCGCAGGCGGATCAGGTCCTTGACGTAGAGCAGCCCGAGGATGTTGTCGAGATTCTCGCCGTAGACGGGGATGCGCGAGTATTCCTGCTCCTCGAACAGCGCGCGCACTTCGGCGAGCGTGGCATCGGCCGGGATCGCCACCATGTCGGGACGCGGCGTCATCACCTCCCTGACGAGCGTGTCGCCGAAATCGACGATCGACTGGAGGAGCTTGCGCCCCTCCTCTTCGATCAGCCCCTGGTCGTCGTCGGTCTCTGCGGCGATCACCACGGCGGTTTCGCCGTTCGCCGGTTCCGGCGCGACCGCCACGGCGACGATCGACTCGCCGCGTTCGCGCCGGGGCTCGGCGATGAGCCTCGTCAGCGCGTTGGTCAGCGGCCGCACGACGCGGGCGATGACGTCGAACGGCGGCAGCAGCACCTCGAGGACGCGTTCGGGGTTGCGCCGCACGAGAAACACCGGCAGCACGTGCTCGCAGACGAGGATGAAGATCGCGACGAACAGCAGCAGCATGCCGATGGCCTGGAGGCTTCCCGTCCGCCCCGTCAGGAGCGCGATGAACATCGTCGCGAGGGAGAAGATCAGGCCGAGCAGCAGGCGTGCCGGCAGAAAGAGCTGGATCGGGTCGTCGAGGTAGAAGCCGAGGCGATCGTCGCGCCCGCCGCGCTCCGCCATGAGGCGCAGCGAGAGCCGCATGAGCGCGCTGAACGCGGTCTCGATCATGCCGATGTAGACGGCAAGCACCGCGAGCAGGAAGAGGAGCAGCGGGATCATAGCGCGGGCCGGCTAAAGCCGGCCCCTACCGGCACTACCGGCACGCGATCGCTTCCGACCAACGGTACGGGCCGACTTCAGTCGGCCCTTCTGCCGACCCCCAACGGTAGGGGCCGACTTCAGTCGGCCCTTCGCGCGGCCGATCAACCCCGCCGTCAATCCCCCCTTGCGGCGCAGGCGGGATTCGACACGCTGCATGCGGCCGCGGTCCCCGGGATGCTCGTGGTCGTAGCCGAGCAGATGCAGGAGTCCGTGCAGCGCGAGGACGCGCAGCTCCGTCTGGTACGAGTGCCCGGCCTCACGCGCCTGGCGGCGGGCGACGCCGGTGGCGATGACGAGATCCCCGAGGAGTTGAACGCCGGGGCCTCGGCCACGGCCGCTGTCGCTCTCGAAGCTGAGGACGTCGGTCGCGTAGTCCTTCTTCCGGTAACTGCGATTGAGGACCCGCATGCGCGCGTCGGAGACGAGCGCGATGCCGAGCTCGCCGCGCGCGGAACGCGGCGCGACGTGCGTCAGCCATCGCGCGAGGCCGCCGTCGGCGACAGGGCGGCCGCGGCCATCGCTCACCGTCACCTGGAGAGCCGGCCCTGCCGGGGCGGCGGCGCCGCGTCGAGGCGGTCTACTGTCTGGATCCACCACCGTAGGCGTCGTAAGCCTTGATGATCTGCTGCACGAGCTGATGCCGCACGACGTCCTTCTCGTCGAAGCGGATGAACTCGATGCCGTCGATGTCGCGGATCACCTTGATCGCTTCGACGAGGCCGGACGTGCGCCCCGACGGCAGATCGATCTGCGTGATGTCGCCGGTGATCACCGCCTTGGAGCCGAAGCCGAGGCGCGTGAGGAACATCTTCATCTGCTCGGAGGTCGTGTTCTGCGCCTCGTCGAGGATCACGAACGCGTCGTTCAGCGTCCGCCCGCGCATGAACGCGATCGGCGCGACCTCGATGGTGCCGCGTTCGAGGAGGCGGTCGGCGCGCTCGATGTCGAGCATGTCGTAGAGCGCATCGTACAGCGGACGCAGATACGGGTTCACCTTCTCCTGGAGGTCGCCCGGAAGGAACCCGAGCTTCTCCCCCGCCTCGACCGCCGGCCGCGCGAGGATGATGCGGCTCACGCGCTTCGCCAGCAGGTACGCCACCGCCTGCGCCATCGCGAGATACGTCTTGCCGGTGCCGGCCGGCCCGATGCCGAAGACGATGTCCTTCTGATCGATGGCCTCGAGGTAGCGGCGCTGGTTGACGCTCTTGGGCATCACCTGGCGCTTGCCCGACGTACGGGGGGCGCCCTTGGCGAAATACTCGGCGAGCTCGACGTTTTCGTCCTGGGTGACGAGCTGAGCGGCGGTCTTCACGTCCCCCTTACCGAGCTTGTACCCCTCGTCCATCATCGCCGTGAGCTGGCCCAGCACGCGCTCGGCCCGGTCCACGTCGTCGGCTTCACCTTCGACGATGAACTCTTCGGAACTGGTGCGGATCTGGACGTTGAACTGCGCCTCGAGCAGTTTCAGGTTCTCGTCGAGCGGGCCGAACAGCGATTCGGCGCCCTGCTCGGGCAGCGTGATCTTACGGGTCGTCGTTGCGGGAGGTATGGGTGTGCTCCTTCAGCTTTGCAGCGATTCTAGCATCCGGTTCTCATGGGCCGGCTGAAGCCGGCCCCTACCGGCTTCTCATCGCCGGCTGAAGGCCGGCCCCTACCGGCTTCTCATGGGCCGGCTGAAGCCGGCCCCTACCGGCGTCCGTAGCGGTGCGATCATCGGTAGAGGCCGACTTCAGTCGGCCTTCTCTGCCCGACGTCAGTCGCCTTCTCTACCCGACGTCAGTCGGCCTTCTCTGCCTCTGAACGCAATTTCAGTTCCCGCAGTTGCCTGTCGCTGACGGTCGAGGGGGCGCCCGCCATCAGGTCGACCGCCTGAGCCGTTTTGGGGAAGGCGATCACGTCGCGAATGGATGGCTCGCCGGCGAGTATCGCGACGATACGATCGAGGCCGAGCGCGATGCCGCCGTGCGGCGGCGTCCCGAACTCGAGGGCGTCGAGGAAGAAGCCGAACCGCAGCCGGGCCTCCTCGTCGGACATCTGCAGCAACCTGAAGATGAGCCGCTGCACCGCCTGGTCGTGGATCCGGATGCTGCCGCCCGCGATTTCGCTGCCGTTGAGCACGAGGTCGTAGGCGCGCGCGCGGGCGCGTCCCGGATCGCTCTCGAGCAGCGGGGCGTCGCTCTCGAGCGGCGAGGTGAACGGATGGTGCATGAACTCGTACCGCCCCTCCTCTTCCGACCACTCGAACATGGGGAAGTCGACGACCCAGAGGAATTCGAAGCGGTTGGGATCGAGCACGTTCTCCTTTTTCGCGACGTGCACGCGCAGGCCGCCCAGCACCCTGGACGCGGCGTCGCGGCTGCCGGCTGCCAGGAGCAGCAGGTCCCCTTCCGCGGCGCCGGCGGTCTCGAGCGCCCGGCGGATCGTGTCCTCCCCCGCCGCTTTCAGCGCGGAGCTCTGGACGGTACCGGCAGCGTTCCGCGCCCACACCAGCCCGCTCGCGCCGAGCTGCTTCGCCTGGTCGGCCAGCTCGTCGAGTTCCTTGCGCGAGTATCCCGCCCCCCCCGTCACCACGAAGCCGCGCACCTCGCCACCCGCCGCAACCGCATCGCGGAACACACCGAATGACGACTCGGCGAACACGCGCGAAACGTCGTGGATCTCCATGCCGGCGCGCAGGTCCGGCTTGTCGGAGCCGTACTTCGCGATGGCCTCCGCATAAGGCATCCGCAGGAAGGGACGCGGCGCCTCGCGGCCGATGAGCGCCATCAGCCGCCCCATCAGCGGCTCGATGGTGTTGAAGACCAGGTCCTCCGTGGCGAACGACATCTCGAGGTCCACCTGCGTAAACTCGGGCTGACGGTCGGCGCGCAGATCTTCGTCGCGGAAGCACTTGACGATCTGGAAGTACCGGTCCATGCCCGAGATCATCAGGATCTGCTTGAAGATCTGGGGCGACTGCGGAAGGGCGTAGAACTCGCCCGGATGGACGCGGCTTGGCACGAGGTAGTCGCGCGCCCCCTCGGGCGTGGACTTGGTGAGCATCGGCGTTTCGATTTCGAGAAAGCCGTGCTCGTCGAAGTACTTGCGGATCTCCATGGTCGCCCGGTGGCGCAGCGCGAGGTTGCGCTGCATCTGCGGGCGGCGGAGGTCGAGGTAGCGGTACTTCAGCCGCATTTCCTCGGCGGGCAGCGTGTCGTCGGCGATCTGGAAGGGCGGAACCTTCGCGTCGTTGAGCAGCCGGATCTCGCGCGCCTCCACCTCGATCTCGCCGGTGGGGATCTTCGGGTTCACCGACTCGCGCTTCACCACGCGGCCGATGGCGGCGATCACGTACTCCGACCGCAGCCGCTTGGCGTCGGCCACGAGCGCGTCGTTCTCGCGTGCGACCACCTGGGTGATGCCATGGCGGTCGCGGAGGTCGATGAACACGAGCGGCCCGAGGTCGCGCGTCCGGTGCACCCACCCGAGCAGCACGACGTCCTGGCCGATGTGCGAGGCGTTCAGCTCACCGGCGGTATGGGTGCGGGCGAGGTTACCGAGTGGCGAGATTTCCATTGTTTTCACAGACAGGCAGCGACGGCCGGACGGGTGGTCACGACGAGACGACGCCACGACGCCTCAACGAAAAAGATCATTCTAGTGGTGTTCTCGTCGCGCCGTCGTGCCGTCGAGTCGTCGCGTTCAGCCGTCAGCTCGTCCTGCGGCTCTGATCTGACGCGCGGCGTCACGTCGGGGTGCGGCGACCTGCTCGCCGGTCACCATGTTCTTGATCGTCACCTCGCCGCGGGCGCGTTCGTCGGCGCCGGCGAGCGCGACGAACCTCACACCGCGCACGGCGGCGTACTTGAACTGTTTCCCCAGCTTGTCGGCCTCGGGGTAGACGTCCACGCGCAGGCCGGCGGCGCGGAGCTCGCCGGCCAATGTCAGCGCGTCCGCCGTTCCCTCGGCATCGAACTGCGCCACCATCACGTCGGCGGCGGCGGTGGCGACGTCCGCGGGGAACATGTTCCGCTCCCCCATCACCACCAGGATCCGCTCGAGGCCGAGCGAGAAGCCGCACGCGGGGATCTGCTCCCCGGAGAACATCCCGATCAGGCCGTCGTAGCGCCCGCCGCCGCCGAGACTGCCGGCGAGATCCGGGACGGCCACCTCCATGATGGCGCCGGTGTAATACGACAGGCCGCGCGCGAGGCGCGGCGTCAGCGCCACGCGGCCGTGCGCGGCGGTCGCCTCCACGAGCCGCATGATCTCGGCGACGTTCGCGCGCGCCTCCGCACCGCCCGGCTGCTGTCCGACGAGCCGTTCGAACGTGTCCAGATCCTCGAACGCGGTCAGGCAGGTCCCCGCCGCCGCCTCGGCGACACCCCGCGCCGCCATGTCCTGCCGCACGCCGTCGCGCCCGATCTTGTCCAGCTTGTCGATCGCCACCAGCGTCGTCGTGTGCAGCGACGGATCGATGCCGGCGGCGTTCAACAGCGCCGTCAGGAGCGCGCGGTGATTCAACTGGATGACGAAGTCGGTGAACCCGAGCCGCGTCAGGACCTCCGCCACGGCACCGAGCATCTCCGCTTCCACGACCGCCGACGTCGAGCCGATCGCGTCGACATCGCACTGGTAGAACTCCCGGAAGCGTCCGCGCGCCGGCCGGTCGGCGCGCCAGACCGGCTGGATCTGGTAGCGCTTGAAGAACTTCGGCAGCTTTCCGCGGTGTTCCGCGACCACGCGGGCGAGCGGCACGGTCAGGTCGTAGCGCAGCGCGAGGTCGGTCTCACCCGACGCCTCGTGCTCGCCGCGGCGCAGGACCTTGAAAATGAGCTTGTTGCCTTCTTCGCCGTATTTGCCGGTGAGCGTCTCGATGTTCTCGAGCGCCGGCGTTTCGAGCGGCTCGAACCCGTAGCGGCGGTAGACGTCCTCGACGATCCCGATGACGTACCCGCGGCGGCGGACGTCCTCGGGCAGAAAGTCGCGCATGCCGCGCGCGGGGCGCGTCTGCTGGGCCATCAGGTGTGCTTGTAGTCCAGCCGGTACGTGACGTACCGGTCGGCGAAGGTGGGGATCGACGCGACTTCCTCGTCGGTCAGCGGCCGCTTCACGCGGGCGGGGCTCCCCATGATCAGCGACCGCGCGGGAAACGTCGACTCCTCCGTGCACAGCGAGCCCGCCGCGACGATGGAGTCGGCACCGATGGTGGCGCCGTTCAGCAGGATCGCGCCCATGCCGACGAGCACGCGGTCGTGGATCGTGCACCCGTGCACGATCGCCGCATGTCCGATCGTGACCTCGTCGCCGATGGCCGTCGGGTGCGTCCCGTTCTGCACGTGCACCACCGTGCCGTCCTGCACGTTGCTGCGCCGCCCAATCCGGACCCAGTGAACGTCGCCGCGCACCACGGCGTTCATCCACACCGACGACTCCTCGCCGATCTCGACGTCGCCGATCACCTGCGCACTGTCGTCGATGAACACGCTCGCGTGCACGCGCGGCATCGTGCCTTTGTAGGGGCGGAGCATCTGTCGAGTGTATCGTCAAGGGGCCGCTCGCGAGCGGCCCCTCCCCCGTTTATTTCTTCACCGTCGGATACTCGATGCCGAGCTGTTCGAGATAGGTCTTGTGCTTCGTCGGGTCGTAGTAGTACTTCCGCATTTCCTCGCGGTACTTCGCCATCCGCTCGCGGTTCATCTCGATCGCCGGCGTGTCCTGCGGCCGGATCAGCGGCTCGTACTTGACCTCCTTCGTCTGGACGTCGTTGAAGTACTCCCACGCCATCTTCACCAGCTCCGGCTTCATCAGCAGGTCGATCATCGTCATCGCCTGCACCTTGGCGCCGCCGGTGGTTCCCTTGTGGGCGATGGGCGTCGCCATCGCGATGGCGTCGGCCCAGTTGTGGCCGGGGAGGCCCGGGATGTTGGCCGGGAAGCGCAGCGTCACCGTCGGGACGTTCCACGAGATGTCGCCGATGTCGTCGGAGCCGCCGCCGCGGTTGTCGCGCACGGGGCCCGAGAGCTGCGGATTGACGCGCGCCGCGAGCCCCTGCTCGCGCCCGCCGATCTCCTTCTGGAGCGCACGGGCGAGGGTCTGATCCGCCTCACTCCACTCGGGCAGCCCCACCTTCTGGATGTTGAGGTGCATCGCCTCGGCGACGGCGCGATTGAAGTGGCGTGGCCACGCGCTTCCGAGCACGCGGGTCGGCAGGAGCTCGACGCCGGCCATCATCGCGGCCCCCTTCGCGATCTCGTCGCCCGTCTGCCAGAGCTCCTTGATCCGCGGATAGGTCGTCTGGCGGAAGTAGTACCAGACCGACGCCGTGCGCGGCACGACGTTCGGCTGATCGCCGCCGTCGGTGACGACGTAGTGGGACCGGTGCTCGAGCGGGAGATGCTCGCGGCGGTAGTTCCACCCGACGTTCATCAGCTCCACGGCGTCGAGCGCGCTGCGTCCGCGCCACGGCGCTCCCGCCGAATGCGCCGTCTGTCCTCTGAACGAATACTCGACCGACACCAGGCCGGTGCCGTCCTGGTCCCCCCACGACGTACTCATGTTGGAGCTCACGTGCGAGAAGAGCGCGACGTCGACGTCCTTGAAGAGACCGGCGCGGATGAAATACGCCTTCGTGCCGACCAGTTCCTCCGCGGTGCCGGGCCAGACCTTGATCGTCCCCGGGATCTTCTCGCGTTCCATGATCTTCTTCACGGCGATGGCGGCCGTGATGTTCAGCGGCACGCCCGAGTTGTGCCCTTCGCCGTGGCCAGGCGCCCCTTCGATGAGCGGCGCGTGATACGCCACCCCCGGCTTCTGCGACGCCTGCGGAATGCCGTCGATGTCGCTGCCGAGGGCGATCACCGGCTTGCCGCTGCCCCAGGTGGCCATGAAGGCCGTCGGGATGCCCGCCACCCCCTCCTCCACGGTGAACCCGTTCTTCCGCAGGATGTCCACGACGTAGCGGTGCGTTTCCGTCTCCTGGAAGCCAAGTTCACCAAAGCTGAAGATGGAGTCCACCATCTGCTGCGTGTGGTCTTTCATCGCCTCGACGTCGGCGACCGCTTCCGCCTTCAATTTCTCGATGCGCGCCGTGTCTTTCGGGATGTTCATCGGCGGCGGCGCCGGCGGCTGCTGGCCGAACCCTTGCGCCAGAGGCGCGGTGATCGCGGTGGCCGCGAGAGCCAAGCTGAGCAGGTGTCGAGTGATCATCGAGTGGCACACCTCATGCATTTTCGCGGCGCCGGGGGCGGCACCAACAGTTGAGCCATAGCTTACATCCCGGCCGAACGCATGTGACGTCGCGGGTCCCGGCGATAAAACGTCGCGGCCGGAACGGAGCGGGAGCGAGTGAAGGCCGCCAGGCGGGGTGCAGGGGACCCCGCCGATAAAACTATGATTCGCACCGTCAAGCAAACCGCCCTCTCGACCATGCGAACCGCGGGCGTCTTCGACATGGCCAGCCGGTCCCGATGGCGCAGCGGCCGCCTGCTCATCCTCGGCTACCACGGTATCTCGCAGGAAGACGAGCATCACTGGAATCCGTCGCTGTTCATCCCGCCGGAGCACCTCGCGAGCCGGCTGCGATTCCTGCGCGCGGGCCGCTTCAACATCCTCCCGTTCGGCGAGGCGATGGCGCGGCTCAACGCCGGCACGCTCCCCGACCGCAGCGTCACGCTCACGTTCGACGATGGTTACGTCGATTTCTACCGGCTGGCGCTCCCCATCCTGCGGGCGTACGACGCGCCGGCAACGGTGTACCTGACGACGTACTACGCGGAGAAGGCGCGCCCGGTGCCCGGCATCACGGCCGCCTACATGATCTGGAAGAGCCGCCACTTTCGCGGGGCGCTCACGACGGTGCCGGGGTTCGAGGGCTGGCGCCTGCACACACCCCTGCAGCGGCGGATCGTCAGCGAAGCGGTGGGCCGGTACTTCACCGAGGAGCGTTCGATCTCGCCCGACGACAAGCACCGGATGCTCGAGGCGCTCGCGGCGGAGCTCGGGTTCAACCTCGAGGCGTTCCGCCGGCGGCGCCTGATGCACGTGATGACGCCCGACGAAGCGCGCGAGGTCGCGCAGGCCGGCATCGACATCCAGCTCCATACGCACCGGCACTGGGTGCCGAAGGACGAGGCGCTGATCCGCCGCGAGATCCAGGAGAACCGGGAGCGGATCGAGGCGATCACCGGCCGCCCGGCGAACGACTTCTGCTATCCGAGCGGCATTCACTACCCCGAGATGCTTCCGTGGCTGCGCAGGCTGGGCGTGCGGTCGGCGACCACGTGCGAGCCGGGCCTCGCGTGTCCGGGCGACGAGCCGCTGCTGCTGCACCGCTTCCTCGACCACTCCGGCGTGAGCCTGGTCGAATTCGAAGCCTGGGCGTCCGGGGTTGGCTCCGTGCTGCCCCGGCGCCCCGCCTACGAGCTCGCCGTCCGATGACGCCAGCCGCTGCCCTCGCTCACGTCCCGCGGGAGACCGCGATGCCTGCTGCCGCTTCGACGCGCGCCGTCACGACCCTGCCGGCGCTCGAGCGCGAATTGAGCGAGGGACTGCTCCAGCGATGGACCCAGCTCGTGCAGGCGGATCCGCTCGCGAGCTGCTTCCAGTCGCCCGGGTGGTGCGTTCCGTGGTATCGCTCCTACCACGACGAATTCGACCCGTTCGTGGTGCTGGTGATGGCCGGCGCGGAACTCGTCGGCTGCGTGCCGCTCGCCGTCCGCCGCGCGACGCGCGAGATTTCGTTCGCCAGCGGCACCATGGCCGACTACCGTGACATCGTCGCGCTCCCCGGCTGGCGGCAGGTCGTCGTCTCGGAGCTGCTGCGCGTGTATCTGGAGGGGCGCTTCCCGAATCCGCTGCAGATCGGGTGGATCGATCCCGCGTCGGATACGCCGGCGCTCGTCGCCGAGGCGTGCCGGATGCGGCGCGTTCCGTTCACGTCCTGGGAGCAGCCGTGCTACCGGTGGTTTCCCGCCGACGGTGAAAACCTCAACAAGAAGTTCAGCCGGATCCGCACGCATCTCAATCATTTCAAGCGGCTCGGCACGGTTGCCTTCGACGTGATCACGAATCCCGACGAGTGGGCTCGGTTCCGCACCGCCTTCTTCCAGCAACACACGCTGCGACAGCTCCAGGCCGATCGCACCGTGTCGTTCGACGATCCACGCAAGCAGCGCTTTTACGATCGCCTCTTCGACTCGGCGGCGTTCCAGACGCACGTCACGGCGCTGCGGCTCGACGGCGAGCTCCTCTCGGGACACGTGGGGCTGGTGTGGAACGACGTGCTGATGCTGGGGGCCCCGTCCATCTCGATCGAACACGAACAGCGCTCCCCCGCGCTGATCCTGCTGTCGTGGGTGATGCAGAACGCCTCCGACCTGGGTTTGAAAGGCTTCGACCTCACCGTCGGGGATACCGAGTTCAAGCGGCGCCTCGGCAACCAGTGCGTCAGCGTGACGATGCTGGAGGTCTACGGCCGGCGTCGCGACTTCTACAGGCGGCGTCTGCGCGACCGCGCGGTGGCGGTGGCGAAGCGAGCCGTGGCGAAGGTCGCGGGGGAGGACGCGTGGAAGCGGCGCGTGCGGCCGTGGATCGACGCGGCGTTGGAGCGGGGCGCCGGCGGCCGACTCGCGGAGGTTCTGGCGCGGCTCAGGGGCCGCCGCACCGACAACGCTGCTGTCGAGACCTGGGAGATCACGCCGGGCGATCTGCCGGTGATCGAGGCGGACCGCGGGGAGGTCATCGCCTGGCAGATGCGCGAGAACCGCATCGAGGACCTGCTGATGCCGAGCGGCACGGCGGCGTCCACGGAGCGGGCCATCCGCGAGTGTGCGCGGAGCTTCGCGCGGCGGCGCGCTGCAGGGGGCGTGTTCACGACGCTGATCGCGGGGGACCAGCTCGCCGCCTGGTGCTTCGTGCAGCCGCCCGCCTCGCCGGGTGAGCCGGCGACCGTGCACGGGCTCCACGTCGTGGAGGAATGGCGCGTCCGCGGCGCGACGGAAGCGCTGCTCGCCCGCGTCGCGCGCGCGGCCTTCGCGTCGGGCGCTCCGTCCATCACCGTTTCGCGAGGGTGACCCATGGAAGTGATCGACTTTACTCCCGACCTGACGGCCGACTGGAGCGCGTTCGTCGGCAGCCACCCCCTCGCCTCCTACGGCCACCTGGCGGCGCAGTTCGCGCTCGCCGCGCAGACACCGGGCATGCGCAACGTGTCGCTCGTCGTGCGTGACGGATCGCGCATCTGCGGCGTGCTGCCGCTCTTTCTCACTGAACATCGCGCGTTGCGGCGCGTCCCCGTCCGCGAGCTCGTGTCGGCCGCGTTCTTCCCTGCCGGACCGCTGGTGTCGCCGAAACTCCAGGGCAAGGCCGAGGACCGCGTCGTCGAGCTGCTCATCGGCGCCGCGCGCGCCCGGGCTCTCGCGCTGCGGGCCGACCGCGTCGTCATCACGCACCCAAACGTCGTGGGCGGCGCGCCATCGATCGTGCGGTTCGGCTATTCGCCGCTGCTGCATCACGGCTACAAGCCGCGGCACGGCGTCGGACTGCTGCTCGACCTGACGCAGCCGCTGGAGAAGCTTGCCGCCGGGCGGCGATCCGGATGCCGGCAGAGCGTCGCGAAGGCGCAGGCGGCGGCAGAGGTGTCCGTGATGAGCGACCGCTCGGAGTGGCTCGCCTGCCATGACCTCAATGTGCAGACGCTCGGCCATCTCGCGTACTCCGAGGGGCAGATGGCGTCGATCTGGGACGACTTCATCGCGCCCGGCTACGCCACTGCGTACGCGGTCCGTGCGGGGGGAACGATCGCAGCGGTCGTCGTCACCATCCAGTTCAACGGCTCGGCCTACTACTGGATCGGACTCAATCGGCGCCCGGCCCCCGTCACGGGCGCAGGACACCTCGCGCTCTGGACGGCCATCCTGGCGGCGCAGGAACGCGGCGTCCGGCATTTCGAGCTCGGCTCCCTCGACTTCGAGAATCCGAAGAACATCGGCATCTCGCAGTTCAAACAGAGCTTCGGCGGTGCGCCCTACCAGATCATCAGCGCGCAGCTCGAGGCGCGCCCGGTGAGGATTGCGGCGCTCGCGCTCGGCGAAGCGCTGGTCGCGGCCCTTCGCAGGCCTCGGCAGCCGGAGAAACCGGCTGCGGCATCCAGCGAGAAGCCGGCGGCACCTGCAGCGACGAAAGCGTCCGCGCCTCCGCCCGCGAACGACGCGAGCGCCAGGCCGTCCGAGGGTCGTCCTGCGAAAGCGCGCATCGCCGGGGAACCCGCCGGCGTGGCGTAGTCGATGTCGCGACTCCCCCTGCGGCGCGTTGCCGGCGCGTTGAAACGCCGGCTGTGGCTGAGACGCGAACTGCGGATCTACGCGTGCACCGCCGAACAGGTACGGCACCTGCCGCGCGCGAGCCACTGCAGCCGCGATCGCTGGGACGACCTCCGGCACTGCGAGCAGTGGTCGTACGAACACCTCACGCGCGAGGAGTACCTCGCCGTCACGGAAGACCGGCGCCGGGCGGGCGGACATCACCTCTACTCGCTCGTGGAAGACGGGGTGCTGGTGCACTACGGCTGGGTCACGTACCCGCAGGAGCGCGCGCCGGACGCCGCCCTCGGGCTCGAGTTCGTTCCGCCGCCGCGGTCGGCAGCGCTGTGGGACTACTTCACGCACCCGAAGGCACGGGGCCGCGGCCTGTACCTGCGCACGCTGTGGCAGTGCCTGCACGATGCCGTCGAAGTCGACGGCGCTGCGCACGCCTTCATCTACGTGTACGCCGACAACGTCGTCTCACGCCGTGTGATCGAGAAAGCGGGGTTCGAATACGTCGGCAGCCTCGTCCTCGAGCGGCGATTCTTCCGGACCCGCCGGTACGCGATCAGCGCTGGCGCGCCCCTCGAGGTGCGGCTGCTAGCGTCGGGAGAACCGGCCGAGACGCGCGAGCACCGCGGCGCGATGCTCGGACTCGAGCACGATGAAAAAGGCGAGAACGTAGTACAGCCCCGCAACGACAGCGCCCGCCAGGATCAGCTCGGCCCACGACGTTCCGGGCACGAGGCGGTATAACGCGAAGGCGACCGCGGCGACCGGGAGCGCCGTCAGCAGCGGCCGCGCGTAGATCGCCTGGACGTACTCGCGGATCGAGAAGCCGTTTACGCGGCAGATCAGGACCGCCAGATAGACACCCCGCATCAGCAGGATCGCGAGCGTCACGACCCATGCGGCGCCGAGCACCCCGTAGGCGGGCACCACCACGAACAGCGCCGCCACCGTCAGCACGACCTCGCCGACGATCGCCCACGCGAAGCGCGCGTGCTTGGCCTGGCCGATGAGCACCGCGCCGGCGTTGTACTGGCCCGCCACGGCGAACACGAAATACACGAGCATCACGTCGATCAAGGGACCGCTCTGCTCCGCCACGGCGGGCACCCACAGCCGGAGCAGCGGCGTGCCGTACACCCACAGGAACAGCGCAACCGGCAGGAACAGGGCCAGGCACGTGCGATTGGTCAGCACCGCGAGCCGCCAGACCCGCTGGCGGCTCCGTGTTTCGTCGAGTTCCGCCGTCACCGACGAGGTCACGTCCGATACCTTCGCGAGCGCCTCGGCGCTGTACAGGAGCAGCCGCTGCGGCAGCGCGAAGAATCCGACGTCCGCCGGGCCGCGCAGCAGGCCGATCACGGTCGCCGGCGCCTGGAGCGAGAACATGTTCGCGATCACCATGACCGCCGAGTGCCGCCCGTATCGAAACAGCGCCACCATCGTGTCCCATCGCACCAGGGCCGGGGCAACCCGGAATCCGGGGACCACGCGACGCACGCTGAGGTAGTTCCACACGTTCTCGCCGGTCTGGGCGATCAGGATGATCCACGCCATCTCGATGAGACCGTAGCCGGCGAACAGCACGGCGAGGGAGCCAACCGAGCGGAAGACGAGCGCGCTGATGTACGCGCGGTTCACGAGGTCGAACCGCTGGAACGCTTCGAGCGTGGCGGTGAGCGGCGACAGAATCAGCCGCATGCCGACCGATACCGCGATGATGACGATCAGCGTCCGCGCATCGGCTTGCAGTTCCGGCGGCACGTTGAAGAGTGCCACCGCCGCATCGCGGAACACGATCGGAACGGCGCAACACGCCACCCCGGTGACGACGAAATACACGAGGGCCGTGGAGAGGGTCCGGTGGACGCCCGGCCAGTCTTCCCGCGCCCGGAACCTGGCGCAGCCGTTGACCACCGCGGCGCGGAAGCCGAAATCGAGCATCCGCAGGTAGTCGAGCATCGAGAACAGCAGCACCCAGAGCCCGTACTGCGCGACCCCCAGCCGCCGGATGATGATCGGCGCCAGCAGGACGCCGATGACGATATTGACGGCGACGCCGAGCCAGCCCCAGACGACGTTCCGGAGGAAGGTCGTCCTGGGCGCTGCGGGGGTCGCTGCCGCTGCCTCTGCCATTCGGACCTCAGTGACAGCAGGGCTCGTGCCATCCTTCGGCTCGCTATAATTGGCTCATCCATGCCACTCCAGGACCGGTTCGGCCGCCCGCTGCGGAGCCTGCGGATCTCGGTCACCGACCGGTGCAACCTGCGCTGCCAGTACTGCATGCCGGAGCCGGAGTATGTCTGGCTGCCGCGCGAGAACCTCCTCACTTTCGAGGAGATCGTCGCGCTGACCGACGCATTTACGGGCGAGGGCGTGGACCGCGTCCGCATTACGGGGGGGGAGCCGCTGCTCCGGCGCGAGATCACGCAGCTGGTGGCGATGCTCGCGGAACGGCCGGCGATCCGCGATCTCGCGATGACGACCAACGGCATCCTGCTGAAGGGGGTCGCGCGGGCGCTGCGCGACGCGGGGCTCCATCGCGTCACCGTGAGCCTCGACACCCTGCGGCGCGAGCGGTTCCGCGCGCTCACCGGGTCCAGCGATCACGACGCGGTGCTGGCCGGCATCCAGGCGGCGGCCGACGCCGGCTTCAGCGCCCTGAAGATCGACACGGTCGTGATCCGCGGGACGAACGACGACGAGCTGATCGACCTGATCGAGTACGGCCGCTCGATGCAGGCCGAGGTGCGGTTCATCGAGTACATGGACGTCGGCGGCGCGACCCGCTGGTCACCCGCGGCCGTCGTGCCGCGGGCCGAGATGCTCGAGACGATCGCGCGCCACTACGGCGGCGTGCTCGCGATGGACCACCGCGCCTCCGCCCCCGCGGAGCGCTTCGTGCTGCCCGACGGCACCACGTTCGGCATCATCGCGTCGACTACGGCGCCGTTCTGCGCCGACTGCGACCGCGCGCGCCTCACGGCCGACGGCATCTGGCTGCTGTGCCTGTACGCGGCGGCCGGCACGGACCTCCGGCGTCCGCTGCGTGCCGGCGCAACGAACGACGAGCTGCGCCAGTTGATCCGCGCCGTCTGGACGCTGCGCGCCGACCGCGGCGCCGAGGAGCGCCTCGGCATGGATCGCCAGACGACGCTGGTGCCGCTGCGCGCGTTGAAGAAGGACGCGCACCTGGAGATGCATACGCGCGGCGGCTAAACAGGAGATCAGGAGTTCAGGAGGGGCAGGAGGCGTCCGGGTAAACAGGACGGCGGCCGCCGTGAATCGGCGGTGGGGCCGCGCTCCCGTCGTCCATCAGTGCCGAGGTGGTGACGAAATGCGGTGGGACGCAGAGGACGCAAAGGCCGCCGAGGACGCAGAGAGTGTCACGGCGAACCGGCGAGGGGCTGCCGGGCCGCGCTCCGCGCGGTGAGGCAGGGGAGTGACCACAAATGCAAGCGGCGTAAAGTCCACCGGCCGCTTGCATTTGTGGTCACTCCCCTGCCTCTACGCCGGCCGGAGGCCGGCGCCCGGCAGCCTGAAGCGTGACGCCCTCTGCGTTCTTGGCGATCTTGGCGTCCTTGGCGTCTCACTGCTCTTGCCGCTGGCGCGCGGCCAGGCAGCGTCAGTCCTTGTACGGATCGAACACGTCGGCGCCTGCCATGACGACAATCAGCGGGCGCATGGTGTGGAGGACCTCGATTGTGCCCTTCTGCGCCGCCAGCACCTCGGGCAGGCGGCGGTAAGCGTGCGGGCTTTCGTCGAGGCCGCCGCCGCGCAGGATGACCCCCTTCTTCCGCACCCACTCCTGCATCATCTGCGGCGACACGAGGCCCGGCTTCAGCACCTTGCCGGTCTTCCAGTTACGCTTTCCCGCCGCCTCGGTGCGCGACATGATCCGGCCGGCGCCGTGGACGGTTGAATAGAGCGCCACGCGCTGCAGTTCCTTCGTCTCGTCGTCCCCCGCTCTCGTCCCCTGCACGATCACCGCATCGTCGCCCATCGACCCGCCGATGAAGCCCTTCTGGCCGGGGAAGGCCGGCGTCGCCCCCTTGCGCACGACGATCACCGACTGGCCCTCGTGCTCTTCGCGCCAGGCGAAGTTGTGGTGGTTGTGGACGAGCTCGAGCTCACGGCCGCCGAGGATGGAGACGACCTTTCGCGCCACCCACTCGCGGCCGGCATAGGCGTATTCGCCGGCGAGCGTCATCAGCGCCCAGTAGTCCTGCCCCATCGGCAGGTCGAGCGGCAGCAGCACTTCCCGCTCGGGCGCGCGTCCGCCCCACTTGCCCCCCTGCGAGATCGCCAGGAAGCCGGAGGCGACCGTATGGCCGAAGCCGCGGCTGCCGAAATGGACACCCACCCAGATGGTGTTGTCTTCGTCGGCGAAGACGTCGACGTAATGGTTGCCGCTCCCGACCGTGCCGAGCTGCGCGCGCGCTTTCGCGCGCAGCCCCTCGCGCGCGTGGCCCGGGACGGCCTCCCACGCAGGACTCTCGAAGAGCGGATGGTCGACCGGTGCATCCTCCGCGCGGTTCTTGCGCCCCATGCCGAAGGACACCGAGTCCTGGATCTCGTCTGCGAGCGCAGGCAGGTCTTCGGCGAGCTGCGGCGTGTACTTGAGATCGGTGCGGATCGCCGCGTTGCCGCAGGCGATGTCGAAGCCGACGCCGACGACCGACACCTTGTCGCGGTACGCGGCGACGCCGCCGATGGGCATCACGTAGCCGAGGTGCCCGTCGGCCATGAGCGCCGCCCGCTCGGCGCGGCTCGCGACGTCCTCCAATTGGGCGATGGTCTTTGGTTCGTGCGTACCGAAAATCGCTACCATTGAATCCCGAATCCCTGATCCCTAATCCTTGAATCCCTGATCCCTGATCCCTGATCCCGAATCCCTAATCCTTGATCCTTAATCCCTAATCCGCAATCCCGGATCCCTGAATCCCTGAATCCCTGAATCCCTGAATCCCTGAATCCCTGAATCCCTGCCGGCACCCGCTGCAGCGTGTTTCAAGGATGCAGGAATTCGAGGATCCGGGATTCGAGGATCCGGGATTCGAGGGATCCGGGATTCGAGGATTCGACGATCCGGGATTCGGGATCCGGGATCCGGGATCCGAGGATCAGGGATCAGGGATCAGGGATTCGATGCCTGCCGCGGTCTTTGAAGTCGGACCGCTCGAGGTATTTGATGAACCCCCCGAGCATCCTGCCGATTTCTTCCAGCCGCGCGACGAGCCCACTCAGTTCCTCCGCCTGAATGTACCCCTTGCGGGAGGCCCGGCGCAGGTGCCCGATGATCTCGCCGACCGAGCCCTTCGCGATCGTCAGGTAGTGCGCGAACGCGCGATCCGTGCCCTGCTCGAACCCCTCCTCCATGTTCGCCGCCACCGAATCGATCGCATCAGAGATCTGGGCGCGCAGTTTCAAATCTCTGCGCATGCCCGGACGGTTCAGGATTGCAGTTATTGCAACCGCCAGCTCCGAGACCCTCGCATACACGGGGAATTCGTCGACCTTCTTGGCCATGCCCCGTGCACTGCGCACGGATCGTGCCGTATCATTCCCCGATTCGGGATTCGAGGATTCGGGATTCGGGGATCCGGGATTCGAGGATTCGGGATCCGCGATTCGGGATCCGCGATTCGGGATCCGCGATTCGGGACCCGCGATTCGGGATCCAAGGATCAGGGATTAGGGATCAGGGATTCGAACATGCGCCAGCCCCTCACTTTCGCGCTCCTCCTCACAACCTGCGCCACGTCCGCCTTCGCCCAGGCGACGGTGGACGATTATCAACGTGCGATGAGCCTGCGGGAGCGCTACAGCGGCACGGCATTGCATGTCGCGGATGCGCCGCGGTGGATCGAACAGACCAACCGCTTCTACTACCGCCGCACCGTCAAGGGCGGGCACGAGTGGATCGTCGCCGACGCCGCCGCCGGCACGAAGCAGCCGGCGTTCGATCACGAGAAGCTCGCCGCGGCGATCGCGGCGGCGACGTCGCGCAAGGCGACGGCGGTCGAGCTCCCGTTCACGTCGTTCACCTTTGCCGACAACGGCCGTGCGATCGAGTTCACCCTGGCTGACGGCCCAGGCGCGCAGGCGCGTGGCGGCGGGCCGGGCGCGGCGCCACCGTGGCGCTGCTCGCTCGAGACCTACACCTGTCGCGAGCAGCAGGCGGGCG
>Ga0247719_1000507_pt1 | contig 22942 bp, 23 predicted proteins | sample 41E_DmetaG_FD_189046 | JGI IMG/M metagenome (GOLD analysis project Ga0247719, IMG submission 189046) | Soil microbial communities from hillslope of Landscape Evolution Observatory, University of Arizona, Oracle, AZ, United States - 4-1-E_D | ecosystem: Engineered > Artificial ecosystem >...
GGGTGGGTGGGAGGACGCCGTCGTCGAGCGGATCGTCGACGGCGACACGATCGTCGTGCGGATCGAGCGCGCCGAGCCCGGTCCCGGGGCGGGCGACGTGGGCGCCGGCGAGCACCGGGTCCGTCTCGTCGGCGTCGACACGCCCGAGTCGGTCGATCCGCGCCGGCCGGTGGAGTGTTTCGGCAGAGAGGCGGCCGCCGCAACCGCGGCGCTGCTCGACGGGCAACGAGTGCGGCTGGTGAAAGACGTCGAGGACCGCGACGCTTACGACCGCCTGCTCAGGTATGTCTACCTGGGCGACGAGATGGCGAACGCGCGCCTGGTCGCGAACGGCTATGCCACCGCCTACACCTACCCGCCCAACGTGCGTCACTCCGAATTATTCGTGCAGTTAGAGCGCGAGGCGAGGGAGCGGGACCGGGGATTGTGGTCACCCGACACGTGCAACGGGAAGGATTGAACACATGACATGGTGCATGTAAAATGCATGCAATGAAGAACATCCAGATCAGGAACGTCCCGAATCGCACGCACGCAGTTCTTCGTCGGCGCGCCGAAGCAGCCGGTATGTCGCTGCAGGAGTACTTGCTCGGAATGGTCAATGAGGCGGCGGCCAGGCCGACGGTCGAAGAAGTGCTGCTGCGAGCGGAACGGCGCGGTGGTTTGGGATTGTCTACGCAGGACGTTGTAGATGCGATCAGAGAGGACCGGGACAGCCGGTGATCGTCGTGGATTCCTCGGCGGTTGTACTTGCTCTGTTGGACGAGAGCGCCGCTGGAGGCGCAGCCCGGGCCCGACTGTCCGGTGATGCAGATCTGCACGCACCGCATCTCGTGGACCTTGAAGTGATCTCCGTCCTTCGTCGGTTGGCGAAGCGGCGGGAGATTCCGACTCCGCGCGCGGAGGCTGTTCTGGAAGATGTCGCCGACCTGGCGATCACTCGGTATCCACATTGGCGCCTACGAGCACGCATCTGGGATCTTCGCCACAACCTGTCTCCCTACGATGCTGCATACGTAGCTTTGGCGGAGGGACTGGGCTGCAGTCTTTTGACCGCCGACCAACGGCTCGTGAAGGCTCCGGGAATCGACTGCGACGTCGAGACCTTGGTGGGCTGACGGGCCGGGCTCACGATAGGACCGGCCTACCGCAGATCTTCAACTGTGGCATATCTACGCTACAGTTGTGGCATGCCACGAGCACGGATCAGTACGACCGTTGACGCGGAGTTACTGAAGACGGTACGGCGGCTGCGGGTCGGCGTTCCGGACTCCGCGCTGGTCGAAGAGGCCCTTGCCGCGCTCGTGGCTCGCAATCGCGCGGGAGAGATCGATGCGGCTTACGCCGCCTATGACAAGGAGCCGCTGGAAACCAACGACGAGTGGGGCGACCTGGCTTCGTTTCGAGCGGCGGCCGCCGGTTCTTGAGCTCGGTCCCTGCTCGAGGAGAAATCTGGTGGTGCGAGCTTCCGCAGGTGGGCCGGCGCCCCGTGGTGGTGCTTTCCCGTGATGTCGCCATCCCTCGCCTCGGTCGGTCGCTGATAGGGCCGTGCACGACGATTGTCCGTGGCATCGCAAGTGAGGTTCTGCTCGAGCCCGCCGAGGATCCGGTGCCACTCCCGTCGGCGGTGAACCTCGATTCCGTCGAGAGCGTGTCGATAGGAACGCTGGTCGAACGTCTCGGGCGCCTAAGCGATGAACGGATGTACGAGATCTGTCGGGCGTTAGCGGTTGCCGTTGCCTGTGAAGTTTGATTGTTTGAGGCATCTCAGATGAGGAGCTCGTAGCCGTGTTCCTTGATGACGGCCTTGAGTCCTTCGAGCTCCTCCGGGCTGGGCTCCTCCTCTTCGGCCGGTGGAAGGCTACGGCTGGCAGCGGGCTCGCTGGTCGCCCTGATCACGTTCTCGATACCTCCTGGCACCATGATGTAGAGCATCCTGCAGCCCCGGTCGCCGACCGTGTATCGATGCGGGATGTTCCTCGGCCCGAAAACGTAGTCGCCGGCGCTCGCTTCGAAGGTCGTGTCGCCCACCTCGAAGGTCGCGTCACCCTCCAAGATCCAGAACCCTTCGTCGTCGCGGTAATGAACGTGGAGTGGCGCCTCCATTCCAGGGGGTTCAGTCACCTCGATGATCGACAGCAGTCCGCCCGTATCCGCGGCCGTCGCCTTGATCTCCGCAAGCCCGCCGAACCACCAACGGGCCTCGCCCTCGCCGGTTCGGACGATCGAGGGCTGTAGGGCCGTACTAGTCTGTTGCGTCATTTCTCCTCCTCCTCGTGAGCCGTCTCTTCATGTGCCAAGAGCGCGATTGCATAGCGCCATTCGCCGTCGCTGCCACGGCGGACCACATTGATTCCGCCGTTTGCAAGGACGACCGCGGTGTCCCGGGCCTGCACAACCCTCTGCGGGTCGGCGATGTAGTTCCGATCGCTGTCCCAGATCGTCCGTGCGAGACGGCCGATCTCCTTGGCCCCACGGGCCTCCCGCGCCGGATTGCCGGCTACCAGTACGGCGTCTTGTTCGAACATCTCGCAGAGTGCCTGGTCATCGCGAGCCAGGAAGGCGTCCTCCAGCAGGGTCTCGAGCTCCTCTGGGGTTCGGGCTCCTGGTCTCATGCGAGCAACCTAGGAGCGAACGGGGCGAAGGTCGATACCAAGAAGTTGGTATTCCGCTTAGAGGCGAAGCGACCTAGCATGCTCCTATGCGGCCGGATGCTACGGAGCGAGCGAGGGATCGCCTCGCCGAACTCGCGGGCCGGGGCCTCGACCTGAAGGCCTTCTGGGATCGATCGGCCGAGGTTGTATCGAGCGTCGTGCCACACTTTGGTGCGCCGTGCTGGTTCACTCTCGATCCGGCCTCGCTGCTCGTGACCAGCCATTACGACCACGGCGAGATCCCCGACCTTCCTCCGGAATGGCTCGCTCACGAGTACTACGAAGACGACGTTCACAACATCGCCAGCGTGGCGCGCTCCAAAGGGGGCATCTCGACTCTTCATGAAGCCGCCGGTGGAGACCCCACTCAGAGCCGGCGCTGGCAAGCAAACATGCGGTACGGGGCCGACCAGGAGGTGCTTGTCGCCCTCCGCACGCGCACAGGTGAGGCCTGGGGCCTGCTCGGCCTCTATCGGGAACCAGAAAGACCACGGTTCGACGCTGACGAGCTGGAGTTCCTGTCCGCGGTAGCGCCGCACTTTGCCCACGGTGCGCGGCGCGGCCTGCTTGTTGGTGAGGCCTCGGACCCGGACGGACCCGAAGCCCCCGGCCTGGTCGTCCTGAACGAGGACTGGAGCGTCGACTCACTGACACCGGAGGCCGAGACCTGGCTTACTGAACTACCTGACGGTGACTGGGAACGTCAGAACAGGTTGCCTCCAGCAGTGCTTGCCGTCGCCGGCCGCGCGCTTCGAACGGTCCAAGGTGACGACGCACCAGGCGAGGTCGCGGTGTCGCGCGTTCTGTCCCGTGAGGGCCGCTGGCTGGTCCTCCATGGCGCCGCGCTCGTGACGAAGGCCACCCGCCGCGTAGCGGTGATCGTGGAGCCCGCAGATTCGATTCGCATCACACCATTGCTGATGGCCGTGTACGGGCTGTCCGAGCGCGAGCAGGAGGTCACTCGACTCGTCCTCTCCGGCGACACGACGCGGCAGATCGCCGAGCGCCTCTTCCTTTCACCCCATACCGTCCAGGAGCATCTGAAAAGCGTGTTCGAGAAGACGAACGTGCGCAGCCGGCGCGAGCTCGTCGGGAAGGTCTTCTTCACTCACTACGAGCCCCGCCTGCGCGACAACGAGCGGCGGGCAGCGGAAGATCGACCGCTGCGGGGGGGCCCGATGCCGGCGCCCTCCCCTCCGGGAACAGCTACGTTTAGCTAAACCTTGACAAATATGCGCCACACCCAGCTCTTCGTGCAGCTGGAAGGAGAGCGCAGAGAGAACGACCGGGGGCTGTGATCGACCCTTGCAACGGCGCTTCCGTCTTGGCCACCACTCTTTCGCGCCGGGCCGGGGCCGACAGTTGACCATAGTCATTGACCATGATCAAATTAGCGGGTGGAAAAGCTCGCCATCTCCAAGTTCAAGGCGACGTGCCTCGCCGTGTTGGAGCGCGTTCGAGAGACGGGCGAGCCGGTCTTGATCACGAAGCGCGGCGTGCCCATCGCCGAGGTGGTGCCGGTATCCGGGCATCGTGACGACACCCGCCGACTCGGGCGCTTTGCCGGTCGTGGATCGGTCGTGGGAGACATCCTTTCTCCCGTTGTCGAATCGAATGAGTGGGAGAGCCTCCACGGTTGAAGCTTTTGCTCGACACCCACGTCTGGATCTGGGCTCTACTTCAACCCGAGGAGCTGGCCCGCGACGTCGCTCGGGAGCTCAAGGACCCACGCAACGAGTTGTGGCTATCCCCCGTGAGTGTTTGGGAGACCTTGATCCTGACAGAAAGGGGTCGACTGCAGCTGGACGCACCCAGTCACCTCTGGGTCGAGGAGGCATTGGGCGGGTTTGCCGTGCGAGATGCCCCGTTGACGCGGGCCGTGGCGCTCGCAAGTCGGGCGGTTGACCTCCCTCATCAGGATCCGGCGGATCGGTTCATCGCTGCAACGGCGTTGATCTACGGCCTTGTCCTAGTGACGAGGGATCACAGGTTGCTGTCTGCCGCCACCGGGCGCGTGATGCCGGCCTAAGTCGTACACCTCTACCTCGGCGGGCGAAGGTGCAGCCCAGCCGACCTACGAAGAGCTTCGTCCTGCCGACTCCCATGCATTCTTCGCGAGCGACGCGAGCATGTCGGGATCGTCGATCTCATCGGCCGATACCTCGCGGAAGGTCCGAAAGGTCCGTCGCCCGTCGGGTGCGAACGGAGCCCGTTCGGATATCTTCGCTTCGTCTTCGGTGACCTTCATGTAGACAACCCCGCCGTAGACGAGCGCGAACATGCGGCCGCCCTTGTAGATCCCGTGCCCGCCGAACATCCGGCGCGCCGTGACGGTGTCGTCACCCAACTGCTCCAACAAGTACCTAACCAATTCGTCGGTCACGTCGTGGCCCACCACCCTCATTTCGTTCGCACGCGCACGCGTTTCTCGCCGCAGGTCAGCCGGCCACAGTTGCCATGATCGCCTTGATCGGAGCCGCCCCCGCAACGTTCCCTTTCGCCTCGTAGCGTTCGATCGCGCGGCTCGCGGCCTCGATCGCACCTTCGAGGTTGCCGCCGAAGAAACGAGCCTCGGCCAGCACCGCCCATGAGTCGCCTTCGAGGTTCGGGAACTCGATGCCGACGCACATCCCGACCGCCTCGCGGGCGAGCATTTCGGCGTTGGCGACTTGCCCGCGCGCCGTGGCAACTCGCGCCAGCACGAGGCGCCACATGATCTGCGAGAAGAGGTCGTCGCTCGCGGCGGCGCCGCGGGCTTCGATCGCAAGTTGCTCCGCGTCGTCGTGGCGTCCGAGCTCGTACAGGGCCATGCCCAGCAGCGCTGCGGTCGTCGACCGGAAAATGTTCTCCCCGATCTGCACGAGGACGTCGTAACCGGCGCGCAACTCTCTTTCGGCGGCGGCGAAATCCTGCGCGCAGAACTCGACGAAGCCGGCGGTCTGCGACAGATGGATCGCGCTCCACACCTTGAGTCCGAGGTCTCCCAACGTCTCGCGCGCGCGGTCGAGCAGCTCACGAGCTCCTGTGATGTCACCGCCCATCGCGCGGAGCCCGGCGAGGGCCACCTGCGCGCTCGATTCGACCTTGCGGTCACCCGCGTAACGCTCGAGCAGCGCCTCGCACCGGGGGGTTGCGGCGTCGACGGGCTCGGGAGACAGCATGATCGACAGCGGGAGCCAGGACAGGCTTTCCGACAGCTCCCTTCGATCGCCCGCGGCCTCAGCCTGTATCACGGCTTCTTCGAGGCCGCGCACCGCGGCGTCGAACTTGCACCGGTAGCCCTCGATCAGCGCGAGCATGCGCCACGCGAGCGCAAGGACGCGGTCGTCGCCGAGACGCTCGAGCGCGGGGATGGTCTCCCGTATCTCACGTCCGGCCTGCTCGGCCTGTCCCTCCGGCTTCGTAAATGCCGGGATCCATAACCGCAGCAGGCGCGCCTCCAGCCCCACGGCGTTTTCACCGGAACACTCAATCGCCCGTGTCAGCACGTCGTCTGCTGCTTCGAAGTCACCGGTTTCGAGGCGGGCGCTCCCGAGCGCGGTCGCGAGCTTCGCGTAGTGAGCGTCGTGCTCGTCGGAAAGCGACAGCGCCCGCGACAGCAGGTTGGTCGCGGCGGAGGCATCGGCCCTGTCGAGCGCCCGTCGCCCGGCAGATGCCAGGTACCCGGCGGCCTTATCCGACAGCGCGCGCCCGGTATCGTCGATCTCTCCCAGCTCGGCGCGGTACCGGGCGGCGCATTCGAAGTGGTAACCGAGGATCTCCTCGAACTCGGTGACGCGCACCCCGGCCCTATCTTCGAGCCAGCGCGCATGCGTCTCGTGCAGACGAGCTCGCGTCTTCTTGGAAGTGTTGTGGTAGACGGCGTCCCGGATGAGCACGTGGCGGAAGCGGAAGTCGTCTCCCAGCGCGCCGGAGCGGTTCTCGCCGAGCAACTGCCTGGCAACGAGCGTCTCGATGCGAGCCTGAATGTCGTCCGGCCGGTCGGCCGGTCGCAACGCGGACAGGCTCTCGCGATCGAACTCGACGCCTATGACGGCCGCGGCGGCCAAGAGCTTTTGTTCCTCCGGTGCGAGTCGATCCAACCTTTCGGTGAGAAGCGCGTGAATCGTGATCGGGATCTTCACATCGGCAGGATCGCGGTCCAACATCCACTCGCCTTCCCGATTGACGAGGACGTCGTCTTCCACCAGGCTCGACAGGACCTCCTCGAGGAAGAACGGGTTTCCTTCGGCCACCTCGTTGATTCGCTTCCTGATCGGCTGAGGTAGAGCGTCCGCGCCGAGAAAGTTCTCCATCAGGCGATCGGCGTCGTCGTCGATGAGTGGCTCGAGGTGGATCACCGACGCGCGCGGCAACGCCGTCCACTCCGGATGCTTATCGAGAAGCTCCGGGCGGCCGACGCACAGCAGCAGGATGGGACAGCGCGTTGCGCCGGCGACGACGTGCTCGAGCAGCTCGAGCAGCGTCGGCTCGCCCCAGTGGATGTCGTCTATCACCACGAGAAGCGGTCGCTTCGACGCGAGCGATTCGAGAAAGCGGCGGACGGAAGCGAAGATCTCTTCGGGCCGGTCGGTGACCGGCGCAAGCCCCGTTACTTGCGCGACGCGTTCGACGACCGGCGCCGCGTCGTCTTCGTCCCCGAGCAACGACGTCAGCTTTCCGAGAGCATCCTCGGGCGTTTCGTCCTCTGCTATGGCGGCGGCGCGGTTCACGATCGTCCTGATCGGCCAAAAAGTGATTCCCGTCCCGTAGGGCAGGCACGTTCCCTGGAGAATGAGCGCCTTGTGCTCGAGATACTTGACGACCTCACCGACGAGCCTGGACTTCCCAACGCCCGGCACGCCGACAACCGTCATCAGCCGGCAGACCGACTGTGACGAGACGTCGTCGAAGGCGTCGACCACGTGCCAGAGCTCGCGGTCGCGCCCTACGAGCGGCGAGAGTGCGCCGTATCTCACCGAGCTCTCCTTATCCAGCACCCGTTCGATGCAGAACGCCCGCACGTCGAGCGACTTGCCCTTCAACGCCAGCGGCTCCAACTCGCTGCCGATCGCGAGGCCGCGCAGAAGGCGGTGGGTTGCCTCGCCGACCACGACCTGACCGGGTTGGGCGGTCTGTTGGAAACGTGCGGCGACGTTCACCGCATCCCCCGCGATGAAAGAAGCCACCGACGACCCTCCACCGGCTACGACCTCACCGGTATTTATGCCGATCCGTATCTCGAGCGGCGCATCCCATTTCCGGCGCGATTCTTCGTCGATGCGGCGGGCCACGCGCTTCATCTCGAACGCGGCCCGCACCGCGCACAGGGCGTCGTCTCCCTCGGAGAACGGAAGCCCGAAGGTGCCCATAACGGCATCGCCGATGAAGCGCTCGAGCCGGCCGCCATGACGCTCCAGGGCGGCCTTCATGTCGTTGTAGAAACGGAACATGAGCTCCGACACCGATTCGGGGTCGAGCCGCTCGGCCATACTGGTCGACTCGACGATGTCGGCGAAGAGAACCGTCGCGTTCCGTCTGACCTTCGGGTTCTCGAGCGACGCGACGGGCGCCGCGCACGACTGACAGAACCGAGCTCTTTCGGAATTGTCCTCCCCGCAGTAAAAGCAGTGCCGCCCCACGGTGAGGATTGTCGCGCCGCGCGCCGTCCTTAACTAGTGCGAATGTTGCGATGCTGCGCCACGAGCTACCGCTTGACCCCGTAACCGATCAGGGCCTCTTGAGAGATAGACCCCGGTCCGTCGCCCACCTGCGCCCGGATGATGTCGATGAGTGCCGCGCGGATGGCGTCCTTCTTGTCCGGTTGCGCGCCTATCAGTGCGGTGAACACCGGCGATGCCGCATGCCAGTCGTCCCAGAACTTCTCGGGGCTCTCGATCGGGATGTCGTTGGTAATTGGAACGATGCGGACCTGCTCGAAGCCGGCCTGCTCCATCTCGGCTTTGAATTGATCGGGATCGGCGAGGCTGAAGACCGCGGGCGGCGACGCGGGCGGCGGAAGATCGGGGATTGCCTGCTTGACCGCCTGCCCCCACCAGCCGATCTGGGGAACTTTCTCGGGCGACGACCATCCGGTGACGACCGCTCTGCCTCCCGGCTTGAGCACCCGGTACATCTCCGAGAAGCCGGCGGCGCGGTCCGGGTAGAAGATGATCCCGAAGATGCAGGTGACCGCATCGAACTGGTCGTCCGGGAGATCTAGCGCCCCGCCGTCCATGACTTCCGCGGAGACGTCGGTCAGTCCCTCGGTCGCGATGTGCTCGCGGAGCCGGTCGATCATCGACGCCGCGTAATCGACGGCCACGACTGATGCGCCGCGTCGGGCGAGGAGAAAGGTCGCGGCTCCCGTCCCGGCCGCGACGTCGAGCACCTTCTCGCCGGGACGGATCCCGCCGAGCTCGATCGCTTCGGCCGCGTACATTCCGGTAATCGCAGGGGCGGCGGCGTCGTACGGGCCTACGACCGCATCCCAGCCTTGCGCCGTCCGGTCCGGGTCAGCACCGGTGTCGCTGTCATCGTCGTCCTCCTCCGTCGCTCGTGTCGCCGTCACCTGGTTAAGACGAACGACGCCGGCGCTTCTATTGCACTGCGTAGCCGGCAAAGGACTCCCGGGCAGGTCGGCACCTCGCCGCGGCCTAACATGAATGCCATGAGAGGACTTGCCCTTCGGCACCGGGTCGTGCTGGTCGGCGCCGCCGTCTTAGGCCTCGCGCTCTATCTCGTCATCGCCGATTTCGGGATCAACGCCGGCAGGATCCATCACGGCGTCCGCGTCGGCGACATCGACGTCGGCGGCATGGTCGAGGCGGATGCCGTGGAATACCTCGCCGACGTCGGCGGCGAGATGCGCGACGCGCCGATCGCGTTTAGCGCCGAGGGCCTCAACTTCAACTTCACCCCCCGCGAATTCGGATGGTTACCGCTCGAGCGGCCCAGTGCGCAGCGCGCCCACGAGGTCGGTCGGGAGGGGGGAGTGGTGAAGGCGCTGTCGGAGCGCGCCCGGGCGACGTGGAGTGGCGTCAGCGTGCGGTGGCCCGACAAGCTCAACAGGAAGCGGATAGGCACGAGATTAAAGACGCTCGACCGGCAGGCACGAGCGCTCGGCTACACCCTCGACCGGAAAGAGATGTGGTGGCGAATCAAGCAAGCGATCTGGTCATGGCCGCGCGCGACTTTCTACGAGATCCCGGTGACGCGCGAATAGTCCGTGTCTCAACTAAAGCAGCGCGCACGCGAAAATGAGCGCCGCCCCGGCGGGGCGAATCCATCCGCTTTAGGAGATCGATGTCGAAGTCACTGGTGGGATTAGCCGTCGCGATCGGCCTGTGTTTTGGCAGCGGCGTCGCCGAAGCTCACGGCACACGGAGGGATATTGCGGCTTTTAGTTGGCCCCGACGCACCGGCGGCGTCTATGTTCTGCATCCCGACGGGACCGGGATCCACAGGTTCGACGACAGGACGCCTTACTTCGTAAATGCCACGACGCGCGTTTCATGGTCGCCGGATCGATCCAAAATCGCGTTCGAGGCCGGACCGGAGTACGGCGAGGATATCTACGTCTGGAGCAAGCGGACCGGGCGCGTCAGACGGATCACCGATCATCCTGAAAGGACGATCCATCCTTCGTGGTCGCCCGACGGAAGGCGCATCGCCTACATCCACGAGCGCGGCGACGGCAGCGACCTGTTGGTGGTGCGTGCCGACGGGTCGGGACGACGACGGCTCGACCGGGACGAGGCGGGGCTCAGTACGCCCGAGTGGTCGCCCGATGGATCGAGAATCGTCTACGGCTCACTGCGCGGTTTGTTCGTCGTTCGCCCCGACGGCAGTGGAAGGACGCGCCTGACCCGGCGCGCCTTCGATGTCGACCCGTCGTGGGCGCCGGGATCGCGCTGGTTGGTTTTCTCTCGGATCCGTACCGGAGGGCGAGGTGCGTCGCTCGTTCGTGTGAGGCGCAACGGTTCGAGGCTAAAGGCAATCACCGACTCACCGGATCGGGACGAAGAAGCCGAATGGTCGCCCGACGGATCGCGGATCGTCTTCGTCCGGACCGACACCGCCGACGACATCAATCCCGATTCGTTTATCTACAGCGTCCGCCCCGACGGACGCCGCCTGAAGAGGTTGACCGCCGATCTCAGCCGGGAGGGGAGCGGTGATTTCTATCCGGAGTGGTCGCCGGGCTCCGGGAAGATCGCATATCGCCGGTACCACACCGAACGAGACGAGCGCAGGCCCGAGATGAACGTCTGGATAATGAAGCGGGACGGCTCCCGCAAGAGAAACCTCACCGGAGGCAGGGGACCCGGAGGCTTCTTCGGACTCGACTGGTGACGGCTTCGAGGCGGGCTCGGGTGCATGTGTATGCGGGCGACGAGGGCGAGGACGCCCCGCACGACCGTCCTCGCCTCGTTGTTCAGTTGAGGGCGCCGACCTGGCGGAGCGCGCCGGCGGCGTCGTAGCTCGTCCACTCCTCGGCGATCTTGCCGCCCTCGAAGCGCGTGATGATGATGCCCTCGATCGTCACCGCGCGCCCCGTTCCCGGAACCCCGAACATGTCGCCCTCGTGCGTCCCGCGCCCCGTCCACCGCGTCGCGACGACGTCGCCTTCCGCGATCTGATCCTCGACCGTGATCTTTATGTCCGGCATCGCGCTGCGAAACGCGCTCACGTAGCCCTTGAAGCCTTCGGTTCCCGCGACCTCCTCGGGCAGCCCCGGGTCGTGCATCACGTAGTCGGAGGTGAACAGCTCGTCGACGAGGTCGAGGTTGCCGGTGAAGATCTCCTCGGGCACCCGACGGAGCGTCGCTTTGTTGTCGGTCATTATTTACCTCCTTGTTTGTCGCCGGTAGCGGCGGCTACGCGTCGACGTCGTCTTTGAGCGACAGGCGGATCTGGTTCCGCAGCTCGTCCGAGTCCTGCTGTCCGTGGGCGTGGACGACGTGGAGGACCTGCGCCTCGAGCACCTCATCCTCGGTCCCGGCGATCGCGACCGTGCAGTCTCCCGGCCATTCCCTGCAGTCGAAGATCTTTCGTTGCACGAGTTCCTCCTCTTCGTCGGCGATGCGGTCGATACGACTGCTCGGACGCTAGAAGAGGCCGCGGAGCGGTTGTATCCCAGGTTCCTGGGGTTTTCACGCGCACTCGTTTCGTTCAAGATGACGCTATGCCGAACAAGCGCTATGAACGCACCCGCTCGGAGGTCGTGGAGCTGTGCCATCTCGGGCTCGATCCGGCCGCCTTCTTCGACAAGGTCCGGCGAAGCTTGTCGCGCGCGGTTGCGTTCGACGGCTGTTGCTGGCTCACGTTCGATCCGGCGACCGCCCTACCGACCGGACACATCGCGCACAACTCGCTTAAGCCGGAGGACGTTCCCGTCCTCGCCCGCAACGAGTTCCTCGAGGACGACGTGAACAAGTTGGCGGAGCTCGCGCGCGAGCGCCATCCCAGCGGGATCCTGAGTGAGGCGACCGGGGGACATCCGGAGCGAAGCCCGCGCTTTCGGGATTTGCTTCAGCCGAACGGTTTCGGCGCGGAGATGCGCGCGAGCTTCGTCGCCGACGGCGACGCGTGGGGCGGAATGGCGATGTACCGCACGGTCGGGGCTGCAGATTTCACCCCGGCGGAGCGAAAGTTCGCGGCCGGCCTGTCGCCGCTTCTTGCCGAAGGAGTGCGCCGCTCGATCCTCATCACGAGTGCGCCCGCCGCCGAGGGGGACGACGCGCCGGGGCTCATCATCCTCGACAGCGCCGGCGTGATCGAGACCATGAATCCCGCTGCCAAGGCGTACGTCGACGACATGGTCTCGCCCGATCCTGCATCCGGCGGCCTGCCGAACCTCGTTCATGCGGTTGCTTTTCGCGCGCTCCTCGCGGCCCGGGGGGGTGACGCCGGACTGGCACGCGCCCGGGTGGCGACGTCCTCGGGAAAGTGGCTCATCCTCCACGGCTCGCTGATCGGCGCGTCGGACGAGGGGCGGACCGCGGTCATCATCGAGCCGGCTCGCTCGCCGGAGATCGCGTCGCTCATCGTCTCCGCCTACGGGCTGTCGCGCCGGGAGCGCGAGATCACGCAACTGGTTGTTCGGGGACTGTCGACCGAGGAGATCGCCGGGGCTTTGCATCTGTCGCCCTACACGGTGCAGGACCACCTGAAGTCGATCTTCTCGAAGGTCGGCGTCGGCAACCGGCGCGAGCTCGTTGCCCAGATCTTCTTCCGGCACTACGCACCGAACATGGGGCCGGGCACCGGCCTCCGCCCGGACGGCTGGTTCGCGGCGCCGTCCGGCTGACGGCGCGCCGAACCCCTTTAAGAGGTCGGCGTCGGCTCCGGCTCGGGCTCCGGAGTGGGTTCCGGTTCCGGCTCCGGCTCCGGCTCGGGCTCGGGTTCCGACTTGTCCGACTTCCGCTTCTTGTCGCCGCTCTCTTTTTCTTGCTTCGGCTCCTCGATTTCTTCCTGTTCGGGAGGCGCAACGCCGGCGGGCTCTTCGCCCGAGGCCGGAACCGCGGGGGTGGGCGTCGGGGTCGCCGACTTCGTCACAACGGGCCGTTTGCGTGCGGGCGGGCGTCCTCCGTCTTCGTCGGCGACCGCCGGCTCCGGGGTGTTCCCGGCGAACAACACCGCGGCCAACACCGCGAGCGCGGCGAGAACGGCGGCCACTCCCACGGCGATCACGCGGCGGGAGGGACGCGCGACCTCATCTTCGAACTCGTCTGCGACCGCCGGAGCGGCCCACGCCGCGGAGGACCAGTCGCCCGATTCGATCGCAGCCGCCAGCTCGGTCCCGTCGGAAAAGCGGGCGGCCGGATCTTTCGACAGGCACCGCAGCACGAGCGCGTCGATCTCCGGCGCGAGGTCGGGGACGTATTCGCTCGGGCGGGGCGGCTCCTGTTCCACGTGCGCGATCGCAATCGCAGTGACGTTCGGGGCGTCGAACGGCTTGCGGCCGGTGAGGAGCTCGAAGAGGACGACTCCGAGCGAGTAGACGTCGCCGGCGGGCGTGGCGGAACGACCTTGTGCCTGCTCCGGCGAGATGTAGTGGGGCGAGCCGATGGCAAGACCCGTCTGCGTCATTCGTTCGCCGTCCTTCGACGACGCGATGCCGAAATCGGCAAGGTGCGGGGCACCGTCCTCGTCGAGGAGGATGTTTCCCGGCTTGATGTCGCGGTGGACGACTCCGATGCTGTGCGCGGCCCCGGCACCGGCCGCCGCCGCTGCGACGATTTCCAGTGCCCGCTCGGGAAGGACAGGACGGTCGCACAGATCGGTGAGGACCCCTCCCGGCATGTACTCCATGACGAGGTAGGGACGGGCTCCTGCCTGTCCGAAGTCGAGAACGGTTACTACGTTCGGGTGCTGGATCCGGGCGATCGACTGGGCCTCGGCAAAGAAGCGAACGAGGTTCTCGGGATCGTCGCGGAGGTTTTCCGACAGAAACTTGATCGCCACGAGCCGTTCGAGTCGGGTGTCGTGCGCCGACCACACCTCGGCCATCCCGCCGCGAGCGATCGGCGCGACGAGACGATATCGATCTTGAATGAGGTCGCTTTTTTCCATGCGTGACTACCGTTCCCACGAATAACCAGGCAGAAAACCAAGGGCGCGCCGGAGCCTTTCGCCGTTCGTTCTCCTCCGGGCGTGCGGCGGCAACGGTAGCATCGAGCCCGGCCGGCAGAGCGCGGGCCGAATCGGCCGCAGGAGGTGACGGGCTCGTATGGACGTCGATCCCCGTAAATTGCCGGACATGCCCGAGCTGATGATCGCCGGCCCGGGAGAACTTCACGAAGAGGACCTCGAGATCCTCTCCCAGCAGGTGGTCGCGCACTACGGCGACGTGTGGACGACCCTCCACCGCCAGACGCTCGACGAGCTCGCGCAGGTACTCGGTGCCCGCGACCTCCCGTATTTGATTCCCGGGTCGGGGACGACGTGCCTCGATGCGGCCGTCGCCAACCTGTTCACCGCCGGCCAGCGGGTCGTGGTCGCGCGCACCGGCTTCTTCGGCACCCGCCTCGGCCAGATCGCGGCCGCGCACCGGCTCGAGGTCGTGGATCTCGAGGTCGAGGTGGGAGACCCGGTCGATCCCGGGCGCGTGTTCGAGCTGGCGCAAAAGGCGGACGGGGTGCTCGTCACCCACGTCGAGACCGCGACCGGTGTCCGTCATCCGGTGGAGGAGATCGCCGCCGCCGCCAAAGAGGCGGGCGCGGTCTCGGTGGTCGACGGGATCGCGTCGGTCGGCGGCGAGACGTGCCGGGTCGACGAATGGGGGATCGACGCGCTGGTCACCGGCTCGCAAAAGGGCCTGGATGCGCCTCCGGGACTCGGCATCCTCGCGCTCGGGCCGGACGGCAGGGCGCGCCTCGACGCGCGCGAGGACCGGCCCGCGACCTTCTATCTCGATCTCAAGGTGTGGGACAAGTACCGGGACGAGTGGGGGGCGTGGCACCCGCACCCGGTCACGATGCCGACCAATCTCGTGCGGGCGATGTCGTCGTCGCTAAGACGGATTCTCGACGAGGGCGTCGAGGTGCGTATCGAGCGGCGCGCCGCACTGGCGAAGACGTGCCGCGACGGCCTTGCGTCGCTGGGGCTCCGGCAGGTGCCGGCGGAGGGGAGCGAGGCGAACCTCGTGGTCGCGATGTGGGCCGACGATCCCGCCGCGATCCAGAAGCACCTGTTGTCGAAGGGCATCATGATCTCGGGCGGATTGGAGCCGACGATGGGCAAGGCCATCCGCATCGGGCTGATGGGACGCACGGCAACGGAGGAGATGGTCGAGCGCATGCTCGACGGGGTGCGGGAGGCGCTCTAGGCGCGCATCACGGTTGGGGCTCGTATGAAGGCCGCGGCTCGCTGTGCTCCGTATGACGAAGCAGGAAGATCGACAGCGCCAGGCCGACGACGATCAGGACGAGCACGCCCATCTCCATCAACGCATCACTGAACTCCGGCTTACCCACGAGATCCTGGATCTCGGCGCTTATGACGACCAGCCGCCGGATCGCCGCGACGATGCCCACGATTAGGAAGGGTTCGGTCATAAGGATGTTCTCGCGCAATATCGCGCTTACGGTGTGTATCAACTCGGTGACGATGAAGACGAGGAGCATGGCGTCGAGAAAACCGAGGAGTTGACTGGCGAAAGGCTCCTCGTCTAGGTCTGCGACCAGGTTGTAGATGCCGCTGCCGAAGAGGGCGACCCCGCTTAACGCCAGCGCGACCGCGATCGCGATGTAGAAGAAATATTCGATCTGTCGAAACAGCTCCGCGACTCGCTCGCGGCGCTCGCGCGAACGCTCTTTCTCGGTGCTCATCCGAACGACCTTATCCCGAGTGGGGCGCCGCGCTCCGGCGCGCCGTCCTTGACAGTTGACCATGGGCGCGCTATTGGGAGGGACGTGGAACTGTCGGCAGAGGCGACGCGCACCGCGGGGATCCTCCTGCTTGCCATCGTGACCGTCGAGTTCGGCGGCTGGTACATGTTGCGCGTGGTGACGGGACGCGAGGAGGTCACAGACTTCCAGCGCGCGTTCGCCCGCGCCGGCCACGCGCACGCGGGGGTGCTGGTCACCCTCGGCCTGGTGTGCCAGCTGTTCGTCGATGCAACCGATCTCACCGGGGCGGGCCTCGTCCTCGCCCGCAGCGGCGTGCCGTTTGCGGCGATCCTGATGTCCGCCGGCTTCTTCTTCTCCTCGGCGGGTCGCGGCCGGACTCAGCCGAACCGGTGGATCGTGCTGCTCTACGCGGGAATCGTCATGCTGACTCTGGGCGTAGTTTCGCTCGGGCTCGGCCTCCTCAAGACGTAGAGGTCACGCGGGTTCGCGCTCGACGGTGCTGCCCCGCGGTGACTTCGTCACGATCAGGCGCGCCGGGAGGCGTTCGGCAAGATCCGCAACATGCGTGATCACCCCGACCGTGCGGTCGTCGCCGCCGAGCTGTTCGATGGCGCTCACGACGGTCTCGAGCGTTTCCGCGTCGAGGGTGCCGAATCCCTCGTCGAGGAACAGGCTGTCGAGTTTCGCCCGCTCGCCGACCGCGAGGATCCGAACCTGCTCCGACAGCGCGAGTGCGAGCGCAAGCGATGCCAGAAACGTCTCGCCTCCCGATAGCGTGCGCACGCTCCGTCGGTCCTCGCCGTTCCACGAATCGATGACGTAGAACTCGTCGTTCTCGAACGAGAGCCGGTAGCGCTCGTTCGAGAGGTAGGAGAGGCGTTCGCTCCCGGCGGCGGCGAGCAGACGGAGCGCCTCGCCCTGAAGAAATGCGATGAGGCGGTCGGCCTTGAGCTCGGTGGCGAGGGCTCGGTAGGTGCTGTGGCGCTTCCGAGCGTCGTCGATTTCGGTCGTGAGCTTCCGAAGGTTTTCGAGGCGGCCTTCGATGCGGCGCGCGTCGTCGCTCGCCCGGGCCGCGTCGGCGGCTGAGGATTGCGAGTGGACGCGCATCTCTTTCAGAAGCGGAGAAGGCTCCACCGCTTCCACCGGCAGCCATGGAGGTACGGCGGCACGCGCCTCCGCCACCAGCTCGGGAAGCTCGGCGCGCCGCTCGCGCGCCTGTCGCTCCAGGTTCTCGGTGACTGCATCGAGCCGCTCGGCGAATCCTTGCGCGGCGGCGGCGATGTCTGCAACGTCGGCCGGGAGATCGTCGAGCCCTCCCGGATCGTCTACCTCCGCCCCCGCGGCCAGCGCGCGCGCGGTGGCCCCCGCAACGTCGAGCGCCTGCAGCGCAGCCGCGATGGCGGCCGCCTCGGCCGACACGTTCGCCGCCGCCTTTTCCTCGGCACCCAAGGTTTTCTCTGCCAGCCCGTGCGCCGCCTCGGCCGCCCGCGCCGCGTCCTCGACTTTGTCGAGCTCCTGCAGGCGACGAACGATCTCGGGTGCGGGGTCGTCGGGAACATCCCCTCCGAATGCCTCGACCAGCGAGTTCCGCATGCGGGTGGCCTCATCGGCGCGCCGCGCCGACTCGTCCGCACAGCGCTTCACATCGGCGGCCGCCGTTTCGATCTCTCGTTCCAGCAGCGCCGCGCCCTGGTGGGCATCTGCCACCGCCCGCGTCGCGGCAGATTCGGCGCGCCGGGCCTCCCGTCGGTCGCGATCTGCCCGCTCGAGTACCTCGCTGTCGATTTCCGGCAACGCCTCGAGGGGTCGCTCGCACACCGGGCACGGGGCGCCGGGGGAGAGATCGTGGACCAGCGCCCCGACCAGATCGGCCCGGTGCGCGGCGTGATAGGCGGCCTCGGCGGCGGCCAGGGCGGAAGCGGCCTTGGTTTCGAGCGTTTTTGCCGCTGCGACCGCGGCGGCCGTCGCCGCCTTTTTCTCGACCAGCTCGACCCGCTTCGCCTCCGCCGCGCGACCGGACTCGGCCGCCTCGGCTGCGGCACGCTCGGCGGCGCGGAGAGGCTCCACCACCCCTCGGGCTGCAATCAGCGCGTCGCGCCTCCCGACGCGGCGGATCGTTTCCTCCCAAATTCGCGCCGCTTCGCCGCGCCGCCGAGCCGCCTCTTCGACCGCCGCCACCGCCGCCGCCAGCTCGGCGCCGGCAGCCTCGGCGCGCCCGGCCAGAGCGACCGCGCCGGCGGCACGATCACGTACGGATTGAGCGAGGGCGCGGAACTCCTGTGCGCACCCCGAGGTCTTCTGCGCCTCGACCGCGGCCGCCTCCCAGCGCGCCGTGATTTTTTCCACCGCGTCCACCGCGCCGATGATTTCGCGGCGGCGCAACTCCGACTGCTCGGCCCGCGCCCGTGCATCCAACAGCGCGGCCTCATCGATCCCCGCATATTCGCGCTCGACCACCTCGTCCTTGGCGTCGGCTTCGAGCTTTGCCTTCGATGCGATGTCGCCGGCGCGGCGCGCCATGCGGCCGAACAACTCCAGCCCGAGCAGGTCGGTGAGGATCTCGCGACGCTTTTGCGCCTCGCCGGCCATGAACTCCGCGAACTTGCCCTGGGGGAGGACGACCGAGCGCGTGAACGCGGTGTAGTCGAGGCCGATCAGCTCCTGCACGTGTCCCTTGACGCCGCGCACCTTGTCGGCTCCCTCGTCGTACGACGCCCATTCGCCGTCGTCGTTTTGTTTTTCGAGGAGCACTTTGGTTCCGGATGCCTGCGTAGAACGGTTGATGCGGTACGGCCGCCCGTCGACCTCGAAGTCGAGGAGCACCGACAGGCGCGGCTGACCCTGGCTGATCAACTGGGCCGCGCTTTGCCCGACCCGATCGACCTCACCGTAGAGGGCGTAGGTCATTGCATCGAGAAGCGAGGACTTGCCCGAGCCGGTCGGCCCCCAGATCGCAAACAAATCGAGATCCACGAAGTCGATCTCCTGCTCGTCGCGAAAGGAGGTGAAGCCTTTGAGCCGAAGGCGAAGTGGTCTCACGCGGTCACGTCCTCGTGAACAGTGTCGAAAGCAGACATCAGAGCGTCGGCCGGATCGGTTCCGTGCGCCGCCCGGTAGTAGGAGGCGAACTGGGCGCGGGGCTCGAGAGATCGCAGCGAGACCTCGAGCTCTTCGGCATCGGAGCGGTCGTAGTCGAGCCGCACGTCGAGCGCATTGGGGAGAATCTCGCGCACCCGATCGGCGATGCCCGGAACGACTCCTTCGGTCTTGAGCGCGACCCGCAAGTACGCGTCGCCGACCGTCTCTGCGATCTTGAAAAGGTCGTCGAGGGTGCCCGAGACATCGAGGAGCCTTCGTCCGCCTTCGATCGGGAACGTCTCGACCTTCGCGGGTTTGCCCGGGACCACATCGATCACGTAGACGCTCTTCGCCTGGTCGCGTTCGCCGAAGTCGAGCTGGAGAAGAGATCCCGCGTAGCGCGCCGGAGCTCGGGCCCCGCGTACCTCTTGCGGCTTGTGGACGTGGCCGAGCGCTATGTACGTCGCGGTCGGCGGCAGCGCGCTCGGCTGGATCGTGTAGGCGCCGCCCATCGTCAGTTCGCGTTCGCCGCCTCCGGGCTTTGCGCCGTCGACGAAGAGGTGAGCGAGGATGATGTTGGCGGTCGTCTTCGAGAACGATTTCGCCATACCCGAAAGGATCCCGGCGACGCCGTCGGCGTAGCTTGTGTAGGGAGACGCGGCTTCCGCGAACGCGGCGGACGCTTCGGCGAAACGGCGCTCCGAGATGAACGGCACGCAGGCGATCCGTGCGGTCGCAGATCCGTCGCGCGTGCCGACCTCGACGATCCCCCCTTTATCGGGGCGGCGAACTTTCGGAACGAGGCGAGTACCGACCTCGGCAAGGAGATCGCCGAACGCTTCGAAGCGAACGGGCGCATCGTGGTTGCCGGGAATCGCGACCACCGGAATCCCCGCATGATGCAGTCGCAGAAGGGCGTCGAAGATCAGGCGATCGGCTTCCGCCGGCGCGGCGCGCTGATCGTACAGATCGCCCGCGTGGAGCACGGCGTCGACCTTCTCGGCGTTCGCGATCTCGACGACGTTGTCGATCGCCGTCTCGAACTCCTGGGCGCGGGACCGGCCGCGGATCGTCTTGCCGACGTGCCAGTCGCCGGTGTGGAGCAGGCGCATCAGTCGTCCTCGAACTTATCGAACGGATCGCGCGTCGACGGCGTCTGTGCCTCTTCGCGGCGAGTCGCCCACGACGGGAAAGGAAACCGAATCTGGATCGGAATCGGGATATGCGGTTGTTGCAGGATCATCGATCCCGGCTTGAGGATGGCCGCCCGCTGGCGCGCGATCGCCGGCATGAACCCGTACTCGGAGCGCTGCGCCTCTGCCGTGTCGAGGCGCCCGACCACCCGGAACGCGGAGTTCGCGATGACGCGTCGCTCGATCTCGCTGGCGGTCTGCTCGGCGCCGATCAGGATCATGCCGAGCGACCTGCCGCGCTCGGCGACATCTAACAAGACCTCTTTGATCGGGCTCCAGCCGTCGCGCGGCGCGTAGCGGTTGAGCTCGTCGAGCACGAGGAACATGAGGGGGAGGCGTTCTCCCTGGCGCTCCTTGTGCTCGAAGAGCTTCTTGATCACCACACCGGTGACAAAGCGTTTGGCGCGGTCGTGAAGGCTGTGGATATCGACCACGGTGACCTGCGATTGCCAGCTGATGCGGTGTCGCTCGGGCCTTTCGGCGTCGACCCCGCGGATGAGGTGCCGGATGCGACTTGCCGCCGAGTCGAGGCGTCGCTGGAACGCAGCAATGGTGGCCTCGGCGATTCGCCCGCGCCACTGCCCGTTGTCCTCGTCGAGCCGGTCGTTGATGTATTCGACCAACTGGTCGAAATCGTCGATCCGGATGTCCTCGCCGCTCGGCGACGGAAGACGAACGGTCGCATCATTTTCGTGGTCGTCGACCGCGATGCGGTCGAGGATGCCCTCCACTCGGGCGACCAAATCGGCGATCTGCGACCGCTCGTTGTCGGCCTCGGCGAACATGAACCTCAAAAACCGCTCGCGCACGAACTCGCGGATCGTCCAGTAATAGGCGGTGACCTCGTCGGTTCTGGTGACGTCCGGGATCGCCAACCCGGCCGAATCTTCTTTGATCGGGGCCCACAAACCGACCGACTCGAACGGGCCCGCCGGAAGGCCGAGGCGCTCGTAGTCGCGTATCGCGTCGGGATCCGCGAGTTTGTTGTTGGCGCGGTCGAGCCACAACAGGTCCTCGCCCTTCACGTTGAACACGATCGCCTTCGTGTTGGCGGCGTATTCGCCGAGCGCGCTCGAGTGGAACAACGAGTACAGGAGGAACATCGCGTAGGTGGTCTTGGTGGCGACCCCGGAGATCCCGGAGATGTTGACGTGCGCGCCGCGGGTGCCGTCGAGGAAGTCGAGGTCGAGGTAGACGGGTTCGCCGTCGCGCGACATTCCTGCCGCAACCCGCGTCTCCATCTGATCGAGGTAAAGGGCCTCTTCGCGATCCTTTCCGCGGGCGCGGCGCGCCTCGCATCCGGGGGCCGGCGGAACGAAGATCTCGGGCTCGAACCTCGTGGCGACGACTTGGGCCGCCTGCGACACCTCGGCCGGCAGGACGCCGCGATCGACGAGGAACACGTCGGAGTCGAACGTCACCCCTTCGTGCCGCGCCCGAACCTCCTGGACGAGTCCGGTGATCCTGACGGTCCCGCGCCCGGGAACCTCCGTCTCGACGATCACCGGGTCGTCGAGTTGCAGATAGGAACCGGGACCGACCCCCACCCAGAAGGTGAGCGGCGTGGAATCTTCGGTTCCGAGGACGATTCCGACCGGCTCGGACGTCTCGGATATCGGCAATTCAGTCATCGAATGCGTCCTCCCACAGCTTCACCATGAGTGCTCGCCGGACGTAGGTCGCGCTCCCCATGCGGTGCTTGAGGCGGGACTCGAGCGCGCCGACCGGCGTCAGGTTCTGCGGAGCGCGTGGATCGACTCCGGGACGGCCGGCAAATTCGGGCAGCCGGCAGGCGACGCGGTCGGCGACCTCGACCGCGGTGTCGAGGCCGAGTTCCATCCGCACCTCGCACCGGACGAGTCCCGCGAGCTCGTGCCAGTTGTCCTGCGACGGGATGAGCCTGAGGTACCACGCGTAGCGGTCGAGCACGCTGTTGCCGAGCGCAAAGATCGGCGTTCGTTGACCCGGAGCGAGACGAGGGAGGAGCGCCGCGCAATCACCGTCGAGATATTGAGTCACCATTCTCTTCACTACCCCCACGACCACCACATCGGACCCCGTGTTCAGGTGAAGGGGGCCGTCGGCGAACACAATCCCGTCGCCGGCGAGGCGGGTCGCCGTCCGCTGCTCGCACTCGAGCATGAGGCGCTGCAGTGCCTGCCGCTGGTGCACCGGAAGCGCGCCCTTGGCCGCCCGCGGCTGATAGGTGATCGAGGAACGGCCGACCGGGACCTCCACCGGGCCGGGCGCGATCCCGCCGCCGACGACGAGAACCCGTCCCGGGGGCTCGTCGGGCTCGAGGAACTGGGCGGCGCCGTCGCATCGAACCGCTCCGGCGGCGTACGAGCCGAATGCTCCCCACGCCCGGCTCTCCCCATCCCGGGCGAGCACGGGCAGGTCGATGCGCATGACTCCGTCGACGAACGTCATCGTTTCCGGCGGACACGGCGGCGGAGAGACCGGGCGATCCCAAGCCGCATGCTCGACCGTCGGGTCGACCACGACGGAGCTCTCGTCGTCGAATCCGATCTCGACGCCGGTGCCGAAGTCGGAACGCCACGGATCGGCGCGCAAATTCACCATGCGTCTCACGATAGAGGTTGGGTGCGACGGTTTCCGGGGTCTGGGGCGAATTCGCGAGGCCGGATTTGGATCGGGCGCGCCGGGCGGGGGAGAAGGAGGG
>Ga0247719_1000508_pt1 | contig 22891 bp, 23 predicted proteins | sample 41E_DmetaG_FD_189046 | JGI IMG/M metagenome (GOLD analysis project Ga0247719, IMG submission 189046) | Soil microbial communities from hillslope of Landscape Evolution Observatory, University of Arizona, Oracle, AZ, United States - 4-1-E_D | ecosystem: Engineered > Artificial ecosystem >...
CGTAGCGGCCGCCTTCGGCGGCTCCGAGGCCGGGACTGCGTGGAGCCGCCTCCGGCGGCGCTCATCGCTGTTCCGACGAACCAAGCCTCGCTGCGCTCGGACGGTTCGTCGGTGCGCTCGGCCTCGCGTCGCGAAGCCTCACACAGGCGTAGCGGCCGCCTTCGGCGGCTCCGAGGCCGGGACTGCGTGGAGCCGCCTCCGGCGGCGCTCATCGCTGTTCCGACGAACCAAGCCTCGCTGCGCTCGGACGGTTCGTCGGTGCGCTCGGCCTCGCTTCGCGAGGCCTCAACAGGCGTAGCGGCCGCCTTCGGCGCCTCCCGCGGCGCTGGGCGTGGAGCCGCCGGAGGCGGCGCTGTGCGTGGAGCCGCCTCCCGCGGCGCTGGGCGTGGAGCCGCCGGAGGCGGCGCTGTGCGTGGAGCCGCCTCCCGCGGCGCCGGGCCTGGGCTGGGCCAATGGGCTCACCCAGTGGCCTCCCGGCCGGAGGCCTGTAGGCCTGTAGGGCTGTAGGGCTGCTAGCTGCGCTGGCGCAGTCGTAGGACTGGGGCAGGGGGGGGTCCGATCCACTCTTCTACGAGGGCTTGTCCTCGTTGTGCCCACTCCTCGGCGGTGAGGGCGTAGCGGATGTGGTCCTCCCAGCGGCCGTTGATCGCCAGGTAGCGCACGGCGACGCCCTCGTCACGCAGGCCGAGCTTCTCGACGACCCGTCGGCTGGCCCGGTTGCGCGGGATGATGGCGACCTGCAGGCGGTGGAGGCGGAGCTCCTCGAACGCGAAGCGGGCCACGGTGACCAGCGCCTCGGGCACGTAGCCGTTGCCGGCCTGGGCTTCGTCGATCCAGTAGCCGACGTAGGTGTTCTGGAACGGGCCACGTTGCACACCCGACAGGTTGATCTCGCCGGCCAGGACGCCGTCGACGAAGATGCCGAAGCCGTAGCCGGTGCCGAGCTGCCACTCCCGCTCCCGAGCACCGCAGCGGGCGTTGAACGCGGGCTTGCTCTCGGTGTCGTCGGGCTGGCCGGGCGGCGGCTTCGGCTCCCACCTGAGCAGCCAGTTCCGGTTGCGCTGGCGAACCTCTCGCCAGGCGTCGAAGTCGCTCAGGACCAGTGGCCGCAACACGACCCGCCGGCCGCGAAGTTGGGTGGAGAGGGGGCCGGGGGCCACGACGGCGACTCTACCCACGCAGGCTGAGCACGAGGCCGTCGAGGATGTCCGCTTCGCTGACCAGGCACTCGTCGAACTCGAAGTACCGCATGATGGCCGTGACGATGACCGCCCCGCCGACGATCACGTCGGCTCGCGCCTCCTCCAGGCCAGGGTTGTGGATGCGCTGCCGGCGGCTCTCGGTGGCCAGGGTCCGGAAGACGTCCTCGGCGGCGGCCCGGGTGAGCACGAAGTGATGGATGCGGTCGCGGTCGTAACTGGCCAGCCCGATCTCAACCGCGGCCATGGTGGTCACCGTGCCGGCGAGGCCGACGAGGCGCCGTACGTCGGCCACCGACGGGATGACCCTCGCCACGTCGTCGAGGTGGCCGCGCACGACGTCGAACGCCTGGCTGAGCTCCTCGGGCGCCGGTGGATCCGAGTGGAGGAACTTCTCCGTCAGGCGGACACACCCGATGTCGGCCGACAGGACGCCCTCGGGTTCGGTCGTGCCCACCGCGAACTCGGTGGAGCCGCCCCCGATGTCGGCCACCAGAAAGGGGCCTTCTTCGGGATCGAGTGCCGACGTGGCGCCGAGGAAGGACAGCCGGGCCTCTTCCTCGCCGCCGAGCAGCTCCGGAGCCACGCCGACGGCCGCGGTGGCGCCGGCGAAGAACTCGTCCCGGTTGGCCGCGTCCCGGGCGGCCGACGTGGCCGTCATCCGCACCCTGGCGACGCCGTGGCGGTCGAGCACCGCTCGGTACTCTCGAAGCACGGTCACCGTACGGGCGATCGCCTCGTCGGCCAGCCGGCCGGTGGCGTCGACGCCTTGCCCGAGCCGGGTTATCCGCATGAGGCGCTCGAGGGTCGTGCCGGACTCATCGGCCACCAGGAGGCGCGTGGAGTTCGTGCCGCAGTCGATCCCGGCGAGGACGCTCAAGCGAGCTGCTCCTCGACCCAGCGGCCGATGGGGTCGTCGCCCCCGGCCAGGTACCAGGCGTAGTGGGCGTGCAGGCACTTCACGCCTTTGCGGGTGCCGGCGACGCCGCCGGACGGCCGGGGGCCGTCGTGGGCCGCCGGGAGGGCGGCGTCGCGCTCGGCGGCGTAGCGCGCGTGGGCCGCCGCCACCTGGCCCGGGTCGACCGCCGCCTCCGCGGCCCGCACCCCACCGGAGGCCTCCAGGGTGCTCACCGCTCGTCGCAGGTCCTCGTCGACCAGCCAGTAGCGGGTGGGCATGGGAGTCCCGTCGGCGAGCAGGGGTGCGTTCCGAATGACCACCGGCCGGCCGTCGGGCCGGCGGACGACCACGTCGAAGTCGCCCTGGGGCTCGCGGCCGAGGAGCAGCGTCACCACTGAACGGTCATCCAAGGCGGTCGACCAGCTCCCGCGCCAGCCTCGGGCCGGTGGCCGCGTCGTCGTGCTTGAGGAAGACGTAGGCGTCGCGGTCCTCGGCCGCCACCTTGCCCAGCCGCTCCGCCCACAGGTCGAGGTCGGCGGCGAGGTAGTCCGCTCGGCGCAGGCGCACGTAGGCCACCCGCCCGACCGACGGTATGGCGCCGGCCGGCCGCTCGTCGGTGTCGGTGACGACGAGGGTGGCGCCCCCCGCGTCGAGACGGTCGAGCACATCGGTGCGGTGCCACGCGGGGCCCAGCTCGAACGCTCCGCCGCCGAGGGGGTCGAGGATCCGCCCCAGCCGGTCCAGGTCCGGCCGCTGATGGGGAAGGGAGACGAGCACGGGACCAAGGCTCTCCCCGAGCGGCGACACGGCGGCCACGAAGGCCTTCACCCGGTCCTCCACACCGTCGAGGTCACGGCGGTGGGAGATGCCCATGTGCGCCTTGCACGCGAAGCGGAAGCGGGCCGGGACGGCGCCGACCCACCGGGCCAGGGCGCCGGCGGTCGGTAGCCGCCGGTACGTGGCGTGCGCTTCGACAGTGTCGAAAACCCCGGCATAGACACCGAGCATGCGGGCCGAAGACGTGCCCGGAGGATAGAAGGGCCCGACCCACGGCGCGTAGGACCACCCGCTGGTCCCGACTCGCACGACACCCACCGGGTCAGGGTAGGGCAGCCGCCGGTCTGCGCCACCTAGAAGATCGAGGTGATGCGCTCCCAGAGCGACTGGGGCTCCTTGGCCGCCGGCTCGGGCGCGGGCGCGGGGACGGTCGTGCCACCTGGCTGGGGGAGGATGAAGTAGGGCTCCTCGCCGGGCTTGACCATGTTGTACTGGCGAGCCAGGCGCTCGATCTCCTCGTCGGTGCCGAGCTGTTCGATGCGGGCCCGGAGGGACCGGTTCTCGGCCGCCAGGGCCGCCTCTTGGGCGATCAGCGCCTTGCGCTCCTGACGCTGGCTCATCCACGCCCCCGCCGGGAAGACGGCCAGGGCCATCACCCCGACCAATGCCAGGGCGGCGAAGACGGGACCCGCCCGGCCCTTCACCTCAGGAGCCGCCTTCGGGCCGGCGGGCCAGGGCGGCGCCGCCCCGGAAGGCAGCCGACTCCCCCAGGCCCTGCTCGATGCGCAGAAGCTGGTTGTACTTGGCCACCCGTTCGGACCGGGCAGGGGCGCCGGTCTTGATCTGCCCGCAGTTCGTGGCCACGGCGAGGTCGGAGATGGTGGTGTCCTCGGTCTCACCGGACCGGTGGGAGAGCACGGCGCCGTACCCGGAGCGGGTGGCCAGGGCCACGGTGTCCAGGGTCTCGGTCAGTGTGCCGATCTGGTTCGGCTTCACCAGGATGGCGTTGGCGATTCCCGCCTCCATGCCGCGCTCCAGGCGAGCCACGGCCGTGACGAAGAGGTCGTCGCCCACCAGCTGCACTCGACCGCCCGAGCCCCGGGTCAGCGCCGTCCAGCCGTCCCAGTCGTCCTCGGCCATGCCGTCCTCGACGGAGACGATCGGGTGGCGCTCGGTGAGGTCGACCAGCCAGCCGGCCAGCTCGTCGGAGGTCAGCGTACGTTCCTCCCCGGCGAGCCCGTACGTGCCGGCCGACGCGTCGTAGAACTCGGTGGCGGCCACGTCGAGGGCCAGGGCGATCTGCTCACCGGGCGCGTATCCGGCCGCCTCGATGGCCTCCACGAGGATGCGGACGCCGTCCTCGTTCGAGCCGAGGTTCGGGGCGAACCCACCCTCGTCGCCGACCGCGGTGGACAGGCCCCGGTCGTGGAGGAGGGCGGCGAGCGCGTGGTACGTCTCGACCCCCCAGCGCAGACCCTCCGCGAAGGATGCGGCACCGACGGGCACGAGCATGAACTCCTGCACGTCGAGGTTGTTGGGAGCGTGGGCCCCGCCGTTGAGCACGTTGAGCATCGGCATGGGCAGCACGTGGGCGTTGGTGCCACCCACGTGGCGGTACAGGGGCACGTCGAGCTCGTCGGCTGCCGCCCGGGCCACGGCCAGCGACACACCGAGGACGGCGTTGGCGCCCAGCCGGCTCTTGTTGTCCGTGCCGTCGAGCCCTATGAGCTGGGCGTCGACGCCCCGCTGGTCGAGTGCCTCCCAGCCGGCCAGCACGTCGGCGATCTCGCCGTTGACCGCCCCGACCGGGCCGCTCACGCCCTTGCCCGCCCATTCGGGCCCACCGTCGCGCCGCTCGACCGCCTCGTGGGCGCCGGTGCTCTTGCCCGATGGCACGCTGGCCCGGCCCCGCGCCCCGCTCTCGAGGGCGACCTCGACCTCGACCGTGGGGAAGCCCCGAGAATCGAGGATCTGCCGGCCGGTCACCCGCTCGATACTGCTCACGGCATGTTGCTCATGTTGTTGATGGGGGCAAAGTTAGCGGACGGCGGCCCGACCGGGGCTCATTGGGGTAAGACGTTCACATGTCCGTCGCCGCCGGCAGGTGCGCCGCCTGAACGTCTTCGACTACCTCGTCATCGTGGCGCTGCTCTCGGCGGTGGTCGGCGGCTACCGCATGGGGTTCCTGGCCCGGGTCCTGTCCTGGGTCGGGCTGGGCCTCGGCATCTACGTCGCCATTCGCCTGACACCCGTCGTACTGGACAGATACGAGGGGGGCCAGGCCGAGATGCGGCTGCTCATCACCCTCGGCGTCATGCTCGTCGTCAGCACCGCCGGGGCGAGCATCGGCGCGGTGGTCGGCCAGAGCGTCCGCCAGCTCATCCCTGTGGGCACGGGGCTGCGTACCGCCGACCGCACCGCCGGCGCGGTGGTCGGCGGCCTGGGTGGCCTCCTGCTGGTGTGGCTGCTCCTGCCCGTCCTGGCCGGGATGCCGGGCGTCCTCTCCGAGCTCACCCGCAATTCCTCCATCGCCCGCAGCATCGACCGCGTGGGCCCCGAGACCCCGCAGGCCCTGCAGAACCTCCAGCGCCAGGTGTCCGACTTCGACTTCCCGCAGGTCTTCTCGAGGCTCGGGCCCTCACCGTCCACCGGGCCGCCGCCCGAGGACGTCGCCCTTCCTGGCGCGGTCCGTGACCGGGTGCGCCTCTCGACTGCGAAGGTGACCGGCACGGCCTGCGGGCGGCTGCTCTCGGGCAGCGGGTTCACGCCGGCGCCCGACATCGTCGTCACCAACGCCCATGTGGTGGCGGGCGTCACCCGCCCGAGCGTGCTGCGCACCGACGGCCGGCGGCTCCAGGGAACCGTCGTGGTCTTCGACCCCGACCGCGACCTCGCGGTCCTCCGGGTCCCCGGCTTCGACCGCGACCCCCTGCCCGTCGGCGACGCCGACGTCGGTGACGAGGGCGCCGTCTACGGGCACCCTCGCGGCCGGGACGCGGTGACCCTGAGCCCCGCTCGGGTCGAGAGCAAGGTCAACGCCCGTGGCCTCGACCTCTACGGGGCGAGCCCCATCCGCCGGGAGGTCCTCGTCCTGGCCGCCGCCCTGGAGCCGGGTGACTCCGGAGGCGCGCTGGTCGACACCGGCGGCCGCGTCATCGGCGTGGCCTTCGCCGTCGCCCCGGACCGGCCGTCGACGGCGTACGCCCTGTCCAGCGGTGAGCTGCGAAGGGTCCTGGCCCAGCCCCGCACCGAGCAGGTCGCCACGGGGCCCTGTCTGCGCAGCTGACCTGAGGCGCTGGGCGCCTCGCCGAGGGCGGTACGCTGGGTTCGTGGCGAGATTTGGCGCGGTGATGACGGCAATGGTCACGCCGTTCGACGACGAGGGCTCCCTCGACCTCGATGTCGCCGCCGAGCTCGCCCGTTGGCTGGCTGACCACGGCAGCGACGGGCTGGTCGTCGCCGGCACCACCGGCGAGGGCTCGACCCTCACCGACGGCGAGAAGCTGGACCTGTGGCGGGCCGTCGCCGAAGCGGTCACCATCCCGGTGATCGCCAACACGGGCAGCAACGACACCGCACATTCGGTGCACCTCACGCGGCAGGCCGCCGGCGTCGGCGCGGCCGGCGTCCTTGCGGTCACCCCGTATTACAACCGGCCTTCCCAGGCCGGGCTGGAGGCCCACTTCCGGGCCGTGGCCGCCGCCACCGAGCTCCCGGTGATGCTCTACGACATCCCCGTGCGCAGCGGCCGGAAGATTTCCCACGAGGTCCTGGTCCGGCTGGCCGTCGACGTGCCCAACATGGCCGGCGTCAAGGACGCGGCGGCCGACGTGGCCGCCACCGCCCGCCTGATCGCCGCCCTCCCAGACCGCTTCGAGGTCTACAGCGGCAACGACGACCACACCCTCGCGCTGCTCGCCCTCGGCGCGGTCGGAGTGGTCGGCGTGGCCACCCACTGGATCGGCCTCGAGATGGGCGAGCTGATCGCCGCTGCCTCCAAGGGCGATCTGGCCCACGCCCGCGAGATCAACGGCCGCCTGCTCGAGTCCTTCCTGTTCGAGACCGGCGACGCCGCCCCCAACCCCATCCCAGCGAAGGCCATGATGCGCACCCTGGGTATGGCCGTGGGCGAATGCCGCCTGCCCATGGGCCCGGCGCCGGCAGGCCTGGAGGACAGAGCCCGAGAGGTCTACGCCGCACTGCATGGCTGACAACGCTGCTCCGAACGGCGCGGTACGGATCACTTTCCTCGGCGGCCTGGGCGAGATCGGGCGCAACTGCGCCTGCATCGAGCAGGACGGCCGGATCATGATCCTCGACTGCGGCCTGATGTTCCCCGATGCCGAGATGCCCGGCGTCGACCTCGTCCTGCCCGACTTCACCTGGTTGCGCCAGAACAAGGAGCGGGTCGAGGGCTGCATCCTCACCCATGGCCACGAGGACCACATCGGCGCGCTCGGTTTCCTCCTTCGTGACCTTTCCTTTCCGATCTACGGCTCGGCGCTCACCCTCGGCCTGGCCAAGAACCGCATCGACGAGGCGGGGATGCTCGGACGCACGAAACTCGTCCCCGTCGCCGACGGGGAGCGCCGGCGCATCGGCCCGTTCGATTGCGAGTTCATCCCCGTCACGCACTCGGTGCCGCATGGGTTCGCCACCGCGCTCCACACGCCGCAGGGCGTCATCATGCACTCGGGCGACTTCAAGCTCGACCTGACGCCCGTCGACGGGAGGGTGACTGACCTGGCCCGTATCGGGGCCATCGCCAAGGAGTCGGGCATCCGGCTGCTGCTGGCCGACTCCACGAACGCCGAGGAGCCCGGCCACACGGTCAGCGAGCGCAACGTGGGCAAGGTCCTGCGGGAGCTGTTCTCGGCCAACGCCGGCAAACGCATCATCACCGCCTGCTTCGCCAGCCACATCCACCGGGTCCAGCAGATCGCGGATGCGGCCGTCGCCAACGGGCGGACGATCGCCACCCTGGGCCGTTCGATGATGAAGAACGTGGCCCTGGCGCGGGAGATGGGCCTGCTGCACATCCCCGATGCCTCCCTCGTCGACATCGAGAAGATCGACCAGTTCGAGCCGGGCAAGGTCTGCGTGATCTCCACCGGCTCCCAGGGCGAGCCCATGTCGGCCCTGTCGCTGATGGCCGCCGGCGAGAACAAGTGGCTCAAGCTCACCGAGGACGACGTGGTGATCCTCAGCGCCCACGCCATCCCCGGCAACGAGTACAGCGTGAACAAGGTCATCGACGGCCTCTACCGCCTCGGCGCCGAGGTGGTGCACTCGGGCATGGCCGACGTCCACGTCACCGGCCACGCCATGCAGGGAGAGCTCAAGACGCTGCTGTCCATCGCCAAACCCGACCACTTCATCCCCGTCCACGGCGAGTTCCGCCACCTCACCCACCACGCCCGCCTGGCCATTGAGATGGGTGTTCCCGTCGGGAACGTGCTCCTGGCCGAGGACGGCGACGTGGTCGAGCTCACGGAGAAGGGCATCGACTTCGTCGACTCGGTGCCGTCCGGCTACCTCTACGTCGACGGCATCGTGGGCGACGTCGGCCACGGTGTCCTTCGCGACCGCAAGGTGCTGGCCGAGGAGGGCGTGATCGTGGTGGTCGTCGCCGTCGACGCCACCTCGGGTGAGATCCTCACCGGCCCGGAGATCATCACCCGGGGCTGGGTGCACGCCCCCGAGGCCGAAGGCCTCCTCGAGGACGCCCGCCAGCGGGTGACCGAGGCCCTCGAGCACTCCACCGACGCCGGCAACATCGACTTCGACACCCTCAAGCGCCAGGTGCGCCAGGCCCTGGGCCGCTTCGTGAACGAGAAGACCAAGCGCCGGCCGATGATCGTGCCCGTCGTCATGGAGGCCTGAGCGCCGCGCTGGTCCAGAAGGGTCCTGCGCTCGTAGTGGCGCCCGGGCCTTTTCCAAGCCCGCGATGGCCGTGTTGCTGCTGTTGCTGATGTTAGCGTTGTTGGCACTGTGGCCATTCGACCGGCGACCAAACGGGGGACGACCCCGGCCAAGAAGGCACCGGCCAAGAAGCGGCCCACCAAGGGCGCGGCGAAGAAGCCGGCGCCGGCACCCGAGGACAGAGGACCGCGGCTGGGCGGTCACGGCTACGACGTCGCCGGCCTCCTGCTCCTGCTGCTCGCCCTGGTCACCGCGCTGTCGGTGTACGCCGACCTGGCCGGTCCCGCCGGCCGGGTCATCGCCGACTCCGCCGGGGTCGTCCTGGGCTACGGTCGCTGGGCGCTGCCCTTCCTGTTCGCCGCCGCCGGGGCCATGCTCCTGTGGTGGGAGACGCCGGCGGAGCCGGCGCGGCTGGCCGTCGGCCTCTCCTTGGCGTCGATCGCCGGGTGTGGGCTCGTCCACCTCTTCACCGAGGGGCCGGCCTGGGGCGCACCTGCGGCCGACCTGCGATCCTCCGGCGGCATTGTCGGCACCTTGGCCGCCGTACCACTGCGGTCGGTCCTCGCCGGCGCCGGCGCGGCTGCCGTCCTCCTGACGATCATCGGTGTCGCCGTGCTGGTCCTGGCCCGCACGACGGTTCGCACCGCGACCGGCCAGGCGGGCGGCGCGGCCCGGCGAGGCGGGCAGGCTCTCGCCGCGCTGGGGCGCCACCTGACCGAGCTGCGCCCGCCGCCCCTCGCGGCCGTCCCCGAACCGGAGCCCGAGGTCGAGCCACCGGCGTTGCGGAACCCGGCGGTCCCCAAGGAGGTCATGGCGCCGCTGCCGGTCGCGTCCGTCGAGATCCCCCTCCCGCCCACGCCCACCGAGCCGCCGGCGGAGCAGCCTGAGCAACTGGCCATCGACGTCGGGCCCGCCGGCGAGCCGAGCGCGTGGAAGCTCCCACCGCTGTCGCTGCTCAAGCGGGGCAAGGTCCAGGAGATCGACCAGAACCTGGTGGAGGCCGAAGGCCGCACGCTGGAGCGGTCGCTCGCCGCCCACGGCGTCGACACCGCCCTCGTGGGGATGACCGTCGGCCCCACCGTGACCCGCTACGAGCTGGCCCTCGGGCCCGGTGTGAAGGTGGCACGGGTCACCAACCTGCACAAGGACATCGCCTACGCCATGGCGTCGGCCGACGTCCGCATCCTGGCGCCCATCCCCGGCCGCTCGGCCATCGGCGTCGAGGTTCCCAACAAGCACCGCCAGCTCGTGCTGGTGGGCGACATCCTGGCGTCGCCGGAGGCTCTTCGAGCGTCCCACCCCCTGGAAGTGGCGGTGGGCCGCGACATCGCCGGCCGACCCATCCTCGTCAACCTGGCCGAGGCGCCCCACATCCTCATCGCCGGCGCCACCGGAGCCGGGAAGTCGTCGTGCCTCAACTCCCTGCTGACGTCGATCCTGGTCCGCTCCACGCCCGACCAGGTCCGCCTCATCCTCGTCGACCCGAAGCGCGTCGAGATGGGCCAGTACAACGGCCTGCCCCACCTGCTCACCCAGGTGGTCGTCAACCCCAAGCGGGCGGCCAACGCCTTGGCGTGGGCCGTCCACGAGATGGAGCGGCGGTACGACCTGCTGGCCGAAGTGGGCGTGCGCGACATCGGGGGCTACAACGCCGCCTTCGACCGCGGCGACCTGCAGCCGGATCCGGGGTCCGAGGTCACCTACAGTCGCCTGCCTTTCATCCTGCTGGTGGTCGACGAGCTCAACGACCTGATGATGGTGGCCGCCCGCGACGTCGAGGAGTCGATCTGCCGGATCGCCCAGATGGCCCGGGCCGTCGGCATCCACCTGGTGATCGCCACCCAGCGGCCGTCCGTGGACGTCATCACCGGCGTCATCAAGGCCAACGTGCCCTCCCGCCTGGCCTTCGCCGTCAGCTCGGCCACCGACAGCCGGGTCATCCTCGACCAGGTGGGAGCCGAGCGCCTGGTCGGCCAGGGCGACATGCTCCTGGCCATCGCCTCCTCGAGCAGCCCGATGCGCGTCCAGGGCGCCTGGGTGGGCGAGGACGAGGTCCGCAAGGTGGTGGCTTTCTGGCGCCGGCAGCAGGACAAGCCGCAGTACGTCGAGGGCGTCGAGGGTGACGAGCCGGCGTCGGGGTTCGACGGTGGCGGCGCCAACCACGAGGACGACGACGACATGCTGGAGCAGGCCATGGAGCTCGTCGTGCGCTCCCAGCTGGGGTCGACCTCGATGCTCCAGCGCAAGCTGCGCCTGGGCTTCGCCCGGGCCGGGCGGTTGATGGACCTGCTCGAGCAACGAGGCGTGGTCGGCCCGTCGGAGGGCTCCAAGGCCCGAGCGGTGCTCATGACTCCCGAAGAGCTCGACGAATTGAAGGGCCGCGGTTAGAACGAAAACGACGCCGGTGACGCCTCGTCATTGAGGCGTCACCGGCGCTGGTATTGAACGATTGGCTCAGGCGGCCATCCGGGGGCGCTCGTTGCGGGTCCGGGTGGTGTCGCCGATCGAGGTCGTCCCGAACCAACCCAGCAGCGCGGACCAGGCGGCGGCGAGGGAGCCGACGACCAGACCGGTGCCCACGGTGCCCATCCACGCCTCGCGGACGGTCACGCCGAACCCCTCGAACATGGAGTGGTCGAGGGCCAGGGTCATGACGATGCCGAGGGCGAAGGTGAACAGGGTGCGGATCCGGTCGAGCCCGGGGACGTTCTCGATGACGAGGTCGGTGACCTTCAGAGCTACCAGACCGAGCAGTGTGACGATGGCGAACTCATACATGGGAGGGCCTCCTTTTCGCTCTTTGACCTTCCGCTCTTTGGACCAAAAGAGATCGAGAAAGGTTTCACCCGGCTTGCTCGGCGGGCCGCGATCTGCGAAAGACTGTCGGCATGGCCAACTACGAGGGTTACTGCGTCAAGTGTCGCGAGAAGCGCGAGTTCGAGGGCACGGAGGTCGAGCTGGCGAACGGTCGCCGGGCTGCCCAGGGCGCCTGCCCGACCTGCGGCACGAAGATGAACCGCATGCTCGGCAAGCAGAAGTAGTACCCCCCGGGCCCCCGATAGATTGAGCGGGTGCCGGAGCGCTACTGGGTCGAGACTCTCGGCTGTCCGAAGAACCAGGTCGACTCGGACAAGCTGACCGGAAAGCTGCTCTCCGAGGGTCTCGAAGCCGCCGGCCGCCCCGAGGACGCCGACCTGGTCGTGGTCAACACGTGCGCCTTCATCGAGGCCGCCCGGGAGGAGTCGATCGAGACGATCCTGGGCCTGGCCGCCGCCCGCCGGCCCGGCGCTCGCCTCGTCGTCACCGGCTGCCTGGCCGAGCGGGCCGGCGCCGAGCTGGCCGATGCCCTGCCCGAGGTCGACGCCGTGGCCGGGTTCGGCGTGCCGGTCACTCTCGGGCGCAAGGCCCCGGCCTTCGACCTGCTCAACCTGCCCCGGCCTGCGTCGGCGGCGCCCTGGGCGTACGTCAAGGTGGCCGAGGGATGTGACCGCACGTGCGGCTTCTGCGCCATCCCGTCGTTCCGCGGCCCGCAGCGGTCGCGCACCGAGGAGTCGATCCTCGCCGAGGTCGACGCGCTCGCCGTCGCCGAGGTCGTCCTGGTGGCTCAGGACCTGGCGTCCTACGGCCGTGACATCGGCTGCAAGGGCGCCATCGTGCCGCTGGTCGAGGCCGTGGCCCGGCGGGTGGAGCGGGTGCGGCTGCTCTACCTCTACCCCTCCGAGCTCGACGACCGGCTCGTCGATGCCATCTGCGCGACCGGCGTGCCGTACTTCGACCTTTCGCTGCAGCACGCGGCCAAGCCACTGCTCCGGCGGATGCGGCGCTGGGGCGACGGCGAGCGGTTCCTTCGCCGCATCGACGACATCCGCCGGCGCGAGCCCTCCGCCGCCTTCCGCTCGTCGTTCATCGTCGGCTACCCGGGCGAGACCGAGGAGGACCACGACGAGCTGTTGCGCTTCGTCGAGGACGCCCAGCTCGACTGGGCCGGCTTCTTCGCGTACTCGCGCGAGGAGGGCACCCACGCCGCCGGCCTCGACGGCGGCGTCCACGCCGGCCTGGTGGCCGAGCGCCTGCTCGAGCTGTCGGAGCTGCAGGACCGGATCACCGCCGTCCGCCGCAGCGACCTGGTGGGCGAGATCGTCGAGGTGCTCGTCGACGAGCCGGGCGTCGGCCGCAGCCACCGGGAGGCGCCCGAGATCGACGGGATCATCTCCGTCCCCGCTGGACTGCCCGTCGGCGGGTTCGCCAAGGTCACCGTCACCGGCGCCGCCGGCCCCGACCTGGAAGCCGCGTAGGGCGACGATGGCGACGAACACCTTCGGGCCGTCGGCCCTGGCCACGCCGGCCAACGCCGTCACCCTCGTCCGCATCCTGATCCTGCCTCTGCTCGTCGTGCTCATCGTCGACGACGGATCGGAGTGGCCGGCGCTGGCCCTGTGGATCGTCCTGGCCGGCAGCGACCTCTTCGACGGCTGGCTGGCCCGGCGCCACGGCGCGACCAGGTCGGGCGCCTTCCTCGACCCCCTCGCCGACAAGTTCATGGTCCTGGGGGCCATGGCCGCCCTGGTGGCCAAGGGGGTGCTGTGGTGGCTTCCCGTTGCCGTCATCGCCGTCCGGGAGGTGGCCTTGAGCGCCTACCGGTCCTACGTCGGCCGCCGGGGCGTGTCGGTTCCGGCCCGGTTCCAGGCCAAGGTGAAGACCTGGATCCAGGCGATCGCCGTCGGCATGGCCATCGCCCCGGTGTCCGGTGACGCCTACCGGGGCCTGATGCTCACCGTCCTGTGGGCCGCGGTGGCCCTCACGGTGGTGACGGGCGTCCAGTACCTGTGGGACGGCCGGCGGGTCATCCGTGCGCTGTGAGGTTCTGGCCGTAGGGACGGAGCTGCTGCTCGGCCAGGTCGTCGACACCAACTCCGCCTACATCGGCGACCAGCTGGCCCTCGCCGGCATCGACTGCCACTTCCACACCACGGTCGGCGACAACCACGGGCGCATCGTGTCCGCCCTGAGGATCGCCTTGGACCGGTCGGAGGCGGTGATCGTCTGCGGCGGGCTCGGGCCGACGTCGGACGACATCAGCCGCGAGGCCATTGCCGAGGTCATGGGGGTCAGCCTCGTTCGCAGCGAAGCCATGGTCGAGCGCATCCGGACGCTCTTCGAGGCCCGCCAGCGGGAGATGGCGGCCAGCAACGCCCGCCAGGCCGACCTGCCCGAGGGGGCGACGTTCATCCCCCAGGAGCGGGGGACGGCGCCGGGGCTGATCTGCCCGGTGGCGGACGACAAGGTGGTCTACGCCATCCCGGGCGTGCCGATGGAGATGGAGGAGATGCTCGGGCGTGGGGTGATCCCCGACCTCAAGCGCCGGTCCGGTTCGTCTGCGGTCATCCTGAGCCGGATGATCCGCACCTGGGGCGAGGCGGAATCCACCTTGGGGGAGCGCGTCGCCGGCCGGGTGGAGGCTCTGGAGGCCAGGTCCAACCCCACCATCGCCTTCCTCGCCTCGGGCGTCGAGGGGCTGAAGATCCGGGTCACCGCCAAAGGAGCCACCGAGGCGGAGGCCAAGAAGATGCTCGACGACGAGGAGGCCGAGCTGCGGGCCATCCTCGGCGACATCGTGTTCGGCGTCGACGACCAGAGCATGGAACGGGTGGTCGCCGACCTCCTCGCCGAACGCGGACTGACCGTCGGCGTGGGGGAGTCGCTCACCGGCGGCCTGGTCGGCGCCCGCCTGGCCGAGACCAAGGGCGCCAGCAAGTTCTTCCGGGGCTCCATCGTCAGCTACGACAGCAAGGTCAAGTTCGACCTCCTCGACGTCCCCGAGGGCCCGGTGGTCTCCGCGGAGGCGGCCGAAGCCATGGCCTGGGGCGCCTGCAAGCGGCTCGAGGCCGACGTCGGCATCTCGGTCACAGGCGTCGCCGGTCCCACGACCCAGGACGGCCAGCCGGTGGGCACCGTTTTCATGGCCGTGGTCCTCGACGGCAAGGCCGAGGTCGCCGAGGCCCACTTCCCCGGCGAGCGCCAGCACATCCGCGAGTTCTCCACGATCTCCTTGCTCGACATGCTCCGCCGGCGGCTCCTCTCCACCAACGGGTAGGCGGCGACGCCCCGCCTCTTTGTGGCCGTGTGGCCGCCCGACGACGTCCTCGACCGGGTGGCCGCCGTGGACCGGCCTGTGGTGCCGGGGCTGCGCTGGACCACGCGTGGCCAGTGGCACGTCACCCTCCGTTTCCTGGGCCCGGTGGACGATGTCGAGGCCGTCGTCACCGCGCTGGCCGGCGTGGAGGCTCCGCCGGCCACGGCCCGGCTCGGCCCGACCGTCGGACGGTTCGGCCAGCGGATCCTGCACGTGCCGGTCGCCGGTCTCGACGCCATCGCCGAGGCGGCGATCGCCGCCACCGCCGGCGTGGGCCGGCCGCCCGAAGACCGGGCGTTCGCCGGCCACCTGACGCTGGCGCGGGTGAGCAGAGATGCGAGCGTCGATCTTCGGCGGCTCGCGGGCACGCCTCTCGACTGCACCTGGGATGTGGAGGAGACGTGCCTCGTGGAGAGCCGCCTCTCCCCGGCCGGCGCCCGCTACGAGGTCCTCGAGCGGTTCGCGCTGGGGAACCGGTGACGGCGCCTACTCGGTAGGCGCCTGTGCCGATTCTTCGGCTCCGTGGTCCATGAGAAGGCGGACCATGTCACCCTCCTTCTCCTTCTCCTCGGCGCCCATGAGGGGCGTGAAGCCGCCCTCTTGCCTGGCGTTGGGGTCGGCGCCGGCGGTGAGGAGGGCGGCGGCGACGTCACGGCTGTCGGCGGCGACCGCCGAGTGCAGAGGCTGGACCTTCATGTCGTTCTTCGAGACGGCGCCCACGTCGGCCCCCCGGTCGAGCAACAGCCGCACCGCCTTCCCTCGGTCGAAGAAGGCGGCCAGGTGGAGGGGCGTGTAGCCGTCCTCCGACCAGGCGCCGACGAGGTCCGGATCGCCGTCGAGCAGCTCGGTCAGGCGTTCGACGTCGCCCGCGGCGGCGGCGTCGAACACGTCGAGCTCGGGCTCGGCCTCGAGCAGCACGTCGGCGATGTTCTGGTTGTGGACGTAGAGGGCGGCCCGCACCGCCGATCGGCCGCTGTCGTCGCGTGCTGCGGCGACAGAGGGGTCGTCTTTGACGGCCGCCCGCACCGCGTCGATGTCACCGGCCTTGATGGACTCGAAGATGGTCGCCATGGCGTGAGCCTAAGCGCCCCGGCGAAGGCGTGGGTCCTTGACCGAACATCCGTTCGGAACTACCGTAGTGGAACTTCAGCAGTGTGACGCAGCTCAGCTGCCAAGGGAATTGTCACACCCCCTCCGTAGGGTGAGGCCTCGTCAACCAAGCCGGTGCACCGGCACACCACAGAAGGGACCCGCGGTGGAACGAGACAAGGCCCTCGAGATGGCCATGAGCCAGATCGACAAGCACTTCGGGAAGGGCTCCGTCATGCGCATGGGGGAGAAGGCCCACATGGACGTCGAGTCCATCCCCACCGGCGCCCTCGCCCTCGATCTCGCCCTCGGAGTGGGGGGCCTTCCTCGCGGCCGGATCATCGAGATCTACGGGCCGGAGTCCTCGGGCAAGTCCACCCTGGCCATGCACGTGGTCGCCGAGGCCCAGCGCAACGGTGGCGTGGCCGCGTATATCGACGCCGAGCACGCCATGGACCCGGTCTACGCCAAGGCCATCGGCGTCAACGTCGACGAGCTGCTCATCTCCCAGCCCGACACGGGGGAGCAGGCCCTCGAGATCGCCGACATGCTGATTCGCTCGGGCGCACTCGACGTGCTGGTCGTCGACTCGGTGGCCGCGCTCACACCCCGGGCCGAGATCGAGGGCGAGATGGGCGACAGCCACGTCGGCCTCCAGGCCCGCCTGATGTCGCAGGCCCTGCGCAAGCTCACCGCCACCCTGAACAAGACCAACACGATCGCCATCTTCATCAACCAGCTGCGGGAGAAGATCGGGGTGATGTATGGCTGTATGTCGTATGGCACCCGGGTGACGCTCGCCGACGGGTCGCAGGAGAAGATCGGCAAGATCGTCAACCAGCGCCTGCCCGTCGAGGTGCTCTCCTACGACCCCCAGCTCGATGCCGTCGTGCCCCGGAAGGTCGTCAACTGGTTCGACAACGGCCGTACCGACAGGTTCCTCCAGTTCACCGTGGCTCGAGGCGCCGGCAACGGCCGCTCCCAGTTCGCCTGCACGGTGAACCACCAAGTCCGCACGCCCGGCGGCTGGCGGGAGGCCCAGGAGCTGGCCATGGGTGACCGGGTCCTTCAGGTGGTCCCGCACCACCTTTCCGACTTCCAGTGGCAGGCCATCCTGGGCGGCCTGATGGGCGACGGCGCCCTGTCCCGCACCCGGAGCGGTCATGGCGCACGCTATCGCTTCGGCCACGGCGTCAAGCAGGCCGAGTACTGCGACTGGAAGGGGTCCCACTTCGCCAACATCGGGGCCAGCCGTTCGGTCCGGCCGTCCGACGGCGTGGTGGCGTTCGACGTGAAGCCCCTCGCCGAGCTGGCCGAGCTGCGCCGGGCCGTCTATCTGGGCGGCAAGAAGGTGTTCAGCGACGACTACTTCAAGCAGCTCACGCCGCTGTCCCTGGCCATCTGGTACATGGACGACGGCAGCTTCTCCGACCGTTCCAAGGGCCTCCAGGAGCGGACCAAGGAGGGGAGTGGCCGCACAACCATCTGTGTCGAGGCCATGGAGCCCACGACCCGGGCCCGCCTCGTCACTTACCTGGCCGACACGTGGGGCATCAACGCCAAGCTGGTCAGCTCCGGCGCCAGGAAGAAGGCCGTCCTGATCTTGTCGAAGGACGAGACGGCCAAGCTCCACGCCCTGATCGCTCCCTTCGTCCACCCGTCGATGCAGTACAAACTGCTGCCCAGGTACCGAGACCGCTTCGCCGTGGAGCCCGTGTTCGTCGCCCCCCAGCATCGGCTGATGCCGATGCCGATCACGACCATCGCCGTGAAGCCGCCGACGCGGTCGATGCACCGTTTCGACATCGAGGTGGAGGGCAGCCACAACTACTTCGTCGACGGTGTCATGGTCCACAACTCGCCGGAGGTGACCCCCGGCGGGCGGGCGCTGAAGTTCTACTCCTCCGTCCGGCTCGACATCCGCCGCATCGAGGCCATCAAGGACGGCGCCGAGGTCATCGGCAACCGCACCCGGGTCAAGGTGGTGAAGAACAAGGTCAGCGCCCCGTTCCGCCAGGCCGAGTTCGACATCATGTTCGGCAAGGGCATCAGCCGCGAGGGCTCCCTTCTCGACGTGGGCGTCGACCTGGGCCTGATCAAGAAGTCCGGGGCCTGGTACACCTACGACGGCGAGCAGCTGGGCCAGGGGCGCGAGAACGCCAAGGCCTTCCTGGTCGAGAACCCCGAGATCATGGTCGAGGTCTCCGAGCGCATCCGCCAGCAGGTGGCGCCGGCGGCGGTCGCCGAGACCGACGACGACGCACCGATCACCCTGGAGTAGTTGCAACCAGCAGCAGTCCGGCGCCCTCCGCCCATAGGCTGAGCGGATGGCGCCGGAACTGCTGCAGTGCGAGGCGCACGGCACGCCGACCCGCCTGCGCTGCGCCGAGGCGGGCTGCGGCAAGCCGATCTGTCCGCAGTGCCTGGTCAAGACCGCAGTCGGGCTCAAGTGCCAGGAGCATGCCCAGGCCGTCGCCCCGCGGTTCGACCGGCGGGCCCAGCGCTCGATCATCGGTGCCGTCGTCTTCGTGGCGGCCGCCGTCGTCATCCTGGCTGTTGCCGTCTTCAAGCAGAGCTCGAAGCCGGCGCCGGCGCCGGACAACACGCCCGCGCCCGCTGCCTCCGGCGAACCGGGCGCCACCGGGCGGATCGTTCCGGCGTCGGTCTCCGTGATCAACGTCGACGGGTCCGGCGCCCGCACCCTGACCAACCGCCCGCTGGCCTTCGACGCTCACCCGGCGTGGTCGCCCGACGGCACTCGGATCGCCTTCGAGAGCACGGTGGACGGCCGGCGAGCGATCTGGGTCATGCAGGCCGACGGCCAGGGGCTGCGCCGGTTGACCGACGTCGGCGGTGCGGCGACGGAGACGGCGCCGGCGTGGTCGCCCAGGGGCGACCGCATCGCCTTCGCCACCGACCGTGACGGCAACTCCGAGATCTACGTGGTCGGGGCCGACGGTGCCGGCGCCCGCCGCCTCACCCAGAGCCCGGCGAATGACGGCGTTCCGTCGTGGTCGCCCGACGGCACCCGGATCGCGTTCGTGACCGACCGCGACGGCGAGCCGGGCATCTGGGCCATGACCGCCGATGGAACGAGCCCTGCGCGGCTCGTCCCCGGAGCGGCGGACCCCGGATCGAAGCCGGCGTGGACGCCCGACGGGCGGTCGATCGCCTTCGCCAGCGACCGCGACGGTGGGAACCTCGAGATCTTCCTGGCCGACACCGCGCCCGGCGCCGGTCCCCCGATCAAGCTCATCGCCAGCCCCGGGCTCGACGGCGAGCCGGCGTGGGCCCCCGACGGCAGCCGTCTGGCCTTCGCCAGCGACCGGGACGGCAGCCCCCAGATCTACGTGGCCGGCCGTGACGGCTCCAACGTGGTCAAGGTCACTACCCGAGCCCGCAGTTACACGCCGGCGTGGGCGCCCGACGGCCGCCAGCTGGTCTACATCTACGACCCGGCTCCCGGAGGCTGACGCAGGAACAGCCGCTGTATGCGTCGAACATGTAGGTAGTGGTCGAAGTCCTCAAGGTGTCCAGCAAGTCCAACCCGAACTCTGTCGCCGGCGCGCTGGCGGGGGTACTTCGCCAGTCCGGAGCCGTGGAGATGCAGGTGGTGGGGGCCGGCGCCCTCAACCAGGCGATCAAGGCCATCGCCATCGCCCGCGGCTTCGTCGCCCCATCGAACATCGACCTGGTCTGCATCCCCACGTTCGCCGACATCGAGATCGACGGGGAGAGCCGTACCGCGATACGGCTGGCCGTGGAAGATCGGGCCCACCGTCACCCGTCGGAGTTGGACCGGCTGGCGCCGCCGCCGGCGGCAGCCGTCGCCAGCCCGGTCGTGCGTTGACCGCTGTGTGCCGACGGAGAGATTCGAACTCTCACTGACGACGCCCTAAACGTCGTGCCTCTGCCAATTGGGCTACGTCGGCTCGCCGACCGCTCCCCAGGGTAGAGCTCGGCCGGTCGCGCTGGCGCACCCACCCCGCTAGCCTCGCTTGCATGACCCCTACCTTCACTGCGGACACCTTCGTCGGCGACCGGTCCAGCGAGGTGTACTCCCGCCTGCTCAAGGAGCGCATCGTCTTCCTCGGCACCGACGTGAACGACCAGTCGGCCAACCTCATCTGTGCCCAGCTCCTGCTGCTGCAGTCCGAGGACCCGGATCGTGACGTCTACCTGTACGTGAACTCGCCCGGTGGGTCGGTGTCGGCCGGCATGGCCATCTACGACACCATGCAGTACGTCAGCTGCGACGTGGGCACCATCTGCCTGGGCATGGCGGCCTCCATGGGCCAGTTCCTCCTGTGCGCCGGCACGCCCGGCAAGCGCTACGCCCTCCCGCACTCGCGGGTGCTCATGCACCAGCCGTCGGCCCAGATGCAGGGTGCGGCCGTCGACATCGCCATACACGCCGAGCAGATCGTCTACACCAAGCGCGTCATGGCCGAGCGCATCGCCCAGCACACCGGCCAGAAGGTGGAGCAGATCGAGCTCGACTTCGACCGTGACCGATGGTTCACCGCCGAGGAGGCCAAGTCCTACGGCATCATCGATCACGTCATCTCCCGGGCCGCCCAGGTAGCCGCCTGACGATGAGGGTGCTCGTCACCGGCTCCTCCGGGCTGATCGGGGGGGAGCTGGTGGCCGAGCTCCGCCGGCGGGGCGAGGAGGTGACCCGCCTCGTGCGCCGGCCGGCAACCGGCGGCGACGAGGCGTCCTGGGACCCGGCGCGTGGGACCATCGAGGCGGAAAAGCTCGAGGGCCACGACGCAGTCGTGCACCTGGCCGGCGTCGGCATCGGCGACCACCGGTGGACCGAGAGCCACAAGCGAGCGGTCCGGGACAGCAGGGTCCTCGGCACTGGCCTTCTGGCCCGTACCCTGGCCGGGCTGTCGTCGCCCCCCAGGGTCCTCGCCTCGGGGTCGGCGGTGGGCTACTACGGCTACGACGGGGGCGACGAGGTGATGACCGACGCCAGCGCCAAGGGGGCCGGCTTCCTCGCCGACGTCGTCGACGACTGGGAGAACGCAGCCACCCCTGCCGCACAGGCGGGAATCAGGGTGGCCAACGTACGCAGCGGGGTCGTCCTCACGGCCAAGGGCGGCGCCCTGAAGAAGCAGCTGCTCCCGTTCAAGCTGGGCCTCGGCGGCCGTCTCGGAACGGGGCGGCAGTGGCTGAGCTGGATCTCGCTCGAGGACGAGGTCGCGGCGATAATCCACCTCCTGGGCGCCGAGGACCTCCTCGGCCCCGTGAACGTCACCTCGCCGGAGCCGGTGACGAATGCCGACTTCACGGCCACGCTGGCCGGAGTGCTGAAGCGCCCGGCCTTCATGCCGGTTCCAACTCTGGCGTTGAACGCCCTGTTCGGGCGAGAGATGACCCAGGAGATGCTCCTCGGCGGGCAGAGAGTGCTGCCCGCGGCCCTGGAGCGTTCGGGGTTCGCGTTCGCCAGTCCCAGCCTCGAGGAGGCGCTGCGCGCCACCCTGATGTGAGCGCGGCGCTCGACGCCTACCCTGGAAAGGATGCCTGCGTCGTCGAGTGCTGGTGCACGGCGGCACAAACGGGTGAGCTGGGTGGCGGTCCGCACGCTCCGCCAGCTGCCGAAAGTGGTGGGCGAGACCGACGCCGGCGAACCGATCGTCGAGGTCCGCTCCATCCGCCTCGTGTTGCGGGACGGCGCCGGCCACTTCAGCCGGGTGACTACCTGCTCGAAGTGCGGGCGGGAGGTGCCCGGCGCCGCCGTACTGGCTCCGAGCGACCTGGACCGCGCTGCGCAACCGGTCATCTGCAAGGACTGCGTCCGCACCGCTTCGGCGCCGCTGCGAAGAGCCGAGCACCGAACCCCGGAGCCGGTTCCGCCGGGAACCTCGAGCATGCACGGGCCTCCCGCCGGCGACCCCCGGCTTGCGGCGCTCGAACGACGGATCGCCCAGGGGGTTGGCCGGACGACGGCGTCGGCGGGCGAGGCCGAGCCGGCCCAGGCCGTCGAGGCCAGGCTCAGCAGCTCCATCGAACACCTCGCGGAGCGGGTCGACGAGCAGCGGACCGAAATGGCCACCGATGTGGAAGCCCGTCTCGCAGCCATCCACGCCGCCATCGAAGATCAGACGGCACGTGCCGGTTCGGAGCTCGCCGCGCTGCAGGCGACCGTGGACGAGCTGGTGGGAGCGAAGCCGGCGGCGGATCAGTACGCCAGCGGTGAGCGGGTCCGAGCCATCGAGGCGGCGCTCATCGAGGTGCAGGAGCGCATCGAGGTTCACGCGGCGAGGACCCAGGCGCTCCACAGCCTGGCGGAGCAGGTGACGTCGGCGGGCCACCGGCTGGACGGGATCGACACCGGGCTGAGCCAGCTGCGGGCCGACAGCGCGGCGGAGGCCAAGGGCGTCGAGGCCTTGCAAGAGCGCCTGCGCCAGCTCGACGCCCGCCTCGAGCACACTCGGTTCGAGGCGACTCGCGCGCTGGACCAGGTGACGGAACGGGTCGACCGGCAGGCCGAGCGCGCCGCCCGCACCGCTGCGGCCGGCGACCCGCCGCTGGAGACACTGGAACAGCGGCTCGAGGAAGCGGTGAGCCGGCTGGCCGAGATCGACCGCGTCGTCCGGCAGGGACTGGACGAGGCCGGGGAGGCGGTGGCCGCGGTGGAGAACGACGCCGCCGGCCGGCTGCAGAAGATCGAGACGACCGACGCCGAGCGCGCCGCGCAGCTGGCCGAGCTGGTCGAGCTGCAGACCACGCTCGACATCGGGCTGGGCGAGCTGCGCTCGCAGATCGAGCGGGTCCGGGAGATGGCGTCGCAAGCGGGAAACGTCGACAGCGGGGTGGCGGGGACGGTCGAGATCCCCCGGCTCCGGGTGGAGCCCGAGCGGGGGA
>Ga0247719_1000509_pt1 | contig 22873 bp, 21 predicted proteins | sample 41E_DmetaG_FD_189046 | JGI IMG/M metagenome (GOLD analysis project Ga0247719, IMG submission 189046) | Soil microbial communities from hillslope of Landscape Evolution Observatory, University of Arizona, Oracle, AZ, United States - 4-1-E_D | ecosystem: Engineered > Artificial ecosystem >...
CGGAGGCCTCGATCGGCTTCCTGGACGAACTGCCGCCGATCGTCGGCATGACGTCCGCTCCGGTCCAGGTCCCCGACCACGGTGCGTACGTCGCGCGGCGCTGGCGTGAACTCGGATTGTCGCCGCGGCCGTTCGGCGACGAGAGCCGGGCGCAGTCGCTCGCCTTCGTCAACCGCATGGCGCACGAGCTCAACGCGCTCGAGGGGACGACCCGGTGGGGGCTGCTCCACAAGGACAGCGGCAACCGCTGGATGGATCGGTCCATCGACTTCGTGACGTACGACACCGGGCAGCCACAGATCCCGCACGTCGACATCCTGCTCGACGCGGATGGCGCCGACGGACGGACCGGCCCCTCCTGGGATCCTGGGCACGGCACCGTGGACCGCGCGCGGTTCCGGGCACCCTTTCCGATGGACGGCGGCGCGACGCCGCCCCCGCCCCCGCCCGCGCCCGCCTGTCCGTACCCGGACCTCCGTGCCGACCTGGCGAAGTGCACAGGCGACCTGCGACTCGCGCTCGCGGATCTCGAGCGCCTCGCCGGCGAACGCGAGGCGCTGCAGACCGGCCTCGGCCAGATGGAGCAGGAGCGCGATCAGGCGCGCGCGGAGCGCGACGCGGTGAAGCACCAGCCGTGCGTCGTCGAGGGCGTGCCCGGGTGGCTGCGCGCGCTGGGTGTGCGCCCGCGTTGCCGGCCGGCGCAATAGCGGACGGGTAGGACCGTGACGGAGCTGCTGTTCGTGCAGGGCACGTCCGGCCTGCCTGACGATCCGGATCCGGCGCGGCCGCGGAACTGGTGGCGTGACGGGTCACCGCTCACGCGCTGGCTGCGGCCGCGCGGCTTCGTGCCGCTGTGTCCCGAGGACCCGTACCACTGGACGACGGACCTGAATGGATGGCGGTTCTGGCGGCGCTGGGTCGGAAAGCTGGACTCACGACGCGACTGGCTCGTCGGCGGCCGCGCGCTGCGCTGGTGGCTCGTCGCGAAGGGCGTCGACGCTCGGCGCCGACGGATCTGGTGTCACTCGCACGGCCTGCAGGTCGTGTTGCACGCCGCGGCGGAATGGCACGAGGAGATCTTCTGCGAGGTCCTCGTCTCGTTCGGCTCACCGCTGCGCGCGGACGTGCCGTGGCAGCAGGCGCTGCCGAAGATCCGTCACTGGCTGATCGTCACCGACGAGCGCGACCTGGTGCAGGCGCTCGGTCGGCTCGGGGATGGCGCGATCGGCTCGTACGAGGATCTGCCCGAGCACGTCGAGGTCCTGCAGATCCCGCACATCGAGCATTCGAAACTGCTCCAGGACGAGAAGTACTTCGAGCTGCTGGAGGCGTTCGGGATCCTGCGGTTTACGGCAGCAGCCTACCGCAGTGTCAGGCGACCGTCGTTGAGCGAACGCGGGTGAGGATGAGCAGCGCCCACTCGATCATCATGTTTTTAGAGAGGCGCGCCTGCTCACGTGCGCTGCTGAGAGCGTGCGCTCCCTCCACGGAGATGAAGTCGTGAAACTTTTGAAGCGCCACCGATTCAGTTTCTGACATCAGTCCAGTTTGCTTCAGAGCACGAAGGCACTCCGAAAAGCGCGGCGCTACGTCAGCGACGGTAGCACGTGCGCCGGTTGTGGCGATCTCGACTCTGGCCGAACTCGCTGCCACGTCCTCGAGCACCGAACGCACCTGACCCATCACCGCCTTGAAGTCGAATTCGTCCTGGGCCGTGGCGAAGGTACGATCGATCCGATCGAGGGCGCCAGCCACGTCGCCAGTCAGGCCGAGCTCGCGGTAGCGTGACACTAGGTGCTCACGGTCGGTGTTGATTTCAGGGTTCTCTCCTACCACCAACGTCTGTCGCAGGCGCACGTACTCGACCAAGTTTAGTGAGGCCCTCAGCTGGAGCGCCGCCTTCCGGAGCCGGCGCTCAGGGCTGTCAGGTTGAACCGCCACGGGATGCGCTTGGTTGAACCGACCACAGCCCAAGTCGACGAGTACTCGGAGGTTGTCCAGCACTTCCGTTCCTAAAGTCAGCCCTTCGACGCTGACTCGTCGTTCCGCTCCGTACAAGGCTGCGGCCAGCGTATCCGTCGGGAGCACTCCGATGGTATCCAGCGAATTCCAATCGATGAGCAATTGGACTGTCGTGGGCGCTAAGTGTGGCGTCGAAGCCTTCAGCAATAGAGATACGAAGTTCGCGCGCTCATTAACTGTTACGCTGCACGCGATGAGTCGCAAGAGTGTCAGCGGTTCGCTGGGCAGGGCAGCTCCAGGGCGGTACAGCGTCGCGCCATCTGCGCCGACCTCAAGTGGGTCTTCTCTCGTTGAAAAGGGAGGGCTGTCGTGGTCGACTTGGCTTAGAGCCAAGAGAACGTGACGCGTTACCTCACGCCAGTCCACGCTTGTTGCGCCTTTCACACTCATGGGCTGAGTGGGCGGTTCGATTTGGTAATCGCCCCGGCGGCACCAGCAGCAAGTACCCCCGGAATTCCGTAAGTTGTTGGTGCGAAAGGGGGGACTCGAACCCCCACGGTGTTGCCACCGCCAGCCCCTCAAGCTGGTGCGTCTGCCAATTCCGCCACTTTCGCGAGGAGGGCGGCCGGTCCGTCAGAGCGGCCCGGCTCGAAACTGTCTGTCGCCGAGGCGACCTCGGCCGTTCTACTTGTCCTTCGGCGGCTCCGGCGCGGGGACGACCGGCGCCGATGCCGGCTGCGGGGCCACGACGCCGCGCTGGCCGCTCAGGAGTGATCCGGGCCCGCGCTGCCCCATGATCGCGAGCGCCAGGGCGCCGATCATGAAAATTACCCCGAGAACCGTCGTCGCGCGCGTCAGCACGGTCGCGCCGGCGCGCGCGCCGAACGCCGTCTGGCTGCCGCCGCCGCCGAACGCGCTGGCCATGCCGCCCCCCTTACCCTGCTGCAACAGGACGACGAGCAGCAGCATCAGGCAGGCGAGTACGTACAAAGTCGTGGCCAGGTAATAAAGCATAAGACGCGAATTATACCGCGCTCTGGCGGCTCCGCGCCACTATGTCGCTGAAGGCGCGGATGTCGAGGCTCGCGCCGCCGACAAGCGCCCCGTCGACGTCCGGCAGCATCACGAGCTCGTGGATGTTGTCGGGCTTCACGCTCCCCCCGTAGATCACGTGGCAGTGGTCCGCCGCCGGGCCCCCGAACCACTGGCGCAGGCGCGAGCGGATGTGCGCGTGCGCTTCCCCCGCCTGCTGCGGCGTGGCGTTGCGCCCCGTGCCGATCGCCCACACCGGCTCGTACGCGATTACGAGCGCCGCGACCTGGTCGCCGGTGAGGCCGTCGAGTCCCCGCTTGATCTGCCGGTCCAGCACGTCGAGCGTCTGCCCCGCTTCGCGCTCCTCGAGGGTCTCGCCGATGCAGACGATCGGCGTGAGCTGTGCCGCGAGCGTCGCCAGCAGCTTGCGGTTCACCGTCTCGTCGGTGTCGCCGAACAGGCGCCGGCGCTCGCTGTGACCGATGATCACGTAATCGGCCCCCGCCTCCTTCACCATCCCGACGCTGACCTCGCCGGTGAACGCCCCCTCCCGCTCCCAGTGGACGTCCTGCGCCGCGATGCCGATCGGATGGTTGCGCGCCGCCTCGGCCGCCGCGTGGATGGCCGTGAACGGAGGCGCCACCACGATTTCGACGTCCGCGACGTCCTTGACGATGCTGCGGAATTCCTTGATGAACACGACCGCCTCGTGGACGGTCTTGAACATCTTCCAGTTCGCCGCGATGAAAGGCGTCCGCATTGAATCACCCTCCGGGGCTCACCCCAGTGCCGTCACGCCTGGCAGTTTACGTCCGCCGAGGAACTCGAGCGATGCGCCGCCGCCGGTCGATACGTGCGTGATCCGCTCGGTGACGCCCGCCTTCGCGACCGCCGCGATCGAGTCGCCGCCGCCGATCACCGTGATCCCCTGGACGTCCGCCACCGCCCTGGCGACGGCGAGCGTCCCCTCGGCGAAGGCGTCGATCTCGAACACCCCCATCGGGCCGTTCCAGGTGACCGTCTTCGCCTCGCGCAGCACGTCACGGTACCTGTCGATCGTCCGCGGGCCGACGTCGAGCCCCATGCGGTCGCCGATGGCTGGATCCTCGACGCCCAGCACCTCGGCCGGGGCGCCGGCCTCGAGCTTCGGCGCGACGACGTGGTCCACCGGCAATTCGAGCCGCAGGTCTCGCGCCCGCGCCTGCTCCAGCACGTCGCGGGCGGCGTCGAGCAGGTCGTCCTCGACGAGTGACCTGCCGACCGGCAGCCCCTGCGCCTTGAAAAACGTGTACGCCATCGCGCCGCCGATCAGCAGCGCATCGACGCGGGGCACGAGGTTCTGGATCACCTCGAGCTTGTCGGAGACCTTCGCCCCGCCGAGGATCGCCACGAAGGGACGATCCGGGGATTCGAGCACCCGGCCCAGGTACTCCACCTCGGCTGCCATCAGCAGTCCGGCCCCTGACTCTTTGACGTGCCGGACGATGCCTTCGGTTGAGGCGTGGGCGCGGTGCGCGGATCCGAACGCGTCATTGATATAAACGTCGGCGAGCGCCGCGAGCCTGGCGGCGAACTCCGGATCGTTCTTCTCTTCCTCCGCGTGGAAGCGCAGGTTCTCGAGGAGCACCACGCGCGTGTCGGGCGTGGGCCGGCTGAAGCCGGCCCCTACCGGTCCTTCGGCCCCGAGATCCTGGAGGGCGACGGGCTGCCCGAGGAGCTCCGACAGCCGTTCGGCCACCGGTTTCAGCGAGTACTCCGGATTGGGCTTCCCCTTCGGGCGGCCGAGATGCGAGGCGAGCACGACCGAACGGGCGCCGTTGTCGAGCGCGTAGCGGATCGTCGGGAGCGAGGCGCGGATCCTGGTGTCGTCGCCGATCGTGCCGTTCTTGATCGGCACGTTGAAATCGACGCGAATGAAGACCCGCTTGTCGCGGAGGTCGATCTCCTTGACGCTGCGCGGCACTAGAGCCCCTTCTCGACGAGGAACCGCAGCAGGTCGACGCAGCGGTTCGAGTAGCCCCACTCGTTGTCGTACCACGAGAGGACCTTCACGAAGTCGCCGTCCATCACGCTGGTATACGGCGCGTCGAGGATGGACGAGTGCGGATTGCCGCGGAAATCGATCGAGACGAGCGGGACCTCGGTGTACTGCAGGATGCCCTTCAGCGCGCCGTCGGCCGCCTCCCTGAACGCGGCGTTGACCTCCTCGGTCGACGTCTTCGTGCCGACCATCACCGCCAGGTCGACGACCGAGACGTTCGGCGTCGGCACGCGCATCGCGATCCCGTCGAGGCGCCCCTTGAGTTCGGGGAGCACTTCACCGACCGCGAGCGCGGCGCCGGTGGTCGTCGGGATGATCGACAGCGCCGCGGCGCGCGCGCGCCGCAGGTCCTTGTGGGGCAGGTCGAGGAGCTGCTGGTCGTTCGTGTAGGAGTGGACCGTCGTCATCCATCCTTTCACGATGCCGAACCGCTCGTGCAGCACCTTCGCGACCGGTGCGAGGCAGTTCGTCGTGCACGACGCGTTCGAGATGATGTGGTGCGCCCCCGCGTCGTAGCGGTCCTCGTTGACGCCGAGCACGACGGTGAGGTCGGGCTTCTTGGCGGGAGCCGTGATCACCACCTTCCGGGCGCCGGCCGCCAGGTGCTTGGCGGCATCGTCGCGGTTGGTGAAGAGGCCGGTGGATTCGAAGACGACGTCGACGCCGAGATCCTTCCAGGGGAGCTGCGCGGGGTCCTTCACCGACAGCACCTGGAACTCGTCCTCGCCGACGGTAATGCGATCGCCGCTCGCCGTGATGTCGGCCTTCAGGTTGCCGAGGATCGAGTCGTACTTCAGCAGGTGCGCCAGGGTCTGGGCGTTCGTCAGGTCGTTGACCGCGACGAAGTCGAAATTGGGGTTGCCCATCGCCGCGCGCATGATGTTGCGCCCGATACGGCCGAACCCGTTGATGCCGACTTTGATGGCCATTGAATGCTTCCTCCAGCACCGCAAACACTTGATTCTAGTGAGCAGCTTGCATCAGGGTCAAACCGGGGTACATTTACCCCGGCCCCGCTCATGTACGCGCTGTACAGCGTCCTGATCGTCCTGTTTTTCGCGGTGATGTCGCCGTACCTGCTGTACCAGGCAATCCGCTACCGCAAGTACGTCACAAGCCTGCCGCAGCGGCTCGGCATCCTGCCGGTGTCGTTCAACCTCGATGGCGACGAGTCGATCTGGATCCACGCCGTGTCGGTCGGCGAGGTGCTGACCGCCCGCGCCCTCCTGCCGCAGCTGCGGGAACGCTACCCGCGTCTGCGGATCTTCCTGTCGACGACCACGATCGCCGGTCACCAGGTGGCGCGGAACAACCTGCAGTACGTCGACGAGGTCTTCTACTTCCCGTTCGACTTCGGGTTCATCGTGCGCCGAACGCTGCGGCTCGTGCGCCCGCGGCTGTTCATCATGATGGAGACGGAGCTCTGGCCGAACCTGCTGCGCGCGTGCCGCGCGGCCGGCGTGAAGACGCTGCTCGCCAACGGCCGCATCTCGTCGCGCTCGTACCCGCGCTACCGGCTGGCGCGTCCGCTCTTCAGGCACGTGCTCGCCCACGTCGACGTCTTCTGCATGCAGAGCGAGGAGTCGGCGCGGCGGATCGTCGACATGGGGGCGGATCCCGCGCGCGTCACGGTCACCGGATCGTTGAAGTTCGACTCGCTGCAGTTCCCCGGAACGCCGGCGGCGACCGATCGCGGCCAGAATCGCGTGCTGCGGTACTTCCGCGTGCCGTCCGACCGTCCGGTGGTGATCGCGGCGAGCACGCTGAAAGGGGAAGAGGAGCCGATCCTCGAAGCCTTTCAGCGGATCCGCGCCACACGGACCGGCGCGCTGCTGATCATCGCCCCCCGCAAGCCGGAGCGGTTCGACGACGTGGAGCGCCTGGCGCGGCGTTCGGGGTGGAACGTGGCGCGCCGCAGCGAGCTGCGGGTGGATGCCGAGCCGCGGCACGACGTGATCGTGCTCGACACGATCGGCGAGCTCGCGCAGCTCTTCCAGATCGGCACCGTGGTGTTCGTCGGCGGCAGCCTCGTGGATGCGGGCGGGCACAACATCCTCGAACCCGCGGTCTTCGGCAAGCCGATCGTCTTCGGCCCGCACATGCAGAACTTCGCCGAGATCGCGCAGGCGTTTCTCGACAACGCCGCCGGCATCCAGGTGCGGAACGGACGCGAGCTCGAGGCCGTCCTGCTCGAGCTCCTCGAGGACCCGGTGCGCCGTGCCAGCCTCGGGGCGGCGGCGCGCGCGCTCGTCGAGGCCAACCGCGGCGCCCGTACGAAGACCCTGGCGGCGATCGACCGGCTGCTCCAGCCCGAAGCGCACGGCAACGTGCGTCCCTTCCGGCAGGTGAAGTGATCTCGACCCTGTATGCGGCCGCCGCGCGGCGGCGGCGCGAGTGGTATGCGTCTCGCCCCGCGGCGCGGCGGCGCCTGCGGCGCCCGGTGATCAGCATCGGCAACATCGCCGCCGGCGGACGCGGCAAGACGCCGTGCGCCGCACACGTCGCGCGGCTGCTGCTCGCCATGGGGGAACGCCCGGCGGTGTTGAGCCGCGGCTACGGGCGGACGCAGCGGGAGGACGGGGCGGTGGTGGTGCGCGACGCAGGCGGGATCCGGGCCGATCTCGCGCGCGCCGGTGACGAGCCGCTGATGCTCGCGCGTCAGCTCCCCGGCGCCGTCGTCGTCACGTCGGAGGACCGCTATCTCGGAGGGGTGGTCGCCGAGCGCCACCTCGGCGCGACGGTCCACCTGCTGGACGACGGGTTCCAGCACTTCGCGCTCGATCGGGACGCGGACGTCGTGCTCGCCGCGGCGGCGGATCTGACGGGGCGCACGTTTCCGGGGGGACGGCTGCGCGAGCCGCCCGACGTGCTGATCGCGGCCGATGCCATCGTCGCGCTCGATCCCTTCGATCCGCCATACGATCACGCGGCGTTCTTCCGCGCGAGGCGTGCCACCGCCCCCGCGCGGTTCGAGCACCAGGCCGCTCCCGCCGCCGGCGTGCCGGTACTGGCCTGTGCCGGCATCGCGGATCCGGCGCCGTTCTTCGCGGCGGTGGCGGACCACGGCTTCGCCGTGCGGGCGACGCGCACCTTCCGCGACCACCACGCGTACTCGGCGCGCGATGTCGATCGCCTCGTGACCGCGGCGCGCGACGCCGGGGCGGAGGCGATCGTCACGACCGAGAAGGACTGGGTGCGCCTGTTGCCGTTCCGCCCCTTTCCCCTCGCCGTCGGCTACCTGCCGCTTACAATGGAGATCGAGCCGCGCGACGAGTTCCGCCGGTGGCTCGCCGCCGCGATCGCGGCCGCCCGCGACACCATTCTTGACTGATCAACCGTCATTCAGGCACCGGCTCGAGTACGCCGCCGTTCGCGCGGTGATCGCGCTCGTGCGCGTGCTGCCGATGCGCGCCGTGCTCGCGGCCGGCTCGCTGCTGGGGCGTGCCTTTCACGCCGTCGACCGGGGGCACCGCCGGCTGGCGGTGGAGAACCTGCAGGCGGCGTTTCCGCTGCGCTCGCGGCGCGAGTGCCGCGCCATCGCGCGGCAGATGTTCGAGCACTTCGGCCGGCTGCTGATGGTGCTGTTGAAGTTCAGTACGCTGCCGCCGGCGCGGATGCTGTCGTTCGTCGAGTTCGACGGCGCCGAGCGGGTGCGCGCCGCGCACGCGCAGGGCAGGGGGGTGCTGCTCTTCACGGGTCACTTCGGCTACTGGGAGATCAACGCGCTCGTGCACGCGCTCGAGATCGCGCCGATGTCGGTCCTGGCGCGTCCCCTCGACAACCCGCTCCTGCACGACCTGCTCGAGCGCACGCGCTGCCTGACCGGCAACAGCGTCATCTACCGCCGCGGCGCCGTGCGGCGCGTGCTGCGCGCCCTCGCCTCGAACCAGGCCGTGGCGGTGCTGATCGATCAGCACATGCAGAGCGCCGACGCCGTCTACGTCGATTTCTTCAACCGGCCCGCGGCGACAACGTCGGCGCTCGCGGCGCTCGCGCTGAAGACCGGCGCGCCGGTGATCCCGGTGTTCGCGCTGCCGCTGCCCGGCGGACGCTTTCGCATGGTGTACGAGCATCCCGTGGAACCGTCCCCCGGTCTGCAGGGCGAGGAAGCGATCCGCGATCTGACCCAGCGCTGCACCGACGTCCTCGAGATGTACGTGCGACGCTACCCCGAGATCTGGCTGTGGATGCACCGGCGCTGGCGCGACGTGCCGGCCGCCGAGCGCGTCGGCCCGATGTTTCCGGCAGCCAGCGGCGACGGGGCGCTGACCGGACGCGACCTCGCGGAGGCGGATGATCCCCGCTGAGGCGCCGCGGCGGCTCGTCGTGCGGATGCCGAACTGGCTCGGCGATGCCGTCATGGCGCTGCCGGCGCTTGGCGCGCTGCGCGCCGAGTGGCCCGACACCGACGTCACCCTCGCCGCGAGTCCGGCGGTCGCACCCGTCTTCGAGGAGCGTACGCCCGCCGCGCCGCAGCACATCCTGCGACTCGACAAGGCGGGCGAACGGGCGGCGCTCGCCGCCGGCGCGTTCGACGCGATTCTCCTGCTGACCAATTCGTTCCGCACCGCCTGGACGGCGTCGCGTGCCGGGATCCCGGAGCGATGGGGTTACCAGGCGAGCGGCCGGGCGCTGCTGCTGACGCGGACCGTCGGGCGGCCGCGGCACGAGGTGCACCAGTCGGAGTACTACCTGGCGCTGGTGCGCGGCCTCGGCGTGGCGGCGCCGGCGGCGGCACCCCGGATCGAGCTTAGCGAGACGGCGATCGGACGTGCGCGGCGCCTGCTCGAGCAGCACGGCGTCAGCCAGGCCGAGACGCTCGTCGGCTTTGCGCCGGGCGCGGCCTACGGCCACGCGAAGCGGTGGCCGCCAGAGCGCGCCGCGGCGGTCGTCACGCGCCTCGTGCGGGAGCACGCCGCACGATGCGTGCTCGTCGGCGCCGCGGCCGATCGCGAAGCGGGGCGTGCGATAGAATCCTCGCTGCCGCACGGCGCCGGCGTGGTGAACCTGATCGGCCGCACGGACCTGCGCACGCTGATGGGTCTCCTGCACGCGTGCCGCGCATTCGTCTCGAACGATTCCGGCGCGATGCACCTGGCCGCCGCCGTCGGCGTGCCGGTGACGGCGATCTTCGGTCCGACGAAGGCGAACGTCACCGCCCCGCTGGGGGACCATGACGTCCTGCGGCACCCGGTGTTCTGCAGCCCCTGTATGCTCCGCGAGTGTCCCATCGATCACCGCTGCATGAAGCGGATCACGCCCGACGAGGTCTACGCCGCCGTGGCGCGGCGTCTGGAACCCTGATGGCGAACCGCGCCCCACACGCGCAGATCGACGCCGGCCGCCTCATCGAGCTCGTGGACCGCTTCGAGGGGCTCCGCATCGCCGTCTTCGGCGACCTCATCGTCGACGAGTTCATCTACGGCGAGATCGCGCGCGTGTCGCGCGAGGCGCCTGTGCTGATCCTGAATTACGACTCCACCGAGATCGTGCCGGGCGGCGCCGGCAACGCGGCGAACAACGTCGCGGCGCTGGGCGGCTCGCCGGTCGTCGTAGGGGTCGCGGGGCGCGACGAGGCAGGCGATCGCCTCGTCGCCGCGCTCGAGGCGCGTGCCAGCGTCGCCGGCATCGTGCGGCCGCGCGGCTACCGCACGCCGACGAAAACCCGCATTCTCGCCGGCGGCATCCACTCGGCGAAGCAGCAGGTGGTGAGGATCGACCGGGCCGCCACGGACGGCGGCGGAGACGCCTACCGCGAGGCGATCGAACCGCGCCTGATGCGCGCCGTCACCCGGTGCGACGCCATGCTGGTGTCCGACTACGGCTCGGGGCTCGTGTCGCCGAAGCTCGTCGCCGCGGCGCAGGCGGCGGCGCGAACGCCGCCGCGGACCCTCGTCGACTCCCGCTACGCGCTGCTGCGCTTCCGCGGCATGACGACCTGCACGCCGAACGAATCCGAGGTGGAACAGCTCCTGGGCGTCCGCATCGGCGACAACATGCGCGTGCTGGAGCGCGCGGGCCGCGAGCTGCTCGAACGCACGCGCTCGCAAGCGGTGCTCATCACGCGCGGCAGCCGGGGGATGGCGCTGTTCGAGCGCGGCCGTCCGACGGTCCACATCCCCATCTACGGGTCCGACCAGATCGCCGACGTCACCGGCGCGGGGGACACGGTCATTGCGACGATGACGCTGGCGCTCGCCGCGGGGGCGGCCTTCGAGGAGGCGGCGCGCCTCGCGAACTACGCGGGCGGCCTCGTCGTCATGAAGCGCGGCACCGCCACCGTCTCGGCCGACGAACTGCGGACTGCCATCCTCACCGACAGTGCGTAGCCGGATCCTCTCGCGCCCCGAGCTGGTCGAGGCGGTCGCGGCCGACCGCGCCGCCGGACGCACCATCGGCTTCGCGAACGGCTGCTTCGACCTCCTCCACGTGGGGCACGTGCGCTACCTGCAGGGGGCCGCGGCCGAGGCCGATCGGCTCGTGGTGGCGGTCAACGACGACGCGATTGCGGGCGCGAAGGGGCCGGGACGCCCGATCCTGCCGGCGGAGGTGCGCGCCGAGCTCGTGGCAGCGCTGCGCGGCGTCGATTACGTCACCATCTTCCCGGAGCCGACCGTCACCGAGCTCCTGCTGCTCCTCAAGCCGGACGTCCATTGCAAGGGGACCGACTACACCGTCGACACGGTGCCCGAGCGTGACACCGTCCGCAGCTATGGGGGACGGATCGCGATCGTCGGCGATCCGAAGGACCACTCCACGCGGGACCTGCTCGCCCGCATCCGCCGATGAACGTCCTGGTCGTCCGCCTCGGCGCGCTCGGCGACATCATTCACACCCTGCCGGCGGTGGCCGCCTTGCGCGCCGCGTACCCGTCCGCCCGGATCGACTGGCTCGTCGAGGCGCGGCACCGCGAGATCCTCGATCTCGTGCCGGCGGTGGACCGCATCGTTGTGGTGCGTGAGGCGACGATGGCGGCGTGGCTCGAGGCGACGCGGCAGCTTCGAGGCGCGCGTTACGACGTCGCGCTCGACTTCCAGGGGCTCATGAAGTCGGCGGTGCTCGCGCGCGCGTCCGGCGCGAAGCGGGTGCTCGGCTTCTCGATCTGGCACCTGCGCGAGAAAGGGGCGCGGCCGTTCTACTCCGAAGGTGTGGACGTGCGCTCGACGCACGTGATCCACAAGAACCTGCGGCTGCTCGAGGCGCTCGGCATCGAACGCCCCGCGATCGAGTTTCCGCTGCTGCGTGTCGACTCGCACGCCCGCGACACCCTCGTGACGCAGGCGGCGGGAGCGCCGATCGCCTTGATCAACCCCGGGGCGGCGTGGCCGAACAAGCGGTGGCCCGCGCAGCGCTTCGGCGAGCTCGCGGCGTTTCTGCGCGAGGTGCGGGGGATGGCGCCGTTCGTCCTCTGGGGACCGGATGAAGAGGCGCTCGCGCGCGAGGTGGCGGCCGCCTCCTCAGGGGCTGCCAGGATCGCCCCGCCGACGCGGCTCGCGGACGTCGTCGAGGTCTGCCGCGTTGCGGCGCTCGTGGTGTCCGGCGATACCGGGCCGCTGCACATCGCCGCCGCGGCCGGCGCGCCGACCGTGTCGATCTTCGGGCCGACGGATCCAGCCCGGAACGGCTCGTGGGTGGAGGAGGACGTGGTGATCTCGCGGTTCGAGAGCTGCAGGTGTCATTACGACCGCCGGTGCCACCATGCCGCGTGGTGCCTCGACTCGATCGGCGTTCCAGAAGTCGCCGCCGCCGTCCAGCAGCGGCTCGCAGGGCAATGGTGAACGGACCCGCATGCTGACGACGATTGCGCGGCTGCGCGTGCCGCTGGGATTTCTCTTCGGCGCGCTCGTCCTGTGGCTCGCGGACCCGACGCCGCGGACGCTCGCGCTCGGCGCCGTCTTCGCCGTCGTCGGCGAGTGCATCCGGATCTGGGCCGCGGGACACCTGGAGAAGGGGCGCGAGGTCACCTCGTCGGGGCCCTACGCGTTCACGCGGCATCCGCTGTACGCCGGCTCGATGGTGATCGGCCTCGGCCTCGTCGTCGCCGCCGCGCACCTGCTCGCGGGCCTCGTCGTCCTGGCGTATCTTGCCGTCACGTACACGGCGGCGATCCGTACTGAGGAGGCGCACCTGACGGAGAAGTTCGGCGCCGCGTATCCCGATTACCGCGCGGGCCGGATGTCGGTGGCACGCCGCTTCAGCCTCGAGCGGGCGATGCGCAACCGCGAATACCGCGCGGCGCTCGGCGTGCTCGCCGTGCTCGCGGTCCTGTGGTGGAAGGCCGTGAGCTGACGCGCGGGGCATAATGAGGTGGGGGCGGTTAGCTCAGTTGGTAGAGCACCGGCTTTACACGCCGGCTGTCAGGGGTTCGAGTCCCTTACCGCCCAGTCTTGCCAAGCCGCTGCCGCGGCCGGTATAATCCGTTCTTTGCGTCAGCCGGACGGCGTGCCCTTGGGCGGCCGGTCCGGATCCGCAACTGGGGTCGTAGTTCAGTTGGTTAGAACGCCGGCCTGTCACGCCGGAGGCCGCGGGTTCGAGTCCCGTCGACCCCGCCAATTTCCCTCACAATCAGGCACGTGCAGCCAGCGAGATCGGGTGGTGACAGCCCGATCTTCGTCTGGGGTGCACCAGGGGTGCGGCCGGACAGGCCCGCATCCGCCGCTCCGCCGTATACTGATGTATACGGCGCGGGGCGGGGCCTGTCAGGAGTCAGCCATGCTACGGCGAGCCCGGGTGTTCATGAACAACCGCAGCCAGGCGGTTCGGCTGCCGAAGGAATTTCAGTTCGACACCGACGAAGTGTTCATTCGTCGGGAGGGTGAGGCCGTGATCCTGTCGCCACGTCCGACGGACTGGGGGCCGTACCTCGATAGCGGCCCGGTGGCATCCGACGAGTTCCTGGAGGACGTGGAGGATCTGCCTCCCCAGGAGCGCGAGCGCTGATGCCGCGCTACATGCTCGACACGGACACCTGTTCGTACATCATGAAGCGCTCGAGCCAGACCGTTCTGGCGCGGTTGCGGCGCGTTCCGGTGAGCGATGTCTGCATCTCCGTGATCACGAAGTCGGAGCTGCTCTACGGCGTCGAAGTGTCGCCGCACCGCACCCGGGACTTCACGGCCCTTCACGCATTTCTGCCGCACGTGGAGGTCCTCGAGTTTGCGGACGAAGCCGCGAGCCATTACGCCGAGATCCGCGCGGATCTGAAAAGGCAAGGCCGGATGATCGGCGCCAACGATCTCTTCATCGCCGCCCACGCGCGCAGCCTGGGACTTCGGCTCGTCACGAACAACACCGCTGAATTCGGCCGCGTCAAGGGGCTGAAGCTGGAGAATTGGACGGTCCCCGCCCGTCGCTCTCGTTCTCCAAGGCACGAATAGGCGGCCGTTACATCTGCCGAGCGCTACTGCTCGCTCGAGGACCGCGCGGGGCTCAGCTCCTTCCAGAACTTCACGTGTTTCACACGCCCTCCCTGGAGCACGAATCCCGACACACGATCGCTGCCGTCGCGCGTGAACTGGAACACCTGGCCCCCTGTACGGAACGTGTCGCGGACGACGGCATCCAGGGCCGTCGGACGGTTACGCGAGCGATGCAGCTCCAGCCGGCCCTCCTTCACGACCATCCGGAAGACGGCGTCCATCTCGTCGCTGCGGTACACGCCGGCGAACCCGGCAAGCTGCTCGGCGGTGGGCTCGAAGAGCTCCGTCTTCACCAGCACCGGACCGTTCGGACCCGCGTGCAGCCGCACGTCGCCCCCCGAGGTCTCTTCGAACCGGATGCGGGCGCGCGGACCGGACGTCATCACGAAGGCGCCGCCGCCGAGCGACTTCAGCGCGATGCGGTCGCGTCCGTTCACCACGTACAACTTGCCCGCATCGAATGCGGTGGTTCGCGCGGCCGTGTCGGCCTCGTTCCAGAAGAGTCCCGCGTACTTTTTCAGGGTGGCTTCGGGCAGCGGGACTTCAGGACTGTCGTCGACCGGCGGCTCGGTGGCCGTCGGCGGAAGGTCCGGGGGCAGGAACACATCGGCCACCCGCCGGGACAACTGACCGGGGTTGGCCGTGGCGATGTTGCACAGCGTGGCGATGCCGAGACCGCGCCCGGGAAAGCGGACGAAATCCGCTCTGTAGCCGGCGTCTGACCCGCCGTGGCCGACGGTGGGCAGGCCCCGGTACGTGCCGTGCGTGACGCCGAAGGCATAGTCGATCGAGGCGCCGCTCGCGAGCACGCCGCGCTGCAGCAGGGCGGTCTGGAACGCCTCGCCGCCCACCTGCTTCGAGTCGAAGTTCGCGTGCCACTTCGCGAGGTCCTCGACGGTCGTCAGCAGGCTCGTCGCTCCGGCCGTGTCGAAGTTCGTCACGCTCAGGCGGAAGGAGCCGCCGGCGGGGGCGTATCCGTAGGCCTGGTGCTTGACGATCTCGGCGAAGTTGTCGCGGAAGTGCGTGTTCGTCATGCCGAGCGGCTTGAAGATCCGCTCGCTCGTGAACTCGCGGAACGATTTTCCGCTCACCCGGCTCACGATGACCGCCATCAGCGTGTAGCCGCTGTTGGAATAGAGGTGCCGCTCCCCCGGGGCGAAATTGAGCGCCTTCTGCCGCACCAGCAGTTCCATCACGTCGTCGTCGGTGATCAGGTCCCGCGAGTACCGCCACCCTGCCAGACCGAGCAGATCCCACTGGTCACGCAGGCCGCTGGTGTGGTTCGCGAGATGACGGATCGTGATCGTCCGGCCGAAGTCGGGCAGCTCGGGGATGTACTTACGGATGTCCTCGTCGAGCGCGAGCTTCCCGTCCTGTGCGAGCAGCAGGATCGCGGCCCCCGTGAACTGCTTGGACACCGATGCGACATGGAAGACGGTCGACGGCGACAGGCGGACGTCGTGGTCTAGGTTCGCCATCCCGTAGGCGTTCCGGTAGACGATGCGGTCGCCCTGGTAGACGGCGACGGCGCAGCCCGGCGATGTCGGCTTGTCGTAATCAGAGAAAACTGCGTCGACCCGGCGGCGAACGTCGTCCGACGGTCCGCCCTGGTCGTTGGCGGCGGCCGGTGCCGCGGCCGCGAGTATCACACCGAAGGTGAGGATGAGGTGTCGCATGGCCGGGCATGCTAACACGGCCACGCGGCGGCGGATGGATCAGCGGGGAGGGCGTGCGCAGTAGTGTTCGACCTTCGCGCACAGTTCGTCGAAGTCGGCCGGTTTGTGCAGGCATTCGCGCGCGCCGAGGTGGAGCGCGTGATTGGTCATCTCTTCGCCGCCGGCGGTCACGCACAGAACCGGCACGTCTTCGGCAAGGCCGCGTCTGGTCTTCTCGGCGAGAAACGTCAGACCGTCCATCACCGGCATCATCAGGTCGAGGACGATGATGCAGGGGCGCTGGCGCTCGAGCGCTTCGAGCCCTTCCTTGCCATTCGTGGCGACGACCACGTCGTGTCCGGCAGAGCCAAGCGTCGCCCGCTCGATCTCCCGCATGTCCGGGTCGTCCTCGATCACCAGTACAGTCGACATTCACTCTCCCGCAGGCGCTTCACCTCCCTCATGCTGCATGAGTCGACCATCGCCGAGCAACCCCTCTCTGTGGATGAGCTAGGTGTCGGTATCCCGCTGGATGCCGATTACTGCCAGCGCCACTCCCATGGCGATCGCGCCCAGAGCGGCTGCCGCGAGCCGCGGGTGGAGGGCGCCTTTCGGATACATGCTCGACCGGTGCGTGAGGCCGGTCCAGTTGCGACCGCGTTCTCCGCCGTCGTGCGCCACCGGCGCATACAGGTTCGCGGGCCGGTCGGGTGCGGCGGGTTTGTCCGTTCTCTGGGCATTGAACGTCCAGCGTTCCATGTAGAGATCGGCGAGCCGGGGCGTGAAGCGCGCCGCACTCAGCATCGCGGCGCCGCCGCCGGCACCGACCTCGCGGATCGGGCGCTCCGCCGCCTCCAGGATGACGTCCGCCACCACCTCGGGCACGTATACCGGGGGCACAGGCCGCGGCTCGACCCCGAGGTACGTCCGCGCTTTCTCGAAGAACGGCGTGTCGATGCTCGCCGGTTTCACCAGGGTGACGGCAATCGGCACCCCCTCCTCTTCGAGCTCCATCCGCAGGCCGTCGGTGAACGCCTTGAGCGCGTGCTTGGCCGCGCAGTAGTTCACCTGCAGCGGGATCGCACGATCCGACAGGGCGCTGCCGACGTTGACCAGCGCGCCGCCGCGCTCCCGCATGTGGCGGACCGCGGTGCGGGATCCGTGGACCTGGCCCCAGTAGTTCACGTCCATCTGCTGCCGCATGTCGTCGATCGGCAGCTCCATGACGCGTCCGTACAGCGCGACGGCGGCGTTGTTCACCCAGGTGTCGATGCGGCCGAACTCGCGCACCGCCGCGGCGGCAATCCGCTCGACCTGCGCCGCGTCGGCGACGTCGGCGACGACGTCGATCGCGCGCCCGCCAGCGCGGCGGATCTCGCCGACGGCGCCCCGCAGGTCGTCGGCGTTACGCGCGGCGAGCACGACGCGCGCGCCGCGGGCGGCCGCGCGTTTCGCGGTGACGAGACCGATGCCGCTCGACGCGCCGGTGATCACGATGACCTGTTCGTCGAGCGGCCGAAGCCGGATCTTCATGTCCCCTCCTCGTAGTTCAACTCACCAGCGACTCGAGTGCCGCCCGCATCCGGTCACCCAGGCCTGCGTGGACCGACTCCGGCGGCGGCTGGCGGACGACGTGCAGCGTGCCCTGCCGGTGGAGGACCTCCCACTTCGACGTGCCCTCCCCGTCGTCGCGCCAGAACCGCAACGTCACCCTCGCGCCGCCGACCCGCAGGTCCCGCAGGACGATCTCCGGGAGCCACGTGGGAAGCACCGGATCCAGCAGGAGCGTCCGGGCGGGCGCCAGGGGCAGGAGGCCCAACAGCGACTGCACGATCAGTGGAAAGGCGGTGGCGTTCCAGAGCTGCGGGGTGTTGGCGCGTGGATACGCCGCAGGCGTGGCGCGGTCGCCACGCGCGTAGCCGCCGACGCACTCCGGGATGCGGTACTCGGGATACAGACGCGCCAGCTCGAACTGTGCCTGTGCGAGGTCCAGCGCCCGCGGCTCGAAGCCGAAGCGCCGCAGGCCGAACACGATGGTGGCCTGTTCGACCGCCCAGACACTGCCGCGGTGATAGCTGAGCGGATCGTATCGCCGGTGCCGCGTCGATAGCGTGCGGACGCCCCAGCCGCTGAAGAGGTCTGGCGCGAACATCCGGCCGACGACCGCGGGAAGCCGCGCGGCGTCGATGATGCCGCAGGCGAGGCAGTGGCCGACGTTCGACGTCACGGCCCGCACCTGCTCCTTTGCAGGGTCCAGCGCCAGCGCGTAGAACTGTTCGCTCGGCATCCACCAGTCGCGGTTGAATCGCGTCTTGAGATCCGCGGCGGCGGCGCGGTACGCGGCCGCGTCTCCCGGCGCTTCCAGAGCCACGCTGAGCAGCGCCATCAGTTCCTGCGCGATGTACCAGTACCCCTGGAGCTCGCAGGTGGCGATGGGCGCAGGCACGGGGCGCCCGTCGTCGTAGATCACCGCATCACCACTGTCCTTCCACCCCTGGTTCTTCGTGCCTTTCTCCGAGCGCGTCCGGTACTCGAGATACCCGTCGCCATCCGCATCGCCGCGCTCGCGTGCCCAGTCGAGGATCCGGCGGGCCGTGTCCCAGTGGCGCCGCACGCGGTCGGGTTCTCCGGTCCACGCGTAGAGATTCGCCAGCGCGATGACGAACATCAAGGGGCTGGCGAAGTCGGCGAAATACGCGGCGTACGGATTGACGTTCAGCAGCGCGAGGGGACCGGATCGGACCTGGTAGGGGATGCGGCCCGGCTCCTCGTCGCGCCAGTCGTCCAGGCGGTCGCTCTGGAGGCGGCCGACGCGACGGAGCGCCGCGTCGAGCGATTCCGCCCGGTCGACGCAGGCCGCCTGCCACCCGGCGGTGATCGCATCGCGGCCGAACAGGGCCGGGTAGAGCGGCATGCCGGCCTGCATCGCCAGCCATTCGTCGCGCGAGCCGGTCAGCAGCGGAAAGGACGCGAAATCGCGGACGTTCGCCCGGAGGATCGCCTCGGCCTCACGGTTTCGCGGGATTTCGAACGTGGTGAACCCGCGGCGCCACCGCTCGAGCAGAACCTCACGCTCGGCGACGTCGTCGGGCGACAGTTCGCCCGCGCGGGTATGAGGCATGATCCTGAGCGTCCACTCGAGCGACTGCGCCGGTGAGAGCTCCACCGCGCGCGACAGCCGATCACCGTCCCACCGGCACGTGCCTCCGGTCTCCACTTCCGTCTGAAAGGGGAGCCGCGGGTGGTCGTACGAGAACATCACGGTGCTCGCCTCGAGCACCGCTCGCACCGGTGCCTCCTGCTCGCGTCGTCCGCTCAGCGCCTCCTGCATGTCGGCGAAGTCCGCGTCGAGGCTGACGGCGAGCTCGAACGACACCGTTCGCATCGCGCGGTTCGTCACCGCAATGGTGGTCTGGAGACCGGCAAGCCCCGCCCGGTGGCTGAGACGGACCTCGAGCGCGCGCTCGGGGAGCCCGTGATCGTCAGTTTTCTCCTGGTCGTCCGACTGCCCGGTGCCGCCGCCGCCGGGCTGTGAGATCTCAGGATGCGCGAACGTGAACTCGAGGAGGTCGGGAGCGGAGGCGGCGGCTTCGCAGAGCCAGGGCGGCCTGCCGTTGATCTCGAGCGCCAGCGTGCGGATGAAGCGCGCCTCCCTGTAGTAGTAGCCGCTGAGAGGCGTGTCGCCGCCGCAGGCCCCGGTGGTCCCGACGATCAGCAGCGAGCACCCCTTCCACGCATACAGCAGGTCGGGGCGTACGAGCGCGAGCGCCATCAGCCGCGGACGTGCCGGGTGCGCAGCGAACTCGGCGCGTCCACGTGCGCCCCGTCGTCGACGCCGACGGCCAGCCGATCGACGAGCTCACCGCCAAGCCACCCGGTCACGAGCGCCAGCACGAAGGCGACGAAGCCGAGGCCGAGCGCCAGAATGTCGGGCATGGCCGGCACCTCCCGCCGCATCCACCAGCTCAGCGCGAACAGCGCCACGACGACGACGTTCCCGATGCCGTGAAGCGCGCCGACCCGCTTCGCGCGCGTGCCCGAGGGGATCGCCATCCAGTCGATCGTGCCGAACGGCGCCGCCAGCAGGCCGGTGATCACGCCAGCCCCGATCATCCAGAAGGCGACTTCCGACCAGCGGCCGTCGCCAAGGGCGAGCGCGATGATGTCAAAGATCACCGCCATCCCCAGCAGGCCCAGCGGGAAGACGATCAGCATCTGGTGAATCGGGTGTCCAAGCAGCTTTGCGCGACTCTCCATGACGCCTCCATTTCCTGCGCCCTCAGCCGTTCCATGACCGGTCCGCTGTGGGCTGGTGCCAGGATTCAGTTACAGAAGATGCGGCCGGGACACCTTCTGTTCCCGTGCAAGCGCTGTGCACGTTCGAATGGCTGAGCCCTCGCTGCTCTGCGGAACCCGCTGATTCGAAGGCGACGTCGTATAACAGGACTCGCGTGGGTCGCCGGGGCAGCCATCCGGCCGCGGATGCGGCGTCAATCCGGGCCGCCGCCGACGGCCCGCATCTTGCGACGGTTCGGACCCGATGCGCCTCTTAAGAAACGTCGTAACTCGTACTCGTGCCGGCCTTTCCGGGCGTCCGCGGACGCTGGCGAGTCTCGTCGGAGCGCTCGCCATTGCGCTCTTTCTGACCGTCGGTTACGCAGCCTGGTTCAGCTACGACCTCACGGCCGACATTCCCGATCGCGAGGAGCTGCGCAGCATCCAGGAGATGGCGCAGGCGACGACGATCTACGACGCCGACGACACTCCGGTGTTCACCATCTTCAAGGAGCAGCGGATCGAGGTGCCGCTGGAGCGGATCTCGCCGAACCTGATCAAGGCGGTGCTCGCGGTCGAAGACCAGCGGTTCTACGAGCACAGCGGCGTCGATGCCATCCGAGTGGCCGCGGCCGCGCTGCGCAACGTGCAGGAGGGTCGGCGCGCCGAAGGCGGCAGCACCATCACGCAGCAGCTCGCGCGTCAGAGCTTCCTCAGCCGCGACAAGACGTATCGCCGCAAGTTGAAGGAAGTGATCCTTGCGGCTCACATCGAGAGCGTCTACAGCAAGGAGGAGATCCTCGCGCTGTACCTGAACAAGGTGTATTTCGGCGACGGCTTCTACGGTGTCGAGGCGGCGTCGCGGGGTTACCTCGGGAAGTCTGCGTCCGAGTTGACGGTGGCGGAAGCGGCGCTCCTCGCCGGACTCATCCAGTCTCCATCGAGCTACGCTCCCACGGCCAACCTCGAGCGCGCGCTCACGCGCCGGAATGTCGTCCTGGCGGCGATGACGTCGTCGGGCGCCATCACACCCGAAGAGGCGGAGCGCGCACGCGGCGCCGAGGTCAAGCTGCAGAACGGGCTCGAGATCCGTGAGACGTACGGGCTCTATTTCAAGGAGCAGGTCCGGCGCGAACTGGTGGAGCGGTTCGGGTGGCCGCGCATCGCGCAGGGAGGGCTGAAGGTCTACACCACGATGGACTCGGCGCTCCAGCAGACGGCCGAAGCGATCGTGGAGCGCGGCCTCATCGAGATCGAGAAGCGCCGCGGGTTCAAGCATCCGCGCCGGGGCGAAGACACAGTCGAGCCCGGCGCCGCCCCGTCGTACCTCCAGGGGGCGCTCGTCTCCATCGATCCAGCGACGGGGCACGTCAAGGCGATGGTCGGCGGCCGCGACTTCAACGAGAGCCGGTTCAACCGGGTGACGCAGGCGAAGCGGCAGCCCGGGTCCGCGTTCAAGCCCTTCGTCTTCGCCGCGGCGCTCGAGGCGGGGCACACACCGGCGACGGTGATCACGCGGCTGAACGAGCCGATCCAGACACTGCAGGGGGCGTGGGTGCCCGAGGACGAGCACTCGACGGCGAGTTCGATGACGGTGCGCACGGCCATCCGTACGTCGAGCAACCGGGCAGCGGTGCAGATGCTGAACACGCTCGGCATCCAGAGTGCCGTCGATTACGCGCAGCGGCTGAACGTCGGCACGCCGGCGAGCGTGCCGTCGCTCGCGCTCGGCACGAGTGAAGTGACGCTGATGTCGCTCACCGCCGCCTACGGCGCGTTCGCCGCCGCGGGCGTCGTTCGACAGCCCGTGCTCGTCCGCCGCGTCGAAGACACGGAAGGCAAGGTCCTCTACGAGGCCGAGCAGAAGGCGCAGCAGGCGATCAGCGAGGAGACGGCGTTCCTCATGTCCAGCATGCTGGCCGACGTGATCAACGCCGGCACCGGGTTCCGCGCACGGCAGGCGGGCTTCACGCTGCCGGCGGCGGGGAAGACCGGCACGACGAACGACTACCTCGATGCCTGGTTCGTCGGCTATACGCCGAAAGTCGTCACGGGCGTGTGGATCGGGTTCGACCAGCCCGCCACGATCATCAGCAACGGCTACGGCGGCGAACTTGCGGTTCCCATCTGGGCCAATTTCATGAAGACCGCCACCAAGGGGCACAAGCAGGAATGGTTCGAACGCCCCTCGACCGTCGTGGGGGTGAACATCTGCCGGGTCTCGGGGCGGCGGCCGAACGACGGCTGCGGCTACGTGCAGGTGGTGACGCGCGACGGCTGGGTCGAAACGCGGTCGATGGTCTACACGGAATACTTCGTCAAGGGCACCGAGCCCACCAGCATCTGCCCGGTGCATGCGGCTCCGTCGTTCGGCGAGCGTATGGCGTCGGCCCTCGGGAGCGGTGAAGAGGCGCGGCCCGTACCCGCGGAAGCGGTCGGGTTGCCGGATCCGCGGCCGACGAGTACCACCGGCGCCCCGACCCCTGTAC
>Ga0247719_1000511_pt1 | contig 22832 bp, 21 predicted proteins | sample 41E_DmetaG_FD_189046 | JGI IMG/M metagenome (GOLD analysis project Ga0247719, IMG submission 189046) | Soil microbial communities from hillslope of Landscape Evolution Observatory, University of Arizona, Oracle, AZ, United States - 4-1-E_D | ecosystem: Engineered > Artificial ecosystem >...
GCCCCGGCCCATGACGCCGAACGCGGCCGACGACTTGCCCTTGCCGTAGCCGGTGTTGACCAGCACGATCGACTCGGCCCGGGACACGGTCGGGAGCGTATGCCCGCCGGCGTGTGGCCGCCTATGATGCCGGTCGCAGCGCAGGGAACCCGGTGTGAATCCGGGGCTGTCCCGCAACTGTCACCGGGGAGCAGACCTCACGCAGTGGCCACGGTCCGAAGGGACGGGAAGGCCGGGGCGAGCGCCGATCCGGAAGCCAGGAGACCTGCCTGTACGGCACCCGCCGGGAGAAAGGTCGCGTGGACGTGGAACTGCAGGTTCGATCCCGACAGGAGGGCGACCGCGCCTTCCCCGTCCTGGTGTGGCGGGCGCCGGCGCCCCTGCGGATGGTGGCTTCGGCGCCCCACGGTGGAGGCATCGGGGTGCGGCGCTGGGTCGTGAACGCACAGGTGCCGATGAGCTACGGCCGGCGTGACCCCGACCACCACCTGTCCCGCCTGGGCGTGTCCCTCGGGTTGAGAGGGCGAGGGGTGGGCATGCTGACGGCGGCGGACGTGCGGGCGGTGTCCTCGGTGACCGAGGCCGGTGTGGAGGTCTTCGCCACCGTGGGCCTGGGGCACCCCATGTGGGCGGCGGCGCCGGACGCCGTGGGGCCCGTGAGCCTCGTCGGGACGATCAACCTGGTCGTCCTCCTGCCGGAACGGCTGTCCGACGCCGCGCTGGTGAACGCGGTGGCCACGGCCACCGAGGCCAAGTCCCAGGCGCTGTTCGAGGCCGGCGTCGGGGGGACCGGGACCGCGACGGACGCAATGTGCATCGCCTGCCCCGAGGAGGGGCCGCCCCATGCGTTCGGGGGGCCTCGGTCGACATGGGGCGCCCGGCTGGCGCGCGCCGTGCACGGAGCGGTGCGGGCCGGGTTGCGGTGATCACCCTTGTGCTGGGAGGAGCGAGGTCCGGGAAGTCGGCGGTGGCCGAGCGCCTGGCCGGCGCCGGGCCGGTGACCTACCTGGCCACGTTCACGGGTGGTGCGGACGACGCAGACATGGAGGACCGCCTCGCCGCCCACCGGGCCCGCCGGCCGCCGTCGTGGACCACCGTGGAGACCTCCGACCTGGTCGGCGCGGTGCGGGCGGTCGAGCGGGGAACCGTGCTGGTCGACAGCCTGACGACGTGGGTGGCCGGCGCGTCGGGGTTCGCGGTCGACGCCGCCGGTCTGTGCCTGGCCATGGGCGGTCACCACGGAGACGTGATCGCCGTCAGCGACGAGGTCGGTCTCGGCGTCCACCCCTCGAGTGAGGAAGGCCGCCGGTTCCGCGACGCCTTGGGCCTGGTCAACCAGGCCGTGGCCTCAGTGGCCGACGAGGCGTTGCTGGTCGTGGCCGGCCGGCTGCTCAGACTCGACCTCGCCTGATGCGCCGGGCGCTTTCCTTCCTGACTCCGGTGGGCGGCGCCGTGGCGCCGTCTCCGGGCGCCTTGGCCTGGTTCCCCGTCGTGGGGGCGGCATTGGGACTGGCCCTGGGCGGGATCTGGTGGTCGGCCGACCGGCTGTGGGCGGCGCCGGTGGCGGCTGCGGTCGTGGTGGCCGCCGACCTGGCGTTGACCGGCATGCTGCACTTCGACGGGCTGGTGGACTCCGCTGACGGCCTGTTGCCTCCCTTGGACCGGGCCCGGCGCCTCGAGGTCATGGCCGATCCGGCGGCGGGGGCCTTCGGCGTGGGGGTGGCCGTCGTGGTGCTCCTGCTGAGGTGGGCGGCGCTGGCGGCGCTGGCGCCCGCGCCGTTGCTGCTGGCCGCTCTCTGGTGCGGGTCGCGCTCGGTGATGGCCGTGGCTGCGGGAACGGTGCCATACGCCCGGCCCGGGGGGCTGGCCGGTGCCTTCCTGGACGGGCGGCGCCGCCGAGGCTCGCCGGCCGGGGTGGTGCTCGTCCTGGTGCTGGCGGTGTCGGCCGGCGGGGACGGGATGGTCGGTGTCGTGGTGCTGGGGCTGGCCGGCGCGGCGGTGGTCGCCCTCGCCGCCCGCCGGCTCGGCGGGTTCACCGGGGACGTCCTGGGGGCGGCAGGGATGATCGGGGAGACCGCCGGCCTGCTGGCGGCGGCGGCGCGATGGTGAGCGGCGTCGCCACCGGGCTGGTGGCGGACAGGCTGTTCGGCGAGCCGCCGGCGGCGGTCCACCCCGTCGTCGCCTTCGGGCGGGTCATGCGGGTGGTCGAGCGCCGGCTCTACCGGGACAGCCGGGGCGCGGGTGTCGCCCACGCCCTGATCGGCGCCGGCCTCGGTGCCGCCGCCGGCGGCCTTGTCGGGTCGGCGGCCCTTGCCACCTGGGTCGCCGTCGCCGGCCGGGCGCTGGGCGCGGCGGCCACGGCCGTCGGCGACGCGCTGGATGCGGGTGACCTCGACCGGGCCCGGGCATTGCTGCCGGCGCTCGTGGGCCGCGACCCGTCGGCGCTGGACGAGAAGGAGATCGCCCGGGCGGTGGTGGAGTCGGTCGCCGAGAACACCGTCGACGCGGTCGTGGCGCCGGCGCTGTGGGCCGCGGTGGCCGGCGCTCCCGGAGCGCTCGGCTACCGGGCGGTCAACACCCTCGACGCCATGGTCGGCCACCGGTCGGCCCGGTACCAGAAGTACGGCTGGGCCAGCGCCCGGCTCGACGACCTCGCCGGCTGGGCACCGGCCCGGGTGACCGCGGCCCTGGTCGCCGGCGTGCGCCCGGCGACGGCTCGGTCGGTGTGGACCGCGGTGGGCATCCAGGCGCCGGCCCACCCGTCGCCCAACGCCGGCGTGGCCGAGGCCGCCTTCGCCGCCGCGCTCGGCCTGCGCCTGGGGGGCGAGAACCGCTACGGCGACCGTGTCGAACTCCGCCCGCCCCTGGGCACCGGCCGACCGGCGGAGCCCGGCGACATCGCCCGTGCGGTCGTCCTCTCCCGGGACGTCTCCGTGGCCCTTGGTGCATTTTGCGTCGTGATCTCGACGTTTTCCCCCCATTTCACGACGCGAAATGCACCAAGGTGATCCCCGCCGGCGCACATGGGGGCGACGGGGCTCGCTTGGCGGCTGCGCTCGGTGTCGACCCCGGAGCCGTGCTCGACCTGTCGGCCAGCCTCAACCCGCTGGCGCCCGACGCCGGCCAGGTGGTGGGCAAGCACCTCGACGCCCTCAGGCGCTACCCCGACCCCGCTCGGGCAACCGGGGCCTTGGCCACGGCCATAGGCGTCGATCCCGACCGGCTGCTCCTCACCAACGGGGGAGCGGAGGCGATCGCCCTCGTGGCCGCCGAGTTGGGCGGCCGGGTCGCGGAGCCGGACTTCAGCCTGTACCCCCGGGGGGGCGGCCCGCAGTGGCGGTCCAACCCCCACAATCCCACCGGCCGTCTGGCGACGGGTCACGCCGACGTCTGGGACGAGGCGTTCTACCCGCTGGCCACGGGCCGGTGGACGAGCGGCCAGCCGCTGGTGGTCGGCAGCCTGACGAAGCTGCTGGCGTGCCCGGGCCTGCGCGTGGGGTACGTGCTGGCGGCCCATCCCCGGCAGTGGCGCCAGCCGGCGTGGTCGGTGAACGGGCTGGCGGCCGCCGCCCTCCCCGACCTGCTGGAGGCGGTGGACCTGCCGGCGTGGGCGGCCGGCGTCGCTGGGTTGCGGGACCGGCTGGTCACGGTGCTGCACGCAGCCGGCCTGGACCCGGAGCCGTCCGACGCCAACTTCGTGCTCGTCCGGGCGCCGGGCCTTCGGGACCGGCTGGCGCCCCGCGGCATCCTCGTGCGGGACTGCGCAAGCTTCGCCCTGCCCGACCACGTCCGTATCGCCGTACCCGACGACGCCGGCCTCACCCGCCTGGAGGAGGCCCTGTGCGCGGTGGCCTGATGGTGTGCGGCACGGCCAGCGACGTGGGCAAGAGCTCGGTCGTCGCCGGCCTGTGCCGGGTGCTGCACCGGCGGGGCGTCAGCGTGGCCCCGTTCAAGGCCCAGAACATGGCCAACAACTCCTACGTCACCGCCGCGGGCCACGAGATCGGCAGGGCCCAGGGCGTGCAGGCGCTGGCCGCCGGCGCCGCGCCCGAGGTGGGCATGAACCCCATCCTCCTGAAGCCGACGGGGGAGCGCACGAGCCAGGTCGTCGTCATGGGGCGGCCGGCGGGACACCTCGACGCCGCCGCCTACCAGGCCGAGAAGCCACGCCTCTTCCAGACGGTGCTCGAGGCGCTGGCCGACCTGCGGTCCCGGTTCGACGTCGTCGTGCTCGAAGGCGCCGGCAGCCCGGCCGAGATCAACCTTCTCGGCTCCGACATCGTCAACCTGCGGCTGGCCAAGGCCGCCGGCGTGCCCGCCATCGTGGTGGGCGACATCGACCGCGGCGGGGTGTTCGCCGCCTTCTACGGCACCGTCGCCCTCCTGCCGGACGACCTCCGCCCGCTGGTGCGGGGGTTCGTCGTCAACAAGCTGCGGGGCGATCCCGCCCTTCTGGCCGAGGGTCCGGCCGAGCTGGAGCGCCGGTGCGGCGTGCCCACCCTCGGGGTCCTGCCGTACCTGCACGGGGTGTCCCTCGACGCCGAGGACTCCCTCGCACTGCCGGCGGTGTCGGCGCCCGCCGGCGCCGCCTTCGACGTCGCCGTCGTCCGCTTCCCCCGCATCGCCAACTTCACCGACCTCGATCCGCTCACCATGGAGCCGGCGGTGGGGGTGCGGTTCGTCGACAGCGCCGCCGCGCTCGGCCGCCCCGATCTGGTCGTGCTTCCGGGCAGCAAGGCCACGGTCGCCGACCTCGAATGGCTGCGGGGGCGGGGTCTGCACACCGCCATCGAGGCGGGCGGCGCCGCTGTCCTGGGCATCTGCGCCGGCTACCAGATGATGGGCCGCACGATCACCGACGACGTCGAGTCACGGCGGGGCGCCGTCGCCGGCCTGGGCTGGCTCGACGCCGAGACCATCTTCGAGCCGACCAAGGTCACCCGCCAGCGCCGGGGCGTAGCGTTCAACCAGCGCGTGACCGGCTACCAGATCCACCATGGGCGGGTCGCCGGCGCCGACCCCTGGATCACCCTCGACGACGCCTACGGCGCCGGCCCCGAGGGCTCCCGCAGCGGCCGGTTCTCCGGCACCACCCTCCACGGCCTGTTCGAGGACGACGGCTTCCGCGCCGCGTTCCTCGGCATCGAGCCGTCCGGTGTGTCCTTCGCCGCCGCCCGGGAGGCCCAGCTCGATCGCCTCGCCGACATGCTCGAAGCCCACCTCGACCTCGCCGCCATCGAGACTCTCCTGAAGGAAGCCACGTGATCCTCGTCCTGACCAACGCCGACACCGAGATCCTCGCCCTGCGGTCGGTGGTCGAGGGTCTGCCGGCGGGTTTCCCACCCGTGCGGGCGGCCCGGCCTCTCGACGTGCCCGACCTGGAGGGCGTCGCCGTGGTGCTTATCCGGCTGCTCGGCGGGCGCCGGGCATGGGAGGAGCAGTTGGACGAGCTGCGCCGGCGCTGCGTCGACGCCGGCGTCCCCCTGCTGGCCTTCGGCGGCGAGGCCACGCCCGACGCCGAGATGACCGCGCTGTCGACCGCGCCGGCGGCCACCGTCGCCCGGGCCTTCGAGTACCTGGCCCACGGCGGCCTGGCCAACACCGGGCAGCTGCTGCGCTTCGTCGCCGGCTACCCACACCAGCCGCCGGCCGCAGTCCCGGCGTTCGGCGTCCTCGGGACGCCGGCGCAGGACCCGTCGAAGTCGACCGTCGGCGTGGTCTTCTACCGGGCCCACGTCCTGGCCGGCAACACCGGTTTCGTCGAGGACCTCTGTGCCGCCATCGAGGCCAGGGGCGCCAACGCCCTTCCCGTGTGGTGCTACTCCCTGCGGGCCGACGCCGGCGTGTTCGACCTGTTGCGCGACGTCGACGCCCTGGTCACCACCGTGCTGGCCATGGGGGTGAGCGACGGCGACGACTGGGACGCCTCCGCCCTCGCCGCCCTCGACGTGCCGGTCCTCCAGGCCGTCGCCGCCACCCAGCCCGCCGCCGCCTGGCAACAGAGCAGCGCCGGGCTCACACCCATCGACGTGGCCATGAGCGTCGCCATCCCGGAGTTCGACGGACGCATCATCGGCGTGCCGTTCTCGTTCAAGGAGGTCGTCGACGACGGCGACGAACTGGGCGCCCCGGTCACCGCCTACCGGACCGTCCCCGACCGGGTCGAGCGGATCGCCGGCCTGGCCGCCCGCCTGGCGTCGCTGCGCCAGGTGCCCAACGGCGACAAGCGCATCGCCGTCGTCCTCTCCGCCTACCCGACGAAGAAGAGCCGTATCGGCAACGCCGTGGCCCTCGACACGCCGGCGTCGGTGGTCGACCTGCTCCATGACCTCCGGCACGCGGGCTATCGCGTGGACCGCATCCCCGAAGGCGGCGACGCGCTCATGGCCGAGCTGGCCGACGGCGGCATCTGCGGCCGCTGGCCGGCGGAAAGGTACCTGGCACCGCCGAGCGTGACCGAGACCTGGGGCCCGCCCGAGGACGAGTTCGCCTTCGCCGGCATCGACCTCGGCGGGGTCCTCGTCGCCATCCAGCCGGCCCGGGGCTTCGGCGAGAACCCCATCGCCGTCTACCACTCCCCGGACCTGGCGCCGACCCATCACTACCTCGCCTTCTACCGGTGGCTGGAGGAGGCATGGGGTGCCCACGCCGTCGTCCACGCCGGCAAGCACGGCACCCTCGAGTGGCTCCCGGGCAAAGGCGTCGGCCTCTCGGCCGAGTGCTTCCCCGACGCCGCCCTCGGTGACCTACCCCTCGTCTACCCCTTCGTCGTCAACGATCCCGGCGAGGGCACGCAGGCCAAGCGCCGGGCCCACGCGGTCATCATCGACCACCTCCTGCCGCCCATGACCCGGGCCGACTCCTACGACGACGTCGCCCGGCTCGAATCCCTGCTCGACGAGCACGCGTCCATCGCCGCCCTCGACCCGGCCAAGCTCCCGGCCATCCGGGCCCAGGTGTGGCACCTGCTGGTGCAGGCCGAGATCCACCGTGACCTCGGCGTGACCGACCGGCCCGAGGGCGACGACTTCGACGACCTCGTGCTTCACGTCGACGGCTACCTGTGCGAGCTCAAGGACGCCCAGATCCGTGGCGGCCTCCACATCCTGGGCCGCCCCCCCGAGGGCGAGGCCGAGCTCGACCTCGTCCTGGCCATGACCCGCCTGCCCCAGGGCGACGTGCCGGCGCTGCGCCGGCCCACCGACGGCACCCGCCACGACGTCGACGCCGCCGAGGCCGAGGCCCGGGCCACCCTGGCCGCCATCCGGTCCGACGGCTGGGCCTACGCCGGCGACCACCCCACGCTGCGGTGGGTCTGCGACCGGCTCGTCCCGAACCTGGGCCGCACCACCGACGAGCTCGCCAACCTGCTCGGCGCCCTCGACGGCCGCCACGTGCCCGCCGGCCCCAGCGGGGCGCCCACGAGAGGCATGGCCCACGTCCTGCCCACCGGCCGCAACTTCTTCTCCGTCGACCCCAAGGCCATTCCCAGTCGGCTGGCGTGGGACGTCGGCCAGAAGCTGGCCGACCAGCTCGTCGATCGCCACATGAGGGAGGAGGGCCGCCCGCCGGCCACCGTCGGCCTCGTGGTATGGGGCACGGCGGCCATGCGCACCGGCGGCGACGACGTGGCCGAAGCCCTGGCCCTCCTCGGCGTCCGCCCGGTGTGGGCCGAGGAGTCGGGCCGGGTCACGGGCATCGAGCTCGTCCCCGAAGCGGAGCTGGGCCGGCCGAGGGTCGACGTCACCTTGCGCATCTCCGGCTTCTTCCGCGACGCCTTCCCCCACGTCATCGCCCTGCTCGACGACGCCGTCCGCCTCGCCGGCTTCGACGACGACCCCCGCATCTTCGGCTCCAAGCCCGGCGCCTACGGGTCGGGGATCCTGGCCCTGATCGAGTCCAGGGAGTGGGACGACGACGCCGACCTGGCCGCCGTCTACACCGCATGGGGCGGCTACTCCTACGGCCGGGCGGCGATGGGGGCGCCGGCGGCGGAGGCAATGGAGCGGCGGTTCTCCCTCATCGAGGTGGCGGTCAAGAACCAGGACAACCGGGAGCACGACATCTTCGACTCCGACGACTACCTGCAGGACCACGGCGGGATGATCGCCACCATCCGCTCGCTGCGCGGCGGCGAGGAGCCCAAGGCATGGTTCGGCGACTCGGCCAACCCCGCCGACCCCAAGGTCCGCTCGCTGGCCGAGGAGGCGGCCCGCGTCGTGCGTACGCGGGTCCTGAACCCCAAGTGGATCGGTGCCATGTGCCGCCACGGCTACAAGGGGGCCTTCGAGATGGCGGCCACCGTCGACTACCTCTTCGGCTACGACGCCACCGCCCACGTGGTGGAGGACTGGATGTACGAGCGGGTGACGGAGGCGTACGTGGCCGACCCCGCGGTGCGCAAGCTGTTCGAGCAGTCCAACCCGTGGGCGCTGCGTTCGATCGCCGAACGCCTGCTGGAGGCCAAGGACCGGGGCCTGTGGGATGCCTCGCCCGAGGCGCTGGCCACGCTGCGCAGCGCCATGCTCGAAGCCGAGGGCTGGGAGGAGGGCCGGTGACCGGACGCCCCCATCGAACTGGTGACGAAAAGCGGGGCCAGGAGCCCGCCAATCGTCACCAGTTCCCGTTTGCGGCCGTCGTCGGCCAGGACGAGGCCAAGCTGGCCCTGCTGCTGGCCGCGGCCGAGCCGGCGATCGGCGGCGTGCTGCTCCGGGGCCAGAAGGGCTCGGCCAAGACCACCCTGGCCCGGGGGCTGGCCCGGCTGCTCGCCGAAGACGCTCCGTTCGTCGAGCTGCCCATCGGCACGACCGAAGACCGCCTCGTCGGCTCCATCGACCTGGCCGCCGCCCTGACCGGTGGCGAGGTCCGCTTCTTGCCCGGCCTCCTGGGCGCGGCCCACGGCGGCGTGCTCTACGTCGACGAGGTCAACCTGCTGCCCGACCACCTGGTCGACGTGCTGCTCGACGTCGCCGTCAGCGGGGTGAACCGGGTGGAGCGGGAGGGTGTTTCCCACACCCACCCGAGCCGGTTCGTCCTCATCGGTTCCATGAACCCTGAGGAGGGCGACCTCCGCCCCCAGCTCCTCGACCGCTTCGGCCTGGCCGCCGACGTGCTGGCGCCGGCCGATCCCGCGGCGCGGGCCGAGGCCGTGCGCCGGCGGATGGCGTTCGACGCCGACCCCGCCGCCTTCGCCGCCGCCTGGCCCGACGAGGCCCTGCCCGCCAACCCGGCGGCGGCGTTGCCCGACGAGCTGGTCCACACCGTCAGCGTGCTGTGCGCGTCGGTGGGTGCCGAGGGGCTGCGGGCCGACCTGGTGATCTGCCGGGCCGCCGCCGCCCTCGCCGGCCTCGAGGGCCGGGCCACGGCCACGGTCGAGGACGTGCGCCGGGTGGCGCCGCTGGCCCTGGCCCACCGCCGGCGCCGGCACCCCTTCGACGATCCCGGCATGCCTCAGGAGGAGCTGGACCAGGCCCTGGAGCAGGCCGCCGGCGAGGACCGGCAGGAGGACCGCGTGGCCGAACCCGGCCAGGCGCCCGAGCGGATCAGCCGCCTCGAAGCTCCCCGCACCACCGCCCCTGGCGCCGGAGGCCGGCGCTCGATGGTCGAGGGGCCGCGTGGGCGCCTCGTCGGCAGCCGCGAGCCGACCGCCGGTGTGCAGTCGGTCGCCGTCGGCCCGACGATCAGGGCCGCCGCCGCCCGCCGGGTCGCCGACGAGAGCGGTGGCCCGCTGGTCGCCGCCGCCGACGTACGGGAGGCGGTCCGCGAGCAGAGGGCCGGCAACCTCGTCATCGTCGCCGTCGATGCCTCGGGCTCGATGGGTGCCGAGACCCGCATGGAGGCGGCCAAGGGCGCCGTCCTCGGCCTCCTGCTCGACGCCTACCAGCGCCGGGACCGGGTCGCCCTGGTCACCTTCAGAGGCGAGAGCGCCGACGTGGTGCTCCGCCCCACCGGCAGCATCGAGGTGGCCAGAGCCCGGCTCACCGGCCTGCCCACCGGCGGGCGCACGCCCTTGGCCGCCGGCATCCACGCCGCCCTGACCCTCGCCCAGCACCCCGCCGACCGACCGCTGATGGTGCTCGTCTCCGACGGCCGGGCCACCGCCGGCCCGGATGGGCAGGACCCCCTGGTGGCGGCCAAGGAGGCGGCGGCCGAGGTCCGCCGGCGCGAGGTGCCCGCCGTCGTCGTCGACGCCGAGGACGGCCCCGCCCGCCTGGGCCTGGCCGCGGAGCTGGCCGAGGTCATGGGCGCCCGCTACCTCACCCTGGCCCAGCTCAGCGCGGCGTCAGTGCGCCAGCTCGCCGGCGACTGAGGCCGCCGGCGCACCGGCCCGCCGCAACCCCAGCTCTCCGTGCACCAGCGACCAGCCGCCGGCCCACCGCTCCCCCGACGGCCGGCGGGCGATGGTGTCGAGGTGCCACCAGTCGGCCTGTAACCGCTCGGGCGTCACGTCGACGGTGACGTAGCCGTGGTGGTCCAGGTCGGCGAAGCGCATGTGGCGGTTCTGGGACAGGAAGATGCGCCGGGCGACGGCGGACAGCCCCGGGACCGGCGGGAACACGGTCCGGGAGAAGCTGTCCGTGGTGACGCTGGGTGTCACGAACTCCGCCCCGACGGGCAGATCGGCGGCCCATGAGGAATGGACGTCACCGGTCAGGACGGCGGCGTCGGAGCCCCATCCCGTCCGCTGCAGCAAGGCGTAGAACCGCTCCCGCTCCGCCGGGTAGCCATCCCACTGGCCGGCGTTGACGCCGAGCCCGCCGGCCACGTTCAGCGCCCGCAGCGGCGCCATCATCACCTGGTTGGCGACGAGCAACCAGCGGGAACCGGAGGACGAAAGCCGCCCCTCCAGCCACCGCCACTGTTCGTCGCCGAGCAGCGACCGGGGCTCGGGGCGGACCTTGATCACCGGGCGGTCGGAGTTGAGCACCGGCTCGTCGCGGCCGATCACCCGGGTGTCGAGGAGCACCAGGTCGGCGAGGGGGCCGAGCTGCAGGGCCCGGTACACCGATTCAGGCCCGGGCCGGCGCATCGGCATCCACTCGCGGTAGGCCTGCACCGCCGCCGCCCGCCGGAGCTCCCAGGGCCCGAGCCACTCGGGGTCGTGGGCGCCGGCGCCGCCCCGCCAGGTGCCACCGGCCAGCTCGTGGTCGTCCCAGACCGTGGCCACGGGGTGGGCGGCGTGCAGGGCCTGCAGGTCGGGGTCGGTGCGGTACTGGGCGTACCGGGCCCGGTAGTCCTCGAGCGCGAGGAGCCGGCCCGCAGGCCGGTGGGCCCGGACCGCCCGCGGGCTCCGGCTCATGATGTCGTTCTCGTAGATGTAGTCGCCGACGTGCACGACCAGGTCGACGTCCCGAGTGGCCAGGTTGGCGTAGGCGTTGAAGAACCCGCACGACCAGTAGGAGCAGGACACGAGCCCGAGGCGGAGGTGGGCGTCGGGGCCGTACGGCGCCGGCGCCGTCCGGGAACGCCCGACGGGCGACCGTTCGTCGCCATAGGTGAACCCGTACCGGTACGCCGTCGCCGGCTCGAGGCCGCGGACGTCCACGTGCACGGTGAAATCCCTGTGGGGCGAGGCTTCGGCGGTACCCCTGGCGACGACCTCGTCGGCCGCCGTCCCGATCCACCAGTCGACGGCCACCGGCTCGGTCCCCCCGGTCGTGCACCGGGTCCACAGCACCACGCCGTCGGGAAGGGGGTCGGCGCTGGCCACGCCGTGGCAGAAGGCGGTCAAGAAGGCCGAAGGTACCGCCGAATCGAGTATCGGCCCGACGCATGACAGTGTGTCGAGCATGGACGTAGGCATTGTGGGGGGCACCGGGCCGGCCGGCCGGGCCCTCGCGGCCAGGCTGGCATCGGTCGGCCTGCAGGTGGTCATCGGGTCGCGGTCGGCGGCCCGGGCGCAGGAGATCGTGGACGAGATCCACAAGAAGTGGCCCGACCGGGACCTGGGCATCCAGCCGGCGGCCAATCCCGAGGCCGCCGCCGCGCCCCTCATCGTTCTGGCCACTCCTTGGGACGCGGCGGCGGGGACGGCCGCCGGCCTGCGGGCGGAACTGGCGGGCAAGGTCGTCGTCTCCATGGGCAACGCCCTGGCCAAGGTCGACGGCGAGCTGCAGGCGGTCCAGCCGCCCGGGGGCTCGGTGGCCGCCGGCGTGCAGGCCGAGCTGGCGGACTCGCTGGTGTCGGCCGCCTTCCACCACCTGCCGGCTCGCTCGCTCGGCGACCTCACCAAGCCGGCCGAGGGCGACGTGCTGATCTGCAGCGACCACCCCGAGGCCATGCAGGCCACCGCCGACCTGATCCGCAGGATCCCCGACCTCCGCCCGTTCGACGCCGGCTCCCTGGCCGCCGCCGGCCCCGTCGAGGCGTTCACCGCCGTCCTTCTCAGCCTGAACAGCCGCTACAAGGGCCGGGCCACCATCCACCTCACGGGCATCGACGCCGACAACCGCCGTTAATGGCGGTGTCCGTGCACGGCTGATGCGGCTGTACGACACCGCCCGCCGGGCTGTCGTGCCCTTCGAGCCCGGGCCGCTGGTGAAGATGTACACGTGCGGCATCACCCCCTACGACGCCACCCACGTGGGCCACGCCGCCACGTACGTCCTCTACGACGTCCTCCAGCGCCGCCTGCGCGAGATGGGCCACGAGACGCAGTGCGTGCGCAACGTCACCGACGTCGACGACGACATCCTCCGCAAGGCCCGTGAGGTCGGGGTGCCGTACCTGGAGCTGGCCGCGGCCGAGGTGGCCCGGTTCCAGGCCGACATGCGGGCCCTCAACATGTTGCCGGCGTTCAGCGAGCCGGCGGCGACGTCGGCCATCCACGACATCCTCGGCTTCATCGGCATGGTCCTCGAGAGCGGCCACGCGTACCAGGCTGCCGGCGCCGTCTACTTCAGCGTCGCCAGCTTCGAGCGCTTCGGCCAGGTCAGCCACCTGAGCCGGGAGGAGATGCTGGAGCTGGCCGCCGAGCGGGGCGGCAATCCGGGCGACCCGGCCAAGCGCGACCCGCTCGACTTCGTCCTGTGGCAGCCCTCGGCGCCCGACGAGCCGGCGTGGGAGTCGATGTGGGGCCCCGGTCGTCCCGGCTGGCACATCGAGTGCTCGGCTCTCGCCATGCGGGAGCTGGGCACCACCATCGACCTCCACGGCGGCGGCTCGGACCTGATCTTCCCCCACCACGAGTGCGAGGCCGCCCAGTCGGAGGCGGCCACCGGCGACCCCTTCGTGCGCCACTGGCTCCACGCCCCCATGGTCGAGTTCGAGGGCACCAAGATGTCGAAATCGCTGGGCAACCTGGTCTTCATCAGCGAGCTGGTGAAGGAGTGGGACCCCATGGCCGTGCGCCTGGCCATCCTCGACCACTCCTACCGCAGCCCGTGGGCGTGGCACGACGGGCTGCTGCCGGAGGCGACCGCACGGCTGGAGCGGTGGCGGGAGGCCGGCGACGGGGACGCTAGCCTGGACGAAGTCCGGACCGCCCTCGACGACGACCTCGACCTGCCCAGGGCCATCCGGGCCATCGACGCCGCCGCTACCCGCGGCGGAGGCGTGCGCCGAGCCGCCGACCTGATCGGAGTCGCCCTGTCATGAGCGAGAACAAGCAGTCCTTCTGGTCCACCATCCCCGGCCTGATCACCGGCATCGCCGGCCTGCTGACCGGCATCGTCGGCCTGGTGACCGTGCTCATCCAGCTCGACGTCATCGGCGGCGGGGACGACACGCCCAGCGCCGGGGTCACGACCACCATCGCACCGGGGGGCACCGCCGGCACCGCAGGCGGTGCCTCCGGCGGTGCCATCTCGGGCCGCCTGACGGCCGATCCGGCGTCGCTCAGGCTGGCGACCGGGGAGCGGGAGAAGACGCTGACGGTGCGGAACTCCGCCAACGCGGCCGTGACCGTCCTGAAGCCCGAGTACACGGGCACGGACAGGTCTGCCTTCAGCACCGACGCCGGTTGCACCAACGTGGTCCTCCAGGCGGGCCGGAGCTGCACGCTGAAGGTCACCCTCTCGCCGAGCGGTCCCCTCAAGACCTACCGGGCCAACCTCGTGCTCGAAGCGAAGGAGCTCCAGCAGGCCACCGAGGTGCCCATCGAGGCCACCACCCTGTTGTAGGCCCTCTCGGGGCTGCAGGGAGAACGGCGGGCAGGCGTCGGTCATCAGGTAGAGGACGCCGGCACCCGGGTGCCCCACCGGATCACCGGTTCGGCTCCGACCGGTACTCTGACCGGCCATGGACCCTGCCGGGCTGCGGCCCCTGGGCATCGGCGAGATCTTCGACGTGGCGATCAAGATCTACCGCTCCCGCTTCCGCGTGTTGCTGACGTCGGTCGCGGTCGTGCTGGCCCCGGTGTTCGCGCTCTCGGCGCTCATCCGGATCTCCTTCCCGGCCAGCGACGATCTCCTCGCGGAGACCCAACCAGGCGCCACGCCGGAGTTCGACGTCGATGCGCTGTGGCCGTTCCTCGCCGGCACGCTCCTCATCGTGATCCTCGCCTACCTGGCGTCCCAGCTGGCCACGGGAGCCTGCTTCAAAGCCATCAGTGGCGCCTACCTCGACGAAGAGGCCGACTGGCGCCAGTCCCTACGGTTTGCCCGCTCGAAGCTCGGATCGCTCCTCTGGCTCTCCTTTCTCACCGCCCTGCTCGGCTTCATCGGCCTGCTCCTCTGCCTGGCGCCTGGGATCTACCTCTGGGTGGGCTGGTCAGTGGCGGCGCCGGTCCTGCTCCTCGACGACCTCCCGGGCTTGAAGGCGATGAGTCGCTCCCGGGAGCTGGTCAAGGGGCGATGGTGGTCGGTGGCCGCCGTGCTGCTCCTTGTCGCCATTCTCACCGGCATCGTGCAGGCCGTCTTCATCGGGATCCTCGCCGGCCTGGTGAGTGTGAGCGGCAACGAGGTGGCCCTGGCCATCGCCGACGCCATTGGCCAGACGGCCAGCGGCGTCCTCATCACACCGCTCTCGGCCGCGGTGATCACGGTGCTGTACTTCGACCTGCGGGTGCGCAAGGAGGGATTCGACCTCGAGCTCCTCTCCCGTCGCATGGGGGTCGACCCGGCCACGGTGGCCGACCCGGCGTTCCTCCCGCCGTCGGCACCGGTGCCACCGCCGCCGTCGCCCGGTATCCAGGACCGGCCGCCGGGCTGGCCGCCTGCGGACGACCGCCCTCGGGATGGCTGACCGGTGGCGGCCGGTGGCCGCCGCCGTCGTCGCCGTGGTCCTGGTGAGCATCACCCCGGCGGGCCCGGCGGCGGCCCAGGCCGTCACCGGTAGCCAGCTGCAGGAGCTGGCGGGGCGGGCCGCCGGTGACCCACGGGCCCTGGCCCAGCTGCGGGCCGTGCGCGAGGTGGACGGGCGGCCGGTCGACATGGCCCGGGTGCTGGCCGGGGCCGACGGCCCGGGCCTGGCCGCCAGGCTGCAGGCGCTGACCGCCGGACCCGGCCGGCCGGCGGTCGCCGGCGACCAGGCCCGCGCCGACGCCCGAGAGGTGCTGGACGGGCGCCGCTTCAAGCCGGCCCCGGTGCCCCGGCCCTTCGCCGGCATCCTGCGCACCATGGGCCGCTGGCTGGAGCCGGTGGGGGAGCCGCTCGGGCGTCTCTGGGGCCGGGTGTTCGACACCGTGCCCGGGAAGCTGGCCGCGGTCGGTGTGGTCTTCGCCGTGGCGGTGCTGGTGTCGCTCCGGCTCGTCGGCCGGCGCAGCCCGGGGGACCTTCGCCGCTTCCGTGCCTTCGGAGTCGACGGTGAAGGCCTCGATCCCGACAAGCTGGAGCGGGAGGCGGCGGCCGCGGAACGGGCCGGCGATCTCGACCACGCGGTGCGGCTGCGGTTCGTGGCCGGCGTGCTCAGGCTGGATCGGGCCGGCGCGATCACGTACCGGTCGTCGCTGACCACCGGCCAGCTGCGAGCCCGCCTGCAGTCGGACTCCTTCGCCGAGTTGGCCGCCGCCTTCGACGAGATCGCCTACGGCGGCAGGCCGGCGGCGGAGGCCGACGTACGCGCCGCCGTCGAGGGCTGGCCCCGGGTGCTGGCCGAGGCCGGCCGGTGATCTTCGACACCTGGCGGGCGATGCACCCGGCGACGCGAGCGCTGGTGGCGGTCGTCGCCCTCGTCGTCGGCCTCAACCTGGTGACCGCCGGCGTCACCGTCGTCACCGGCGGCTCCGGCCCCGGCGGGCCCACGTCGTCGTCCTATGCCACCGCCGGCGACGGGCTGGCCGCCTACGCCGAGCTCCTCGCCCGGCGCGGGCATCCCGTGGAGCGGATTCGAACCTCGCTCGACGACGCCACGCTCGACCCGGGCTCGACGCTCGTGCTCGCCGACCCGGCCGGCGTGACGGGCGAGGAGGCGCAGGCCCTGGCCGGCTTCGTCGCCGCCGGCGGCCGGCTGGTGGCCGCCGGCCGGGAAGCGGCCCCCGTGCTGGCCGGGCTGCCCGGCGGCGGACCGGCATGGGACGGAGCCGGCGTACGGGCGGCGCGGCCGCTCGTGCCGGCGCCGGAGGTGGCCGGGGTGACCACCGTGGAGTCGGCGGGCGGTGGTTCGTGGCGCCAGGCCGGCGGCAGCCTGCCCCTGCTGGGCGACGGCGACCGCCTCCTGGCCACCGTGGCCACGGCCGGCGCCGGCCGCGTCGTTGCCTTGGCCGACGCCTCGCCCTTGCAGAACCGGCTGCTGGCCCGGGCCGACAACGCCGCCTTCGCCCTGGCCATCGCGGGCGGGGAGGGCCGCGCCGTGGCCTTCGCCGAGGCCCACCACGGCTACGGCCGGCGCACCGGGCTGGGCGCCATCCCGTCGCGCTGGCGCTGGGCGCTGGGCGGCGGCTTCCTTGCCGCCATCGTGTGGATGTGGTCCCGTGGCCGCCGGCTGGGGCCGCCCGATGACATCGAGCGGCCGGCGCCGCCGGCGCGGCGGGCCTACGTCGACGCCATGGCCGGCGCCCTGGCGCGGGCCCGCCAGCCCGAGGAGGCCACGGCGCCACTCCAGGAGCGGGCCCGCAGGCGGCTGGCCGCCCTCGCCGGGCTGCCGGCCGACGCCGGCGAGGGCGACCTCCGGCACGCCGCCGGCGAGCTCCGCCTGCCCCCCGAGGAGGTGGACGCCCTGTTCCGGCCCGCCCGCAGCGAGGCGGACGTGGTGGCCGTCGGGCGTGCCCTCGCCGATCTCAGGGAGTACCGGGCATGACCCGGCTTGCCGGGCTGCGCGATGCCGTCGCCGGCGAGGTCCGGAAGGTGCTCGTCGGCCAGGAGGGCGCCCTCGACGTGCTCCTGGCCGCCATGTCGGTCGGCGGTCACGTGCTGTTGGAGGGCGTGCCCGGCGTGGGCAAGACCTTGCTGGCCGACGCCACTGCCCGCGCCCTCGGCCTCGATTTCCGCCGGATGCAGTTCACCCCCGACATGCTCCCGTCCGACATCACCGGGACGATGACACTGCGGGGCGGCGAGCTCACGTTCCGGCCCGGGCCGGTCTTCACCAACCTGTTCCTTGCCGACGAGGTGAACCGCACGCCCCCCAAGACCCAGGCCGCCCTCCTCGAGGCCATGCAGGAGCGCCAGGTCAGCGTGGAGGGCACGGCCCGGCCCTTGCCGGACCCCTTCCTCGTGGTGGCCACCCAGAACCCCATCGAGTACGAGGGCACCTACCCCTTGCCGGAAGCCCAGCTCGACCGCTTCCTGGTGAAGCTCGACGTGGGCTACCCCGACGAGGCCGGCGAGGTGGCGATGCTGCGGCTCGTCCACCGGGGGGTGGACCCGATGACCCTGGCCGACATCGTCCCCGTCGCCGGCCCCGACGCCCTCCTCGCCGCCCGCGACGAGGTCGACGCCACCACGGCCAGCGAGGAGCTGCTGGCCTACGTCGCCGCGATCGTCCGCCGGACCCGCTCGCTCCCCAGCGTCTCCCTCGGCGCCAGCCCGAGGGCCGCGGTCCACCTTCTGGCCGCGTCGAAGGCCGCTGCTCGCCTCGGCGGCCGCAGCTTCGTCACCCCCGACGACGTGGTGGCCATGGCGGCTCCGGTGCTGCGCCACCGACTGCTGCTCCGGCCCGAGGCCGAGCTGGAGCGCTACCGGCCCGACGACGCGGTGGCGACCGCCGTCGCCGCCGTCGCCGTCCCCCGGTGAGCCCCACGCCGCGGGCGGCGTTGCTCGTGGCGGTGGCTGCCGCCATGGCCGTCCTGGTGCCCGTCCCGGTGGCGCTGCTCGCCGTGGTGGCGGTGGCCGCCGCCACTCTCGTCGACGCGTTGTCGGTGCGGACCGATCCCCGCGTGTCCCGCCGGTTGGGCGCGGTGCTGGCAAGGGGCGTGCCCACCGCCCTCGAGGCGGAGACGTCCCCCGCCCGGGGACGAGCTCGGGTGCGCCAGCCCGTGCCGCCCTACTTCGACGTGGAGCCGGCCGAGGCCGACGGCCGCCTCGACGCCGTGGTCACCGCCCACCGCCGGGGCCGCCACCCTCTGGCCGACCCTGCCGTGCGCCTCACCGGCCCGTTGGGCCTCGGCCGGTGGTACCACGGCGGCCGGAGCTCCTCCGAGGTCGTCGTCTATCCCGACCTGCCCGCGGCCCGCCGGCTGGCCCAGGCCGTGCGCCAGGGCAAGGTGGGAGCCGATGGCCGGCGGGTCCGTGGCCCGCTCGGCCTGGGCACCGACTTCGAGTCGGTGCGGGAGTACGTCCCCGACGACGACGTGCGCCGCATCAACTGGCGGGCCACCGCCCGGCTGAGCCGGCCCATGACCAACCAGTACCGGGTCGACCAGAACCGCGACGTCGTCTGCCTGGTCGACACCGGGCGGCTCATGGCCGCGCCGTTGGGCGACCGCAGCCGCCTGGACGCCGCCCTGGACGCGGTGGCGGCGGTCGCCGTGGTCGCCGACGAGGTGGGCGACCGCTGCGGGGTGGTGGCATTCGACAGCGAGACCCGCCGCGAGGTCCGGCCCCGGCGGGGCGGCGCCCGCGCCGTCGTCGACGCCACCTTCGACCTCGAGCCCCGGCCGGTCGACAGCGACTACGAGCTGGCGTTCACCGCCGTGGCCCACTCGAAGCGGTCGTTCGTCCTCCTCGTCACCGACCTGCTGGACGAGTCTGCCGCCCGGGCGCTGCTGGACGCTGTGCCCATCCTCGCCCGCCGCCACGTCGTGGCCGTGGCCACTGTGACCGACCCGGATCTCGCCGGCCTGATCGCCACCCCGCCGGCCACTGCGGTCGACGTCTACGCCGCCGCCGTGGCCCACGACGTGCTCGACGCCCGGGCCGGCGTGTCGGCCCGCCTGGCCCGGGCCGGCGCCGAGGTCGTCGAGGCCGGCCCCGACGCCTTCTCCGTCTCTTGCGTGACCACCTACCTCAGGGCGAAGCACCGAGCTCGGCTCTGACCGGCCCGGGGGGCCGGTCCGAGAGGGCCGGGACGGGTGCCGGCGCCGGGGCGCCCAGCCGCCACACCAGCACCCAGTAGAGGCCGCCGAGGCCGAAGCCGACGGCCAGCGCCCACCAGGGGCCGATGCCGAGGGGCGTGACCACACCCTCGGTGAGCCCCGCCACCACCAGCCACACCGCGGTGCCCAGCACCAGCTCGATGGCGGCCCGGCCCTCGGCGAGGAGCGCTTGGCCCCGGGGGCGCCGGCCCGGGTCGACGAGCGCCCAGCCGATGCGCAGGCCGGCGGCGCCGGCCACCACGATGCAGGACAGCTCCAGCACGCCGTGGGGCACGACCAGCTCGACCAGCGCCGAGCCGTTGCCGGCGGCGCTGCCCACGCCGGCCACCACCCCGATGACGATGCCGTTGAAGATGAGGACGCCGGCGGTGAGGAGCCCGAAGGCGATCCCTCCCGCCACCGCGGCGAAGGTGACCTGGATGTTGTTGGTCGAGATGGACGCCGAGAACTGGGCTCGCTCGCCGCCGGAGAGGCCGAGGTCGGTCCCCTGGGTGCGGGGCTCGCCGACGGCCTCGCTCTGAGCGGGCAGGAGGGCGCCGGCCGCGCCAGGGTCGTCCCAAGCCCACAGCCCGGCGACCAGCATCGGCAGGAACAGCAACGCGGCGGCGACCGCCAGGAGGGCCGGCCGCTCGCGCACCCGCCGCCAGTACCCCTGGGTCAGGAACCGCAGGGCCGACTCCCGCCGGACCGCAGTCCCGTACACCACGCCGTGGGCCCGGCCGACGAGGTCTTCCAGGGCGGCGACGGTGGCCTCGGCCGGGAACCGCCGGCGGGCGAGGGCCAGGTCGGCGGCGGCGCTGCGGTACAGCGCGCCGAGCCGGCGCATCCCGTCGGCGCCGACGCGCTCCGGCCGTCCCCTGGCCGCGACGAGCAGGGAGTCGAGCTCGTCCCAAGACGGTCGGCGATCGGCGATGAAGCGGTCTAGGTTCACAGCGGTGTTCTACGAGGATCGCATCTCGGTGGCGACGCCGGAGGGCGTGGACCTCGATGTCACGCTGGCCGGCGTCGGATCCCGGTTCGTCGCCGGCGTGATCGACCAGCTGTTGCGGTGGTCGGTGCTCATCGCCCTGTTCGTCCTGATGGCGGTGCTGGGAGAGGGCGGCGCCGGCGACCTGGCCGGCGCCGGCGTGGCCGCGCTCGTCGTGGCCATCTTCCTGGTCCAGTTCGGCTACGACGTGCTGTTCGAGACGCGGGCCGCGGGCCGGACGCCCGGGAAACGCTGGACCGGCCTGCGGGTGGTGAAGATGGGCGGCGCCCCCGTCGGGTTCGTGGCCAGCGCCCTCCGCAACGTCCTGCGCATCGTCGACGGCCTGCCCGGTTTCTACCTGGTCGGCATGCTGAGCGTGCTGTTCACCAAGAGCAACCAGCGCCTCGGCGACCTCGCCGCCGGCACGATCGTCGTGCGCGAGCGTCGCCACTCGACCATGCTGCCCACGGCTGCGCCCGCGGGGTCGGCGCCGGCGGACAGTGAGCTCTACGACGTCTCGGCCATCTCGGCCGACGAGGTGGCGACGATCCGGCGGTTCCTCGATCGCCGGGCCACGCTCACGTCCGAGGCCCGTGACCGGCTGGCCAGGGAGATGGCCACCCGGCTCGGGCCCAAGGTGGTAGGGCCCGCCCGGCGCTGGGATCCCGAAGAGTTCCTCGAGTACGTGGTGGCGGCCAAGGCGGCGAGGGGGTGAACGTCGCGGCACGGTCGACGGTGGATCTGCACGACCTGCGCATCGCCGGCGGCGTCGTGCTGGCCGGCGCCGCGCTGCTGGCGCTCCTGCCCGGACCGGACGGGCTCCCCTGCCCGCTGCGCAGCCTCACCGGCATCCCCTGCCCGCTCTGCGGCATGACGACGAGCGTCACCGCCGTCGTGCACCTGGACCCGGTTGCGGCGCTGGCCGCCAATCCCGCGGGCGTGGCGGCCGTGGTGGTGGCCGTCGGGCTGCTGCTGTTCCGGGGCCGCCGCCAGCTCACCGTGCCCACCTGGGCGCCGCTCGTCGTGCTCGTCCTGATGGAGATCTGGCAGCTCGCCCGCTTCGACCTGATCTGAACCCGCCCTCCTGCGGGCGGGAGGTGTACGGTTCGCCTCGTCCAAGGCGTGGGCGGGAAGCGGGGAGGATCATGGCTGATTTCGGTCCGGGTGTCAGTGACGCCGGCGGTGTCCAGTCCGGGGCCCGGGCCAGCTTCTGGCTCCGGCTGGCGGCGGCGCTCATCGACGGCGTGATGCTCGCCGTGATCGGGAGCATCATCCGGGCGGTCCTCGGCGACGTCCTGGGCTCGGCGGTCAACATCCTGCTGGGCCTCGCCTATTACGCGTACCTGGAGGGCAGCCCATCCGGCCAGACCGTCGGCAAGCGGGCCATGAGCATCCGGGTCATCGACATCAACGGCGGCGGGTCCATCGGTCCGGGTCGAGCCCTTATCCGCTACATCGGCCGCTACGTCTCCGCCATTCCCTGCGGCCTTGGGTTCTTCTGGATGCTGTGGGACTCGGAGAAGCAGACCTGGCACGACAAGTTCGCCAGCTCGGTCGTCGTCCCCACCTCCGCCTACCCGGTGGCGGCCTGGCCGGGCTGATCAGTCGGAGACCCGCCGCACCGACCGGATGAGCTGGTGGTCGGCGGTGAACAGCCGGGCGACGGTGAGCTTTCCGGCGACGAGGGCGGCGGAGGCATTGCCGCCCAGGAGCATGTACATCACGACCATCTGCAGCCGGATGGCCGACGTGGCCGAGGCGCCGGCCAGCAGCATGCCGGTCATGGCCCCCGGCAGGGCCACCAGGCCGACCACCTTGGTCTGGTCGACGATGGGCAGCATGCCGTTGCGCACCGCACGCCGGTGCCACGGCGCTGCTGCTTCGGCCGAGGTCTCACCCAGGCTGAGGTGGGCCTCAACCTCGCGGCGGTGGGCGCCCAGGTCGTCGTGCAGCCGGCTCATCACCAGCGACGCGGTGTTCATGGCGCTGGAGATGATCATGGAACCCAGCGGGATGGCGGCCCGGGGCACGGCGGGCACGATGCCCAGCAGCAGGAGGACGCCGAGCGTGCCGCCGGCGGCGACCGACACCGAGATGGCGGCGATCCAGTAGGCGCCGGGCACCCGCTTGCCCCGGCCGCCGGAGGTCAGGGTGGCGGTGGCCACCATCACCAGCAGGACCAGGGGAGTGAGCGCCGAGTTGCCACCGAGGACGTAATCGAGCACGTAGCCGATGGCCAGCAGCTGGGCGAAGGACCGGAACGTGGCCACCGCGATGTCGCGCTCCAGGCCGGTGCGGCGCATCCGCGAGATGACCACCGAGACGGCGACCAGCAGCAGGGCCAGGCCGACGTCGGCCCAGGAGATGCGCCCGCTCAGGTCGCTCACTGACCCTCGGGGGGCGCTGCCCCCCGAGCACCCCCCGACCCCTCGGGGGGCGCTGCCCCCCGAGGGG
>Ga0247719_1000512_pt1 | contig 22822 bp, 27 predicted proteins | sample 41E_DmetaG_FD_189046 | JGI IMG/M metagenome (GOLD analysis project Ga0247719, IMG submission 189046) | Soil microbial communities from hillslope of Landscape Evolution Observatory, University of Arizona, Oracle, AZ, United States - 4-1-E_D | ecosystem: Engineered > Artificial ecosystem >...
AGACCGCCGGGACCGCCGGTGACGACCACTGTCCGTCCGGGGACCACGACCACCGCCCCTCGGCCGACGACGACCACCACCGCCGTGCCCCGGACAACGACGACGACGGCACGGGCGCAGTAGCGATCCACGGCGTTTTCCCTCCTCCGCCATAGGGTGAGTCGCCATGGGAGCCCGTAACCGCCAACGGTGGGCGGAGAACCGTCGCCGGCGGGGGCGCGAGGAGCCGTCGCTTCCGCTGCGCCGGCTGATCCATGCCGCCGTGCACGCCATCCCGAGCCCCGGGTCTTCCGGGAGGTGCTGGCGGTGCTGGCGGCGAGAGGCCCTGAGGCCGCCGTCGAGGTCGACGCCGTAAGAGGCCGGATGTGGTGGCGACTCGGTGACGACGAGGAGTCACACGAAGCGGGCGACGCCTTCTTCGTGCCGGGCGGCCACAGGTCGGGCGCAGATGGTCGTACTTTCCCGACTTCAGCGCGATGTCATCACCGAACCATTTCGCCTGCTGTGCGCGCGTCGTGGTCGGCGAGCGCTTCGAGGGCGAGCATCTTCGTCACGGCTGCGTCGTGGTCGGCCCGGACTACGAGCAGGGCGACCGGCGCGTGCCGGTCTCTCAACTCCTTCGAGGACCTCGGGTCTACTCCAACACGTCACCTTGACGTGGCCGTCGCGACTGCTCGGTCCTCGACGTGGAGCGTCACCTCACAGACCTGGGCCCGCAGGGGTGAGCTGCCGCTGATCGGGTCGCTCGGTGTCTGGCTGAGCACGAGGTTGAGGTTGGCGCTGTCCGGGCCGAATGGCGGGAATCCGGGCAGGCCGAGCTCCTCGCACGGTTCGAACCAGCCGTGCTGTCCGCTCACGACGTTCAGGGCGAGCGTGTTGTTGAACGCGGCGCGGGCGCGGACGCCACCCTTGGGCGTCCTGATCTCCACCCAGTCCCCCTCGGTCACGCCACGGGCGGCGGCGGTGTCGGGGTGCAGCTCGACCTGAGGATCCGGGACGTGGCGGCGCAGGCTGGCGACCTGGCGGTGTTGGGTCTCGCAGAAATGCAACGGTTTGGCACAAGTGAGCACCAGCGGGAACTCCTCGGCGAGGTCGGGGCGTGATCGGGGGCTCAATGCGGGCTCGGTGAAGGTGGGAACCGGTGATTGACCGATGTCGAGGAACGCCTCTACGTACAGCTCGATCCGTCCCGTGGACGTGGCAAACCCGGCGGGTAGGCCATCGTCGCCGGTGGCCGCGTGCTTTCGGTAGCGGGTCTCGAGCGGTAGGCGGACACCCGCGGGTTCGGCGCGCAGCTGCTGGAGCGTGACGCCGCTGGGTGCGAGCTGGTGCTCCCAGCCGGCGTCGACATTCCCATGGAAGAAGTGCTCGCCGAGGCCGAGCCGGGTGGCGAGGTCGAAGACGATCTCGATGTCCGGGCGGGCCTCACCCACGGGCGGCACGAGCGGGGCGCGCAGCTGCACCAGCGATTGTGCTTCCTGGGAGATCTCGAAACCGACCTTCAGTCCCTCGGCCTCGAAGGCGCCGGTCACCGGCAGCACGACGTCGGCCTGTTCGGCGGTCGGGCTCATGAACAGGTCAAGGTGGACGTGGAATTCCAGCGTCTGCAGCGCCTCCCGCCCGCGGGCGCTGTCGCCGTGGGCCATCAGCAGGTTCGACCCGAAGCTCACGAGCCCTCGCGGCCGGTAGGGCCGGCCTTCCAGTGCCGCTGTGTAGAAGTCCTCGCCCGTGACGAACCCGAAACGGGCCGGGCCGAGCGGCCGATCGCTGACACCGATCGCCTTCGCCGCGTGCTCTGCGTCGAGCAGTTCCATGCCGGTGACCGGGTTCGCGGGCACGGGCGTGAACAACACGTTGCCGCCGGGGGCATCGAAACAGCCGGTCAGCGCGTAGAGCACATTGACCGCCCGGATGATCTGGGTCGTGCCACTGTGCTGTTCGAGACCGCTCCACGTATAGAAGGCCACCGGTCGGTGATCCCAGAGGACGTGAGCGGCGCGCTCGATGTCGGCGGCGGGAACGCCCGTGACCTCTTCCGCCACCGTCGGCCGAAGAGCACGGCAATTTTCGGCGACGAGGTCGAACGCCGGCCGACACACCTGGGTGCCGTCGGCTGTCGGCACCTCGATCGCCCCGACCAGTGCGAGCCGGTCATGGTCGCCGATGTCGACGCCACGCGCCGCGGGATCGACGTCGATCGGCTGCCTGGCGACCGCATCCCAGGCGACGTAGTGCCCCGCGTCCCCGCCGCCCGACAACTCGCTGGCGCGCAGCAGCCGGCCCGTGTCGGCGCGGACCAGGAGCGGGCCGTTGGTCCAGCGGCGCACGAACGCCTCGTCGTACCAGCCCCGCTCGATCATCACGTTGGTGATCGCCAGCGCCAGCGCCCCGTCGGTCCCCGGCCGGACCCGCAGCCACGGCTCCGCCTTGGCCGCCAGCCCCGCCCGCCGCGGATCGACGACGATCAACCTCGCTCCGCGGTGCAGCGCCGCCCGCGTCGCCGTTGCGTGGGCGAGGCGTGACACTGACGGGTTGTAGCCCCAGAACAGGATGCACCCGGCTCGGTCGAGGTCGGGCATGTACTGGCCGGGCACCGACGCCCCGTAGGTGTACAGCGACGCCAGGTAGCGGCCCCAGCCGCACAGTTCCATCGACACCACGAAGTTCGGGCTTCCAAAGGCCCGCTGCAGCCGCTGGATCCAGTCGACGCAGTCGACGATCGCCGACGTCGAGGGCGACACCGAACTGAACACCACCGACTCCGGGCCGTGGTCACGTGCCAGCGCCCGCAGGCGCTCGGCGACGGTGTCGAGCGCCTCGTCCCAGCTGACGCGCCGCCAGCCGGGATCGGCCGAACCCTTCGGGTTGGTGCGCTTCATCGGGTACTGCAGTCGGTCCGGGTGGGCGGTGACCGCCGGCGCCTCCTTGCCCTTGATGCACAGCACCTTCCCGGTCGGGTGGGTCGGATCACGGTCCAGCGTGAACGTCCCGTCCGTGACCGTCGCCCGCGCGCCGCAGCGCGATACGCACAGCGGGCAGTAGGTCGCTATCTCGGTCGAAGTCGGTGCTTCGCCCATGACCCCCCCTTCCGTACCCGGCCTGGCCCGGGGCGCTCCCCCGTCCAGCCGTACGAACCACCGTAGGCGGTACCCACCACGTTCGCTCCGGGCATGCCGCGGCGGGGCCCGCTGCCGCCAGCGAGCCCATCGCTTGGCTGTCGCCAGGCGCGGAAGACACCCGTAGCATCCGCTGCGACGCGGGATCGACGCCCGTGCACGAGGCTGGACCAACGTGGCCGTTGGTGCCCAAGGACAGCCGGTAGGCGCTGCGGGCGATACGCCCGCGCGACTTCCCGCCCGCCACGGAACGCCGAGGGAGGCATTCCTGGTCATTCCGGTGCGAGTGATCGCGTCTGGCGGAAACGCTCCACCGAGAGGAGGTGAGGAACCCTACAAGGTCGGCGGCCTAGCCAGCCGGACGTTGTTCCCCTCAGCGCACGATCCCCGACGCAGGATCGGCGAACGGGGACCCGCAGCTGGATCGCATTGCGGGACCGGTCGGGCGACGACTCGGCCGACAGGGCGGCCCGGAACAGCCAGGCTTCGTCCTTGTTCTGCTTCGACGGCGACTGCTCGTTCACCAGGAAGAGGGTCACCAGCCCCCCGTGGGTGTCGGGGCCGCTCGGCCCCGAACCACGACGTCGGGCTGCTCGGGGTCGACGCTCACCGGGCCCAGCTCGCCGGTGGCGAGCGGGAGCGGCTCGGAGCCGCCGGCCGGATGCCGGCGCCACACGGTGCCGGGACGGACGTCGCCCTCGCCGGCGAGAGCGGCCTCTTCCGGCTCTCGTACTGCTTCCGTGGGTAAGATCCACCACGTCTGGCCTGAGCTCGGCGAAGATGTAGTCGACGTTCGGCGAGGAGGTCGGGCATGGCTGCAGCGGGGCGGAATGAGCAGTGCGTATGTGGCAGCGGTCGGAAGGCCAAACGCTGCTGTGGCGTGCAACGAGGTCCGTCAGAGGCCGACCTCGCCCGAGCGTTCCTCGCCGGCCAGGTCCGACCGGCCGCCCGGGTCCTTCGTGGCTGCTCCGACGACGAGCTGGACGAGCTCGAAGCCGAGATGCTCGAGCTACCGACTATCGACACCTCGCTGCAGCTTCGGCTTCCCCGGCTCCTGACACCCGATGTGGACCGGCTTCTGGTGGCCATCGAGGAGGGCGACCTCGACGACATCGACGACGCCCTCCCGGCCGTGCTGGCCCGGGTGGACACCCCCGTGGCCCGGGCCGAGCTGGCCCGAGCGGTGTTGGCGCTGCGCGACCGAGGGCGAATCGATTCCCGGGTGGCGGCCGTGGCGCTGATCGAGCTGTCTGCTCCGAAGCTGCAGCGCCTGGTCAGCTCGGCGGTGGTCCAGGCGGCCGGCGTGGTCGTGGGAGAAGTCGCCACCCCGAGCGGCCTGCTGATAGCCGGCTGAGGATCGGGCCTGGTCTCAGGCTCGGCCCGGCAGCGGTGGGCACAGACCGCCGAGATCGAGCACGGCCAGCGCCACCAGCGCCTCGGGCGAGCGGAACCCGAAGGCGATGCGGGTCAGCAGACGCAGCTTGGTGTTCACGCTCTCCACCGGGCATTGGACAGCCCGTGGATGAGGGCCGCCTCGATGCCGCCGCGGTGTTCGGTGATGGCCTTGGCCAGCTTCACGAAGGAGGGGATGCGGCACCGCCGGGCCCACTTCAGCCAGGCGTCGAGCAGGGCGACGCCCGCTGCGCCCTCGAGGACGAACACCTGGCGGAGCTGCTCTTTGAGCAGGTAGGCCCGGCAGAGCACCTTATTGGTCTCGGCGATCGACGCCAGCTTGGCCTCCTGGCGGGCGGTCAGGTCGCCCGGGTTCTTCCACGGCGCGTAGCGGGCGTTCTTCAGGTCCCGGGCCACGGCGTGCTGGCCCTGCTTGCCGGCTGCGTTCCAGACCTCGCGACGGACCTCGTCGAGGGCAGGGCCGAGCAAATCGCCCACGATGAGGTCCTGGAACTCGCGCCGGAGCGCGGCCGGCGACGGAGTCAGCGGGAGCGGGGGGTCGGGCATCCTGGCTCGTAGGTTACGAGGACCGCCGCGCCGGGCCGGCGCCGACGCCCGAGCCCCCCTGGTCAGGCCGGCGCCTCGACCACGAGGGAGAGGGCGGCGGCGGCGTCGGCCATCCGACGGTCGTAGGTGACCACGGCCCGCAGGTCGGCACCGATCGAGCTCGCCGACGCCAGGTGGATGGCATCCAGGGACCGCAGGATCGTCCTCGGCGCCAACGTGGCTGCCTCGTCGAGCAGGACGCGGTCGATGTTGATGTGGTCCAAACGGGCGAGCTGCCGCCGCGCCTGGGCGACCGCCGCCGGGCCGCCGGCAGCCACGGCCCGCACCACCTCGACCCGGGCGAGGGCGCTCGTCACCCGACCGTCCGTGCGGTGCCGGCGAAGGAAGCGGCGCAGCGGGCCCGACTCGGGTTCGAGCTTCACCAGCTTCACCAGCGCCGAGGAGTCCAGGTACAACTTCACCGCTCGTCGGCCCGCATCTCGGCCAAGGCCGCGGATGCGTCGACGTCGTAGTCGCCGGGCGCCTCGTCGGCCACGTCGGTGCCGTCCTGGGCGAGCGTGACCCGGCCGCTGGCGATCATGTCGGCCCAGGCATCGGAGGTGATGGGGACAAGGCGGGCCACCGGGCGCCCCCGGTCCGTGACCTCCAGGCTCTCGCCCCGCGCCACGCGGTCCAGGTAGCGGCTGGCGTGCTGGCGGAGCTCCCGCACCCCGATGCGATTCATATGCTACATAGTAGCACCAGGCCGGGCGGCCGAGGGTGAAGCCCCCGCCCTGGGGCGTGTCCCAAAAGCCGCTCGTCGAGGAACGCGCCCAAGCGTCTTGCCGCCTCCCCGTAGGACTGGACGGTGCGAGGCGAGAGGTTGGCGGCCCGCAGGTGGCGAGTCCAGGAGGGGACCAGTGCGTCTAGGCTGGGTGATGTGCGAACCGTCGCCATCGTCTCCTCCTCGGGGTTCGGAACCGGTCAGAAAGGTCCGAATCATACGCTGTAGGAGCGCTGTGCCCGCTCGTGCAACTGGGCTGCGGAGACAAAACCGCAGGTCAGAGCCCATTTCTCTGCGCTGGTAGCTCAACGGATAGAGCATCTGACTACGGATCAGAAGGTTGGGGGTTCGAATCCCTCCCAGCGCGCTAGATAAGTGCAGGTCAGAGGCGTTTTTGCTCTGATGGATTGTCCGGCCGAAGGCCCCGTGAGAACATTTTGAGAACCGGGTGAGAACCGGATCGGTGTTCTCAGGGAGGTGGCGGCGTGCCGAAGAGGCCCCAGGGCGTGTACCAGGACGGGCGTGGTGGCTGGTACTTCAAGGTCACGCTCGGCTCTGATCCGCTGACCGGAAAGCGGGTCCAGGTCACCAAGCGCGGCTTCCGGACGGCGGCCGAAGCCGGTCGGGAACGGCGTGAGCTGCTGGCAAAAGTCGAGACCGGACAGGTCCGGCCGCAGAGCAAGCCGCTGACCGTCAACGAGCTGCTCGACCTGTACCTCGACGGCATGGACGCCGACCGCCGGCTCGCGCCCAAGACCCGCTTCGACTACCGCAACCACGCCGACCACTTCGTGCGGCCGGCGCTCGGCCCGCGCAAGGTGCGTGACGTCACGCCCGAGGCGATCCTCGCCTGGCAGCGCGAGCTGCTGAAGTGCGGCGGGGTCAAGACCGGCAGGCCGCTGGCCCCGAACACCGTCCGACTCGCCCGGGCGCCGCTGGCCGGCGCCATGAAGCTCGCCGTGGAGACGGGGGTGATCCCCGTCAACCCGATGCTTTCGGCTCGGCCGCCCCGGGCCCAGCGGTCGATACCGAAGCACTGGACGCCGGAGCAGGCGCGGGAGTTCCTCGACCTCATGGAGGGCGACCGCACGTACCCGGCGTGGGCCTTCCTCCTCGGATCGGGCCTCCGCATCGGCGAGCTGGTGTCGCTGCGTTGGGGCAACGTCGACCTCGGCCGGCGCGTCGTCCACGTGGTCGAGTTCGTGTCGACCCTCGGGTACAAGCTGGAGCGGTCGCCGGGCAAGAGCCGTGACGCAGTGCGCAGCATCGAGCTCGACGACGGCCTCGTGCGGGTGCTGCGGGCCCAGCGCAAGCTGCAGGCCGAGGAGCGGCTGGCGGCGACGGAGTACGCCGAGACCGGCTACGTCTTCACCCGAGCGACCGGGGGCTCGTATCACCCGAACAACCTCTCCAAGCTGCTCGGCCGTATGACCACCGAGGTCGGGCTGCCCAGGCTGACCGCCCACGGCCTGCGCCACACCAGCGCCACGCTGATGCTCGCCAATGGCGTGGCGCCAAAGGTCGCAGCCGAGCGCCTCGGCCATGCCGACCCGACGCTGTTCACGAACCTCTACAGCCACGTCACGCCGACGATGCAGCGAGAGGCGGCCGAGAAGATCGGTGCCGCGCTGTTCGACTGACCCAGCTCGTGCGGCTGCCCCCGAGCGAGGTTCTCCGGGCGGAGCCCCCGCCCGACGACCTGCTGCTCGTCGTGCGCGGTGGCGCCCGCACGCTGAGCGACACCCACCTTGCCAACCAGGTCGGTGACTGCTGGGAGCGCTATCAGTTCTTCGGTGTCTCCGTGTTCGGCGCTCCGGACGATGACCTGGGCATCGTCAGCGCTGCAGTCCGGGCGATCCGGATCCGGCCCGTCGTGCGTGTTGCCAGATGCGCTGCACTGCGGGCTGCAGGCTTCGAGGTGATGCCGACCTTCTCGAACCCGTGGCACTTCTCGGTAGTCCTGTCCGACGCCACCCCAGCCACCTTCGAACTCTTGCGGCTCTGCTTCGGCGAGCCCGTCTCCAATCCCGGCTACATGCCGGACGAGTGATTCGCTCGTACGATGGGAGGCGTGAAGGGACAACCGACCGTCGAGCTCTGGGTCGACGACCACCAGGAGTATGAGCCGGGCATCGTGACCGGCAACTTGCGTCACGCGCGGATTCCGCTCGACCCCCGGCCCGGCGATTACCTCGTGGTCGGCGACGACGAGCTTCCGCCGGCGCTGGCGCTGGTCGTCGGCCGTGAGTCCGACGGAACCATCCAGCTCCGGATTCTGCCGGGTCGTCCGGATAGCCACCAGGAGTTCGCCACCCGACGAATCCCCACGCTCGCCTCGTAGCTACGTTCCAGGGGCGCCGTCTCCCTTCGAGGCCGGACGCCGGCGTGATTCGTCGATGAAGCGCTCGACGTCGCCCGGCTCGAACCGGATCGGTCCGCCGAGCTTGATGTGGGCGATGCGCCTCTCGGCGATGAGTCGGCGAACGTACCGCTCGGTGACGCCCAGGCGGTCGGCCACCCACGAGATGTCGACCAGCCCTCCGCTCCCGTTCGTACTTTGCTGAGCCATCTGTCCTCGATCCTTTCTCCGATCCGGCCGGTACGTACCACTATGGGTGCGCCCTAACTAACCCGAAATCGGACAGGATTTCTCCCGACCCGCCGGAAGAACTTGTCAATGACCACCGGCACGTTCAGTGTGCCCAGCGCACCTGCGATGCTCCACGTCTCGCTCTGCCTCCCGACGGTTGATGATGGCAGCTGATCGAGGCACTTCGAGGAGACGAAGCGGATCCCCAGAGTCGTCACAGAAGCGAGCGATGGCAAGCAGGGCAACGGTCCACACGAACACCTAGCCGGACGCCCCAGCACACCTGTCGCTCTCGTACCGGAGATGACCGTACCGAACCGTCACTACTCCTATATGCCTAGTCCTGTCGTACTGTGACCTATATATACCGAAAGAGACCGCTGCCTAGACATTCTCTTTACACCTGAAACCGTCAGGGTCATATTCGGATTTGTTTCGAACACGATTGCAACCTGGCGGTTGCCGGAGGGCTTGCCAACGTGGCGTGGATGCGGATGATGGGAGCCGATTCGGTGGCCTACCACCGGGCCACGGTGCTCGCCCGAGCCGACGACCACCCCGGCCAGGCACTGGCCTACTACGCCTCCCGCGGCGAAACGCCGCTCCTCTGGTGTGGCCGCGGCACCCCAGCGCTCGGCCTGCAGGGCGCCGTCACCGACACGCAGTACGAGGCCCTGTTCGGCCCGGGCGGCGCCTGTGACCCGACCACCGGCGAGCGGCTGGTCACCACCAAGCGGCCCGGTCTGGAGCTGGTCATCTCGGCCCACAAGTCCGTCGCCGAGCTGGGTGTCATCGGCCGGGCCGAGGACATGCACGCCATCATGGACGCCGAGCGCGACGCCACACTGGCCTACCTCGACCAGCTCACCTGCACCGTCGGCGGGCGCCGTGGCCGGGCCATGGAGCGCACAAAGACCGAAGGCATGATCTGTGCCGTCACCCGCCATGCCGCCGGCTCCGTGCGCGCGCCTTCCCGTGGCTACGCCGGCGGGCTTCGTCCGAGGCGTACGCTCCGGCCATGACGACGGTAGCCTCGACCGTCACACTGCCGGGCGGCCTCACGCTTTCCTACGCCGAGCAGGGCGACCAGTCGGGGCCCGCACTGGTGCTATTGCCGGGACCGACTGATTCATGGCGCTCCTATGAGCCGGTTCTAGAAGCGATCCCACTATCGGTCCGTACCATCGCCGTGTCCCAGCGCGGGCATGGCGACTCCGACAAGCCGCACACCGGGTATCGCGTGCAGGATTTCGCTGGCGACGTGGTTCCCCTGCTCGACGCCCTTGACATCGAACGAGCCGTGCTCGCCGGGCACTCGGGATCGTGCCTGGTCGTGCGCCGGGTGGCGATCGATCGACCCGAGCGTGTCCTCGGGCTGGTACTCGAGGCGTCACCGACGACGCTCCGGGGCCACCCCGGGCTGGCCGCCTTCGTGACGTCCGTCGTATCCAGTCTGCACGACCCGATCGACCCCGACTTCGCAAGGGCCTTCGTAGTCGACACATCGTCGGGCCAGATGGGACCGAAGGTCGTTGACCGGTTGGCCGGCGAACTTCTCAAAGTGCCGGCACATGTGTGGCAGGAGACCTTTGCTGGCTTGTTGGACTACGACGACCTGGGTGAACTCGAGCGCATCACCGCACCGACGATGCTGATCTGGGGCGATGGCGATGGACTTGTCGGACGGCACATGCAGGAGCAGTTGGCAGAGCTCATCCCGAACGCAGACCTGCTCGTCTATTCCGGCATCGGGCACACCCCGCGATGGGAGGACGGCTCGCGCTTCACCTCCGACGTCGTCGCCTTCGTCGAGCGAATTGGGCGCAGCCTGAGTTCTTGAGCGGCAGTGGTCGGGACGCGGGGTGTCCCAGAAGAACGGCGATTCGCCGAGCCGGCACCGCCTCTTAGCGCAGCCTCCGGCCGCAACCTAACGGCGCGGTAGACGCCGACCGGTGCTGAAGCACGGCGGCCGGAGGCTGCGCGTTGAACCCCTGCTGGTTCTGGACTCGTCGGTGTCGGGCCGGCAAAGCCGGCCCTATGCCCTCGGGTCGGTGGTGGGCGAGAGAGGGCCAGTTCTGAACGGGCGCAACGGCGGCACACTCGATGGGCTGTCCTCGGTCGACGTCCTGGGCTTCCTGGGGCGCAAGCTCCACCCCTCACTCAAGGCCCAGGTGGTGACCGACACCAAGCGCCGACCGGAGGGGTGGTCGGTGCCCGCTCGACGTGGTCCGCCGAGGCACCCCCGGCGGTGTCGACGCCTCGCTGCCAACTCGTCAGACGACCGCCAGCTCGGCAGCGTCCAACAGCTCGCCTCGCTTGACCACCAGTTCGACGCGACGGGTGTTACGGATGTCGTCGATCGGGCTGGCGCCCAGTACGACCAGGTCGGCTTCCTTCCCCGGTTGGACCGTGCCGAGCCGATCCTCGGCCCCCACTTTGGCGGCGGCCACGGCGGTGGCTGCGGTGAGGGCCTGGAGGGGGCTGAGTCCGGCTCGCACGAGCAGCTCGAGCTCGCGGTGGGCGGCGAGGCCGTGGAAGACGGCAGGGTTGCCGGAGTCGGTGCCGAGGGGGAGCTGTACGCCGCTGCGGTGCGCCTGTCCCGTCAGCTCGACCGTGCGGGACCACGGCGGCGCAGGAACATCCGGTTCGGGCTTGCGCCACCATGCCGCGGGGTCCCGGAGACTGTCGAGGACCGTGCGGGTCACGCTCCCCGCCGGCCGGTAGCCCTCGACGTAGCGCTGGTCGCCGTCGTGGGCCAACTTGTCGAACAGCGACAGCGTTGGTGTCCAGAACACGCCATGGTCGGCGGCTGCGGAGAAGACGGGCTCGAGCGCTTGGGGGGCGGCGATCACCATGTGCTCCAGCCCGTCCACGCCGCCGATGATGCAGTCCATCGCCTCTGCCGGTGTGGCCACGTGGGCGACGATCCGTCGTCGGAGGACGTGCGCCTCGTCGATCACCGCGTCGAGGGTGTCGCGTCCAAGGCGGGGCACATTCCCCGGGATCGTGCTGTAGATCACCTTCAGGAGATCCACGCCGTCGTCTGCGACGAGTTGGCGGACGGCACGGCGGCCGTCGGCGGGATCGCTGATCTCGATGGCCAAGTTGCTGAACCGGCCCGGCTCACCGTGCAGGATCGTGGCAACGGGATGGCCGCCGGGGGCGGTCAAGGTAGGGCCGGCCGCGACAATGCGTGGCGCCCTGAGTCGCCCGTCTCGCTCCGATGCTCGGGCCGCCAGGACGAGGTCCTTTGGGTCGCCGACGCTCACGACGGAGGTGATGCCGTTGCGAAGGTAGGCCTGCAAGTTCGAGAGCAGTTGCTGGTGGGAGAACTCCTCGGGCCATACGCACCCGCCGGCGCTGAGCACGTAGTGAATGTGGGTATCCCACAGTCCGGGGAGGAGCCACCGTCCCCGCCCCTCGACGACCGTTCCGCCCTCGATGGGGTCTCCCGCCGCACCCACCGAGGCGATCAGACCGTCATCGACGACGACCCGGGCGTGGGGAGTCGGCGGCCCGCCCGTGCCGTCGAGAACCACCACGTCCTCCAGCACCAGAGGGTCCCTCATTGGAGCGGACTGTGCCACAGCGTCCGCGAGGCTCCCTCATTGCGCGCCTTGGGCAGTCCTCATGGGCGCCGACGGCGTAACGCCACGACGCGATTGGCGAGTACGCCACCGGGCACCCGTCCGCGTTCCCGCTCGCCGATCCCCACCCGGGCCGCACAGTGGGGTGCGAGACATGCCTGGTCGGGCGTGCCGGGAGAAGAACGGGCTGTCCCAGAAGAACGGCGATCCGCAGGTCCGGCACTGCCACCAGACGCCGGGAAGGTGGGACAGGCATCAGCGATCCCTGCTACTGCGGCAGCACCCGGAGGAGCTACGCCACCGACCTGCGTCTGCCCTGTCTGTCAAAATGCAGTCCATATGAGCAAGGACACATCACTCAGGCCGACGCGCTCGCCCTGGGACTCCCGAGGTGCGTCAGACTCAGCCGTCTACCAAGGAGAGCCGCCCCATGGACATAGTCCGTAACGCCGATGGCACCCTAGTCGTGCCCGTGGAGCCGGAACGGCAGCACGATGGCGACGAGAGTGCCGACACGTCCTCCATCGGCGGCGACGACGAGGCGCCAATCACGGAGGCCGCACCCGAGACGCGGCTTCTCCACCCTGGCGAAGGCGGCTACGATGAGGCGCTCGCGAAGTGGGATTTGCAACAGAATCCCGATCGTGCACCGGTTGTCTCCACGGCCAGCGGCCGGCAAGAGGCGATGGCCATCGTGCACGCCGTGGCCACGTCGCCCGATCATGCGGTAGCCGAGGCAGTCGAGGCCGCGGACGATCCCGAAGCGAGCGGCGAGGCGTTGCGCCACGTCCTCGTGGGCGGTGTCCATTCCGTCGAGGACTTCGCCGCTGAGGTCGCAGAGGCGGAAGGCGGCGAGCCGATTCCCGCGCACCAGACGACGAAGATCATCGGCGAGGTGCTCTCAGAGCTCGACAAGTGATCAATCTGGGCACTACGGGGCCTATGGCCGCGCGACGATGGGCACAGCGGAGCGTGCCGGTGACCGCTCGGCGAACGGGTCCCGCAGCCGGATCGCGGAACGGGTCCCGCAGCCGGATCTCGTGACGGGACGGTAGATCTTCGACACCGGATGGGTCTTGAGCGACACGAGGCACTCCGCGAGACGGTCCCCATCCCAACTTCGTAGCCATCGCCCCTTGGGCACCGCCTGACCTACGGCCCTGATACGCCGTGGCCGCACAGCTACGATCTGCTCCCAGCGCCCACGGTCCCCTGCCATGGGCGGTGTGCCAGCGAGCCAGATCGTGACGAACGCGTCGACAGCGACGATGGATGCTGCGGTCGCCGCGCGCTATGGCCCGGTGAACCAGGTCCGCGTGGTCCGGGTGCTGATGCCCGAGCCCGGTGCCGGGCAGGTGCGGGTACGTGTGCACGCTGCCGGCGTGAACCCGGCCGACGTCTTCGCCACGACTGGATCGCCCTGGCCCATTCGCATCGCCACTGGCCTGCGCCGCCCGCGCCGTCCGGTGCTCGGCCACGACGTCGCCGGCGTGGTCGTCGCGGTGGGGCCGCGAGTCACCGGATTGTCGGTCGGAGATCGCGTGTTCGGTGAGGGCCAGGGAACGTTCGCCGAGGCGTGCCTCGCGTCGGTCGATCGCGTCGCATTGGTCCCCGAGGTGTGGACGTTCCCTGACGCCGCCGCCGTGCCAATGGCCGGGACCACCGCCCTCCAACTGTTGTGCCGCGCCCTCCCGGATGCCACCGACCGGCGGCTGCTCGTGATCGGCGCGGGCGGAGGCGTCGGGACGTTCCTGGTGCAGCTCGCTGTGGATGCCGGCGCCGATGTTGTCGCGGTCTGCTCGCGCGGCAAGCATGAGCTGGTCCGAAGCCTAGGGGCGTCGGAGGCCGTCGACTACACGACCGACGACATCACCGGCCACGCCGGGCGCTACGACGCCATCGTCGACAATGTCGCCGATCACACGTTCCGGGAGCTGCTCCCCCTGCTGCGGGCCGGCGGGGTACTGGTGACCAACTCCGGTACCGGCCATTCCAACGGCGGGGCGCTGGGCCGCCCGCTGCAGGCGGCCATGCTGGGTACGTTCGCCCGCAAGCCCGTACGCGCCGTGGTGTGCAGCACGCGCAAAGCCGACCTGGAGCGACTCGCGCGACTCGGCGCCGAAGGGAGCCTGCACCCGGTGATCGGGTCGACCTACCCGTTCACCAGCACCGCAGAGGCGCTGCGGGAGGTGGCCGAAGGACACGCCGTCGGCAAGGTGGTCGTGACCCTGGACTTGGACGACGGCGGCGCACCGGGCCAACACTGAGGTTCCGCCGGGGGAACACGCGGTCACTGCGCGCTCGCGGAACTCGGAGCCGACGCCAAGCGCGTCCCTCTCCCGCTGCGCCTTCCTCGTGCTCACCGTTCGGGCAGGCAAGCCCGCCTCGACGACGACTTCAGGTGCGCCGGCAGGCGGACTGCCCAACAGGAACGGCGCCGGGAGCTGCGCGGTAGGTCACCCGATTTGTCGAGCTGCCACCCGGCGCAGTACCTCCCCGTACTGTCCGGCTGGAACAGCGGAGTCAGGCGCCGGCCCTTGCTTCGCACGCGCGCCGGACTCGCAAGAAGTCCCACAGGCCTATCCCCTTGCGAGACGTCGGACTCGGCCGGCGTCTTGCTGCCCATTCGGTATCAGCGGATATGTCCGGGTGAGGACCAGTGGGGCCGCCAGAGCGACGGCGAAGGCCTGTCGCTCGCCATTGAGGAGGAAGCGACGAGCACGGCGGTCGGCCTGATCGCGCTGCTGTTCCGTCCGGAGCCGTTGGTCGCCGGGGTCGGGTACTGGGTCATACCCGAGGCACGTGGGCGCCGATTCGCAGCGCGCGCCGTCGCCCTCCTGGCGCCGTGGGCGCTTCAGCAGGCATCGGTACGCCGCCTTGAGGCCCTCGTCGACCCGGAGAATCTCGCCTCGATGCCGGCGCTGGAGGGCTGCGGCTTCCAGAAGGAGGGGCTCCTTCGTTCCTATCTGAAGGGAAAGCACGACGCCTTCATCTACTCGCTGCTGCCGACGCCTCGTAGTCGATCGCCAAGGCCGCAGTCGCCCAGGACCCAGCGACTTCCGGCACGCCCGCCGGTGGCTCTCGTCCAGGAGCTGAGCCCCGACCGAGACGACGTACCTGATCGACCTCCGACGGCAGCGCGAACCCACTCCTGATGGGGTAGGGGCACGCCTTCGGCCCGTTCGTCCTGCTGACAAGCTCGCGGTAGTACGTTCTTGCGCTATGGCTGGCGGGGAAGCAGTGACGACCGCGCCGCACCGGCGTAGCCCGGAGTGAACGAGGTGGCGTACCTGGGGGCGGTGGTGCTGGCTGGCGTCTTCGTGGTCGCGGCGGGCACCAAGTTGGCCCGCCGTCAGTCGGCGACGGCCGGGTTCAGGGCTCTCGCCTTGCCCGCGCCACAGGTGCTCGGTCGGGTCGTCCCAGTGGTCGAACTTGCCGTCGCCACCGCTCTTGTCGCCGTGCCTCGGGTCGGCGGCGCCCTCGCCCTCGTCGCCCTGGTCATCTTCTCCTCCATGCTCGCCGCTCGCATCCGCGCCGGCACCGTTGCCTCCTGCGCCTGCTTCGGCAGTGTCAACCAGGATGCGGTCTCTTTCGTGGAGCTCGTGCGCAACGGGCTTCTCGGCGTGCTGGCCGTCGTCGCGCTGTTCGCCATGAGGCCAGCCGTGCCCACGCTGGAGGCGACCATCACCGTGTCGGTCGCCGTCGTCACCGGCGTTCTCGTCGTGGGCCTGGCCCGGCTCCGCCAACGGGTCGGCGCGGTCTGGAGCAACTCCGACGCACGTGAGGGGGCGCGGGCGTGAGGGGGGCGGTGTGGCAGGCGTCGTACGTGGTGCTGTGGGTCGCGGTGCTCGTCATGGCCATGGCCATCGCCGCCCTCCTGCGCCAGATCGGCGTGCTCCACGCCCGGCTCCAGCCCATGGGCGTCCACTTCGCCGGCGAGGGCCCGGACCGGCTGAAGCCGGCGCCGCTTCCTGACCGGTTCGACTACGCGGCGGCGCGATTCACACTGCTCGCCTTCACCTCACCGGGGTGTGAGCTCTGCGCCAGCCTCCTCCCGGGCATCTGGGCCCTGGACAAGCAGTACGACGACCTCGCCGTGCACGTGGTCGGCCACGACGCGGCCACGGCGAGCATCTTCGCCGCTTTCCGGGTCTTCTCGACGCCCTACGTCGTGGCCGTCGACAGCCACGGTGTGGTCCAGGCCCGCGGCGTGGCCAACTCTTTGGAGCAGATCGAAATGATGCTCATCGAGGCGATGGCGGTGTGAGGCTGGGACGCCGCCTTCGAGGGGAGACCCTGGACGACTGGGTCGAGACGGCCAGCCGGTGGACAGCCGAACGCACCACCCGTCGCTCGTTCCTCGGGAAGGTCGGCCGGGCGGGCTTCCTGCTGGCCGCCGGACCGACACTGGCGACGGTGCTGGCCGAGCGGGCCGAGGGACGGGTCTGCGGCCAGACCGGCTACGTTCCGGTCTGCCCCACGTTCGACTGCGACGAAGGCGTGTGGGGCTGGTGCTGGTACGCCTCCGGCTGTTGCGCCGGCGGCTATCTCAAGAAGATCTGCGACTGCTGCGTCTGGCAGTACCCCAGCGTCCAGGGGTACTGCGACTCGGGCTACACGGTGAAGTGCCTGGTGGAGAGCTGCGGGACCGACCCCCGAGTGCTGTCCGTCCCGATGAAGGAGATGGACACGAGCGACCTGTTGACCACCGCGGTGGAGGTCGCCAAGCTCCGCTTTCCCAACGGCAGCCCGACGGTCGTGCTGGCCGACGGAGACGAGCCGCTTTTCTGGGCGATCGCCCTCGGTCTCGGGGGGATCGTCGGCGGTGCGGTGCTCCCCCTTCGAGAACGCCGGCTCGACCCCAAGGTGCTCGAGCACATCAGGGCCATGAAGGTGTCGGTCGTCACCATCGTCGGGCCGGCGCTTCCGGGTTCCATCGACACGGCGATCGCCGAGCAGGGCTTCACCGTCGAGCGGGTAGGCAGGTCAGCGGAGGTGGGTGAGTTCTCCGCTGAGGTGGCACGCTGGGCTCGCGGCCTCTCCAACCGCGAGGTGCGCATCAATGCCCGACCGCAACTGCTGACGCCGCGCTTCGGCGGCGATGTTTCCCGCTGTGTCTGTGTGGTCCCCCAGGGGCTCTCGGCCGAGGCGGTCCCGTTGGCCGCGGCCCTCGCCGGGGCACTCGGCTACCCGTTGGTCGTGGGCGAGGCGGCGGCTCGGGCCGCCGGCGTCCCCGCCTACCTTGTCGGCCCAGAGGCGGCCAGGCACGAAGCGCAGCTTCCCGGTTCCCGATCTTTGGTGGCCGCGTCACTCGTCGAGCTGGGCGTCGACCTGGCGCGGCTGGCCTACGACACCGAGAAGGTGGCCCCCGAAACCGTGTTGTTGGCGCCCACGGACTCCGCGGCTCTGCTCGCCCTGGCCGGCATGGGGGTGCCGATCGTGGTCCACGAACCGGGGATCCTCAACCGGGCGCCACGGGGGTGGCTCTACGCGCTGGTCGAGGCCTACGGTCCGCCGCACCAGATCTACATCGGTGGGCCTTGGCAGGTGCTCGGGTTGGACGGCTGGTACGAAGTGCAGTCGGCGGTCAACGGGTTCGAGACGCGGCGACTCGTCGGCCGTGACGGCGACGGCTACCCATTCGAGCAGCCCTGGTACGAGCAGGGCGTCGGGGCGGCGCGGGTCGACAGCGAGGTTCCGTCGCCACCGCCTCGGTCGTCCTCCACGTACTGGGGCGGCAGGGTGCGGCGACAGTGAGTGTGTCGGGGTTGGCTGCGCTGCTAGCCACCGTCGCCGCCATCCGGTCGCTCTGGTCGCCCTGAGGGTTGTCGGTCACCGAGACGGTGACGCCCTCGGTGCGAGGGAGGCGAAGGGCGGAGGTGGCGGCACTGTTCGTCGGCTCGGCGACGGCGACAGGCGCGGCGGCCGGCTTGGGATTGGGCCTGCTTTGGCGCGTGGCGTCCGGGCCTGTCGTGTCTCCCATGGCGGCCTTCGGAGCGGTCGTGCTCGCCGTGATGGCAGACGTGGTGCACGCGCGGACGGGTCGCCTACGACCGGCTTCCACGGTTCGGCAGGTCCCCCAGGCGTGGGGCCGGCTCTTCGACGCCCGAACCGCGGCGACGCTCTACGGAGCGCGTCTCGGCGTCGGTCCGCTGACCCGCCTCTCGTCCTGGATGTGGTGGCCGGCGGTCGTCATCGCCGCATCGACCGGTCCCGTGAGCTCGGCTGCCGTGGGTGGCGTGTTCGGCGCAGCCCGAATCCTCACGGTCGTCGCCGTCTCGTCGCAGGTCCGAGGGCACACGCCGCGCCGCATGGAAACCCTCCGCCGCCGGGAGCGAGCGGTCGCACCGCTTCTCTCCGCCGGTTCCGTCATCGCCTGCGTCGTGGTCTTCCTGGGGGCGTGAGGTACCCGGACCGTTCGTCGTTGCTCGGAGTGGCTTTCCTCGCCTGCGCCGTCGGCCTGGGTGTCCTCGTCCTGGCCAGCGGCGGGAGCGGGGAACCCTCGGGCCCAGCCGGCTCCGACACGGCTGCCTCCCGGGCGGCGACGGTGGCACCCGGCCGAGCCGGCAGGGAGCCCAGTCGGCCGGACACGGACTACGACCTCGCCAGCCTGCTGCTGTCCGGCGTCGATCCGCCGTTCACTCCGGCCGACCGCACTCGGTACCCTCAGGGGTCTCTCGACGTGGCCGCCGCGGCCCGTCGCGAGTCGGATCCGGCGGCGGAGCGTGAGGTGCTCGAATCACGTGGGTTCCAGCGTGGTCACGAACGAACGTGGTCGAGCCCCGACGGCGACGTCATCACCGCAGTGCTCTACCAGTTCGGGGATCAGGCCGGCGCGGCGAGCTATCTGGCCCACGGTGTCGCGATGGTCGTGGACCAGGATGCCGTCGAGTTCGCCGTGCCCTTCGCCGCCGCGCATGGCTTCACCCAGACGGACGGGTCGGCCACCGTGCACAGCATCGCGCTCGTACGGGAGGCGTACTTCTTCCTCGTCGCGCTCGCCAGCGACCGGGCCGCCATGACCCCCGAGCACGCGAAGGTGATCGCCGCCGCTCAACTCGCTCGCCTCCCGGGACGGTCCTGAGGTCAGAGGAGACCCAGATCGTGCTCGAGCGGGTGGTCGACGGGTAGGCGCTCGCGCCAGATCCACGGCACGTCGCCGAGAGCGTCGGCCAGGCCGAGCCGGACCGCAGGGTCGCCCCAGCCCGCGCGGGCGGCTGCGGCGGTGCAGCGAAGACCGCTGCCGAAGCGTCGGCGAAGCCACACGGTCCGGATCGCGTTCCGGGCCTGTCGCCGGCGCCGGTCGGCACCCGGCGGTCGGTCGGTCGCCGGATGATGGTGGGCGACCAGGTCGGCGCAGTAGCGAAGCTCCCAACCGGCGGCACGGAGATCGATGGCGAGGAGCTCCTCCTCGCCACCGATGCCGAAGCCCAGACGAAACCCGCCGGCTCGCAGGAAGGCGTCACGCCGCACCACTGCCCCGCACGCCACGAAGCCGAGGACGGCCACACCGGGGCCGCCCTCGCTGCTCAGCGGGCTCGACGCCATCAGGTCGCAGACGGGATCCACGCGCTCCTCGGGCCCGACCAGGACGTGCCCCGCGACCACACCGAGGTCGGGATAGGCGTCGAAGAGGTCGGCGGCGCGGGTGAGGGCGCCCGGGGCCCACCATGAGTCGTCGTCACTGAAGGCGATGTAGGGGCGAGGTGTCACCGACACACCGGAGTTGCGCCCGGCAGCTCCGAGATTGGCCGGTAGGCGAACGACCGTGACGCCGGGATACCGGTCCGTCACCGCGTCGGCTGTCCCGTCGCTGGACGCGTTGTCGACCACGGTGACAAGGGCGCCGGGGTTCGACTCCAGAAGGTGGTGCAGGCTCTCCAGGGTGGTCCGAGACCTGTCGCGGGTGACGACGACCACGCCGACGCGGCCGTCGGGGCGTTCCATCCCCGGGTGGTGCCCAGCCCCCGCGGAGCGCAAACAGATCACCTCAAGAGAATTCTCTCGAGGTTATTCACGCCTCGCTACCGGGGAGGCATGTACGGCAGGCCCCTCAGCCCGAGGGGCTCGCCTTTCTCGACGCGGGGGCGGGTGTGGTCCGAGTTCTCGAGCGGGTCGTTGTCGATGGCGACGCCGTCGTCGCGGCCGGGGAGCGCGGGGTGAGCTTCGACGTCATCGTCCCCACCATCGGAAGGACGTCGCTCTCCCGTCTGATCGACGCGTTGCTGGGCGGACCCGGGCCTCGACCGGCGCAGATCGTGGTCGTCGACGACCGGGCGGACCCCGGCGAGCCGCTCTTCGCCGGACCACTGCCGCACGGCGTGATCGTGCTGGCCTCTGGTGGCCGGGGACCTGCGGCGGCCCGCAACCTCGGGTGGCGGTCGGGATCGGCGGAGTGGGCGGCCTTCCTCGACGACGATGTCCTGCCCCCGCCCGGTTGGAGGGCGGAGTTGGCTGTTGACCTCCAGGAACTGCCCGACGACGTCGCCGCCAGCCAGGGTCGCCTCGTCGTTCCCCTGCCCCGGAACCGCCGGGCGACGGACTGGGAGCGCAACGTGGCCGGTCTCGAGTCGGCCCGCTGGGCGACGGCGGACATGGCGTACAGGCGAGTCGCGCTGGCGGCCGTGGGTGGCTTCGACGAGCGCTTCACCCGGGCCTACCGGGAAGACGCCGACCTCGGCGCCCGTGTGGTGGCCGCCGGCTGGCGGATCGTCACCGGGGAGCGCCGGTGCACCCACCCCGTCCGCGACGCAGGCCGATGGGTCAGTGTGCGCCTGCAGGCCGGGAACGCCGACGACGTGCTGTTGCGGGTGCTCCACGGACGCCGGTGGCGCGAGGTCACGGGCGTGCCGCCCGGCAGGCGGCGCAGGCACCTGGCCGTCACCGGCGCCGGCGGGGCCGCGCTCGTCGGCCTCGTGACCCGACGCCGGCCGGTCGCGCTCGCCGGCGCCACGGCATGGGCGCTCGGCACGGCCGAGTTCGCCTGGGCGCGGATCGCGCCTGGGCCGCGCTCGAAGAGCGAGGTCGTCACCATGGTCCTCACGTCGGTCGCTATCCCGCCGGCGGCCACCTGGCACTGGCTCCGCGGCTGGGCCGGTCTGGCGCACCGCCTCCGCCGGCGGCCTCCCGCCGTGGCGCGCTCGACCGGCTAGGCGCCGGGTTGAGCGCCGGCGCGGGAACACGCGGCGCCCGGACAGCGTTTTTCCGGTTGAGGTCAACGATAGGAGAGATGCCCGGACAGTCAACGGAGGGATGCAGCATGCTCGTGCTCTCGCTTGTCGCATGGCTCCTCATCGGTATCGCCGCCGCCTACGTGGGAAAGGCCGTGAGCGGCGACAATCTCGGGTGGCTCGGCCTCGGGTTCTTCGCCACTGGCGGTGCCATCGCCGGCGGACTGGTCGCCACGGCTATCTCCGGCGCCTACGCCGTCAGCATCTTCGGCGCCGTGGCCGGAGCGCTCCTCGGCGTCCTGCTGCGCGGCTCTGCGGAGGAGATCCGCACGCGCGGCCCCGGCTTCGCCATGTGACCACGTTGATCAGCGACGGGCAGCGACGGGCAGCGACGGGCAGCGACGGGCACTGCCGCCGCTGCCCGTCGCGCTCGACGCGGGTATCGCCGGCCATCGGGGGTAGGAGGCCACGATGGGCGACGACCTCATCGACGTGCTGGTAGAGACGCCCAAGGGCAGTCGCTGCAAGTACGAGTGGGATCACAACCGAGGGGGCTTGCGCCTCGACCGCCGGCTTTCGTCGGTCACCGTCTTCCCGGCGGACTATGGCTACGTCGCCGACACGAAGAGCGCTGACGGAGAGCCGCTCGACGCTCTGGTGCTCAGCGAGGGCGGCACGTTTCCCGGCTGCTGGGTGCTGGCTCGACCGATCGGAGTGTTGTGGATCACCTATCCCGACGGGGACGACCGTGAGACGCGCGAGGCGAAGATCGTCGCCGTCCCTGACCGCGATCCGAGCTGGGCGGAGGTCGGCGACGTGTCGGAACTGTCGAAGCACCTGCTCGAGGAGATCAGCCAGTTCTTCGACGTCTACAAGGAGCTGGAACCATCTCGCACGACGTCGTCGGGCGGGTACGACGGTCGGGCCGTGGCCTGGCAGGTGATCGCCGACAGCCGGGTCGGCCCGTAAGGGGCCAGCCGCTAGTTCACCGACGTCGAGGACCGGCTCGCGGACGCGAGGTCCAGCGGCCCAGCCGGTCGCTGGACACGGGCCACGGTGCGTGCCAGCTCGGGGATGTCGATGGGCACGAACGTGCCGTCGTGGACGACACGAGGCTTCGCCAACAGGATCTTGGATCTGCTGTGGCTGGTCACGCCCATCGAGAGGTAGCTACCGGACCTCGACGTGGCCATGGCGGTGCCCGAAAGATCGTCGACCGGCACCGACCACAGGACGACCGGGCCGCGCGTGGAATCGAGGGGCCCGTGGGGTCCGGTGCCCTTGGGACAGACGCCGGCCAGCCGGCGGTCGGTGATCAGCAAGCTCGACGTGCCCTCGAACACTCGGTCGCGGGGCCCACCTTCGCCGTGGAGCAGCATGAGCACGAGGTAGCCGCCGATCACCAGCTCCCCCTTGGCGGGCTCAGGGAACCATGAGGTCTGGTCGTACACCAGGCCCAGTAGCGACGACTTCGCCATCCTCACCCCGGCGACGACGCCGACTGACACGTGGAAGACAGGCTGGCTCCGCGGCCGAGTGACGGCGGGTTCCGGCATCCGCGGCGGGGCCGGCGCCGGCGCCGGGGGCGCCGGCGCTGCGGCTGCGGACCGCGGGGCGGAGGCCGGCGCCGGCGCGGG